>Ga0299906_10003087_pt1 | contig 13747 bp, 13 predicted proteins | sample RVTome_14_FD_200259 | JGI IMG/M metagenome (GOLD analysis project Ga0299906, IMG submission 200259) | Soil microbial communities from uranium-contaminated site in the Upper Colorado River Basin, Wyoming, United States - RVT145D125 (version 2) ... | reverse complement strand
CGAGTGCTGAGCGTGCTCAGGAACCAGGTCGCCGTTGCCGACACCGCGAGGCCCAGGGCCGCCGCCCGCACCAGTCCGGGTCGCGATTCCAGAACGCCCTTGCCGAGCAGCATGAGCCAGAGCGCGAGAAGCGCATCCGGAAGCGCCGAGAGCTGTGACAGCAGGAATGCGGTGACCATCAGGCGGGGCTCGTGGCGGTAGCCGAGCTTGACGAGACGCCACATCGAGGAGAGGGCCGGTGGGAGGTCGTCTCGCCGCGGCTCAGGAGAGGACGTCATAGGTCATGCCCTCCTCGTCCTCCGCCGCGCCGAAGCGCTGCGCTTGCAGATCGAACATCGTGCGATAGCGGCCGCCGAGCGCCATGAGCTCCTCGTGCGTCCCGAGCTCTTTCACCTTGCCCTGCTCGAGGACGCAGATCCGATCGGCCTGTCGCACGGTCGAGAAGCGATGGGAGATGAGGATCGTGGTGCAGTGCTTCGTCGCTTTCAGGAGGCGCTCGAAGATCTCGGCCTCGCCCCGCACGTCGAGCTGGGCCGTGGGCTCGTCGAGGAGAACGACACCGGCTCCGAGCTTCACGGCGCAAAGCGCCCGCGCGAGCGCGACGCGCTGCCACTGTCCCCCCGAAAGCTCGGTCCCTCCCTCGTACCCGCGGGCGAGAACCGTGTCGAGCTCGGCGAGCTTCGAGGCGCCGGCGGCCTCGAGCGCGGCCGAGACCGCCTCGTCCGGCGCCCCGGCGGGCGCGACGTTGTCGCGAAGGGGAAGCTCGAAGCGGACGAAATCCTGGAACACAGCGGTCAAGCGCTCGCGCCAGGATGGAATCGAGAACCCGCGCAGGTCGACGCCGTCCACTTCGATGGCGCCCGCCTGCGGGTCGTGGAGCCGGCACAGGAGCTTCGCGAGCGTGGTCTTGCCGGCGCCGTTCTGACCGACGATGGCCATGGACGAGCCGGCGGGAATGGTGAGGTCGAAATGCTCGAGCACTGGCTGCCCGCCGGGATAGGCGAAGCTGAGATCGCGAAAGCGGACCTCACGCGCGGGCGCAGCAGTGGCGGAGCGGCTTCCCGAGGCGAGGGCGCCGGCGGCGCTCATCGCCGGCTCGAGGCGCAGCACCGCGGCCACTGGCGCCGAGGATCCGTCGAGCGCCCAGTTGAGCCCGCCGAACGCGATCATCGACGTGCCCACTGCGGCCTGGGCGAACACCACGACCTCCGCGAGGCTCACGCCGCCGCTTGCGGCCGCGCTCGCGAGAGACCAGAACACCGCCGCGTTGGCCCCGGTGACCAGAAGCACGCTCCACGCGAGCGGCTGTTCGCGCAGCCGCGTGGCCTGGTACTGGAGGGTATGCAGTCGAGTTCGGCGGTCGACGAAGCGGTCGATGATCCAGGAGGCGAGACCGAAGAGACGGAGCTCCTTGGCGGCCGGGGGGTCTACGGCGAGCCGGTAGGCGTAGTCGGAATCGCGCTGCGCGCTTCGCACTTCCTCGGTATCGCGATCGCGCCAGACGGCGCTCTCGCGCAGAAGCCAGTGCGTCGAAAGCCATGCACCCGCGAGAAGAAACGGCGCCCACCACGCATAGGCGGCGAGCACCACGGCGCAGGCGAGACCGCCGATGAGCTCGACCAGGCCGCTCGCGATGAAATCCATCGAGATGGACAAAGGCGGACCGGTCATGCCCAGGTCGAAGTCTCGCGCCACGGTGAGGTCGCTGGTGAGCTTCGGATCTTCCAGGTGGCCCATGCCCGCCGGCCGCACGCAGGCTTCGGTGAGCCGGTCGTAGAGCCACGCCGCGGTGCGGTCGCCGAGGTTCGCGCTCACTGCCTGGTGGATGGGAGTCAGCACCTGGAGGAGTACGAATACCGCCCCCGCGAAGGTGAGCGAGGGGGCGAGGCCAAAGCCGCCCTCCACTGCCGAAACCAGCGCCCCCATCGCGACGGCGAAAACCGCCGGCAAGACGCCCCGCAACAGGAGGATGGCCCACCACAGGATGGCGAGTGGGCGATGGGCCTTCGGCAGGACCGCGAAGAACTTCCACTCGTTCCGCGCGCTGAGACGCTTCACCGCTGCAGGATACGAGAATCGCTGGGGTCGAGTCTTGGAAAAAATTACGAGGATCGGAGATCGGCGACGGTGGTGCCGTCACCGACGGGGTGGCGGGCCAGAAGGAACTCGGAGGGTGTGATCCCGGATAGCTCGCGGAACTCCGCCGTCATATGCGGCTGATCGTAGAAGGCGGCGTCGAGTGCCACGTCGGCGAGGGGCGCGCAGCCGTCCTGGAGCATCTTCAGGTAGTCATCGCGCCGCCTGGTGCTGAGGCATAGCATCTAGCGGCCGCGCCGCGCGGCGATGCGCGACTCGGCCGACGCCCAGCCCGCGTCGAAAGGGTGCCCGGGCTCGTCGAGGTCGATCACCAGCGGAGCGTGATCGGAGGGGATCGGTTTGCCCTTCCGCGCTTCGCGGTCGATTTCCGCTCCTCGGGTGCGCTCGAGAATCGGCGCCGTGACGAGCAGGTGGTCGATGCGCATGCCGAAGTTCTTGTGGAAGTTCCCGGCGCGGTAATCCCACCACGTATACCGGCCGGGCTCCGGGTGATGGAGCCGGTAGGCGTCCGAGAGACCCCAGCGGCAAAGCCGCTTGAACGCTTCCCGTTCTGCGGCCGAGACGTGGGTGCCACCATGGCAAGCCCGTGGATCCCAGACGTCTATGTCCTCGGGAGCGACGTTGAAGTCCCCCCCGAGCACCAGCGGAGCCTGAGGATCGGCTGCCTCCGCCAGCCAGCGAGCGAGGCGATCGAACCACTGAAGCTTGGCGTGGTAGAAGGGGGAGTCGACCACACGACCGTTGGGAGCGTAGAGGGAAACTACCCGGGTGTCGTCGCAGAGGGCCGAGATCATCCGCGCCTCGCCGAGCGGCTCGTCGTCGGCGACGTCCGGGGTCGCCGCCTGGTGCAGCGGCTCACCGAAGTTGGTGATGACCCCGTCGATCCCGCGGCGGCTCGCGATGGCGACGCCGTTCCAGCGCCCCTCGCCGTGATGAGCGAGCTCGTAACCCGCGTCGCGGAAAATGCCGACGGGCGCGTCGGCGTCGGCGAGCTTCGTCTCCTGCATCAGGACCACGTCGGGTTTCGCCCGCTCGAGCCACCATAGGACCTTCTCGAGACGCGCGTTCAGCGAGTTGACGTTCCACGTCGCGATGCGCACGAACGGAAGAATACCTCGTCCGGAGTCCGTCCGTGGTTACACGGATTCGCTGAATTTTGCGACCAGCGTTTCGGGATCCGTGCGATTCCAGGTGGGGTTGACGGTCAGAAGGAAGCCGCCCCATTCCGGCCGAGGCTGCGGCAGGAGCACGCCTTTCGCCCTCAAATTCTCCCGGAAGCGGTCCAGGTCGGTGTCCTTCACCAGGAGTTTGAAGATATTGCTGCCGTTCGGCATGGGCTCGACGTCGAAAGAACGGTGCCGCTTCAAAAGCGAGAAGAAATTCGCCGCCGTTTGAACAGCTCGTCCGAAATCCGCCTCGAAGCTCTCGAGGTAGTGGAGAGCGACGGCCGCGTGCGGCCAGGCAGCGGGGAGCGCTCCACCGAACATTCGCCGCGTGTGATAGAGGCCGTCGATCACGTCGCTCGGTCCCGCCAGGATGGCTCCGGACGCCGCATTGAAATACTTCCAGAGCGATACGTAGACTGTATCGAAATGAGAGGCATATTCTCGAGGAGAAATGCCGGTGTAAGCCGAGGCCATGTAGAGCCTGGCGCCATCGAGGTGGGTCTTGATGTCGTTGTCTCTCGCGAAAGAGCAGACCCTCTTCATTTCCCCGTAATCGAACATTTCACCGAGTTTTCGCCGAACCGGGGACTCGATGACAAGCGCGCCGACTCCGGCGGCGACCCTGCCCGATTTTGTCCGCTCGACCACGTCTTTCACCTGCTCGAGCGTAAACGTCGCCGTGTCGGAGACGAGGGGAACGAGGTTAAGAAGGCTCAACTGCTGTGCGCAGTCGCCGGAGTCGTTGTAAAGATGGCTCTCGTTCGGGACGATGACTCGAGCCCGGTCTCTCGCCAGCTGCCGCACCGCGATATGGTTGGCGAGCGTGCCGGTCGGGAAGTAGATCGCCCGCTCTTTTCCGAGGGCGCGGGCCATCCTTCCTTCCAGCTCCTCGACGACGCCTCCGAGCGAATAATCGTCCTCGGCGATCCCTCTTTGTTCGACGATTTCCTGAAGCGCGTCGACGTAATCCGCCGTGGAAAGCGAAAGTCCATCCCCGAACAGCAACACGAGATTCTGCTTCTCCCTCGGCTTCGAATCCTGGGGAAGCTTCTTCGATGCCTCCGGCGCAGAAAACGCCTGGGCGGCACCAAGTATCGGCGCCGCCGCGATCGTTTTCATGAAACGTCTCCTGCTTGCAGGCTCCATTCTCGTCTCCTCCCGGGCCGTACCTCGTTCAGGAAAACTATCACGAGCGCGCCGGTGGTCGCCCGCTCCACGACACCGCCGGATCTCGACGTGGCCTCTCGACCCGAGAAATATCTCACTCCACGGATTGACGAGCGCTCCAGTTCCAGGATGGGCCATGCTATTTCGGAGCGCTGTCCCGTACCAGTTGCTCTTCATAGGCGGCCTTCATTCGCGAAAGCCAGCTCCTGTACTCGTCGCCGCCGACGAAGGGATTCGGAGTCGCCCCCTTCCGCAGCCGCTCCGCCTTGTCCCGCAATCCGAAGACGATTCCGTGCGCGGCGAGGAACACGTCGGGCTTCAGCGACTCCAGGAGGTCGATCGAGCGGCGGAAGTCTTCCGCGATGCCCTCGTACGAGGGTGGGTTCGCGAGGCGAACTCCAGGGTTCACCGAGAGGCTTGCCGGAAATACCACTTGGTAGCTTCGCCCGCCTTCTTCAACCGTGGTGAGGTAGGTCGAAGCCCCGCGGGTATGCCCCGGGGTCAGGCGGACCGTCAAGGTGACGCCCCCGAGGGTGATCTCGTCCCCGTCCGCGAGGGCGCGGTCGACGGTTACTTCTGGAAAAGGGAAGCGATCGCCGAAGGCGAAATCTCCGCGGCCCCCTCGGCCGAGAAGCTCCCGGTCGCGGGCTCCCGCCATCATCCGCGCTCCCGAGAGCTCGCGGATCGCTCGAAGACCCCCGGTGTGGTCGTAGTGCGCCTGGCTGTTCAGCAGGATCTTGATGTCCTTGGGATCGAATCCGAGCTTGCGGATGGATTCGAGGACCAGGGCCGTTTCGCCTTCGCAGGGAGTATCGAGAAGGATGTGTCCTTCCCCGGTGGTGATGAGGTAGGAGGCGAGCTCCGCGGTTCCAACGTAGTGAATGGAGCCGAGGACCCGGAAAGGCTCGATAGGCTCCTTCCACTCGGCAGGGATGTCGAGGGATTGGACCGAAGACAGGAGGAGCGCGAGCGCCAGATTCATCGGAGCCCCCACCCGTACCGGAGGTTCGACCGCCCGGCGAAGCCCGCTTCGGCGGACAGCCGTCGATCGACGTCCTCTTCCGGCAGAGAATTACGGCGCGCCTCGGGGTCCACTAGCTGCTCCAGGCAAAATTCACGCCGACGCCGGTTTCGTGCGGGCATGCCTGTATCCATTGTCTCTCTTGGTTCGGGCTCGTGGTAGCAGTCAACGCCGGTTACTGGAGGAGCGTGAATCTGGCTTACACCACTGAACCACCTGCTAGAGGCTCGCACGCGCCTCTAATCGGAAACGGCGCCCCATAGGATCTCTCCACCCACCATCGTCGCCTCGACCTCGATTTCCAGGATGCGCTCGGGGTCGATGGTGAGGATGTCCTCGGAGAGAACGACGAGGTCCGCGAGCATCCCGGGCTCGAGAGACCCTTTCACGTTCTCGTCGAACGTCACGTACGCGGAGCCGCGGGTGTAGCCGCGGATCGCTTCTTCGATGGTCACCGCCTCCGCCTCGCCGTACACCCTTCCGGTCTTTCCTTTTCGGGTCACGGCCGCGTAGAGGCTATATAGAGGTCCGATGGGGAGGTTGTCGTTGCCCAGGCCCACAGGGATTCCGAGCTTCTCGAGACTCGCGAGAGGGTTCACGGTCTCGAGCCGCTCACCTTCCAGGCTGTCGTTGTACGGGCCCTCGAGAGTGTAGGTGAAGGACGGCTGCTGGGCGACGAGGAGCCCGAGGTCTTTGATTCGGGCAAGGGTCGCGTCCGAAGGCTTCACCGTCATGTGGTTCAGGTAGTGGCGGTGATTGGGCCTCGGGGTTTCCTCGAGGACGCGAGCGAACGCGTTCACGGCAATCTCGATCGCTCCATCGCCGATGGTATGCACCCCGAGCTGCCAGCCGCGACTGTGGGCTTCGCGCACGAGCCGCGTTAGCTCGTCCTGCTCGAGAAACAGACTCCCGTGGAAGTCGGGTCGTCCCTTGTACGGCCCGAGGGTGTAGGCGGCGGAGCCGGTGTAGCCGCCGTCGATCGAGAGCTTGATGGCGCCGATCTTGATGCGGTCGTTTCCGAGGCCCGTGTGGAAAGGGATGCCCTTCAGAACCGCGATCATCTCGTCGACGGGCTTGTCGCGGGGAAGACGCACCTGGAGCGTCGCCCGGGGTAGCTCGGAGCCGTACTCGGCATACACATCCTGAAACCGGGCGAGGTTCTCGACGACGACTCCCGCGTCGTTGAAGCTGGTGATGCCGAGCGTCAGAAGCTCCTTCAGGCTTTTCACCAGCGCCTCGCGTAGCTCGGCCTCCGTCGCTTCCGGAACCTGGTCCCACAGAAGGGTCTGCGCCCGCTCCCGGATCCAGCCCGTGGGCTCGCCGTTGACGTCCTTGTCGATGATCCCGCGGGGCGGATCGGGCGTCGATCGGGAAATCCCCGCGATGGAGAGCGCCATGCTGTTCGCGACCGAGCTGTGGCTGCCGGCGCGGGTCAGCGTCACGGGGTTATCGGGCGCCGCCGCGTCGAGGTCGAGGCGCGTGGGCCGGCGCTTGTCCTTCAGATCGTCCTCCGCCCAGTCCCAGCCGGTGACCCATTGTCCGGGACCGAGCTCCTGCGCCTTCCGGCGGACCTTCTCCTGAATATCCTCGACGGAGCGGGCATCGCCGAGGTTCACGCTCCGCGGGGGATCGGCGCGGACGTGGAGGTGGGAGTCGTAGAAGCCCGGGAGCACGGTTCGGCCCTTGAGGTCGATGACCCGCGTCCGTTCGCCCCGAAGTGCCTCGATCTCCGTCGTCGTCCCGGTGGCCGCGACCATGCCGTCACGGATGGCGAGAGCCTCGACCACGGTGAAGGCCTCGTCGACGATCGCGATCTTTCCATTGAGGAGCACCGTATCCGGGGGCAGACCTTCGGAGCGGCGCCCGCACGACGCGAGCGCGAACCCAATCAGGAGGAGCGCGGCGTTTCTCATGGCCGGAAATGATAGCGGACCCGGGGCGAAGAGGAAACCTTTCACGCGATTTTTCCGTCGAATTACCGAACGCACGAGGTGCACTCGATGGACTCTTGGATTCAAGATTTTGGGCACACGCTTCGGAATCTGCTGCGGGCTCCGGGCTTCGCGCTCGTGGCTGTGCTGACGCTGGCGCTCGGGATCGGCGCCAATACCGCCATCTTCGCCATCGTCAACGGCGTCCTTCTGAAGCCCCTCGCCTATCCAGAGCCCGAGAGGCTCGTTCTGGTTACGAGCCAGTTCCCGGAAATGGGATTCGATCAGTTCTGGGTCTCGCCTCCGGAGTTCCTCGAGCTCCAGGAGCGAAGCCGATCCTTTCAGGCTCTCGGCGCCTATACCACGGGCGAGGACAACCTCGGCACCCGCGAACGTCCCCGGCGCGTCCGCATCGCTCGAGTCACCGCCGACTTCTTCGACGCCCTCGGAGTGGCGCCGCTTCTGGGACGAACCATCCGCCCCGAGGAGACCCTTCCCGGCGCCGCCCCGGTCGCGGTCCTGAGCCATGAGCTCTGGCAGTCGGTCTTCGCGGGGGACCCTTCGCTGGTTGGAGAGACCATCGAGATCGATGGACGGAAGATCGCGGTCGCGGGCGTCATGCCCCGGGGTTTCGGTCTCGCGACCGAGCCGGTCGATGCCTTCGTTGCCGTCTCCATCGATCCCGCGAATCGGCGGAACCGGGGAAACCACTACCTGTACCTCATCGGCCGGCTCGCACCGGACGTCGGTCTCGAGGCCGCGCGGGCGGAGCTCGAAACGCTTCTCGTCGACTGGCCGGGGAAGGACTTCCACGCTCCCGACCTCACCTTTCATCGGCTTCGCATCGATGCCCTCCAGCAACAGGTCGTCGGCGACGCTCGCACGGCGATCTGGGCGCTTCAAGCGGCCGTCGGCTTCGTGCTTCTGATCGCCTGCGCGAACCTCGCGAACCTCCTCCTGGCGCGTGCCGAGTCCCGGCAGAAGGAGTTCGCCATTCGCTCCGCCCTCGGCGCCGGCGGCGTACGCCTCGCCCGCCAGTTCCTCGCCGAGGGACTCGTGCTGTCCCTTCTGGGCGGGCTCGTGGGAGTGATCCTCGCGCGCGTAGGACTCCGAGCTCTGGTGGCGACGTTTCCGGAGGCGCTTCCCCGCGCGGGCGAGGTCTCGATCGACGGTGCCGCTCTCGCGTTCATGGTGATGGTGGCCCTGGGGACCTCGATCGCCTTCGGTCTCGCTCCGCTCCTCCACCTGCGGGGAAGCTCGCTCACCACGACTCTCCGGGAGGCCGGTCAAAGAAGTGCGACCTCGGGGCGCCGTTTCCTGCGACGCTTCCTCGTCGCCTCCGAAGTGGCCCTTGCGGTAGTCCTCGTCACCGGTGCGGGCCTCATGCTGCGGACCGTCTGGAATCTGACGCGGGTCGATCCGGGCTTCGATCGCGCCGGCCTCGTGACCTTCGCGCTGGAGCTTCCCGCCGCGACCTACACCGACCCCGTGCAGGTGTCGTCGTTCTACGCGCGCCTGCTGGAGGATCTGCGAGCCCTTCCCGGCGTCCGCGAAGCGGCGGCGGTGAACGGTCTTCCTCCTCTTCGCGAGGTGAACGCCAACGACACGGACATCGACGGTTATCAGAAGTCCGAGGAGGACGAGCCTTTCGAGAACGTCGACTATTGGCAGTCGGTGTCGACGGGCTACACGGAGGCGATGGGGATACCGATCGTCGAAGGGCGCACATTTCAGGCATCCGATGAGGGTGGCGATCTGGTGGTGCTCGTCAACGAGAGCATGGCAAAGACCTTCTGGCGCGGAACGAGTCCCCTCGGCCGGCGAGTGAAGCCGGGCTTCGGCGACGAGCTGCCCTGGCTGACCATCGTCGGGGTCGTGAAGGACGTCAAGCAAGGTGGAGTCGACAAGAAAACGGGAACCGAGCTCTACTTTCATACCGAGCAGCTGGGGCGAGCCATCGGATTCGCGGACCGAAACCTCAACGTCGTGCTCCGAACGGACGTTCCCGTGGAGGCGCTCGCGGGAAGCGTTCAGCGGACGGTGGCGGCGATGGATGCGTCTCTTCCCGTGAGCGGCCTCCGGGCGATGGACGAGGTCTTCTCCCAGGCGATCGGACGACCTCGGCTTCTGGCGCAACTCTTACTGGGGTTCGCCGTCCTGGCGCTTCTCATGGCCGCCATCGGAACTTACGGAGTCCTCGCCTACGTCGTTGCGGAGCGCCGCCGGGAGATCGGAATTCGCATGGCGCTCGGCGCCGCCCAGGGAAGCGTCCTCTCGATGGTCCTCCGACAGGGCCTCGGCCTCACTCTGGTGGGGCTCGTCGTCGGGCTCGCGGGAGCTCTCGCGGTCAACCGGCTCGCCGCGGCGCTCTTCTTCGGCGTCGAGCCCGCGGACCCGGCGACCTACGCCGCGGTCGCGCTGTTCATTTGCCTCGTGGGGCTCGTCGCCTGCTACGCCCCGGCGCGGCGCGCGACCCGGGTCGATCCGATCGTCGTGCTCAGGCAGGAGTAGTCAGCACTTCACTCGTCGCGACGAATACGATAGAATTTCTTCGTGGCGACTCAGGTCGTCGAGGTCAGCTTGGACATCGACTTCGACGTTTTGTTTTCCGACCCCGCACCAATTGAAGCGCTTCTCCAGCGCTTCGGGCGAGTGAACCGTGGGCGTCGTGGACCGCTGCGTGACGTGGTCGTGTTTCGTTCGATTCCACGCGAAGCGTCAGGGGTTTATGATAGTGCAGAGGTCCAAAGGGCTCTCGATACTCTCGACAGGAACAACGGCGAAGCGATTGACGAGTCTCGCGCGCAGGAGTGGGTGGACCAGATATATGAGCCGGTGCAGGAGCAATGGAAGGCCGCCGTCCGGTCGCGTCGTCGAGAAGTGACGGAAAGCGTCCTCGCCGTGAACCGGCCTCTGGAATCTCACGAGGAATTAGCGGATGCCTTCGAGCAGCTCTTCGACGGAACGGAGGTCGTCCCGGCATCTCTTGAAGAGAAGTACCGGTCGTTTCTCCGGGAGCAGCCTCTGCGCGCGCCCGGTATCAGGATTCCGGTCGGCGCTGGGCAGGCCGCAGGACTGCGCCGTCGAGGAGCGCTGCGGCGTTCGAAGTTGGGCAAGTTCGCATATCAGGTTGCGGAAGTGCCCTATGACACGGAGCGTGGGCTCGACCTGGGGTTCAAGGACGCTGAACCTTGACGGGCCAGAAGAACGGGGCTTGATGTGAAAACCGATGTAGCATCGACGGACTCGCTCTTGGCGGAGGCGGTGAGACGCGTCGTCGAGATCGCGCATCCCGACAAGATTATCCTCTTCGGCTCGGGGGCTCGCGGTGAATCGGGCCCCGAAAGCGACCTGGACCTTCTCGTGATCAAGTCCGGAGCCGAAAACCGAGGAAGGCTCGCGAGAGACATATACCGGGGCCTCTTCGGTATTGCCGTTCCCGTAGACGTGCTCGTCGTGACTCCGGAGGACGTCGAATACCTCAAGGGCAGAGTAGGGAGTGTCGTTGGCCGGGCACTGCGGGAAGGCAAAGTCGTCTATGGCCTCGAGTCTCCGTGATCCGAGTGACCCCCAAGAGTGGTTGCGGCGGGCGCGCAGCAACCTCGCTCGAGCCCAGGCCGACTTCGGGCTCCCCGACGTCCTTCTCGAGGACCTTTGCTTCGACGCATCGCAAGCTGCTGAAAAAGCGATAAAGGCAATCCTGGTGAATCGATCCACTCCGGTCCCCAAGACCCATTCGATAGCGGAGCTTCTCCGGCTCGCGGCTTCCGCCGGAATTCCAATTCCCGATGACCTCATCGAAGCGAGTCGTCTCACCTACTACGCGGTCACCACGAGGTATCCGGGAATAACTGAAGAGGTGACGAAAGAGGAGTACCTGACGGCGGTGCGACTTGCCGTGGCGGTCGTTCAATGGGCGGAGTTACAAATCGACGAGTCTCGGGAAGAGAATAAAACCGGCTGAGGGGTGGAAGGAGGCTTCGTGGAAAGCGTTGTCGTAAGCGACTTCGGCGTGAGCCTGGGGAAGAGGAGCGAGCGCCTCGTCGTCAAGGGGCCGCGTCCGGAGCTCGAACTCATCGAAGGCGGGCCACAACTCTGGCTTCCTCTCGATCTGCCTCGCACGTCCTCGAGTCTGCGAGTTGTCACCTCTGGAGGGACCCGCGAGCCTGCGCCTCCTTTGCGACGGCTCAGGGAGCCATCGAAGCAGCCGCGTCCTAGAACGTCGGGCGAAGAGATCGAGCTCCCACTCTTTCGCATCGCGGAGCTCGTCGTGGCGTCGCGTGGTGTATCGATTTCTTCCGATCTCATCGAGGCCTGCTGCGAACGAGGGATTCGCGTCAGCTTCCTTGCCTCGAACGGCAAGCCTTTCGCGATGCTGTCGTCACCCATGCTGACCGCGACGGTGCAGACCCGTCGCGAGCAGATGGCCGCGTACGGGGACGAGCGCGGCGTCGGGTTTGCTCGCGCGGTCGTCCGTGGAAAGCTTTCCAACCAGGCCAACCTCTTGAAGTACTTTGGCAAGTATCAGAAGGAGACGTTTCCCGAAGTCTTCAGTCAGCTTCGAGGGGCCATCGCGGGCCTCGAGAGGTACAGCAAGTCTTGCCGGTGCGTCGAGGGGGAACGGGTTGACGACATTCGTGCCGAACTCATGGGTATTGAAGGAGCTGCCGGTCGCGTGTACTGGATGGGAGTCCGAACGCTTCTGAACCGATATGTAGAGTTCGAGACGCGCGAGCACCGCGGCGCCGCCGATCCAGTCGACTCTGCGCTGAACTACGGATATGGAATCCTGTATACGCAGGTTTGGGGAGCGATCATGAACGCCGGATTGGAACCCTTCGCCGGATTTCTCCACGTCGACAGGCCAGGAAAGCCCTCCCTGGTCCTGGATCTCATTGAAGAGTTCCGGCAGCCCATCGTCGATCGGAGCGTGATCGCGCTCTTCACCAAAGGAGGCAGGGTCGACGTTCGTGATGGTTACATGACCGACGACAGTCGGCGGACTGTGGCGGCTGCCGTTCTCGAGCGCTTGGAGTCCACCGTACGATTCGCTGGAAGGGATCAGAGGCTGAAATCGGTGATTCAGATCCAAGCCCGTCGTCTTGCGACGTTCCTCCGAGACCGAACCCGGTATGGGCCGTTCGCGTTCAAATGGTGAAAGGCAGCGAGACTTGGACCATCGTCATCTACGATATCGAAAGCGACCGGACTCGGGTCCGGGTCGCCAATATCTGCAAGGACTACGGGCTTGAGCACATCCAATACAGCGCATTCAGGGGACCTTTGAACTCCACAAAACGCAATGAGCTCTTCACGCGATTAGCGGACCAGTTGGGGAAGCAGCCGGGAAGAATTCTCGTCGTCCCGGTCTGCGAGGCGGACGTAGAGTTGACTCGGGAAATCGATAACACGCTATCTACCTTTCCAGATTGAATGGCCGGGCCAATGATCGAGCGGGTCGAGCTTTCAGTTTCGCATCTGAAGCAGTTCGCTTACTGTCCTCGCATTCCGTATTACCAGTATGTGATGCCGGTCGAACGAGTGGCCACCTACAAAATGGTGCGCGGCAAGACGGCCCAAACCAAGACCGAGCAATTGGAGAGGCGGCGGCTCCTCGAGCGATACGGAATCGACTTGGGAGAAAGGCTTTTCGGGGTTCAAGTAACGTCCGAGCGTTTGGGTTTGAGCGGTAGGCTCGATCTTCTAATCCGAACACGCGAGGAATTAATCCCAGTGGACTTCAAAGACACCGATGGGCCGCCGCGCCGCAACCATCGCGTACAGCTTGCTGCCTACGGCCTCCTCGTCGAGGAAGCGTTCGGGCTTCCGGCGCGCCGTGGTTTCGTTTGCTTGATCCCAAGTAAAACCACGGCCGAGGTCTCCATTGACGATTACGCTCGCGCGCAGGCAGAGGAGGCAATGGCGAAAATCCGCCGCATGATCGAGGAGGAGAGAATACCGGGACCGACTGAAGTCCGCGCCCGATGCGTAGGGTGTGAGTTCCAGAACTACTGCGGTGACATATGGTAGGGTCTTGTTTCGCAAATGAGCCCTGTTTTAGCGCAGCGGAGGCTGTTGCGATTCCTCGATCTACACGTTGGTTCGAAAGTGGTTCCCCAACCGCAACATAGCGAGCGGTCGCAGAAGGATCCCCGATGAAGAGGGGACTGAAACTTTCCGTCATGTGTGTTAGACCCCCGCGGTGAACTGCCGAAAGTCGCAGAAGGATCCCCGATGAAGAGGGGACTGAAACGCGGTCTCCCGTTGTGACTGGGCAACCTGCGTTGATCCCACGGTTGTCTTGAGACCAGAATAGCCCTCATACGTTATTCAGGATCGAGAGCGCGGTACCCGAGAACATCCGG
>Ga0299906_10003086_pt1 | contig 13750 bp, 9 predicted proteins | sample RVTome_14_FD_200259 | JGI IMG/M metagenome (GOLD analysis project Ga0299906, IMG submission 200259) | Soil microbial communities from uranium-contaminated site in the Upper Colorado River Basin, Wyoming, United States - RVT145D125 (version 2) ... | reverse complement strand
TCCGCCAAGATCGCAATCTTCGTGAAATTCCTGCGAAAACGAATCGACCTCACAAGAACCGAGGGAAATCGCCTTGTCGCATGATTGCCAAGACCGCGGAAGACGGTACTCTCAAGTAACATTGAAACCGGCGTGATTCGGGAGGGCTTCGCGCATCACATGCGTAAAGCGCTGCCAGGCGCCTCTTTCATTGGCTTTACCGGAACTCCAATCGAACTGGCCGACGCCAATACCCGGAGTGTATTCGGCAACTATGTCAGCATCTACGACATCGAGCGCGCAGTGAAAGATGGGGCGACGGTCCCGATCTACTACGAGAGCCGCCTTGCCCACCTGGAACTCGACGAGACCGCCCGGCCCCGGCTGGACGAGGAGTTCGATGAGGCCACCGAGGGCGAAGAGGTCGAACAAAAAGAGCGGTTGAAGACCAAGTGGGCGCAGCTCGAGGCACTGGTTGGCACGGAGAAACGACTGAAGCTCATCGCCGAAGACCTGGTGAATCACTTCGAGGACCGGGCCGCCGCGATGTTGCGCCTCGTCGGCGACGAAGGCAAGGCAATGATCGTCTGCATGAGCCGACGCATCTGTGTCGAGCTCTACAAGGCCATCACGGCGATCCGGCCCGAGTGGCATCACGACAACAACGAGAAGGGGATCATCAAGATCGTTATGACCGGTTCGGCATCGGACCCGGCGGATTGGCAGCAACACATCCGGACGAAGTTTCGGCGCGAGGAGCTGGCCAAGCGATTCAAAGACCCGAAGGACCCGTTCCGCGTAGTTATCGTCCGCGACATGTGGCTGACGGGGTTTGACGCGCCGTCGCTTCACACGATGTACGTGGACAAGCCCATGCGGAGCCACGGGTTGATGCAGGCCATCGCGCGCGTGAACCGCGTGTTCAAGGACAAACCCGGCGGGCTGGTGGTGGACTACCTTGGGCTTGCGCACGAGTTGAAATCGGCGCTAGCGAATTACACCCAGAGCGGTGGCCAAGGGCGCACCGCCATCGACCAAGACGAAGCCGTGGCCGTGATGCTGGAGAAATACGAGGTCTGCTGCGGGATCTTCCACGGGTTCGATTGGTCGAAATGGAAAACGGGCGGAGCGCAGGAGCGGTTGTCGGTTCTTCCGGCGGCGCAGGAGCATGTGCTGGCCCAAGACGACGGCAAGAACCGGCTGGTGAAGGCTGTGGGTGATTTGTCGAAGGCATTCGCGCTCGCCGTCCCGCACGAGAAGGCGTTGGAGATACGGGACGACGTGGCCTTTTTCCAGGCGGTCAGGTCGGTGCTCACGAAGGGCGTAGGTATCGGGCGGCGAAGCCCTGAGGAGATCGAGCACGCCATTCGCCAGATCGTGTCGAAGGCCGTAGCTTCAGATGAAGTAATCGACATCTTCGCCGCTGCCGGACTGAAGAAGCCCGACATTTCCATTCTGTCGGACGAGTTCCTGGCGGAAGTGCGCGGCATGCCGCAGCGGAATCTGGCCGTGGAGATGCTGCGGAAACTGCTGGACGGTGAGATCAAGACCCGACGCAGGAAAAACGTGGTCCAGGCGCGATCGTTTGCGGAGATGCTCGAGAACGCGATCACGCGCTACCGGAACCGGGCCATCGAAACGGCGCAAGTGATCGAAGAACTGATCAAGTTGGCGAAGGACATGCGGGAGGCTGACCGTCGAGGCGAGGACCTGGGCCTGACGGAGGATGAAGTCGCCTTCTACGACGCACTGGAGGTAAACGACAGCGCCGTGAAGGTGCTCGGCGACGAGACGTTGCGGACCATTGCCCAGGAGTTGGTGAGCGCGGTGCGAAACAGTGTTACCATTGACTGGACTGTCCGCGAAAACGTCCGCGCCCAGATGCGAGTCATCATCAAACGCATTCTGCGTCGGTACGGATATCCGCCGGACAAGCAGGCCCGCGCGACCGAGTTGGTGCTCGAGCAGGCCGAGGTGCTGTGCAGAGACTGGTCTGACAACGGTCAGTGAAGGGATCGAGCATGACCGGCAAACGGCCACAAACGATCCAGTTCTTCTTGCCGCAGGGCGAGCCGCGTCTCCCCACGACAGTGCGGCCGTGATACCGACCATCGCCGCACGCATCAGGATCGAATTGAAGAATTGCTTTCGATCGAGCATTCATTCGCACCCGTAGCAACGTCTTCCAAGATACCACGGCGAGACCCAAGGTACGCAAATCAACATGACGACACCAAGAAAAGACGTACATGCTGCTTGCATCGACAGGAGTGCGTTGCTAGCCTACGCGCCATCACCTCAACGGCAAAGAATGGTGGAAACCGGGCGTGTCGGTGCGTTCGGCGTGGATCGCCGGCGACTGGGTCATCCAAGAACGTTTGGGTCATCCAAGAACGTTTGGGTCATCCAAGAACGTTTGGGTCATCCAAGAACGTTTGGGTCATCCAAGAACGTTTGGGTCATCCAAGAACGTTTCAGGCGGGTCGTTAGAACCGAACATGGGAGTCTAGTCATGCGTTACTTCAATCTGGTGCGTTTTCTATTCCTTCTCGTCCTGCTGCCCATGGTGGTTGCGGGAACCGGTTGTCCCGGTCCCAACATCATGCTGCCCGACGTCGACGACGTCATCGACGATGTCCTGGACGACTTCGTGCCGCTGCTGGCTCTGGAGACCTATGCGACCAACACCGGCGGCGCGGGGGGTATGGCTCTGCGGCCATCGGACGGCGCGCTGTTCATCGTCAATTCCGACGGGCTCTACGGTCCGATCGAAGAGGGCGATGACGTCTCGACCCTCACGCCGATCGGGGCGACGAATCTGGCGGATGACGACCTGTTCGGCGGGCCCTCGAATTCCATCGTGCTGGCCATCACCAATTCGGGTGAGTTCTGGATCGGTTCCGAGTGTTGCGTGACCGTGGCGGTGGTGCCGGCCGAGGGCGGCGACGCCGTGCCGTTCGCCGGGTTGTTGGAAGGGTCGGACCCCTCGAACATTCGGGCGGACACGATGGCCATCGTGCCCGACGGGTTCGACGGCGAGCAGATCGATCCGGGCAACCTGCTCATCGGCGAGGATACGACCTTCTCACGACTGGCCGCGATCGACGTCGAAGGGGATCGCGCCGTTGTCGACGTCGACAATCCCGGCGACGACAACCGCGAGGCGCATCACTTGGCCTTCGGGCCGGACGGCGTGCTGTACAGCGCCAAGAATGTGGCTTCGATTACCCGTTCCGGTTTTCAGACGATCGCCGCCGACGGGACGCCGACCACTCTACCGGGAACCACCGGTGCGTCGGCCAAGTCGTTCGTGGTGCGCAACGACGGCGACCTGATCATCCGCGGCGATCATGCCGTCTCGGCGACGGACTCATTCGCCGGGTTGCTCATCTGGTCCGCAGCCGACCAGACCGTCTCACGCGCCCTCGAGTTGTCGGTCGACGACCGCTCGGAAGACGACGAGATGGTGATCGCCGCTGACGGAACCATCTACCTGACGCTGCTCAACCGCAGCGAGATCGTCCGCGTCGTCGACGCGCCCTGATCGTCGGCGGCCATCAGGCCATTGCGATTCAGGGCAGTGCGATCGAGTAGGGCACGCTGTTGACGTTCCCGAGCGGCGCCCCGCGCACCACGTCCGGCGTGACCGCGAAGACGTCGTCGCTCATGAAGACGCCTCGGGTGAACTGCGCATACCGGCCGAACCCGAACTGGTCGTCCAGCACCAGCGTGCTGATGCGGCCCAACTCGATGAACCCGTCGTTGGCGTTGACGTGGTAGACGAGCAGGCCGGTGAAGTCGAGCCCGCCCGCGAAGTCCGCGGTGCCCGCTTCGACCAGGGAACCGGGGACGGCCAGCAACCGCGAACCCGCGAACCAGGTCAGGGCCTTGGGATTGTGCAACGCTTCGGAGACCGAGCCGCTCAGCCCGAGAATGACCTTGTGGGCGAGCTGCGGGTCGGCGAAGTTCGACACGTCGAAAACCGACAGTTGCAGGCCGCGGGTCCGGCCCGTCTGTTCGTCGGCGTCCTGCCCGATGGTCAGCAACTCGGTTTCGCTGATCGGCAGGATGAAGGTGGAGAACCCCGGTATCTTCAACTCGCCGACCGCGAACGGATTCGTCGGATCGGACAGATCAATCGTGTACAGCGGGTCGACTTCGCGGAACGTGACCATGAACCCGCGCGTACCGACGGACCGGGCCGAGTAGATCCGCTCGCCCGGCGCCAGCCCGGTGAGCTCGCCGACGATCGTCAGCGCGCTGTCGGCCTCGTCGAGCACGTAGACGTTGTTGCTCGACTCGGCGTCGAAGCTGAACCGGTCGGCGGTGGTGGCCACGCGCAGGTAGCCGTCGTGCTCGGAGAAGCTGTACTGATCGAGCGTGGCGCCCGGGACTTTGCCGCTGCCGACGTAGCGCGGTCCGGCGTCGGTCAGCGCGATCTTGTGGATCTCGGTCGAGACCTCGGACACCGGTGCGAAGGCGCCGCCGGTCGACGTGTATTTCGTGCCTGACAGATAGAGCGCGTTGACCGAGGCGTAGAGTCGTTCGCCGCCGCCGACCACGCCCAGCGTTTGCACCTCGGCTTCGGCGTCGTCGAGATCGAGCGTGGCGACGGTGGTCAAGGTCATGTCGACAGGATCGGGCGGGTGCAGAAACGCCGTCGGCTCGACCAGCACGCCGCCCGTGCCTTCACCCTCGAACTTCGGCAGCATGTCGATCAACTCGTCTTCGGTCAGCGGGACGATCGGGAAGTACGTGAACTTTTGCAGGACCAAATGAAGATGACCATTGATGAGCCTCGAGTTGGCGAGGTTCCCTTCGAAGTTGACCGTCCGAGCGATCGCGGGTGCGGTGCGGTCGGACACGTCAATGATGGTGACCGTGACCCGCGGCTCGGTCGGGGCGATGATCGACGTCGTCGCCGGCGCTTCGTCGTCGGTCTGGTTGCGTGCGTCGACATCGGCTGCGACCGGCTCGTCAACGGCGACGGCGTCGATATCGCCCACGTCATCGACAAACCCCGGCTCGGCGAACACCGGAAAATCGTCGTAGTAAAAGAATCCGCCCGAGTCGCTCAGGGCGATGAGCTGATCACCGCGCAGAAATAATGCGGTCCCGAACCCATCGAGATCGACCGAGCCGATTTCGGCCAGCGCGTCGCCCGGCTGGGCCTGCACGATGCGCACCCGCGAATCGGTCAGCACATAAATATAGGTGCCGTCGTTCTTGACCACGTCGCTTTCGTCGACGCCGATCTCCTGGATGGTCGTGGAGGAAAAGTCGCCGTCGCCCCCGGTTATGCTGCCGTCGCCCGCGGCCTGGTCAACGGCGTCGTTGGCCGCTTCCTGCGCCGCCGGTGCCGGGGCGCCGCCTAACGCGAACACCGGCGGAAGGAAACCGCCACCGAATTCGTCCCGGCCGAAATCACCAGCCGACTGGGAGGCGAGAAAGTCGGCCATCTCCCGCGCCGACGTGAACGGACGCAGGGTCGCATCATCAGAATTCGGCGGCGGGTCGCCGAGGTTGAACGGAAAGAAGTCCAACGGTACCGCGGGGCACCCCGCCGCACCGGTCAACGTCGCCAGCAGAACAGCAAAAACGGCTCGCTTCATCGGAACATCTCCTTACCGGTTGGTTGTCGGATTCCGAGGCGGGGTGCGGTGTTTTGCGCGCACCGTCCACGCCTGCGCGGCGCCCCGAAAACGTCATTGAGCCCGGTAACCCTACCCCTCTTATGCGTTCGGCCGAGATCCCACGTGCGCCCTACCGCGCGAGTGGGCCGGCATCTGAGTTTATCGCCGAATGAAGTGTCCTGTTGCGGGGACAGACGCTGTTTGCGTGGTGGGATCGAGCATTATCGCGCGAATGAGGTTGCCGTGTTCCTTTCCATGCGTTGTCGATGCAGCAGCACCGAGCCTCCGACCAGCAGCACGATTGAAAGCGAGAAAAACGTAGGTCCGCAAGTAAGCGGGACGGCCATGACCGGTGAGGTCGTGTCGCATGCAGGGCTTGGACAGGCATTGACGACCGTTTTGACCCCCTGACGATAGGCCGCCGCGAGTTCGGGCGCCGCGTTGCCCCCAAGTTCGCACACCACGACCGAAGAGGGGTTCGATCCAATCGGCATCGCGACCGGCGTGCCAAATACGGCGCTACCCAGATTGGGGAACAGGGTGATGTCATCGGAGACGAGATTGGCGGTCAGCACGTCCGGGTAGCCGTTGCAGGTGACGTCGTAACACGTGATGGCAAAACCGCCGGTCCCTCCGGGATGGGGGGCGGGGGTTCCGAAGCCGCCGGTTCCGTCGTTGAGCAACACGGTGAACGTGTTGCCAATGCCGTCAACGGTGACGATGTCCGGGCCGTTGATCCCATCGAGGTCACAGCAGGTCGCATCGAACGGATTGGACGCGACCGAATACGGCGCGGCGGCTTCGAACGTACCGTTACCGGTGTTGATGAAAACCGAGACATTCGCCGAACCCAGATTGCCGGTGACCAGGTCCAGATCAAAGTCGCGGTCAACGTCGCAGGCGGCAATCCCGTTGGGCGCGTCACCGGCGGCCTGTTCCACATGCGGAGCGTAATCGCCGCCCCCGAGATTGATCAGCACGGAGATGCTGTCGCCCCCGGCGTTGGCGACCACGATGTCAATGTCCAGATCGCCATTGAGGTGAGCCGCCATGACATCGTACGGCGCCATGCCGACGGGAAGGGGCGTTCCCGGCGAGAAGCTACCCGTTCCGTCGTTGACAAGAACCGACACGTCGTCGGACGTGTGATTGGCGGTCAGGATGTCGAGATCGTCGTCACGATCGATGTCGGCGATGGCCAGCGCGACGGGCTCGTCGCCGGCAGGCCAGGGTATGGCGGCGCCAAACCCGCCACCGAGCAACGCCGGCAGCACGGATACGTTGTCGGTCGAATCGTTGGCCGTGATCAGGTCGGTGAGCCCGTCACCATCAATATCGCCGCACGCGACGGCGTTGGGCCGCGTGCCTCCGCCGGTCGAGATCGCCGCGCTGATGTCCGGACAGAACTGCCCGGAGGCGGGTTCGACGGTTACGGCGCCAATTGCACTGAGCACGGAAAGTACGGTGACTCCTATCTTCCTTCCTGACATGCTTCATTTCCCCCGCGGAAAGCGGCCAGCGGTCGAAGGTTGTTCGCGACTCGAGCGATGCGAGTCGCAAGCACCAACCCACGTGTGTGACCCTGATCGACCTTCCGCCGAAAAAACAGACGGCCCCCGTCCCGGTTGGGAACGGGGGCCGCCGTCAACCGTTTTGAGATGTCCTACAGGCCGTTCAGGATGTCAAGAACAGACTGCAGTGCGCTCCCCGCCTGACCGGCAGCCAAACTCATGGCCTCGAGTACCGCTGCGATTGCATCAGCAATTCCCATGGTTCTTCTCCTTCACGCTCGTTTGTTTCCGCGTCCGAGCCGTGCCCACGCCTAGCCCGGACGTGTTTCCATGGGCCATTAGTACTACAACGCTAACTTCTCAGGCCCGGGCGCCTGGAAAGCCCGTGGCAACGGGCTGAATGGCACCGTTGCGGTCCGACGCGTAACAGCCGTAGAATGGCTGGCCTACGAGCGCCGCCTGCGGCGGCGAAAGGCCGGTAAACCGGCCTAAACATCGACGCGCACCGGCAACACGACTCGGCGAATCTAGCGTTGTAGTGTTAGGCCCTAGACACCACTCATGATGTCGATGATCGTCTGCAGGACATCGCCCGCCGGACCACCGACACGACCGAGGGCTTCCAACAACGCAGCAATTGAATCGGCAATACCCATATTCACCTCCTCAAGTCAAGGCTATCCGCCTCACCAATCACCCAAAACACACGTTTAAGGATCAGAGCGGCACGTCTTCTGATTCCCTATTCTACCCCCCCCTGCAATTGACAAGTCAACCGGTCGACAGGAGACGTCCCAATCCGACCTGAAAGCCGGGCGTAAGGGCCGGCGATCTGCATTGAGGAACCAAAGCAACGATACGTCTGGGTCAAAAGGGGTGTCAACCGCGCGAATGCAACGTCCTCAAAACCGGCGTCCGACGAGGATCACGCCAGGTTGAGCAGTTTTGGTGCACTACCTTTTATTGGGATACTGGGATTGCGTCACCGGTTAGGGCGACGGCGTTGGGCCTCGTGCCACCGCCGGTGGGGATGGTGCCGCCGACGTTGGGGCAGAACTGCGCGGCGGGGACGATGCCCCTACAACAGTCCGTTCAAGATATCAAGGACGGATTGCAGCGCATCTGCCGCCCGGCCACCAACGCGTTCAAGGGCCTCGAGGATCGCGGCAATGGCATCAGCGATACCCATAATTCACCTCCATCAAGCTGGCAACCTCAACTCGAACGAATGTATTCTATGCGATCACAGCTCAATGTCAGTAGGGTATTGCACCACACCCCGTGTCGGGAGAACCCCGTTTTGCCGCGGAAAGCGGTGATGGCCTGTCGGGGGTTATGTGGTGCCTCGTTTCATCGGTGCGTCACGGGCAGGGCGACGGTGCTGCCGCTCGGTTGCGCGACGTCGGGCGGGACGATGAATACTTCCTGCTGGCTGGGCTGGACCTCGCCCCGCTCGACGCGCTGGGCGAAGGCGAGGGCTTCTTCGTAGAGGGCGTCGAGCATCTCGGCCTCGGTGACGGTGCGTGTCTGCTCGCCCTGGACGTAGATCACGCCCCGGCCCTTGCCCGCGAAGACGGCCACGTCGGCGCCTTCGGCCTCGCCGGGGCCGTTGACCACGCAGCCCATGACCGCGACCTTGACCGGAGTCTTGATCGTGGCCAGCTTTTTGCGGACCTCGGCGACGAGCTTGATCAGGTCGACCTCGATCCGGCCGCAGGTGGGGCAGGCGATCAACTCGGGCTCGACCCGTGGCCGGAGGCTCAGCGCGTAGAGCAGTTCCTTGCCGTCCTCGACTTCGTGAATCGGGTCGGCCGCGTAGGAGATCCGCAGCGTGTCACCGATGCCCTCGGCCAGCAGCGTGCCGATCGCGGTGACCGACCGGATGCGTCCGGTCTCGGGCGGACCGGCATGGGTGACGCCGAGGTGCAGCGGAAAGTCGAACCGCTCGGCTATCGCCCGGTACGCGTCGATCACGATGGTCGCGTCGATGCTCTTGGCCGCGAGCACCACGTCCTCGAAACGGTTCGCCTCGAAGATGCGGATGTAGTCCTCGAGCTTGGCGACCATCAAATCGACCAGCCGCTGGTGGTAGCCGGTCTCGAGCGATTCCTTCTGTTGTCGGCGAACGTCCTTGTCCCGACGTTCGACCACCGACCCCTCGTTGACGCCGACCCGGATCGGGATGCCCGCGTCTCGACAGGCGGCGATCACGCGATAGACCTGCGCCCGGTCGGCGATGTTGCCCGGGTTGAGCCGGATCTTGTGCACGCCCGCCGCCACCGCCCCGAGGGCCCGCTCGAAGTGAAAGTGCACGTCGGCGACGATCGGCACGGTGGTCTGGTTCAGGATCTCGGGCAGGGCCTCGGTGTCGCGCCGGTCGGGCACCGCCACCCGCACCAGATCGGCACCCGCCTCGGCGAGCCGGTTGATCTGCGCCACCGTCGCGTCGATGTCGTAGGTGTAGGTGCTGGTCATCGACTGCACCGACACCGGCGCATCCCCGCCGATCTTCACCGACCCGACCGAAACCTGCCGCGTTTTGCGTCGTGAGACCATGTTGGAGTTTCCGTCCGTGAGTCCTTCGCCCGAATACCAGAGCAGTGATTGTATCGGACGGCGCGGCATTCACCAAGAACCATGCACTCCGATTCGTGAGAACGGCAAGGGTATCTGACGAATTGATCCAAGCGATTGCCTGTTGTTCCCGGTGGACGATCGTTGATACGCTTATCGCCGTGCCGGCATGAACTCTACCGCAACGCGGTCGAGCACGGGGTAGCGGTCACCGTTGTCCGATGTGAACACCGCGCGGTATTGCATGGCGCGATCGCTTGCTGACAGCGTGAACGCAGACTCCTCGACGACGCGCCAGGGTTGATCGCCGAGGCTCGTCAGCTCGTCGGCGGAGCGGATCGCGACCGTCAGTGTCGCCCCCGGCGGAACGTCCGCTCGCGTTCGGATCGTGCCGCCCCGCGCCGCTTCGTTGAACTTGTGCACCGATGACGTGTAGACCTGTTCCCACTTGCGGTGGGCAATGTGGCCCATGTCCTGCTGCCAGATCCAGTGTGGGCCGTGGGTGGGCAGGCGCTGGACGCGCGGCTGCTCGAATCGACGCCCGTCGTTGAAGAAGACGCGCGAATCGGTGTAGTGATCGCCGTCCTTGCTGTGGCAGGAGACGGCCAGGTCGAGTCGGCCGTCGCGGTCGAAGTCGCCGGCCAGCGCGTCATGTGCGGCGTCGCAGATCAGCGGAGTACGGCGCCGCGGCGCGAAGCCGTCGGGGCCGCCCCAATAGAGATAGGACGGCAGGGTCTCGCGGATCTTCTCGCCCTGATAGCAGGGGGTGAACAGGTCGAGGAACCCGTCTCGGTCGAAGTCGGCCACGCAGGGACCGACCGGCGCCCAGCCGGGCAGCCGCTGGGCATTGAACGGCTGAAAGCCGTCGGCTCCGCCCCAGAAGACCGCCGTGCCCATATCGTGCTCATGGGTGACCGGGTCGCGGTAGCTGCCGACGATCAGGTCGAGATGTCCGTCGGCGTTCAGGTCGGCGGTTTCGATGGCGATGGGATCGGGGAGCTCGAGCTCATGCTTGCGGTCGGCGTCGAATCCGTCGGCCGAGCCGAGGAAGATGCGCACGCGATCCTCGTACATCGAGGTGACGGCGATATCGAGCCACGCATCGCGATTGAAGTCGGCGATCACCGACCCGATCGATCGGCCGGGACAGGGGATCGCGACGCGACGATTCGGAGTGAACCCGTCGGCCGAGCCGTAGTGAATGATGACCGCGGTCGGCCGGTCGGGCGAGACCGCATCGAACGCGCCGAGCACGAGATCGAGATAGCCGTCGCGGTTCAGGTCGGCGACGTTGCTCGTGCCGATGAACGATTCGCGCAACACGGTTCGTTCGCCGGTGAAGTCGAAACCATGCGCCGAGCCCCAGAAAATGTTCGCCCCGCCGTTGGGATCCTCGACCGCCGCGCCGCCGCCGTGTTGCGAGTTGATGGCGATCAGGTCGGGATAGCCGTCGGCGTTCAGGTCGGCGCAACTTGACTCGTATCCGCTGCGGAAGGGGATTTCGGTGCGGCGGAACGCGTCGAAGCCGTCGGGACCGCCCCAGTAGAGGTGCAAAGGAACCTTTTCGCCGACGAACCCGCCGAGGCTGTTGGCGATGACGACCCGGGCGGGCAGGTCGCCTTCGGGCGGCGCGACGGCGACGTCGGTGGCGCCCTCGCTTTGAAAACCGTGACCGCCGCGATCGGGGTTACGGGTCGCGTTGCCGAAAAAGACGGTCGATTCGGTGGCCAGCGTGTGCTTACCCTGATGGATGGCGGCGACGAGATCGGTTCGCCCGTCGCCGTCGATGTCGCCCAAGGCGGTGGCGGCGGCGTCACGCACGGACAATGGGGTGGATCGCTCGCTCGAATAGCGGCCGCGCGCACCCCAAAGAATGTTCACGGTCCCGGTCCGGCCCGCCGAGCCGAGCGCTTCGCCGCCCAGCGCCACGTCGCGAGCGAACCGGGTCAGCGCCAGATCAAGGTGACCGTCGTCGTCGAGATCGCCCGCGGCGATGTGGGTCGCCGGCCGCGCGGGCACGATCTCCGGTTGCTGCCAATCACGACCCGGCCCCGAGCGGATCACGCCGACACGGTCCGCGCTGGATCCGACGAGAAGATCCATTCGCCCGTCACCGTCGATGTCCGCGGCGGAAAGGCACTGCGCGTTCGTATCGGTAGCGTCGACGACCGACGTTTCGATCGGCTCGTCCAAGTCTTTGAGCGTACTCGACCATTGCGTAAGAATGATGCCGCCTTTTCGTAGAACGGCAAGATCACCTGCGCCGTCGCCGTCGAAGTCGGCCGCGGTCAGGTCGAGCGCGTCGGGTACGCCGAGGTCCCGTCGCCGGGTGAGCAGATAGCCGTGCGGCCCACCCCAATAGATGCGAAGGATACGACCGCCGGGTTGGCCCGGTAGCCATGCCTCGCCGTTGAGTATGGTGATGTCGGGCCAATCGTCGGCGTTGAGATCGGCGATCGCCACGTCGGCGGCGGCGTGCACGGGGAGAAAACCGTTGCTGCGTCGCGCGGCCCAGCCGTCATCGCCGCCCCACAGGATCGTCAGCATCCGGCGGTTGTTTTGCAGTCCGTTGTAGTTGGGGCAGAACACCGCGTCAGCGTGACCGTCGCGGTTGAGGTCGGCTAGCGCGACCCCGATGCTGCCTTCGACCGCGAGCGGTGATGACGCGGGTTGTCGTTGTCGATCCACCGTGCCCTGCGTCGCGGGCACGAAGAATCGGAGGTCATGGGTGCTGTTGAAGATCAGGTCGAGATACCCGTCCTGGTTCAGATCAAATCGGTGGATGGTGCGGACGTGACCGTCGCGGCTGACGTAGAGGTTTTGGCCGGACGCGTCGAGTTCGCCGTCAGCAAAGTCGGAGAAGCTGTCCTCGATCCAGTTCTGCTGCTGCGCCGGCGCGGGGCGAATCAGGGCTCCGCAGCAGACGAGCCAGGTGCACCAACGAATAGACATGCCGTTCGCTCCCTACATGGGATCAACCTGCGCGCGGAGATATCACGCCGTTCAACGCGACGGCTCGATGAATCCGTAGTAGCGTCCCATCCAATAGGGCAGCAGCCAGAACGCGCCGTCGCTTTCGGTGTGGCCGCCGTCCCCCTGCACCGCGTCCCACGGATTCTTGTCCCAGCGCATCACGCCGCGTTCGCTCGGCGGCGGCAGGCGGTGGGTCTGGACGCGGTCGATTTCCGGCTCGTGCACCAGTTGAAGGTCCTCGCGCCGGGCGTTGTCGACCGTCCACTGCACGAGATCGAGCGACATGTCGCGCAGGAAAGCGATCGAGCCGTCGAGTTCGGGATCCTCGCCGATCAGCCCGCCGTAGAGGAAGTTGAAGAACGGGCTGTTTTCGGTGCGGATTTCGGCAAACCACAGGTCGAGACTCTTTCGGTAGATCTTCTTGAGCGCGGGATCGTCCTCGTACAGCAGCAGGGCGGGGTAGGCCAGGGCGAGTAACTCGTCGTCGATGTGCGTTCGCCACGAGGGGTTCACGGTCTTGGCCCGCAACGCGTTGTCGGCGTAACCGTGCTTGTCGATCAGGGTGCGGTAGTGATGATCGTATTTCGCGTCGCCGGTCATGTGATGCGCGGTCTTCAGGAAGGCGAGTATCTCGACGGAGTTGATCCCGCGTTCGGTGGCCCAGTCGGGATCATGGTTCAGTTTTTCCGGCGACCAGACCGCCCAGCGGGTGTGCGTACCGTCGAGGTCCTTCAGCGTAAAACCGTCGTCGATGATGCGGTCGGTGATGCGGCGAACGTGCTCGGCCACGCGTCGACGCTCGGTTTCCTCGGCGACCAGATCGTAATAGAAGAGGTAGCCGAAGTAGTGTCCGGTGATCTCGTCGCTGCTGGTGTCACACTTCCATTTCCACTTGCCGTCCCGTGAGAGCCGCCAGCGGACGGGCACGCGTTTGTTGCGCGGGTCGCGCACGTGGCGCTCGGCCCACATGCGGTCGGAAATCTCCTCGTTCGGGTCGTTCATACGGGTCCAGTCGGCGGGGATCACGGTGCGGGCCACGAAGTCGTCGGCGTCGGTAACCGTGCGCAGGAAGTGAAGCGC
>Ga0299906_10003085_pt1 | contig 13751 bp, 9 predicted proteins | sample RVTome_14_FD_200259 | JGI IMG/M metagenome (GOLD analysis project Ga0299906, IMG submission 200259) | Soil microbial communities from uranium-contaminated site in the Upper Colorado River Basin, Wyoming, United States - RVT145D125 (version 2) ... | reverse complement strand
GGGAAATGCTCATGCCCCGCGCCGAAGGGCCGAAGAGGCCGCGCTCGGGAAAGAGCATCTCCAGCGTCAGCTCCTCTTCCTTTTCCTTGGATTTCTGTTCGCCGGCATCCTGCTCCGCCTCCTGGGCGAGGACGGACACATTGACGATCAGCAATGCGAGTACGATCAGCAGCCGGAGAAAATGCGCGCGCACGGGGGTCATCCTTTCCTTGTCTCTTCGCGACCGTCCCGGCGATCCCGTCGCCCGGCCGGTCCCGTCCAACGTAGCACAGGTTGTAAGCGAATCCGAGTGGTTTGTTGCCGGAATTGACGGCGCGCAGGCGGTTCGGCCCGGCGGAAGGACGGGTCGCCTCAGTCGTCCATCTCGACCTCGAACGGCCCCAGGTCCATCCCCTCCACGCACGACACATCCAGCGACCGGACCGAGGCCCTCTCGAGGAACTCGGCGATGATCGAACGGATGCACGGCCCGCCCCCGGATGCCACACCGTGGCTCCCCGGGGCGACCACGTGCAGACTGTTCGGCAGGTGGCTGGCGGCATCCGCGCCCCATCGCGGGCCCGTCACCGGGTCGTAGGTCCCCGAAAGCACCAGCGTCGGCACGTTCACGGACACATCCTCGCCGAATCCCTCCGGCAGGATCGAGCGCGGCCAGAACTCGCACAGGGCCTTCTGCTCGTAAATGCGATCCGGACCGTAGAAGGTCCCGGCCGTCGCCGGGCCGATCATCGCCTCCTCGATGCGATCGACATCCTCGGCGCATGTCACGCACAGGAGCATGCCGAAGGCGAGTTGGCGGATGATGCCCCGGTTGCTCATGATGCCCGCCTCGGCAAACCCCCGGAAGTCGCCCTCGAACGCCGCATTGAGCAGGCGGGGAATCCGCCGGCTGTCGCCATACATGAGCGTGCGCAGGGCTCCGGCGAACGCTTGCCGCGTCAGTGTGCCCGTCTGCGGCCCATCCATGAACGGCAGTTCGACCTCGACCTCCACGGGCTGCGCCTCGAGCCGCTGGAGCACGTGCAGCAGTTTCGCCGGCAGGTCGCCGAACGCCTCGTGGCACGCGGGATCGGAAGCGCACTCGGCGAAGATGGCGTCGATGGCGTTCTGGGCCTCGCGGGCGTGATAGAGCGGATTGGCGAAGGCGATGGGGGCGACGCCGTTCAGAACCGCGCAGCGGACGGTCTTCGGGTATCGGCGCATGTAGACCAGCGCGGCACGCGTGCCGTACGACCCGCCCATGAGGTTGATCCGCTCGTAGCCGAGCGCCTGCCGCGCTTCGTTCAGGTCATCCATGGCGATGGGGGTGGAATACTGCGTCAGGTCGGCATGCTTGGAAAGTTCCTCGAGGCACGCGCGAAAGGTCGCCTCGTCCCACAGGCCGTCGAGGTACGCCTGGACGTTGTCATCCGAGGCGAGCAGGTCGCAGTCCAGTCGCATGGAGCCGCCCGTGCCGCGCTGGGAGATGTAGACCAGGTCGTGCAGCTCGCGCAGGTACGACGCCCCGAAGGCGCCGATGGTGCGGGTCGCATCCTGCCCCGGCCCGCCAGCGAGCATGAAGATGGGGTCGGGCCGGGCCCCGTCGCCGGTCGCGTGAAGGATGACGATGTCCAGGTCGATCGTGCGGCCGGACTTGAGCGTGCGATTCTCCCACACGGTGAACGTGCCGCGCGATGTCTTCTCGCCCGTCGCATCGTCGGTGGTCGTCTTGAGCTTGAGCGTCCCGGCGCCGCCGGTGAGCAGAACGCCCTCCTCCTCCTGGGCCTGTGCGCCGGGCGCGCCGGCGATGAGGAACAGGGTCGCGATCCATTGTGCTGACCGGCAATGCCGCATGTGCACACCTCGCTCCGGCGTCAAACCATGCCATGATCCCGGAAATGTACCGGCGAGCAATCGCGCGGTGCCACTGACTCGATCCGCTCGGGGATCGAGTCAGTGCAGAGGGCGTCGGCCGCTCCGGGGCTCGAGGCTCTTCGAAGGCTCGTGCGCAACCTCGCTGATTGCCCGCCGCAGAGCAGGCGATGAATCGGTGGAACCGCCCTTGCCCGATGACATGATGACTTATCATGCCCCCATGCACGCCGCCGTCATCACGAAGCAGGGCGCGCCAGTCGCCCCCAATATCGAGTTCGTCACCGGCTGGCCCGAACCGCAGGCCGGGCCGCACGAAATGGTCATCCGCACCGAGGCCTCGGCCCTGAACCACATGGACCTGTGGGTCGGTATGGGCATCCCCGGCCTGGACCTCACCTACCCGCGCATCTCCGGCTGCGATGGGGCCGGCATCGTCGAGTCGGTGGGCGAGGGCGTACACGAGTCATGGGTCGGGCGGCGGGTGCTGCTCAATGCCGCCACGCCCGTCCACACCGCGCCGCTTCCGGAGGTCGAGCCCGTCCCCGACGACCTGCGGCTCATCGGCGAGCACACGCACGGCACGCACGCGGCGAAGTTCATCGCGCCGGTCGCGAACATCCTCGACATCGGCGAGACCGACCCCGCCGAGGCCGCCGCGTTCGCGCTGGTCCACCTGACCGCGTGGCGCATGCTCTGGACGCGGGCGAGGATCCGGCCCGGCCAGTGGGTGCTCATCACGGGCATCGGCGGCGGCGTGGCCACGGCCCTGCTGGGTATCGCGAAGCACTTCGGCTGCCGCACCATCGTCACCAGCCGCTCGGAGGCCAAGCTCGCGCGCGCTCGCGAGCTGGGGGCGGAGCACGGCGTGCTGGACACGGGCGAGGACTGGTCGCGCGAGGTGCGCAGGATCACCGCTAAAAGGGGCGTGGACATCTGCGCCGATTCCGTGGGCAAGGCGATTCACGGCTCGTGCATCAGGTCGCTGGCCCGCGGCGGCACATTCGTCACCTGCGGCAGCACGACGGGGCCGGACGCCACGACCGACCTGGCCCGCATCTTCTGGGGCCAGCTCAACGTCATCGGCTCGACCATGGGCTCGATGGACGAGTTCCGCCAGGTCGTGGCCCTATTGCGCAGCGGGGCGATCCGCCCGGTCATCGACCACGTGTTCCCGCCCGCAGAAGCGCCCCAGGCGTGGGAGAAACTCGAGGCCGCCGAGCAGTTCGGCAAGATCGTCATCCGCTGGTCGTGAGCCCTTCAGGAGGATTCACCACGGAGGACACGGAGGGCCTCGGAGAGGGGATGGGGCGGGGGAAGGGATTCGGCGATGCGCGGATTCGGTGGATAGCGGTTGCCGCACTATCATTGACTCAGCAATTCGCCCTCTTCCTCCGTGTCCCTCCGTGTCCCTCCGAGTTCTCCGTGGTGAATCCCGATGACTGACCGGCTGTTTCGCATCTCGCTGGCTCAATGGTCGCTGCACCGGATGCTGCGCGGCGGCGCGCTCGACCCGCTGGACTTCCCCCGTTTCTCGTTCGACGAGTTCGGCATCGAGGGCGTGGAGTACGTCAGCACGTTCTATCGCGACCACGCGCTGGACTACAACTATCTGGAGGAGCTGCGCGAGCGGGCCGAGGCCGCCGGCGTCACGGAGCTGCTGATCATGGTCGATCACGAGGGCGACCTGGGCGATCCCGATCCGCACGAGCGGCTGGCCGCGGTGGAGAACCATCACAAGTGGGTCGATGCCGCGCACTTCCTGGGGTGCCATGCCATCCGTGTCAATGCAAAGTCCGCCGGACCGGCGGACACGCAGCGCAAGCTCGCCGCCAACGGCCTGCACCGGCTGACGGATTACGCGGCGGAGAAGGACATCGACGTGCTGGTGGAGAACCACGGCGGGCTGTCATCCAACGGCGCGTGGCTGGCGAGCGTGATGGAACTCGTCAACAACCCGCGCTGCGGTACGCTGCCGGACTTCGGCAACTTCTGCCTCGACTGGGCGAAGCGCGATGACCCGGCGATGTGGTACGACCGGTACCAGGGCGTGCGCGAGCTGATGCCGTTCGCCAGAGCCGTCAGCGCCAAGAGCAACGACTTCGACGATGCCACGGGCGAGGAGACGGGCACCGACTTCCACGAGATGCTCCAGATCGTGCTGAATGGCGGCTACCGGGGGCCGGACAAGTGGGTGGGCATCGAGTACGAGGGCGAGCGGCTGACGGAAGTGGAAGGCATCCGCCGCACGAAGGCGCTCCTGGAGCGCGTGCGAGATGCGTTGACGCCGGCGTACGCGTGAAGACCCGGAAGAGTTTTCACCACAGAGGCACAGAGGGCACAGAGGGGGAATCAATGACAGGATTTGAATCTGCAGGTCGGGTCCTCAGACCTGACGCGGGGGGCTGCGATTATGGCGATCGGCGGAACCTCTGGCCGCACTCCGGGCAATGATCGCCAATCAGGCCGCGAAAGTCGTAACCGCACTTCGGGCAATGTTTCAGCGGGGAGCGATGGTAATACGACGGTTTCCAGAGCAATGCGATGATGACTCCGCCGATCGCACCGAGGGGCGCGGCCATGCAGGCAATCAGCCCCGACAGATTTGAGCGCGAGGCAAGCACACTCACACTAACGCCGACCACAATTGCGCCGGCGAAGCCAAACAGAACGACAGCGATCGACCGCTCATGTGATTTCACGCCCGCATTCAGCTCTCAGTCGCGTACGTCGGGTCTGCTGACCCGACCTACATGTCCGCGCTCTGGTGTCTCATTTCTGTTTTCTGTTTTCATCCCCCCTCTGTGCCCTCTGTGTCTCTGTGGTGAATCTCTTCTTCGCCCTCTAGGAGCCGGCCCAACTTCGAGTACGCGATCGATGTGACGATCGCCAGCAGGCCGAACACCAGGAACGACACCACCCGCCAGATGTTGTTGGCCCGGGCCATGTCCACGAAGAGCACCTTGACCGCGACGATCGCCAGCAGGGCCAGACCGGCATAGCGCGCCGCCGGCAGTCGCTTCACGAACCCGATCGCCACCAGCGCCACGCCGTAGATGCCCCACCACATGCTGAACGACGCCAGCCGCACCCTGACATCGTCGGCGAAGAGGCGGTCCAGCTCCAGACTGCCCGCCCACAGGATGATCGCCGCCACGAGGGCGCCCACGATCGGCGTCAGGCCGCGACGGCCGTACAGCGCGCGCAACCGCGCCGGTTCCACGGGCCCGTGCAGCATCCACGAGGCGACCAGCAGCCCCGCGATGCCCAGCCCGATCAGGCACTGGAGATTGAGCGCGACCGGCACATCCAGCGGCGCGTGGGCCATGCGCCAGGCGATCGTGTCGTAGGTCAGCCAGGTGATCGCCCCGCCCATGATGAGCACCGCGCCGACGCCCGTGAGAACCCACGCCTCGACTCGCTTCAGACGCCCGACGATCACCATGAGCAGACCGCCCGCGGCCCACAGGCCGGTCAGCCACAGCGCCCGCAGGATGATCGGCGCGTAGGCAAGCGGCGCATCAGCGTTCTGCTCGACGCGGCTGATCACCCGGTCCACCTCGAAGCTCGCGCCCCACAGCACGATGCACGCGGCGATCGCCGGCACCCACGCCGCGGGATCGCGCCAGCCGCCCCTGGCCTCGACGCCCTCGAACGCCTCCAGGGCCGCGAACACCTGCCGCCGCAGGAGAATGCCGGTGACGGCCAGCACCACGCCCGTGATCATCTGCACGTTCACCACGGGCATGAGCGCCCGCGCCCCGCCGCCCTCGCGCACGCCGAACCACAGCAGGGTGTCGAAGATGAGCCACTTGAACGCGCAGATGACCATGATCGCCGTCGAGGTGTAGATCAGCAGCTTCGGGCGATGTTCGCCGGCCTGCGCGCCCGATGGGGGCGCGGACATCAGGCGGCCCAGGAGCCCGAGGATGAACGCCGCCGCGCTCCACAGCAGGGTCAGCACATTCTGCCGCACATGCCCGACGAGCCAGTCGATGGCGGCGTCGGCCTGGGCGAGGCGCTCGACGATGCGGTCCACATCGAAACTGAGGGCGATGACCGCAATACCGATGATGAAGAGCACGGCCGCCTGGCGCGCGAACTGGATGCCGTACCCGTCGGCGACCCAGGAGGTCCCGGCGCTCCCGAGGGCGGCCTCGGCGCGGGCGCGGCGGCGGAGGATCAGCGACACCCACCACCCGCCCAGGCCGATCGCCGCTGCCAGGGCCGTGCGGGCGTTGATCACGGGCAGGGCCGCGAAGGGGTCCCAGCCGCCGGCGAAACGTTCCTGCACGACATCCACCACGCCCCAGCGCGCCGCCGCCGCCAGCAGCAGGAGCTGGCCGAGCTCGAAGTAGTGCGGCCGCCGCGCGAAGCGCTGCACCAACAGCAGCAGGGCCGCGCCGATGAGCCAGCCGGTGGTGATGAGCAGGCCCGTGGCCTGGAAGTACCACCAGATCACCCACAGCGCTGTGGCGATTGACGCCAGCACGATCGGGAACATCTTCCAGTGGTTCGGCCAGTGGTCGTTGAGCCGGTGCGCGGCGGCGATGGTGAACGCCATCGCCGTCAGCACGAGCACCGCCCAGCCGTTGATGGTCAGGTCCTCGCCCTGCCACAGCACGGTCTGGAGCGCGCTGTACGCCCACCACGACACGAAGAGCACATCGAACAGGGCGATGGCCAGCACGATGAGGCCGAAGATGTCCAGCCCCTTCGAGGGCAGGCGGCGGCCGGTCTCGATCGCCCCCAGGCCGACGATGAGCCATCCCGAGGCCCGCCCGTACTCGTCGAAGTGCAGGGCGATGGCGATGCCGAGAAGGATTCCCGCCTGGATCCACAGCGCCACCGCGAGCTTGTCGATGGCCCGGCGCGGAAACGCGCGCAGGCCGTCGATGCCCGGACCGAAATACAGCGCCACGGTCGCGGCCAGCACGGCGATCATGGCGCTGAAGCCGCCCGTCCAGTCCGTGCCGGCGACGGGCCCGGCGCTCAGGATCCAGCATCCGGCCGTGGCGTAGGCCGCGGTGGCCAGGAGCGTCATGATGATGTTGGTCTTCATCGCCTGCTCGCGCGCGGCGGTGAAGACCGACTCGGCCAGGATCATCGTCCACCAGATGCTCATGAAGACGATGCCGAGGATCCAGTGGGCCGGGCCGTTGCTGATGAGCCAGCCCAGGGCCACAGCGCACAGCGCGCCGAGGGCCACATAGCGCAGCGGCCGGAAGGGCTTCGGCGCGAGCGCCGCGAGGCCCAGCGAAATGCCCAGAAGCATGGTCAGGAAGCTGAGCATCTCCAGGTCGTGCTCCGTCTGCCCGCGCAGCAGAACGGGCGTGAGGTAGCCGGCGATGATGGACAGGATGCCGATGGTGAGCGACTTGGTGCGCCAGGTGAGGGCGAAGCCGCCGACCGCCACCACGCCCATGAGCGCGAACGACCACTCCTTGCTGAGCAGGTCCCAGTAACGGAAGGTGGCGAAGGCGTCGAGATACAGCACGCCGAGGCCCGCGGAAAAGAGGCCCACGGAGGCCATGCGGTTGACTTTGCGCAGCACGATCTCGCCCGCGCCGGTGATGATCGCGCCGCCGGCGGCGATGATGAGGGCGCGGGTCAGGGGTGTCAGCCGGCCCCACCAGCCCTGGTCGATGGCGATCTTGATTGCGAAGAGCGCGGCGGCGAAGACCGCTGCCGCGCCCAGCCATGCCGCCCACTTGCCGCCGATGATGACCTCGATGGGGTCGCGGCGGGGCTTGGCACGCGGGCCTGCGGGCGGCGGCGAAACCGGCGTCATGCGCGGCGGCGGCGCGGCCGTGGGCGGAGCGGCGGGCGGTGATGGAGCGGGTGCGGCCCACGCCGGACCTGATGCTTTGGGAAGGTCCGGGTCCTTCCTAGTTCCGGCGGCGGAAGGCGCCGGCGGGGCGACGGGCGGGGCCTTGGGCGGCGTCGGGGGCGCGGCGGGCTGCGGTGGTGGCGGCTGAAGCGCGGGCGCGATCGGCGCCGGCGGGATGGACGCCTGCTGCCGCTCCTGCTTCTGTCGGCGTTTCTCGACGAGATCGGCGGTGAGCTGATCGGGCGCGGGCGGCGGGACCGGCTGCGGCGGCGGTTGCGGCCTGGGTTGCGGCCACGGCGGCTCGGGCGCGGCAGGCAGGTTCAGGTGCGCCTCCAGCCGCGCGAGCCGCTCGGCGAGTCGCCTGAGTTCCTGCCGCAGATCGTCGTTGGCGCCCTGTTCCATCGGCCGCTCCCGCCCGGTTCACGAGGCGCCGATTCTACAGGGTGGTTTCGGACAGACTGGCGACCCGCAGGTTTTCACCACTGAGGGCACTGAGGGCACGAAGGGCACGGAAGGCAAAACAGAGAACAGAAACGCAGAAAACAGAAAGCGGCCATGCGCATGGGCCGCCCTTTCTGCTCTCAACATTTCTGCTTTCTGATCTTTGATTTCTGCTTTTCCCTCCGTGACTCTCCGTGTTCTCCGTGGTGAATCCTCCTGGCGGTCAATCGGCCTCCGGGGCCGCGGATTGAGCCAGGGTCCGGAAACGGGCCAAGAACGCGCTTCATCCTCGAGGATGAAAGGTCCAGCCGCGAATCCGCGGTGCTCGGCGGCGTCGATGGCGGAGCGCGATTCGCGGATGGGCCGATGAGCGTGGAGGATGGCCGGCCCGTTCCGGCCGATGAGCGGACAATTCTCGCGGCCGGGGCGATGAGCCAGGCGGATGGAAGCCCCGATCACGGCGATCAGCCGGCGGCAACGGACTTCGGATGGACGATCACCAGCCGCGGAAGCGCGCATGCTCCCCCGCGATGGCCCAACACCCACCGGGGCCGGCCGAAGGATCGGGAGGGAATGGCGAAGGCCGCGGGCGATGGGGCGAATTCCGATCAGGGATTCGCGAAGTGGCGACTCGGTGCGCCGAACGTGAGGAATCGCGCTTCCAAGAGGCGAAGGGGCGCGGGCGATGAGCAAACGGGCGCGCTGAGTGTGCCCGTTGGCGCAATGAAGGAGGGAGTTGGCGGGCTGAAGGAGCGCGTTGAAGGGCTGAAGGAGCGAACTGGCGGCGTCGAAGGGCCTGTTCACACGCGGAGGGGGCAGGATTCGGGGCTCAGGTGGTCAGAGGATGCCCGCGAGGCACCCAATCGGCCGACCGGGCGGGGTTGCTGTGTCCGCACGGGGCGAGCGTGTGGGATTCATGCATAACGAAGCGGCCAAGCGACGGGCAGTATTGCAGCCTGTCCGCTGCAACTGCTTGTTATGCCAGGTCGCGACCCCTCCAATGATTGTCTGTCAAAACCGGAAGCCAAAAAGGCCTCCGTCATTCGTGGCATCCGTCAACTTAGTCTCAAGCACGAAGTCGGAAAGGCTAAAGTCCGCGACGGATTCCTTGAACGCATCGTCCTCGTTTATTGTGACGAAGTATTGAAAGCTCAACTCTTCTGCCGTTTCGGCGCCGACCTTCAGGGCGCTAATAAGTTGGCGGCCGTCGACACCATCGAAAAGGTGGCTGTCGTGGATCAGGAAGCCGGGCCCGACCCCCTGGTTGGCACACAGCCGCATGAGCATCATGTCGAAACAGAATATCTGCATGTTCTTGATGCCCTTGCTGCGCGAGCCCTGCATCGGGAACTGGAACGCGGGTCCGTTAGATGTTTCCTCCACGGTCATACTGCCCGCAGACTCGTAAAGCCGCTGTGAGGTTGCCTCAAATGCCAGAATCGCCGCGGACAATCGCTTCTTCTGATCGGAGAACTCTCGTCGTAAACGCAGCGTCAGGCGATTTCGCTCAATCTCCAGCTCGTTCTTAGTTCCCTCAAGCTGCTCGGCGGCCTGGAAACGTTGTCGCAGGGACTCGACGGTCGCTTCCATGCGCCCGGCTTCACCTTGCAGTTGGGAAAACTGCTCCAACGCACCGTGGCTTTGCAGTGTGCTCATCACGGCAGCTCGTCGTGCGTCGAGCCGCAGCTTCTCCTGGTCGCGCAAAGCAACGCGCTGTTTCGCTGCGCTCAGCTCTTCAGCAAGGTAGTCCCGCCGATTCCGAATGACCGACTCGTGAAAACTACGCACCTCGTCGTAGCGCTTAATGGCTATGTTCGGCAGTGCAACGCCAGCCTCCTCGTAGACACTCTGTAGATCCACAAGTGAGGGCGGTGCCTCAGAGTGCATCGCGCGTTCCAAGTCACCAATCGTCCCCGTATCGATGATATTGGCATTCGATAGGCCATTGATGGCGCGCGTGAGTTGATCGGCCTCAAGTTCCAACTCTGCGTACCGGGGTAGTACACGGAATGCGGCAATTTGGGTCTTGAGAGCTTCGTGTCGGGCCTCCTCAACGGTGAGTTGGGTGCGAAGATCAGATGCCTTCCCGACAATACTCCCAAAAGCACCCGCCCCTGCCGCCTTTTTCAATTCCGCTAGCGTTTTCTCTCGATCCCGGACTTTCTGCCAATCACTCGCGACTCTCCAATCCAAGCCCAACAAGAACAGCAGGGCGACCTGCCAGTCACCTACTTGTTGCATGGTTGCCTGCTTCTCAGGGGTCGTGAAGGCGCCGCTCAGTTGCCGCCGAACGAAATACGCAAACAAGGACCGGAAGGATGGACTACGCCCATTGCTGTCAAGTATCTCGTGCAACCCGAACATCTTCTCGCCCAGAAGTTCCACCCACTCGGAATTCCGGAGAATGCTCTTACCGTTCAGGAAGCTGGCGCCATCGACATGAATCTTGGCTTTCTCGCTCCCCGAACGACTAACGCGAAGCCGTTCTCCGCCGAGATCGAACTCCATTCCGAAGGACGCGGTAACAAGGGCTTCCGAACGGAAGAGGGAGTCCTTCCCGGCTTCAGAGCCCGTCAAAAAATGAACGATCTCGATCACACTGGATTTCCCAGCCCGATTGCGGGTCTGTTTGTCGCTCGCACCCTCTTCCTTCTTTGCCACCAGGACATTCAGCCCCGGCTTCAGCACAACCGTCTTGAAGGAAGGGAGGCTGCTGTAGATGCGGTGGATCATGATGCCTCCCGAACGAGCAGCCCATCACGCAGTTCGATCGCGCCGATGAGAAATAGCAGGTCAAGCGCGAGTACGAATGCGTCGAATCGCGGAGGCGCCGCCGCCTTCTGGCCTCTGGTAGGGCGGGAGACCTCCTCCCACAAAGCCGACACCGTGACGGGGTTCGACAAGTGTCGAAGGATCACCGCCCCGACCGTAAGCAGGGCACGATCCTGGGAGAGGTGCTTGGAGGGGAAAATCATCGTGCGCCCCCTGGTGGTTCTTCGAAGATGTCGCAGCGCTCGAAGTAGTACGCGATGACGGTGATTACAGCCAACTGGTGCTCCGGTGCTCCGATGAGGTTGCCCCCGGCCCACGATTGAAGCTCGGCAAAGATCTCGTTCGGGACATGTTCGCCACACAGCCGCCGATATTCGGCCTTGAAGGCCTCGGCTAGTCGTTCCCCGAGCGTCTCGTCATGCCATTGAGAGAGAAAGTCCTCAACTAACGGCGTCTTGATCATTCCCTCCTTGAGCAGCCGCGCTACGGCCTCGGATAGGGCGTTCGCCTCGATCTTCCCTGTTGGCACGTCCTGGACGTCCGGCATCGGTGGCGCCGGCAGCGCAGCGATCCTCTCAAGCACAACCTTCAGGTCAGCGAAGCCCAAACGAATCTTGGTCTCCTCGGTCGGGGCGGGGCCGAACCATGATGATTTGTCGTCATTTGTGAGTCCTCGAAAGACCAATCGAAGCTCTTCCAGGCACCACGGCTCCAGCAGGATACCAGGGTTCGCGGCCTCGAAGTCAAGCAGGAGTTTCTGAACATGCGGCGGCAGCCCGTCCGTCGCGTTATGCACGAATACCCATCTGTCGAAATGCGTAGTCCAGTGCTTTTTGGCACCCTCGAAGTCCTCAGTGATCTTGGCCGTTGCCTTGGCGGCCTCCATCTCATGCGGTGCATACACTTGGAACAGGCGCCGTTCGGATTTGAGGTAACCGTCATTCTTGCGGTCGCCCTGGTTGCCCCATGGTCGGCACGCCATGAAATCGGCCTTGTAAGCCAAGCCCATCAGCCGCTCGAAGAAGGTCTGAAACTCATCCCCCTTGGCTCGCAAGAACCCGTTCTCGAACTTCTGTTCGTAGTAGGCATCCTGCAAGTTCATGCGTCGGCCTCCGCCGCCCCCGGTTCGTCCTCGTCCCAGGCGCGCGACAGCGCGTCCTGGATCGTCTTCTCCATACGGGTGATCATCTCGCGCCTAGCGTGAACCCGTACCAGTTCGGCGACATTGGCTCGTCGCTGCATTCTCCGACTCCTCCTCGGGCTGCGCAAGTCGAACGGCATTCGAGTTGATTCAACAGAATTCCGTCTATCCACGTCAGCGGGACATGCTATGCGGATTCCCGCACAGCCGGAGTTTCATGCTGCACAACGGAAAAATCAAGTGACCGGCCGGCCTCCCCAGCCCGCGCCCCGACTTGAGTTCCTCCGCCTCCGTGCCCTCAGTGTCCTCCGTGGTGAACACCCCTCACCTCTGATACCGGTCCGGCGACAGTGCATCCACCTCGATCGACGGCTTCCCATCCACGATCATCTCGCTGATCAGCCGCCCCGTGATCGGCCCCAGCGTGAAGCCCATCATCGCGTGACCCGTGGCCACGAGCAGTCCCGGGGCCCTGCTCACCGGACCGACGATCGGCAGGCCGTCGGCGGTACACGGGCGCAGGCCGTTCCACATCGACAGCGACTGCGACACACCCAGGTCGCGGATGTACTTGCGCGCCCCCTGCTGGAGCATGTTCAGCCGGTTGGTCACCATGCGGTCGTTGATGCCCGAGAACTCGACCGTGCCGGCGAGGCGCAGGTTGCCGCCCATGGGCGTGGCCGCGACGTAGGTCTCGGCGCAGACGTAGCCGTACTTCGGCAGGACCTTCGGCGATGACAGGTTCACGTGGTAGCCCTTGCCCGCCTGCATGGGCAATCTCACGCCGATCGTCGCCCCGATCTCCGTGGACCACACGCCCGCGGCCAGCACCACGTGCCGCGCCGCGAGCTGCTCGCCGCCGGCCGTGCGCACGCCCGTCACCGTGTCGCCGTCGGTCAGGAACTTCTTGATCTCGATGTTGGAGCGGATCTTCACGCCCTGCTCGCGCAAAAGCGCGGCAAGCTCGTGCACGAACCGCCCGGGATCGACGATGGCCGACTCGGCGTAATGCGCCCCGCCGACGATCTCATCGCGGATCGCCGGGTCCATCGCCCGGATCTGGTCGCCCGTGAGGGCATCGACCCGGTATCCGTGGGAGCGGACCAGCTCGGCCTCCTCGTGCGCCTGGGCCAGCCGCGCTTCGGTCAGGCACAGGTCGATCCAGCCCACGGGGCGGTATTCGCCGCTGACCCGGCCGTCGGCGATGATGCGCTCGAAGCTCTCCTTCGCCCCGCGGCCGAGGTCCGTCAGCACTTTCATCGAGCGTTCGAAGTGCTCCGGGCGGCAGGCCCTGCGGAACTCCAGGAACCATCGCAGCATCGACAGGTCCACGCGCGGCTTGATGTACAGCGGGTTCACCGGGTCGAAGAGCATCTTGAAGGTCTGCTTGATCACGCCCGGGCGCGGCATGGGGGCGTGGCCGAAGGCGACCAGCCCGGCGTTGCCCGTCGACGCCCCGGTGTCGATCGTGTCGCGCTCGATGAGCAGCACCTCCTGTCCGCGCGCTGCGAGAAACCAGGCGCAGGACAGGCCCACGATGCCGCCGCCGATGATGATGGTGTCCGGTTGCGCCACGTAAAAACGTCCTTGATGGCGTGGTTCGTCGTTCGGTCGCCTGGCGAATGGCCCGTCCGGGGGTCCGGCGATCCGAGGGATTCACCACAGAGTCACAGAGAGCACAGAGAGCACAGAGTTGAAGGAGATTGAATTGGCTTT
>Ga0299906_10003084_pt1 | contig 13751 bp, 11 predicted proteins | sample RVTome_14_FD_200259 | JGI IMG/M metagenome (GOLD analysis project Ga0299906, IMG submission 200259) | Soil microbial communities from uranium-contaminated site in the Upper Colorado River Basin, Wyoming, United States - RVT145D125 (version 2) ... | reverse complement strand
CAAGCGATTGTTCGATCTGATGTTTGCGTCAATAGCCTTGCTGGCCTCGCTGCCGGTCCTGCTGCTCGTGACTTTGGCAGTGAAAATCGAGGACGGTCTGCGCGCTCCAGTGCTTTATCGCCAGAGACGGGTGGGGTACCACGGAGACGTATTTGAATTGCTGAAGTTTCGCAGCATGCAGGTTGATGCAGAAGCAAACGGTGAGGCCGTCTGGGCAAAAGCAAATGACGATCGCATCACGCGCGTTGGACGATTTCTGCGTAAATCCAGGTTCGATGAGATACCGCAACTAATCAATGTATTGCGCAGCCAGATGAGCCTGATAGGACCGCGGCCGGAGCGTCCGGAGTTCGTCAGCGGACTTTCCGAATCGATTCCCTATTACGCGGAACGGCACACGGTAAAACCCGGTCTGACAGGTTGGGCCCAGCTTCGTTACCCTTACGGCGCCTCCGAGGAAGATGCAATCGAGAAGTTGCAATACGATCTTTACTACGTAAAGAATCAAAGTCTGTTGCTCGACCTGGTGATCCTGCTGCAAACGATTGAAGTCGTGGTCTGGGGCAAGGGCGCGCGCTAACGGCAAATCGCCTGGCTGGAACCTGCACCGGCCGTGTCGCTATCCTGTAAACTACGCGTTGCCCGACATCGGGCGGGTGCTGCGCCCGGCCATGTCTTCTGACAAACTGCGCGAACCGGACCTCTTGATAAGCTTGCAACCCCGACAATCATTGTGGCGTTTCCGCTGGCACGCGCTCCTGCTCGCTGCGACACTGGCGGCATTGCTCTTTGCGTTGCTGATGGCGGTGCCGGATCGATACAGCGCGACTGCCCAGGTTTACGTCAATACGGGCTCGTCGATCGCACGCTATCGCGAAAGTGCAGCGACCGAGTCACTGAGTTTCACCGCGGCAGATCTCGTCGCGGAATCGCTGCTCGATCGCGAGCGACTTGAAGGTCTCGGTATACCCCTTGGCCAGCTGCAGATCGCAAGTACAGCGAGATGGGGCAACTTGTTTCGTGTCTCCTGTACGGATGCCGACCGGCGCAAGGCGATCGCAGCCGTTGAGGAATTCGTGGCCGTTATCGGAGGCGAGGCGGCCGCAAGCGTTGTTGTTGACGACAGTGCTGGATCAGCGAGCGGGACTGCGCAGCCGTTCCGCATCGTCGAGGCTCCGTACATAAGCGACGTGGTGATGCCGCCACTACGGTGGCTGTGGATGATTGCCTCGCTCTTGCTCGGAATTTCGGCGGGCATCGGGGTAGCGGTTTGGCTGAACGGCCGCAGTCCCGTTTTCGACACAGCCGACGATATTGCCGCTACTGTCGACGTCCCGGTGCTGGCGACCATCTCGCAGGTGCGCCTGGCCGACGCACAAGCGGAGCGCCTCAGGGAACTGTGGGCGTTTGGTTTTAGCCTGACGATATTCCTGCTTGCAGGCGCCGTAATTTTGGTCTGGCTCCATGGGTAAGATCGAAGACGCCATCGGTAAAGTGCAGAGAGAGCGCGAGCTGCGTTCGGATACTGCACGCCGCGCGGAATCGGCGGCAGCCGCCGAAGTCGTGCAGGAGCCGGCGGTGGCGAGGAAGCTCTGGGATTACGGCGGCCGCAAAATCGTGCTCGACCGCCGCCGGCTCATCGACACCGGTTTGCTGGACCCCGACTACATGCGCAAGCACCTGACGGCGGAGTACCGGCAACTCAAGCGTGCCGTACTCAATCGAGCCGCTGACGTACATCCTCGTGGCAATCTGGTCATGATTTGCAGCGCGGTCTCGGGCGATGGCGCTTCTTTCCTGGCGCTCAACCTGGCGATGAGCCTCGCCGCCGAATATGCACAGTCGGTCGTACTTGTCGACGCGAACCAGCGCTCACCCGCTCTCAGCGAAAACATCGCGGCCCCTGACGATCCGGGCCTTACCGAGCTGCTGACCGATGAACGTGCCGAATCAAATTCGCTGATTTGTCCGACGGATGTGCCGGGGCTGGCTTTCTTGCCGCTCGGCAGATCCCCCGATACCCTTGCTGCGCGCGTTTCCGGCGAGCGCGCAGCGCACGTGTTTGACCAACTTGCATCGGCAGATCCGGCGCGCCTCATCCTGTTCGACGCAGAAGCCGTGCTGGCCGGCGGCTGTAGCCAGGAACTCGCGAGCCGGCTGGGTCAGTCGCTGCTTGTCGTGGGTAGCGGGACCACGCCACGAAGCGCGGTCGTCGACGCGCTGCGGCTGATCGGCAAAGTACGGCCGGTCGGTATTGTACTTAACCGGGTTGTGCCCGAACGGCAACTATGACGGTCAGGACTCGATTTGCACCGAGCCCGACCGGTGCCCTGCACATCGGCGGAGTTCGCACTGCATTGTTTTCGTGGCTGTATGCGAGGAAGAAGCACGGATGCTTTGTATTGCGCATCGAGGATACCGACCGGGAACGCTCGACCAAAGCCAACATCGAAGCCATACTCGAGGCGATGGCGTGGCTGGGACTGACGGCGGACGAGGGGCCGCATTACCAGATGGAGCGCCTCGAGCGGTATGCAACGGTGGTCGCACACTGGCTGGAGCAGGGCAAGGCGTATCGTTGTTATTGCACGCCGGAAGAGCTCGAAAAAATGCGTGCGGAGCAGGTCAGCCGGGGCGAGAACCCGCGTTACGACGGCCGCTGCCGCAGCCGACCCAGTGAGCGTGCCGGCGTTGAGCCGGCAATCCGGTTTCGGCACCTGACGGACGGCCAGGTCATTGTGCACGACCTGGTACGCGGCGACGTCACGTTCGAGAACAGCCAGTTCGATGATTTCGTCATCGTGCGCTCGGACGGCGTGCCGACCTACAATTTCGCTGTCGTCGTCGATGACAGCGACATGAACATCACCCATGTCATCCGCGGCGACGATCACCTCAATAACACGCCGAAACAGATGAACCTGCTGGCGGCGCTGGGCCATTCGCCACCGATCTATGCACACCTGCCGATGATACTCGGCCCGGACGGTGCGCGCCTGTCCAAGCGGCACGGCGCGGTCAACGTGCTGGATTACCGCGATCAGGGCTACCTGCCGGCGGCACTTATTAATTACCTGGTCCGGCTGGGCTGGTCGCACGGCGACCAGGAAATCTTTTCGATCGACGAAATGATCGAGCTGTTCGACATCGGCGATATCAATGCCTCGGCCTCGTCATTCAATCCCGAAAAGCTCAAGTGGTTGAACCAGCAGTACATTATCAAAGCGCCGGGAACGCAGCTTACCGCTGAGCTCGAACGCCAGCTGCAGATCCTCGGCATAGACAGGACGGGCGGTCCGTCACCGAACACGGTCGTCGAGGTTTATCGCGAGCGCGCGGCCACGTTGCGCGATATGGCGGAAAGTTGCCGTTATTGTTTCGAGGATTTCGCTGCGATCGATCCCCAGGCCGCCAAAAAACATCTACGGCCAGTAATACTCGAGCCGCTGAGCGATGTATGCAGGCGGTTCGAATCGTTGAGCGAGTGGACGGCGAAAGCTCTCGAAGCCGAGATCGACGCTTGCGCGGCGGCTCACGACATCACCATGGGAAAGATCGGGCAACCGATTCGGGTTGCGGTCACCGGTGGCGGTGTTTCGCCGCCCATTGATGCCACACTGGCACTCATTGGTCGTGAACGCAGTATCCGGCGCCTTCGAAAGGCAATTGAGTTTATCGAGGATCGCGCAACGACGCAGTAATCGGCCGCGGCTCAGCTCGCGTCCTGCATTTCGATCAGGATGCTGCGTAACGAAGATTCTGTGAGTCGCCGCGGATTATTGTTGACCCGCTGTGGATTGAACCCGTGGGCGATGACAGTTTCCAGGTCCTCGCGCGTGCGGATTCCGACCGATCGAAAATCCCGGGTCAAGCCGATACTTTCCATCAGCGTGTCATACGCCTTCGCCGAAGCATCGGCATCCCGCTCGCCCAGGAATCCGGCGATTTCGATCAACGTGTCCCGGACATAGTCGGCACCTCGCCGGTCGAGGCAATCCTCGTCCGATACGCCGGCGTTGAAGCGCAGTACCTTGCCAAGCACCAGGCCGACGGCGTGGCCGTGCGGTACGCCAAAATATGAGGTAATGGGGTAGGAAATCGCGTGCGGCGCCGTAGTCTTTGTAATATTGATGGCCTCGCCGGCCCTGTGCGCAGCAATCGCCATGCCGAGCCGGGATGCCGCACCGGGCCGATGCACCGCATCGGCAAGATAACGCCATACGAGTTCGATCGCCTCGCGTGCGAATGCTTTCGATTGTTCGGTCGAGTGCACACACCAGTACGACTCGATGCCCTGATTCAGCGCATCGAGGCCAGTGGATGCCGCAATCGACGGCGGTACGCTGCGTAAAAGGTCGGGATCCACCAGCGCGGCATCGGGGAGCATACTCGGATGCGCCACCGAGTACTTGGTCTTGCCTATGTACAGGACCGCAAAATGGGTCGCCTGGCTGCCCGACCCGGCAGTGGTCGGGATCGCCAGCAGCGGAAGCTCGGATGCGCTGAGTTTCGCTGACTTTTGCACGTAATCCGCAGGCGCAGCTGTTTGGGTGGCAAAGATTTTGATGAGTTTCGCCATGTCCATGACGGAGCCGCCACCGACCGCGATGACAAGATCCGGCCGGACGCTGCGATACAGCTCAAGGCCGCGCTCGAGCTGCTCCAGGTGCGGATTTTCCTCGACGTCGGAAAATTGGCTCACCTCGAAATGGTCGAGATACTTTGCGAGTGCCGCTTCGGCACCGGAACTCGAGTACGAACGTCCGCCTGTAACCAGCAGGATGCGACGACCATCGATTGACGCAAGAATCCCGGGAAGCTCCGCCAGTGCGCCCTGTGCACAGACGACCCGGTTTATCATCCGATTATCATCCGATTATCATCCGAGCAGATTCCGCATGAATCCGATTTTGTTGTCGACCGGCCGGACGTTCGGGCGTCCGAGGTCGCTCCGCGCCCCTTTGTTTGTAAGCACCTCGAGGAGTGCGGGTCCGTCCTGCTTGCGCAGTTTGGACACAGCCGCGGCAAGGTCTCGTGCCAGTTTCACGCGCGCGACGTGCCGATAACCGCAAGCCGTGGCGATTGCGGTCAGGTCGATTGCCTGAGCGGCGGTTGGTTGTCCGCCGACCGAATCGTGCGCGCCGTTGTTGATGATGATGTGTTTGAAATTCGATGGCGCCCGCGTGCCTATGATGGCAAGCGAACCGAGGTGCATTATGGCGGCACCGTCGCCATCCAGGCAGACTACCTGCCGGTCCGGGCGGCTCTGTGCGATCGCCATGGCAATTTGCGACGCGTGGCCCATCGAGCCGACCGTGAGGAAATCGCCGGAATGCCGCCCACCGGTGGTTGCCCGGTGCTCGAACAGCTCGCGCGACGTCATGCCTGTCGTAGCAACGATGACGTCCGCAACGTCGAGATTACCGGCAATCACTTTTATCGCGTCTTCGCGTCGCATCTCGTGGTGGTCCGGGTCCTTGCGTTTCTCGTACTTGCCGAAGGTACCCGCGGACACGACGATCGCAAAAGGTGAGGAGTGGCGCTCGAAATGCGTGACGGCACGGATTAGCAGTGCACGGGCACCGTCCATCTCCTGTGGCAGCACCGCATTCGGAATGCCGAGACAATCGAGCAGCCCGTTCGTGACCTTGCCCTGCTTGACGTGTTGCGGCTCATCCGGCCGGCCCGGTTCGCCGCGCCAGCCAATGAGCAGCAACATGGGAATGGAATAGACGTCCTCGTCCGCGAGCGACGTCAGCGGATTGATGGCATTGCCGAGACCCGAGTTCTGCATATAGACCAGGCCGTAACGTCCGGTGGCCAGGTAATGACCCGCTGCAAGTGCGACCGCGGCGCCTTCGTTGGCGGAAATCAGGTGTCCCTGCTCGCCGGCATGATCCGAAACGTAGGCACAGAAGTCCTTCAGCAGGGAATCCGGTACACCGGTGAAGTAGTCGAACCTTGCACCCCGCAGGCATTCAAAGAATTCAGCCGGATCCAGCATTTACTTGTCTCCCCCGAATATGCTGAGAATTTCCTTGATCGACATGCAGTCCTTTGCTGCTTCGTGGGCGCGACCGTGACGCAAAATCGATTCGGCTGCGCGCACCATGGCCGGATACGATGCTCGCAACAGGTGATTTGCGTAAATGACCACGCGAACGCCGGCATCGATGAGTTGTTGCTCCGTGACCTGATCGTAGGTCGACGGCACGACCACCAGCGGCGCCTGCAGGCCCTGACCGTGATAGCGCTTGCAGAACTCGAAGATCTCGTCCGGCGTCTCCGCCTTGCTGTGAATCATGATGGCGTAGGCGCCGGCGTCGAGGTACGCCGCGGCCCGCTCCAGGGCATCGTCCATCCCTGCGTCGAGGATCAGGCTTTCGATCCTCGCGATCACGATGAAATCCCCGGTGACGCGCGCGTTGTTGCCCGCCGCAATCTTCTCGCAAAACGTTGCGATGCTGTCCTGGGTCTGTGCCACGTTGGTGCCGTACAACGAGTTTTTCTTCAGGCCGATCTTGTCCTCGATGATCACGGCAGACACACCGAGCCGCTCGAGCCGACGCACGGTCAACGCGAACTGCTCCGGATAGCCGCCGGTATCTCCGTCGTATACCACAGGCTTGGTCGTGACCTCGAGTATGTCGCTGATCGTACTGACTCGCGACGTCAGATCGACGAACTCGATGTCGGGTTTACCTTTGAGCGTGGAATCCGTCAGGCTGCTGAGCCACATTGCATCGAACTCGCGCGCGCGGTCGTCGATCGTGACTTTGGATTTTTCGACGATCAGTCCCGACAGTCCGCTGTGCGCCTCCAGCACGCGCACCAGGGGCTTCGCCTGCAACAGCCGCCGGAACTGTTTCATGCGGATCTCCGGCGTTGTACCGATTTCCTTGTTGGCGACGTTCAGAGCGGTTGAGGAAATGCCCGGGGTGTAGGAGGGCTCCACCAGCTTGCCGCCCCATTCGCCGAGCGTATCGATGACCGCCTGGCGAATTTCCCGCTGCGCGCCCACTTTCCAGTCATCGCCGTGCACGACGTAGTGGGGTTTGTACTTCCGCAGGTTCGGCACGTAATCGAGTGTCTCCTGTGGCACCACCCGCTTTACGCCCTTGATGTTCTCGGCAACGATCTTGCGCTGCTCGTACGACATGAACGGCAATCGCTTGTAGCTCGCAATGGCCTGGTCTGTCAGCAGACCCAGCGTTACTTCGCCGAGGTCGCGCGCGACATTGATAATGTTGAGATGACCGGGATGGATCAGGTCAGCGCTCATGCCTACATAAACTGTCTTTTTTTCGCCCAAGCTCGTTTACTCACTTTTTCTGATGGGTTTTTTTGCCAGTAGCTCAACGATGTATTGGGCACCGACCTCGTTCGACTGTCCGAAGTTGAACACATTTTCCGCTCGTATTCCGACGATTCGTTTACGGTAGCTTTCCCGTTCGCTGATCAGGCGGTTGACGATGGAGACGATTCCGCCAAGTTCAGCCGGCGCAACGACCAAGCCGAGCTTATCGCGCATTTGCACCTCGAACGGTTCGATGCCGAGTTCACCGTAGCGCTCATTGTGCACCTTGCGCGGCACGTCGATATACAGAACCGGCCTTTCCGTGCCGAACGCATACTCGAGGGCGATGCCGGACCAGTCGGTAATCAGCACATCGGCCTGCAGCAGAGAATCATCGGTGCGCACCGAACGCTCCAGGCGAAAGCGGCTGTCGCCGGCAAAGTCTGTTTCGAACCGGGCAATGAGATTGGGGTAGCGTTTGTTGGTTTCCGGGTGCGGTCGCACGATAACGTCGAAGTCTGCTTCGAGTAGCGTCCTGACCAGGTCGATGCCGTGCGATTCGAGTACGTTGCTCGCCGCCCAGGATGGCGCGACCAGCACGGTGCGCCGAATGGGCTCGCTTGCCGGTGTCCGGGATCTCCATGCCGCGTGAATTCGTTCGACGCGTGAGTAGCCGGCTTCGACGAGCTTGCGTGGCCGAATGTCGCGCAGCTCGGCTTCGCGTTGCAATTCCCGGACCTGGTACGGTCCGGTACAGAATATCGAGTCGTAGTGATCGAAAGCGCTGTGCCGATACGCCATGTGGATGCTGTTCATGGCGTGAAACACGTAAACATAATGGACAGGGTTCACACTTCGCTGCAAGTGAAACTGATGCAGGTCGGTCAGTGTCATGACAAACACACGGCATTCGACCATTTTCATGAAAAACGGCAAGAGTTTGTTGAGATAGAACGTGTAGATTTGCGGCCCCTGCAATTTCAATATGGGATCGTTCGGATCCGAGGTCACATAGCAGAAGCCGCCGTCGGTGCGAGCTTTCAAGGCGGCGACCAGGCCTTCGTAGTACGCGTAGTAACTCTCGTGTTCCGAGTAGATCGTCAGCGCCCTGGCAGACCGGGGCGTACGGTAGCGCATTCGCCAAAGGGCAGCGATTTCCCGCATCAATCCCATGTGACGTTGTCGATTAGCGCTTGCATAAGCCTAGAGATTCCCGGCGGGGCGGTCCGCGTCTGTTACGCCTCCGGGTGGTTTCACTCCCGTCACCGCCCATGATTCGTCGAGCCAACTATGGCCCGTGACTTCGTACATCGTCAACGCGCCGACGTAATCGCTGCGATTGGCGCTGTAGTCAAAAGCGCCATAGGTGCGTGCGCGGATCTCGCCCGGTCCGATCTCGAAAATGGAACGACCGGTCGCCGGGGCGTTAACGCCCGTTTCGGCAATGATGGTTGCCGGAATGTCCATCAGGGAAACCGGTGCATCATTCTGTTGCATCGGTCCCGAGGCGCCAACGCGTTTCACGAGCAAGATCGGTACGCCTCGCGCTTTCTGTTTCTGGAATGTATGGTCCCTTTTTTCGTCCGTGATGGCATGCCCGACTGGCCTGACGTAGACGTCCGGCGTATTGCCGCTGCCGTGGTCGCCGACGATGACAAGCAGTGACTTGTCGAAAAGCCCATCCGTTTTCAGGCGTTCGAGCAACGTGCCGAGTTCCCTGATGTTGGCCTTGAGCGATGCCACGTAATTGTCGCGGTTGAAGTCGATCACTTCGTCCGTGAACTGGAGGTCAGGGCCGACCGACAATGGCCGATGAGCGCCTTTGACGTGGTAATACCTGAACGTTGCAGCCGAATCCACTGCTGTTGTTCGCTGCAGCGCCTCGCGCACGAACACGTTTGTTTCGTAGCGATTGTCGGTAGATACCGCCTGTTTCATCGAATCCGGGACGAGACTCAGTGCAAGTGGCAATGCGAACCACTTCTGGTCATTGTAAATATGGCGTTTCAGGAAGTGCGGTGCGCTGCGAAAAAGTGTCAGGTCGATGAGTTGCAGGACCTCCTTGGCGTTTTTCTCCGAGAACTTCCTCTCGGCTGAATCAGTTGCCGCCCGGTTTTCCAGATTGCTGGCCACGTCTTCATGGAAAAAGAAGGTCTCGTTGCCCCAGCCGACCCACGGGTAAATGCCGACGTCGAATCCGGATCGCTTGAGCAAGGTCGTGATGCTGAGTTCGAGGAATGTTTTCTCCATGAACTCGCTGCGCGGACCGGCGTTGTCGTAGAGCGTGCCTGTGAGCAACGCAGGAATGGCAAGCTGGGTGAAGTTACTGCCGGCAACAGCGTCGGGAAAATAAGTAAAGCCGTCGAATACTTGCCGGTATTCCGCTTGCCCGGTGACTTCGCTGAACACGTCTGACTGGCATTCGTCAACAACGATGAGAATTACGTTGTTCTGCCGGGAGAATGCGAACTTGGACGATTCGTCGATACGGAATTTCTTGACGCTCTGCACATCGGCATCCGCAGACTGTGCGAGAAGCGCAGCACCAAATTGCACGACGGATGCAGCCAGGATGAAAACTGGGAAGAGCAATGTGGTTTTCGCAGAGACACGCGGGACCAGTGCCAGGGAAAGAGCGATGACCGCAATCCAGATAATGGCATCGATCACGCCTTTGCCGAGATGTTGGTCCCAGGCGATGGAGCGACCGTCCAGCGGGCCGTAATCCCAAACCAGCACGTTACCCTGCAGCCAGACCAGGAAAGCGAGGCTGAATACGAGGGCGCCAAGCAAGGGTCGCGCCCGTGTTGGCATCAACCAGTAGATGATGGCAGCGACAGTCATCGCTGCCACAAACATCGGGAGGGTGAACAAAAGCAAATCGGACGTCGCGATCGTGAATTCGCCCAGGTTGGCCAGGAAGATGCTGCCGGGGAGGGTGACTAGCAATGTGCCGGCCAGCAGCGCTGACGCGGCTAGGTACATCAGAGTCAGTCCTTGTTTGTTTCCGGCTTTGGGGCTATTCACAGCAATGCCTGCTCTGTCGGCAAGGTACTCGATGAGTCAATGCCGCAGAAACCTTCCTCGTCCTTGGCCAGCGGCCGCAAGTCGCAAGCGGCGCAGTGTCTTCGAGTTTCGACCGCGTATTCTTTTTGATTAGTCGTCGGATTCAGTATCGGACGGCAGCGCGTCTTCGTCGTTCTTTTTCAGCCCCAGGAAACCGATAATCCGGTGCCAATACAGTTTCAGCGTTACACCGATCGCAGCGACCGCAGCCACAAGGCCCTGGATCAACGCGCTGCCGGTACCCGGATCGATGTACGCATAGGCGGGGGCCCAGCACACCAGCCCGAGGCAGGCGAAAAGCAATCGTTCTGTCGTAATTCTCATCCGTTTATCTCCTGACGCCTGCCTGATGTGTGTTACAAATAGTGCAAAATTCTAACATTGTTCCCCCAGCCTGCCTTGTCCTTACATAAATAATTGCACGGAAGCAACGACCGATGCGTTCACAGGAGAACCACGCCACGCCTTATTACCGGTCCAATGCCGCTGGCGGACTCACAAGTATATGTCGATGGCCAGGCCAACGGCGTGACCTGTTCCTCGTACCGTTCCTTGCGCTATGCACGGTTTTAGCATTTGCACCCGCAATCGCTGCCGGTACTCCATGGCTGGCGCTCTTGAAACCCCGGTGGGCAAACAACGGCGACCTGGCTGCTTTGCAGGTCCCGGTGGCGGACGGGGATTCGTCCGAACTGATCGAGTCCGGACAACATTTGTTGACTATAACCCTGCTGGACGGCGATCGGGACATTGGCAAAGCCATCGAATGGCGCCCGGTGACGCCTGCGCCGGGCCTCATAAGCGAGTTTGTCGGGGTGCACACTGGACTCGGTATCGAAATTCGGCGCAAATACCGCAGTGGCGTCGAAACAGGGACAATCGAACATGAAATCCTTTTGTCCGGCCAGGACGGGCATTTGCCGGCTGGCCTTCGTTTGCAATTGCACGTGGCGGCTGTGCTACTCAAACACGCGCCGAACGACGGCTCTCTCGGGGATGCTTTTTACGGCTATAGCCGTTGGCTTGCCGCTACTCACATTGACGGCGACTTTGAACCGGTCCGTGAGCCGGTTTCGGCGACATCGGCAGCGCTGATCGTTCGTCACCTGGCATTGATCGCGACCACGCAGTCCCCGGGTGACGCGTCCCTAACCGTGCATCCTGATACCGGGACGACGCTGACCATTGAAGGTGCTGGTCTGACGGTGTCGCAACGGCAAGAGCTGGGAGTGCTCAGACTCGAGCGCTCGGCCGTCGCCGGCAGCCCTTACCGTGACCTGATGTATTCGGACATGTGGAGTCCGTTGCGCGGCCTCGCACGGCTTATTGAGCGTGCACTCGAAGTGCTGGTCGGCGTTGTCGGCAACGCCGGTATCGCGGTGATCCTGTTTGCGCTGCTCCTTCGCGCTGCAATGATGCCACTTGGCCTATGGTCGATCCGCCAGCAGCGCCGTTTCACAGAGATCCAGCGACAAATGAAGCCCAAGATCGAGCACATCAACAAGACCATGAAAGGTGCGGCCAAGAGTGAACGCATACTTGAGATCTACAAGGAGCACGGCATATCGCCGTTCTCCGGACTGAAGGGCAGCCTGGGGCTTTTCGTCCAGTTGCCCATACTGATTGCATTGTTTGCCGTCACAACGGAGTCGGCCATGTTTCGCGAGGTGCCTTTCCTGTGGTTTGCTGATCTTTCCCTGCCGGATCGCACCCTGGCATTGCCGTTTACGATCCCTGGCCTTGGCGCATACTTCAACGTTTTACCGATTCTTCTGGGCATTGTGTGTGTTGCCGCGGCATTGATACTGTCGCGATCCGCGTCCGGAAGTTCACCGCGAGCCGGGCTGATACTGGCGCTCGTCTTCGTCGTCTTTTTCTATTCCTGCGCGGCAGCCCTGGTCACGTACTGGCTGGTGGTCAACGTGTCGCAGATATTTGAAGGAATGTACGTCGGGCGAAAGCCTGGTCGCCAAAGTCACTGACCGTATCGCGTGAGCGCGGCGGTTGTCTCTTATTTCTCGACGGGATCGTGTTTTTTTGTCAGAGCCGATTTTTGCCGAGTTTGCGGGACAAGCAACCGAAGATACTGATCCACTACATTACCAAGGGTAAACCGCAATAATGACTCTGCATCCGTCGCAGGTCGTCCTTCTGAGCCAAGTGTCGCAACGATTGCATCGGCCAATGCCGAGGGATTCTTGATTGGCACCAGGCGCCCGTCTTTGCCGTCGCGGAGTATTTCGCGTGGTCCGGTCCTGCAGTCAGTTGCCACTATCGGCGTGCCGACCGCCAACGCCTCCAACAGCACATTCGGCAATCCCTCAAACAATGACGAAAGGACGAATACGTCGGCTCGGGCGATGAATGAGTACGGGTTGTCAACAAAGCCCGGAAGATCAACAAAATCTTGCAGACCAAGTGATTCAGCGAGCTCGATCAATCCTCTCCGCAGTCGGCCGTCACCCAGAATAACCAGGCAAACATCAACTTTCTGACGCACAATCGACACCGCACGTATCAACGACGCGAAATCTTTTTGTTCTTCGAGCCGGCCAACTGACAAAATGACCTTTCGGGTTGGTGCATCGAGCCAGCAATTGCCCGACGGTTCCCTGACTTTTCGGGAGATTGTGTCCATATCGACCGGGTTATAGATGACGGTGATTTTGTCCAGCGGAACTGTCGTTCTTTGCCAAATTTCGTCCTTCATATCCTGGCAAACGGCAACCACTCCGTCTGCTTTGACGTAAAGGTGTCGTGCCAGGGCGTTCGCTATTCTGGCTGAAATAGTGTTACTGACATGGCCGGCTGCGCCAGCGACTGAATTCGAATCCCGCACGATGATCCGCGTTGGCACACCGGACAGACTTCGGGCGATCAATGCGACAACGTTTGCATGTGCCTGGGTCGCCAGAATGGCATGGGGTTTGTTTCTGCGAATGTACTTTATGAGCCCAGGCAGGCTTGAAAGTACCCTCTTCGCACCCAGGTGCACAATTCTGACGCGACCGTCTACCTGGTCAAAATATTGCCCGGCAGGCGTACTCAATACCATGTCAACGGAATATCCACGATCAACGAAACCGCGGGCCAGGCTCAGCATCACCCGTTCTGCACCGCCACCGGCAAGTGAAGGTGTAAACAACGCAATTGTTTGATTGAGTTCCACGTCCTTACGCGCACCAGGAAGTCAAGGATTGTTCAAGCTGCGTTTGTTATCACGTTTGTATGCGAGGCGCCAACGGCAAAAGTAGTGCGATATCGCACTGGTCGTCGTAACCGACAGGGTAGACACGCACATAGTGAGACGCAATTCACACTTGGCTACCGTACCGGGTCACCGACAGGCATTGCGACTCCGGCTATCATCCCGGCCGGTCTGCCATCG
>Ga0299906_10003083_pt1 | contig 13751 bp, 11 predicted proteins | sample RVTome_14_FD_200259 | JGI IMG/M metagenome (GOLD analysis project Ga0299906, IMG submission 200259) | Soil microbial communities from uranium-contaminated site in the Upper Colorado River Basin, Wyoming, United States - RVT145D125 (version 2) ... | reverse complement strand
GGAGACTGGAACCGGCAAAAGCTGCCAGAAAACGCCGTCGCGCCTCTTTGTCGATCACCAGAGCACCTCCGTGCGGCGCAGTGTAAATCAAGATATGCTCCGGCCGCGGAGGCCTTGATGACGCGTCTGTTTCTTCTCGCCGCATCGCTCGGCGTCTCCATCCCGGTTCCCGCCGCCGAGGACGACCTGGAGACGAGCGTGGCCCTCATGGCCAAGGTCGGTTCTTCGTCGTCTCCGAGCTTCTCGCCAGACGGGGGACGGGTTGCCTTCCTCTCGAACCTGAGTGGATCGCCTCAGGTCTGGATCGCTTCCTCCGGCGGCGGATGGCCGACGATGGTCACGGCGCTCGACGACCCGGTGGGCGGCGTCGCGTGGTCGCCCGCGGGAGACTGGCTCGCGATCTCGGTCGCCCCCGGCGGGGGAATGAACCAGCAGGTCTACCTCGTGCGGCCGGATGGGACGGCGCTCCGGCGTCTCACCGACGGCGGCCGCGACAACAACTGGCTCGGGGAATGGAGCGCCGACGGGGCGTCGCTGATGTTCGCCTCCAACCGCGCGAATCCCGAGGCCATGGACGCCTACCTCTACGACGTGGCGGGCGGGGCTACTTCGCTCGTAGCGAAGAACCCGGGTGTCGGGTATCTGCTGGTCCTGAGCGAGGACGCGCGGTTCGCCGTGCTCTACCGCCAGAAGACGCGGGGCGACAACGATCTGTTCCTCGTCGCGATGACCGGAGGCGGTGAGACGCTCTTGACGCCCCACGATCCGCCGGCGCAGTTCGGCTCCGCGGTCTTCTCTCCCGATGGACGGACGATCTACCTGTCTTCGAACGGCGGTCGGGACCGGACTGCCTTCGCTCGGGTGAAGCTCTCGGGAGGGGTGGGGCCGATCGAGGTGCTGGCGTCGCGTGACGATGCCGAGCTCCAGGAGTTCGCGCTCACCGACGACGGCGCCACCGCGGCGCTCTTGTGGAACGTCGCCGGACGGAGCGAGCTTTCCTTTCTCGACGTCGCGTCTCTGGACGAGATTCCCGGGCCGAAGCTCCCGGCGCAAATCGCCTCGGGGCTGACGTTCTCGACCGGCGGCGCGCGGCTCGCGTTTACGGCGTCCGGAGCGGCATCGCCCGCGAACGTATGGGTGCTCGAGCGCGGCAAGGGCCTGATTCAGGTCACCGACAGCCCCCACCCGGGTGTCGACCTCGCGAATCTCGTCGAGCCCGAGCTCGTGCGCTATCCCGCGCACGATGGGCTCGAGCTCTCCGCCTGGCTCTATCGCCCCAGGGGCGCTTCGGTCCCCGCTCCCATGGTCCTGAGCTTTCACGGCGGCCCGGAGGGACAGGAGCGGCCTGCTTTCAACAGCACCTATCAAGCGCTTCTCGCGCGCGGAATCGCCGTGCTCGCGCCGAACGTGCGCGGCTCGTCGGGGTTCGGCAAGACGTTCGTGAACCTCGACAACGGCTCCCTCCGCGTCAACGGAGTAAAGGACATCGAGTCCTCCGTGGCTTACGTCGTCGGGAAGGGTATCGCCGACGCGAAGAAACTCGGTGTGATGGGAGGCTCCTACGGCGGCTACATGGTGATGGCCGCGCTCACGGAGTACCCGGAGACGTTCGCCGCGGGCGCGAATCTCTTCGGGGTCGTCAACTTCGAGACGTTCTTCGCCCACACCGAGCCGTGGATGGCGTCGATCTCGAAAGTCGAGTACGGCGATCCGGAAACCGAGGCGGAGATGCTTCGAAGCCTTTCGCCCATTCACAAGATCGATCGGGTGAAGGCGCCGACGATCGTCCTTCACGGGGCGAACGATACCAACGTGCCCGTGGTCGAGGCCGACCAGGTCGTCGAGAGCTTGAAGAAGCGCGGCGTGCCGGTAGACTACGTCCTCTTCCCCGACGAGGGGCACGGCTTTCGAAAGACCCCGAACCGCATCCGGTCGACGGTCTCGATCGTTCGCTGGTTCGAAAAATACTTGAAATCATGAACGCAGCTTCGATGCACCCGAGGGAGATGCGGGCGCGCATTCGCCGAGGGGACTGGACCGGCCCGACGGTCGGATGCAGCGACGGCTACGTCCAGGCGAACCTGGTGGTCCTGCCGCAGCGGCTCGCGGGCGATTTCCTTCTTTTTTGCGAGCGGAACCCCGGGCCCTGTCCACTGCTCGAAGCGACGAGGCCGGGAGAGTTCGAGCCCCGCGACACGGCGCCGGGAGCGGACCTCAGAACCGACCTCCCGCGCTATCGAATTTACGAGCGCGGCGAACTCCAGGAGGAAGTGACCGACCTTCTTCGAGTCTGGAGCGACGACTTCGTGGCCTTTCTCCTCGGCTGTAGCTTCACGTTCGACGACCTCCTGGCGAAAGCGGAAATCCCGGTGCGACATCGAGAGGAAGGGCGGAACGTCTCGATGTACGTGACCAACCGCGCCTGCGCGCCGGCCGGTCCGTTCGCCGGTCCTCTGGTGGTCTCCATGCGTCCCATTCCCGCCGGTCTCGTCGCGCGCACCACGGAAATCACCGCGAAGCTTCCCCTCGCGCACGGCGCCCCGTTCCACGTGGGGGATCCTCTGGCGATCGGAATCACCGACCTGAGCCGTCCCGATTTCGGCGACAGCGTCACCGTGGGACCGGACGAGGTTCCCGTCTTCTGGGCCTGCGGCGTCACTCCCCAGGCGGTGGCGATGGAGGCGAAGCCGGAGTCGATGATCACCCACGCCCCCGGACACATGTTCCTCACCGACCTGACCCACGCGGAGTAGGATGGGATCGCGATGATCGCGTCCGTTGTTCTCGCCGCGGGCCTTTCCATTCTCGGACAGCCGGTGCCCGAGTGGCCCGCGAAGCCTCCCGAGAAATGGGTTCAGGGCGGACCGCTCACGCTCGCGGACCTGCGCGGAAAAGTAGTGCTGATCCGTTTCTTCATGGACGCGGACTGCCCGCTCTGCCGGGGGACCGCTCCGGCGCTGAACGAATTCCACGGTCTGTTCGCTTCTCGTGGCCTCGTGGTCCTGGGGATGTATACCCCCAAGCCTCGTCCTCGGCTGGCCTCGATCGAGAGAGTGCGGGAGTATGTCGAAGCGTACGGGTTCCAGTTTCCCATCGCCCTGGACGACGACTGGAGCGCGCTCCGCCGGCTCTGGCTGGACCGCGTTCCCGATGCCGACTACACCTCCGCCTCGCTCCTCGTCGATCGGAACGGCATTCTCCGGCACGCGCACCAAGGAGGGCTCTTCTCGAAAGAGGTCACGAGTCCCGCGGCCCGGAGAGACTACAGGGAGATGCGCTCCGCCATCGAGACGCTCCTTGCCGAGCATTGACGAAAGCGTGAGCGAGAGGGCGAGTGGCTCTGGTGACCGGCTCGAACCGCGGGCTCGGTCTCGAGATTGGCCGCGAGCGCGCTCGTCGAGGCGGCCCCACGGTCACCGGACGCGATATTCGGCAGGCCGGGAAGGCCGCGGTCTCCGGTCTTCCGCTAGATTGAAAGCGGAGGTTCCCCATGCGTACGCTGGCCTCGATCGCCCTTTTCCTCGCCGCCGCTCCCGCTCTCTTCGCGCAGGCGGAAGCGCCCCTTCCCGTTCGGAAGGTCGTTCTCTACAAGAACGGCGTCGGCTATTTCGAGCACCGGGGGCAAACCCGCGCCGCAGGGCCCGTCGCCATCGAGCTTCCGAGCTCTCAGCTCGACGACGTCTTGAAGTCGCTTACGGTGATCGACCTCGGCGAGGGAGGTCAGGTCGCCGGGGTCAGCTACACGACGCTCGCTCCCCTCGACCGCAGGCTCGAGGAGCTCGCCCTCGACCTCACCTCTGCCGTGGGTCTCGCGCACTTCCTGAATCAGATCAAAGGCGCTCGCGTCGAGGTCCAGACGGGTGGGGGAGTCGTGTCCGGGAAGCTCATGGGAGCGGAAGTGAAGAGGCGAGAGGTGGGCTCGAACGGAACGGTCCAGACGACGGAAGCGCTCGTCTTCACCGCTCAGGGGCAGGTGCGCGCGATCGAGCTCGGCTCGGCTACGGCGATTCGCCTTCTCGATTCCGAGCTTTCGTCCCAGGTCTCGCGCTATTTGGATCTCCTTCGCACCGGACACGAACGGGACGTGAGGCGTCTCGAGATCGAGACTCTCGGCGTCAGCCCGCGCTCGCTCCAGGTGAGCTACACCTCCGAGACGCCCATCTGGAAGACGACCTATCGATTGGCTCTCGAAGAAGGGGAGAAGCCGCTCCTCCAGGGCTGGGCCATCGTGGACAACGTGAGCGCCATGGACTGGAGCGGCGTCGAGCTCTCGCTCGTGGCGGGCGCGCCGGTGAGCTTCATTCAGAATCTCTCGCAGCCGATCTACTCGCGAAGACCGACGGTGCCGCTTCCCCAGGGCGTTCAGGTATCCCCTCAAACCCACGGCGCCGCGCTCGACGTCTCGGGAGAGGAGACGCGCGTCGCGGGAACGGTGAGGGACACGATGGGCGCGATCCTGCCCGGGGCGGTGGTGGAGGTCTACGACGGCGGCTCGTCCGCGGCACGCGTGGTCACGAACGACCGAGGGGGATTCGAGATTCGCCTGGCCCCGGGAACGTACCGGGTCGCAGCGAGTCTTACGGGATTCTCGTCGCAAGAGTATCGTGAGGTGAGCGTCGCCCCTGGAAGGACGCGTCAGCTCGACTTCCAGCTCCCTATCGGGACGATTAGCGAAACCGTGACCGTCACCGGTGAATCTCCCATGATCGAGATCGAGGAGCGGCCCAAGGGCCGGGGGGGCGTCGGATTCGGCGTTGCCGGTGGCGTCGTGGCCGCACCACCGCCCGCAGCGCCGGTCTCGCGCGCCCTTCGCCAGGCTCGTCTCGAGACCGCCGAGGCCGGAGCCCTCGGCGATCAGTTCGAGTACCGGCTTTCTCACCCCGTCACCATCGGCCGCAATCGCTCGGCGCTTCTCCCCATCGTCCAGACGGAGATCCCGGGGGAGAAAGTCTCGATCTACAACGAGAGAAGCGGCGACCCGAGGCCGCGTCTCGCGGTCTCCCTCGTGAACGAGACCGGTCTCACTCTCGACGCGGGAAGCTTCACCGTTCTCGACGGCGACGCGTTCGCGGGCGAGGGCCTCACCGACGTGATTCGACCGAAGGAAAAGCGGATTCTGAGCTACGGTCTCGATCTGCACCTCGACGTCGCGGTCCGCCGCGAGGGGGCGCCCGAACGAGTCACGAGGGTCGCCATCGGCCAGGGCGTCTTCCGAAGGCAGGTGAAGCTCCGGAGAAAGGCCGCCTACGCCGTGCGCAACCAGGACGACCAGCGGCGCGTGGTCCTGATCGAGCACCCCGTCGAGGTCGAGTGGACGCTGGTCGAGACCCCCGCCCCCGCCGAGACGACGGTGGGAGACTACCGCTTCCGGGTGGAGGCCGCATCCGGCGTGACCACCGAGCTCGTCGTCCAGGAGGAGAGCGCCCGCGAGACCACCTACGCTCTCTCGAACCTGAGCTCCGATCAGATCGCTCTCTGGCTCGAGGAGCGCACGATAGACCCCGAGGTCGAACGGGTCCTCCGTCAGGTCGTCGCGAAGCGCGGCGAGGTGGAGGTCGTCCGCCGCGAGATCCAGTCGCGCGAGTCCGAGCAGCAGAACATCTTCAACGATCAAGGAAGGCTGCGAGAGAACCTCGGGAAGCTCGGAGACAGCTCCGAGGAGAAGGGCTTGCGCCGCCGGTACGTGGCGGAGCTCGAAGATCAGGAGAACCGCCTCGATGCGATTCGGGCCGAGCGGGAGAAGCTGGAGGCGGACTGGAGAAGGCTTCAGGCGGAGCTGGATGCTCTGGTAAGGGATATCGCGTTCGAGAAGAGCTTCTGAGGAGGACTCAGCGGCGCTTGCGCAGCGTCTCCTTGATCCCTGCGATCTCCTCCATGCGGGCCTTGAGACGCTTCTCGAACCCTTCGTCCTCGGGCCGGTAGTAGCGCCGCCCCTGAAGGCTCTCGGGAAGACATTCCATCGCCGTCGTCTTCTCCTCGTGGTCGTGGGCGTAGTCGTACCCCTTCCCGTAGCCCCAGGATTTCATCGGGCGGGTGACCGGGTTTCGGAGATGGAGCGGGACCGGCTCACTGACGTCCTTCAGGGCGTCCTCGGCCGCCTTCGCGTACGCAAGGTAGACCGCGTTCGACTTCGGCGCGAGGGCGAGATAGACGACGGCCTGCGCCAGAGCGAGCTTTCCCTCGGGAATGCCGACGAAATGGAACGCCTCCTTGGCGGCAATCGCCTGCGCCAGAGCCCCGGGCTCCGCGAGGCCGACGTCCTCGGACGCGAACCGTACCAGTCGCCGGGCGATGTAGAGCGGGTCCTCGCCCGCCTCCAGCATCCGCGCGAGCCAGTAGAGGCTCGCGTCCACGTCCGAGTTCCGGAGGGACTTGTGGAGCGCGGAAATAATGTTGAAGTGCTCCTCGCCCGACTTGTCGTAGAGGAGCGCCTTTCTCTGCATCGCCTTTTCGATCGTCTCGAGACCGACCGTTTCCCCCTGAGGGGCGACCGAGGTCAGAGCCTCGAGCACGTTCAGGACGAATCGCGCGTCGCCGTTCGCCTGGCGCGCCAGCCAGAAGAGCGCTTCGTCCTCGACCGCGAGCTTCGCGCCGAGACCCCGCTCCTCATCGGCGAGGGCGCGCTTCATCAGAACCACGAGCTCCTCGGGGGTGAGCTGCCTCAGGATGACGACCCGGCAGCGGGAGAGAAGCGCGGAGTTGACCTCGAACGACGGGTTCTCCGTGGTCGCGCCGATGAGAAAGACGTTCCCCGACTCGACGTGGGGAAGAAACGCGTCCTGCTGCGCTTTGTTGAACCGGTGAATCTCGTCGACGAAGAGGATGGTGCGGCGGCCGTAGATCCTCCGCTCGTCCTCGGCCCGGCGCATGACGTCTTTGATCTCTTTGATCCCGGAGGTGACCGCGCTGAAGGGGACGAAGGTGGAACGGGTGCGATGGGCGATGACCCGGGCGAGAGTCGTCTTTCCCGTTCCCGGCGGTCCCCAGAGAATGAGAGAGCCGACCTCGTCCTTCTCGATCGCCGCCCGAAGCGCCGTTTTTGGGCCCACGATGTCTTCCTGTCCCACGATCTCGTCGAGGTCTCTCGGACGCATTCTCTCGGCGAGAGGCGCCCGAGCTCCCGGAGCCTCGGGGGAGTTTTCTCGAAAAAGGTCCCCCTGCGTCATGGGCCTAGAATACGTCGATTGGCCTCGTAGAGGCCGAGGGCGGCGGCGGTGGCGACGTTCAAGGATTCGACCGAGCCCTGCATGGGGATGGTCACCAGCAGATCGGACGCCGCGACGGTGACCTCGTCGAGCCCGCTCGCTTCCCGTCCCAGCAGGAGAGCGACGGGCGGCTTCCAGTCGGCCTCTCGAAAGTCGACGCCCCCGCGCGGGACGAGAGCCGCGAGACGAAACCCTCGCTTCCGCAGGGCCTCGACGTCGTCGATTTCGAAGACCGGGAGTCGAAGGAGGCTCCCCATCGAGCCGCGAAGCGCCTTGGGCGCGAACGGATCCGCCGATCCCTTTAAGAGGACCAGAGCCTTCGCTCCCGCCGCTTCCGCGACCCGGGCGAGGGCGCCGAGGTTTCCCGGGTCCTGGATCCCCGCGGACACGACTACGACGCCCTCGCCCGCGAGCTCCGCGACCGGCCGCGCGGGGCGGCGCCCGACGGCCAGGATGCCCTCGGGTGACTCCAGGCTCGAGACGCTGGCGAAGAGCTTTTCCGTCGCTTCCACGACCTCGATCCCCCTTTTTTCGAGCGCCCGGACTTCGTCGGCCGCCCGGCCGCTCGAGACCAGAGCGCACTCGATCTCGACCCCGCTCTCGAGAGCCGCCTGGACGAGCTTGCGGCCCTCGAGGAGAAACGCCGGGTCGCGCCGTCGTCCGCGGGCGAGCCGTCGGACGCGCTTGATGAGGGGGTTCGCCGGGCTCCCGAGAAGTTTCACGTGTCTCTTGAAATCGCGCGAGCGGGATGGATATCATGCCAGAAAAACATGTCCCGCGACATCCTCAAGAAGCTGAAGGAACAGATCAAGGTCCTGGAGGAGGAGCTCCACATCGAGCTTCCCAGAGCGCTCAAGGTGGCCCGGGAGCACGGCGATCTCTCGGAGAACGCCGAGTACGACGCCGCCAAAGAGCGCCAGGGTTACGTCAATGCCCGACTGGGGCAGCTCCGAAAGCGCCTCGCGGATCTCTCGATGGTGAACTTCGACCGCATTCCCAAGGGCAAGGTCTCGTTCGGGTCTCAGGTCACGGTCTACGATCACCAGAAATCGGAAGAGGTCATCTTCAAGCTGGTGATGAGTGAAGAGGCCGACGCCGGAAAGGGCTTCATCTCGACCACTTCTCCCATCGGGCGGGCGCTCCTCGGCAAGGAAGAGGGCGAAGAGGTCAAGGTGCAGACCCCCTCGGGCCTGAGGGTCTTCGAGATCGTGCGGCTTCTGACGATCCACGATCTCGTGGATTTGGACTGAGGAGCTCGTACACCCGACCCCCGTCGAAAGCCTCGAGCAGCGAGAGCCGATCGGAAAAGCGGTCGACCCGCTCGAGGACCGCGATCCATCCCGCCTCGTCGTAACCGCTTCGATGGAAAACCGCGTAGCGAACGGAAAGTTTCTCGAGCTCCGAAAGGCCGTTCTCCGACGGGAAGGACGCGAGCTCCCGAAAAAGGCGATCGTGCCGCTCCGGCGTGAAACCGCTGTAGCCGTTCACCAGGGGAAGGAAGTGAACGGTGGAATGAAGCATATAGAGGGAGTGGCGGCTCGCGGCCGCGATGCTGTCCCGGGGATCGGGGATCGGAAACGCGGCGACCGGCCCCGGCTCCATCTCGAGGAGCGCCCGGTCCATCGGCGACGCCTCAATCGGGTAGGGTCGGGCGTCCAGGGGAAACGAGGCTAGCTCGAAGAGCAAAAGAAGAAGGAGCGCGGGGAAAGCGCGGCGTACGCGCTCCGCTCCCACCCCCGCGAGAACCGCGAGCGCGAGGACGGTGAGAACGGTGAGGCGCGAGGGCACGCGCAGGAAGTCGAATCCCGGAACGAGTCGGTGGAGAGCGGCGTAGAGGCCGGCTCGCGGGCCGAGACTGGCCCACAGGGAGACCAGTGCGAGAACGAAGTAATATCCGCCGGGGACACCCATGCGCGGCTCGAGGAAGCTTCGGACTCCCTCGATCGACCGGCGCAGCGGCGCTACGAACGCGAAGGGAGCCCGGCCGAAGACACCGAGCCGCAGGAACAGAAGGACGAGCCCGAGGAGCGCGGCGCGGCCTCCCCCCGAGGCCGAGAGGCGGAGACCGCCCAGATTCCACCGGAGCCCGCCCGCGGCTTCGACGAGGAGCGACGTGACGAGAACGGAGACGATGGCGAAGTCCAGAGCTTGCAGCCGGACGCTCGTACATACTCTGTCTAGGGTGGGGCTTCGCCCGGCCTTTCCCCTCGGTAGAAAGGCGAGGAGGGTGAGCGCGAGAGGCACGAACCCCGGGAACAAGAAGGCCTTTGGCTCCCCGATACCGACCGCCGAGCCGATCCATCGGTGGACGTGCGTGGGAGACGCGACGTAGCTCACGGCGTTGGGGGACCAGAACGCCGCCTCGTCGAGGCCCCGCTCGAGCCCCAGCTCCCGGCGCACCTCCCCATAGGGAAGAAGAAAAGGGAGGTTGAGCGCGAGCGTGAGCGCGAGCGCGGGGACCACGTCCTTCCACACCGGACCTGCCGGCCGAAGCTCGCCGAAGATAAGGAGATACGAAAAAAGGCCGGCCGCGGCGAGAGCCAGGAAAAGAGCGCTCTGTCCCCCGGAAAGCGCCTGGAGCCAGAAGGCGATGGCCGCCCCGACGAGGTGCCGGCGAGTCCCGCCTCGAGCGTAGCGGTGGAGAAGCGCGAGGCAAAGCGGAATCCACTGCACCGTCGCGAGATGAAGCTGGCCGATCCGGAAAAACCGCGGCGGGCTCAGAGCGAATATCGCGCCGACGAGAATCGAGCTCGTCGCCGAAAGTCCGAGCTGACGGCCCAGAAAGTAGGCGAACCAGCCCGAGAGGAAGCAGGAGAGAAGAAGCACGGCGTTCATCGCCAGAACGAGGTTGCCCGTCCGCCAGAGAAGGGGGGCGGCGAGAAGCGCGCTTCCAATCTGGTGCTCGGAGTAGGCGAGGGTCCGCGGCTCGGGATGAAATATGTTCGCGTCGAAGATCGAAAGCGGCGCCGTCCGGAAGGCGTGGGCGTCCCATGCGAGCGTCCAGAGGAAGAGCCGGGTGTCGGGGCCGAGATCGAGCGCCGTCGAGCCCATCCGGATCCCGAGGGGATGGGTGAAAGCGAGGGTGATTGCGAGGAAGAAGGCCGCGGGCGCTATCCGTCGCACGACACGGAAACTAACACCGGCTTTTCAGCGAAACAAATGGGGTATAATCTTGTCAAGAGACCCATGGGATTATCTCGCGTCCTATCAACCGTTTGTGTCGGTCTGGCATGCCTTCCGACGCTCCGGGCCGCGACCGCGGAGGCGGCGCGCACGATCTACAAAGTCGAAGTGAACGACATCATTCACGGCGTTTCCGCGCGGCACATCATCCGCACGATCGAGAAAGCGGCCGTGGACGACGACGCGGAGCTCGTCCTCATCGAGCTCGGGACTCCCGGAGGCCTCTACGAGTCTACCCGGGACATCATCGAGGCCATCCTCGCGAGCGAAAGACCGGTCGTGGTGTACGTCGCGCCCGCCGGAGCCCACGCGGCCTCGGCGGGATTCCTCATCACTCTCGCCGCGGACGTCGCCGCGATGGCCCCGGGAACCAACACCGGCGCCGCAACGCCGGTCTCCGGAACCGGACAGGCGATCGAAGAGACGCTCGCGAAGAAGATTCAATCCGACGCCGCCGCTTATACCCGATCGATCGCCGAAAGGCGCGGACGTCCTCCGGAGATCGCGGAAAAGGCGGTAACCGAAGCGAAATCCTGGACGGCGCAGGAGGCGCTCGACGCCGGACTCATCGATCACATCGCGACCAGCGAAGCCGAGCTTCTCTCGAAGCTCGATGGCGCGGTCATACGCCGCATCGACGGGAGCGAGGTCGTGGTCGCGACCGCGGGGGCCTCGGTTGCGCTCGAGGAGATGTCGACGAAGGATCGCATCCTCTCCGTCATCGCCAACCCCAATATTGCGATCCTCCTCGGACTCATCGGCCTCGCGGGGCTCTACCTCGAGTTCTCGAATCCGGGTTTGCTGGTGCCGGGCATCGTGGGCGCGATCGCGCTCCTCCTCGCCGCCTTCGCTTTCGAGATTCTTCCCGTCACCGCCGTCGGGATCCTGCTCCTTCTCGTGGGCTTCGGACTCCTGGTGGCGGAAGCCTTCACCCCGTCCTTCGGAGCCCTCGGCACCGGAGGAGTGATCTCGATCCTGTTCGGTGCTCTCATGCTCTTCGAAGAGCAGCCGCTCCCCACCCCGGCGCTCGAGGTGAGCTTGTCGGTGATTCTTCCGGTTACGATCTTCTTCGCCGCCCTGGTGATCGTCCTCGGGCGCAAGGTCGTCGAAGCCCAGCGCCAGGTCCCGGTGACGGGGCAGGAGGGGCTCCTCGGGAGGATCGGCACCGCGAGGACCGACATCGACCGCAAGGGGAAAGTATTCATCCACGGCGAGTATTGGAACGCGCGCGCCAAAGAGCGCATCCCCGAGGGGGCGAGAGTCAAAGTCGTCGGCATCGAAGGGCTGACGCTCGACGTGGAGCCAGTGGCAAACGGGTCCTGATCGACTTTAGCTTTAATTGAAAAAGGAGCGTCTCATCATGTTCGGTGGTTTATCCGCAGGGACACTCGCGGTTCTGGTCATCATCGCTATCTTCCTCCTCAACTGGCTCAAGATCCTGAACGAGTACGAAAGGGGGGTGGTCTTCCGCCTGGGGAACCTTCTGCCGAAGCCCAAGGGGCCGGGGCTGGTGCTGGTGATCTCGCCCATCGATCGCATGGTGAAAATGAGCTTGAGGCTCGTGGCTCTCGACGTCCCTCCTCAGGACATCATCACCCGCGACAACGTGTCGGTGAAGGTCAACGCCGTCGTTTTCTTCCGCGTGGTCGATCCCATCAAGGCGGTGATCGAGGTCGAGAACTTCCTCCACGCGACCTCGCAGCTCGCGCAGACCACGCTCCGGAGCGTCCTCGGTCAGGCGGAGCTCGACGATCTGCTCGCCGAGCGCGATCGGCTGAACCTTCAGCTGCAGGACATACTCGATCGCCACACCGACCCCTGGGGCATCAAGGTGACGTCGGTCGAGGTGAAGCACGTCGATCTCCCGACGGAGATGCAGCGAGCGCTCGCGAAGCAAGCGGAAGCGGAGCGGGAGAAACGCGCCAAGGTGATCCACGCCGAGGGAGAGTTCCAGGCGGCGGGACAGCTCGCGAACGCGGCCAAGATCGTGGGCCAGCATCCCCTGGGAATGCAGCTTCGGTACCTGCAGACCCTCACCGAGATCGCTGCCGAGAAGAACTCGACCATCGTGTTTCCGCTTCCCATCGATCTCCTGTCGTCGTTCCTCAACCGTTTGCCCGGAGGTGCTCCCGATGACCATGGAAAGTGAAGAGCTGAGCATACGAGGCTCGCTCTCCGAATCCAGCCTCCCCGAGCTCCTCGCCTCCATCAGCCGGAGCAAGGAAACGGGAATCCTCAACTTCCACGACGCCGGCCGCTGGAAGGCGATCTATTTCAAGGAGGGCCGCATCATCTACGCGATGTCGAACGCCCAGGACGATCGCCTGGGGGAGTTCCTGATCAAAACCGGGAAGGTCACCGTCCGCCAGTTCCTCGAGGCGTCGAAGCTCATCCAACCCGACAAGAAGCTCGGCGCCGTCCTGGTGGACCAGGGGATCATCAGTCCCGACGATCTGTATGTCGCCATCCACCGGCACGCGGAGGCCGTGGTCTACAGCCTTTTCGACTGGATCCGGGGCGAGTACGAGTTCGTGATCAAGGACCTCTCGGCCGAAGGGCCGATGGTTCTCGATCTCGACTCCAGCAACGTGATCCTCGAAGGCATCCGGAGGCTCAAGGACTATACGAGGATCTACGCCGGGGTCGGCCCGCTGGAAACGGTCTTGCGACCCTCGGAACAGGCCGAAGGTCTCACTCACAAGTTGAACCTCGACGAGGATGAGTCGCAGGTTTTGTCTCTGGTGAACGGAAGGCTGAACGTCGAGCAGATCCTCGCGATGAGCTACCTTCCGAACTTCGAGTCGCTCCGAATCCTCTTCGGGCTCCTGTCCGCGGGAGTGCTCGATCGGGGCGGCTCGGGAGAGTCGGAGAAGCGGGGGATCGAGCTCGAGTACGAGCTCCAGGAGGTCGTGGAGCACTACAACCGGAGCTTCGAGGCGGTGTGCGCGTCGCTGCGCGCCAAGGTCGACGACGACGAGGCGCTCGCGTTTACCGAGGAGGTCCTCGGCGAGGTGGCGAAACAGTTTCCGCTCCTTTTCGAGGACGTGGAGCTCGGTACGGCGGGCCGCGTGGACTTCGACCAGCTCCTCCAGAACCTCGGCGACAAGCCCCACGAAGCGAAAAAGGCCGTGCTCGTCGACGGGCTCAACGAGCTCACCTATGCCCTCCTTCTGGAGGTTGGCCGAAGGTTCGGCAAGGCCGAGCAGGAGGCGGTGGCGACCACGATTTTGAGCCATTCCCAGCCTGGAATTGCGAGCACATAAACCTGTAAACTTCAAGCAAAACTTGAGGTACAATACCCAGCTAGGTGCCCAGTCCGCGAAATCAAGGAGAGAGTGGGAGATGGCCGAGTACGACGACGGG
>Ga0299906_10003080_pt1 | contig 13755 bp, 10 predicted proteins | sample RVTome_14_FD_200259 | JGI IMG/M metagenome (GOLD analysis project Ga0299906, IMG submission 200259) | Soil microbial communities from uranium-contaminated site in the Upper Colorado River Basin, Wyoming, United States - RVT145D125 (version 2) ... | reverse complement strand
TTGACGCCCCTCACCTGAACCATCTCGTCCGCACGCCCGAGGACACCTCCGGGAAATCGCAGAAACGCGCTCCCGCAAGCGCAGGGAGTCGAGCGGAGCCGGACCAGGTCGCCGGTGCGGTAGCGGACCACCGGCGCCGCCCATCGTCCGAGGTTCGTGAGCACGAGCTCTCCCGGCTGGTCTTCGCCGACGGGGGAGTCGCCGCCGATCTCGAGCACCTCGGCGATGAACTCCGACTCGAGCGCGTGCATCCCTTCGCCCGCGGGGCACTCGTAGCCCCACGCGCCCGCCTCGCTCAATCCCGCGTGATCCCACGCCCGCGCACCCCACGCCGACTCTATCAAGCTTCGGGTCGCCGGGATGCTCGCCCCGGGCTCGCCCGCGTGGATCGTCGCCCGGACCGCGCTCCCCGCGATGTCGATTCCGTTCTCGCGCGCCACCTCCGCGAGCCGGAGAGCGTAGGTCGGGGTCGAAAGCAGAACGGTCGCGCGGCAATCGAGGATGGCGTCGAGCCGCTGCAGCGAGCTCAAGGCGCCGCCGGGGATGGCCTGCGCTCCGATCCTATGGGCGGCTTCGAAGCCTGCCCAGAAGCCCACGAAGGGACCGAACCCGAACGCGGCGAAAACGCGATCGCCCGGCCCGACGCCGAAGACGCGATAGATCTCCTCCCAGCAGCGGGTGAACCAGGCCCAGCTCTCCTCGGTGTCGAGAACCTTGAGCCGGCGTCCCGTGGTTCCCGAGGTCGAGTGAATCCGCGTGTAGGCCCCCGCGTCGTACGTCAGGTTGGTTCCGTAGGGAGGATTCGCGCTCTGGTCGTCGATGAGCTCGCTCTTGGTGGTGAACGGAAGACGCCGATAGTCGCTCAACGAGGAGAGCGGAAGAGCGATGCCCGCGAGCTTGCGGCGATAGAAGGAGTTCTGACGGGAGAGGAGCGCGAGGCCCTGATTCAGGAGACCGAGCTGACGTTCCAGTATCGCAGCGCGGCCGGGCATGCCCGGTAGTATATTCTCGCCATGTTCTGGAACGAGATACCGACGCCCGCCGCCCTCGTCGACCTCGATCGGGTCGAAGCCAACTGTTCGCGCATCTCCGACCGAGTCCGCCGGCTGGGGGCGAAGCTGAGGCCGCACGTCAAGACGCACAAGTGCGTCGAAGCCGCGCGCTTGCAGGTTCGCGGGCACTTCGGCGGCATCACCGTCTCGACTCTCGCCGAGGCGCGCTTTTTCGCCCGCGCGGGATTCCGGGACATGACCTACGCCGTCCCCATCGCCGCCTCCCGCCTCGAGGAGGCGGTCGAGATCGGCCGTTCCATCGACGCTCTTCACCTCTTGCTCGACCACGAGTCCACGTTCGAGGCGATGTCGGCCTGCGCCCGCGCGCAGGGAGCGCGGTTGTCCTCGTTCCTGAAAGTCGACTGCGGCTACCATCGCGCCGGCGTCGATCCCGAGAGCGACCGGAGCGTCGCTCTAGCGCTCCGCATGGCGAGGTCGGCGGACGTGGATTTCCGCGGCATCTTGACTCATGCGGGACACTCCTACCACTCGGCGAACGCGGTCGAGATCAAGGCCGTCGCCGAGATCGAAAGAGGCGTCATGGAGCGATTCGCGGAGAAGCTGGCGCGCGCGGGGGCCCCGCCTCCCGACGTCAGCATCGGGTCCACCCCGACCATCTCCCTCGGCGAGTCCCTCGAGGGGGTCACCGAAGCGCGGCCCGGCAACTACGCTTTCTACGACCGGTTCCAGGCCGCGGTCGGGAGCTGCGACATCGGGAGCGCGGCCTTCAGCGTGCTCGCCACGGTCCTGAGTCACTATCCCGACAGAAACGAGATCCTGGTCGATGCCGGCGGCCTCGCGCTCTCCCGGGACGAGGGGCCGACGCACCTCGACCCGAATTGCGGCTACGGAGAGGTGTTCTCCGCCGACGGGAAGACCCGTCTCGCGTCTCTCAGGGTGCGGTCGATCTCGCAGGAGCATGGAAAGCTCCGGGGAACGGCTCCGGTCGACTACCCGGCTCTCCCCGTCGGGACGAAGCTCCGCATCGTGCCCAATCACTCCTGCCTTTCCGCCGCGCTTTTCGACCGCTACCACGTGTTCCGGGGAGAAGCCCTGGTCGACGAGTGGCGGCCGGTTCGCGGTTGGTAAAAGGGTGATATGCTTACCCCACGGAGAGTTCCGAAGCGGTCGAGGAGGATTGGCCGCGGATGGACAGACAGAACCTCGGCCCCTATCGCCTCGAGCGGCTGCTCGGACGCGGGGGGATGGGCGCGGTTTACCTCGCGCACGATCCCCGGCTTTCGCGCGACGTCGCCCTGAAGGTTCTGTCGCCCTCTCTCGCCTCGTCGCCCGGCTTCCGCGAACGGTTCCTGAGCGAAGCTCGATCCTGCTCCCGCCTGAATCACCCGAATATCACCGTCATCCACGAGATCGGTGAGGAAGACGGGCTCGACTACATCGCCTTCGAGTACGTCGAGGGCGAGAACCTCGAAGCGCTCCTCGAGCGCGAGGGAGCTCTATCGGTCGAGCGCGCCCTCGAGATCGGACTCCAGCTCGCGTCCGCGCTGTCCCACGCGCATGGCCGGGGGATCGTCCATCGCGATCTGAAACCTGCGAACGTGGTCATCTCGACCCTCGGCATCCCGAAGATCCTCGACTTCGGGCTCGCGAAAGAGATGCCGCTCGCGGTCACCCACGAGGGCGACACCCTCGCGCGGCTCACGCAGGCGGGGATGATCGTGGGCACCATCGCCTACATGGCGCCGGAGCAAGCGCTCGGCGAGGCGGTCGACGCGCGGAGCGACGTCTTTTCCTTCGGATGCCTTCTCTACGAGCTCCTGTCCGGACGGGCGGCGTTCCGGGGGGCGACGCCGGCGCAGGTTCTCGATCACCTCCTTCACGGCGAGCCCGAGCCACTCGAGCGGCTGCGGCCGGACGTCTCGCCCGAGCTCGTGGGGGTCGTGGCCCGGGCGATGCGCAAGAGCGCCGCCGAGCGCTACCCGGACATGGACGAGCTCGCGAAAGACGCGCGCGGGATTCGAGCGTCGAGCGAAGGGGCTTCCGCTCCTCCGTACTCCGATCGCCGACCCCGGCCGACGATCTGGGCCGCGCTCGCCGTGGCCGCCGCCTCGGCGGTCGCTATCGCTCTTTTCTTCTCTGGAGACGGCCGTGCTCCGGAAGCCGACGCGGTCGGCGTCCTCTACTTCGAGAACCTCTCCGACCCGGAGGACTCGGCGAAGACCGCCCGGATGCTCACCGAGCTCCTCACGTACGAGATCGCCTCGGCGCCCGAGATCCCGATCGTGAGCCGCCAGAGGATTCACGACGTCGCCGCGAAGCTCGGGGTCGCTTCCGTAGATCTCGAGCGATCGGAGGCGACCGAGGTCGCGAGGGCGGCTTCGCTTTCGAAGATGGTCGTGGGCCAGGTGGCGATCGCCGGAGATCGCATCATGGCGTCCGCGGAGATCGTGGACGTCCGGAGCGGCCGCTCGCTTTCCTCCGAGCGGGCCCAGGTGTCGAGCTCGGAGGACTTCTTTGTTCTCGCGCAGTCGCTCGGGACCGGGGTTCGCGAGGAGCTCCTTCGAATGGGAGCGGAGGGCGCGCGGTCCGCGATCCCCGCGCCCGCGCCCGGGGAGCCCACGGATTCCGTCGAAGCCTACCGCCTGTACGTCGAAGGGGAGACGGCCCTTCAAGAGTCGGACTTCGACGCCGCGGTCGAGGAGCTCCAGGAGGCGGTGCGCCTCGACCCGGAGTTCTCGCTCGCTCAGTTCCGGTTGAGCATGGCGGCGCGGTGGGTCGGAGATGGTCCGGTCGCGCATCAGGCGGCGCGGCGGGCGGCGGCGAATCTCGATCGAGCGCCCATTCATTTGAGGGACGTCGTCCAGGCGAACGCGTTCTACCAGGACGGGGCGTACTCGCAGGCGATTCCGCTTCTGGAAAGAACGCTCGACCGCGAGCCGGGGCAGAAGGAAGCCCTCTACATCCTGAGCCAGATTTACGTGCACTCCCTCCGTGACGGGGATCCCGCGCGCGCCATCGAGCTCATGGAGAGGCTGCTTGCCCTCGACCCGCGATTTCATCAGGTCTTCGACCGTCTCGCCCTGAGCTACGCGTTCCAGGGCAACGTCGATCGCGCGCGCGCGCTTCTCGACACCTGGACGCCCATCCGGCCGGACAAGGTGGAGGGTCTTCGTTCGATCCTCGCGACCTTCGAGGGGGAGCCCGAGGAGGCCCTCGGCTTCGGTCAGGCGTTCTCCTGGATTGAAGGCCCACTCTTCCAGGCGCAGGCGGCGCTCATGGCTTCCCGGTGGGAGGTGGCGCGCGGCTTGACGGACCACGATGCCGACGAGTGGCGCTCGGATCATCTTCGCGCCTGGTCCCTTCGGAATCGCGCCGTGCTCGAAACCTACCTGGGGGATTTCGACGAGGCGGTGGAATCCTACCGGAGGGCCGGAATGGCGAGCGGACTCCGGACGGATGAAGGCTCGAGCGGGGGAGTACCGGCGAGCGCCCTGCAGCTTCTGGCCGAGCTCTATCTTCTGGGAGGCGAGACCGGCGCGGCGAGGGCCGAGGTGGAGCGCGCTCTCGGGATCCAGCCGGAGAGCTTCCGAGGTCTCTACTACGCCGGGCGGATGGCGCTTCTCGACGGCGACTCCGAACAGGCGGCGCGCTACTTATCGAAGCTCGGTCGGCTCCCCGCCGCCGAGACCAGCGCGGCGGCCCAGGTCTACCTCCGCGCCCTCGAGGGAGAGATGGCGCTCGCCGATGGCGACGGCGAACGCGCCCGCGCGATCCTGGAAGATGTGGTCGCCGGGCCTCTGATGCTCGACTGGGCCACGACCTGCTCGAGCTCGGGCGCCGCGATCCGGGAGGGACTCGTGAGGACCTATCTCGCCCTGGGCCGCGACGAGGACGCGGTCGAGGCCCTGGAGGGACTTCTCGCGAGCGGGGCGGAGCGCGTCGACCACCCCGCGATCTATACCCAGGCCCTTTACCGCCTCGGGGTGTTGAAGCTCGAGAGCGGGCGGAGGGAAGAAGGACGCCGGCTCCTCTCGACGTACCTCGCGCAGTGGGGAAGCGCCGACTGGGAGCTCGAGAGCGTATCGGACGCGAGAGCGAGACTCGCCGCGCCGTAGCCCGAAGGGCGGAGGGCGGGATTGCGCTGGAGAACCACGGAAAGCAAGCTTCTCGTCAGAACCCCCGTCTTCTCGCTCAGGCAAGATCGCAAACGACGCGGCTCCGAAAGCGCCTCCAGCCACGACTTCTACGTCCTCGACGCCGTCGACTGGGTGAACGTCGTCCCGGTCACGGAATCGGGCGACGTCGTCTTCATCGAGCTCTACCGGCATGGGATCGAAGCTTGGAGTCTCGAGATCCCCGGTGGGATGATCGATCCCGAGGACTCCGATCCCGCGGCGGCCGCGGCCCGGGAGATGCGCGAAGAGACGGGCTACGAGGCGGATCGCTTCGTACCTCTCGGAGTGGTGCATCCCAACCCGGCGATCCAGGGAAATCGCTGCCACACGTTTCTCGCGGAGAACGCGAGACTCGTCGGAGAGCCGAGGCCCGACGAAACGGAGGACATCCGCGTGGCGCTGCACCCCCGTCTCGAAGTCCCGCGTCTCCTGCGGGAGGGAAAGATCACCCACGCCCTGGTAGTGTCGGGACTGTACTGGTACCTGCAACGCGAGGGAACCTAACGCAATGGCGAAAAGGAGGGATTCTTCTTTGCGTCTCTGCACCTATGCGTCTTTGCGTTCTTCCCCTCCTCCCGGCCTCGAGTAGGGCTTACGTCGGCGCGTAGCTCTGGATGAGCTCCCACGCGGCGCGCACGTGGCGCTCTTCGGTGTGGGTTTGGCCGATGGACATCCGCAGCGTGTAGCGGGAGCCGAGCTTGGTGTGGGTGAGGTAGAGCTTTCCGCTCGCGTTCAGTTTTTTCAGCAGCTCTTCGTTTACCGCGTCGCCACCGCGGTGACGGAAGCAGACGAGGTTCAGCGGCACGGGAGCGGCCAGCTCGAACCGTTCGTCTTCCCGGACCCAGCCGGCGAACGTCTTTGCCAGCTCGACGTGCCTTCGAACGTGATGCCTCAGCCCCTCGACTCCGTAGTGGCGAATCACGAACCAGAGCTTGAGCGCGCGGAAGCGGCGGCCCAGGGGAACGTGCCAGTCGCGGTAGTCGATCACCGCGCCCGAGCTCGTGGCCTCGTTCCTTAGGTACTCCGGAAGAATGCTGAGGGCGTCGATGAGCTCCTTTTTCTTCTTCACCCAGAAGCAGTCGCAATCGAAGTTCGTGAACATCCACTTGTGGGGGTTGAAGGAGTAGCTGTCGGCTTGCTCGACTCCGTCTTGAATGTTTCGAAGCTCGGGGCAGAGGGCCGCGGTTCCCGACATCGCGGCGTCCACGTGGAGCCAGAGACCGTTCTCCCGAGAGATGCGTCCGATCGCCGGGAGCGGGTCGATGGCGTTGGAGGAGGTCGTTCCCACCGTCGCGGTGACGAAGAAGGGTTTCCGCCCCGCTTCCCGGTCGGCGCGGATCCGCTCCTCGAGAGCGGGAGCGGACATTGCGAAATTTTCGTCTACGGCGACGAGCCGCACGTTCGCGCTTCCGATCCCCGCGATCTTGGCCGCCTTCTCGATCGACGAATGGGCCTGGGTCGAGGTGTAGGCGACGAGATCGCCCCGGCAGCCCTCCAGGTTCGAGCGGTTGGAAGTCGCCCGTTCCCGGGCGGCGAGAAGAGCGCAGAGGACGGCGCTCGAAGCGGTGTCCTGGATGACGCCTCCGCCTTCGGACGCCGACTTGAAGAATTCCGGAAGGCCGAGCATGTCGACGAGCCAGTCGAGGACGTGGGTCTCGAGCTCGGTGGCCGCGGGGCTCGTGGCCCAGATCATTCCCTGAATCCCGAGGCCGGCCGAGAGAAGCTCGCCGAGGATCGACGGTCCCGAGGAGTTCGACGGAAAGTACGCGAAAAAGCTCGGCGACTGCCAGTGGGTGATCCCCGGAAGGACGATCTCCTCGACGTCCCGCATCATCGCCTCGAAGCGCTCGCCCGCCTCCGGTGGGCTCGCGGGGAGGCGCTTTCGGAGCTCTCCCGGTTCCACCCGGGAGAGGACGGGGAAGCTCTCGATCTTTTCGTGGTAGTCGGCGATCCAGTCGACCAGCTCTTTTCCATAGCGCCGGAGCTCCTCCGGCGTCATGTGATAGGACATTTGCTTAGTGCTCGCCTCGCTCTTCGATGAATGCGGTGGGGCCCCACCCCCACCGCTCTGGGCTGAGGGCTCCGCTCGGCTCGCTCCCCGCGCTCCTCGCGCGGGAAGGACGGCCGGACTCCCGCGGCCCTGCTGCCTTCGGCAGTGGCCGCTTCCTCCCGGCCGGGCTCGCTCCGCTCGCGGCGGCTGAAAGGTATTGCATCAGCCGCCTACTTGTCTTTGAGCAGGTACTTGGCGATGGTCTGCAGCTGAAGGTTGCTGGTGCCTTCGTAGATGGCGCCGATCTTGGCATCGCGCCAGTACTTCTCTACCGGGAAATCCTTGGTGTAGCCGTAGCCGCCGTAAAGCTCGATCGCAAGCGACGTCACCCGCTCGGCGACCTGGGAGGAGAAGAGCTTCGCCATCGCCGCCTCGACCAGAAACGGCCGGCCGGCGTCGCGGAGCCTCGCGGCGTTGTACACCAGAAGCCGCGCCGCTTCGAGCTCGGTCGCCGCCTGCGCCAGCTGGAACTGCACCCCCTGGAACTCCGCGATCGGCTGCCCGAAGGCCTTCCGCTCCTTGGTGTAGCTCATCGCGTGCTCGAGGGCGCCGGAGGCGGCCCCGATCATCTGGGCGCCGATCCCGATGCGGCCTTCGTTCAGGGTCTCGATGGCAATCTTGTATCCTTTACCCACCTCGCCGAGGACGTTCGCGCGGGGAACTCGGGCGCCCGACAGGATGAGCTCGGTGGTGCTCGAGGCGCGGATGCCGAGCTTGTCCTCTTTCTTCCCGACGGTGAAGCCCTCGAAGTCGCGCTCGACCAGAAACGCGGTGATGCCTTTGTAGCCCGCGCCGGGGTCGACGGTGGCGAAGACGATGAAGAGCCCCGCCTCGCTCCCGTTGGTGATCCAGAGCTTCGTGCCCGTAAGCCGATAGACGTCTTCCTCGGGGACGGCGCGGCAGGAGAGAGCGAAGGCGTCGCTTCCCGAATCGGGCTCCGAGAGCGCGTAGGCGCCGACGGTGTCGACCGCGAGCCTCGAGAGGCACCGCGCTTTCTGGTCCTCGGTCCCCCAGCGAAGAAGAGCATTGTTCACCAGGGTGTTCTGCACGTCCACCATCACCCCGACGGACGGATCGACGCGGGACAGCTCCTCGACCGCCAGGACGGACATGAAGAAGCTCGATCCCGCGCCCCCGAGCTTCTCGGGAATCTCGATGCCCATCAGGCCGAGCTCGAAGAGCTTCTTCACCAGGTCGGGATCGAGCTTCATCTCGCGATCCATCCGCGAGACGTGGGGCCCGATCTCTTTTCTGGCGAACTCCCGCACCGAGCCGCGGAAGATGTCCTCTTCCTCGGAAAGCTTCGTGAGGATCGCGGTCGAGGACATGGCTCAGTACCGCGCGAGCTCCAGGATTGCGGTCTCGAGGTCCGCGATCTGCGGGAGGATCGCATCCTCCAGATCGGGGTTATAGGCCACCCAGCAGTCCTTCGCTGCGAGCCTTCGGACCGGGGCGTCGAGGAAATCGAAAAGCTCGTCCGCGATCCTCGCCGCGATCTCGGCCCCGTAGCCGAAGCTCCTCGCGTCCTCGTAGGCCACGAGGACCCGGCTGGTCTTCTTCGTCGATTCCGCGATCGCGCTCCAGTCGTAGGGCGCGAGCGAGCGCAGGTCGAGGATCTCGACCGAGACCCCCTGGGCCGCGGCCTTCTGGGCCGCGACCAGGCTCCGATGCACCAGCGCCCCGTAGGTCACGACGGTGAGGGTGCTGCCCTCGCGCGCCTTGCGCGCCTTTCCGAAGGGAATCATGTAGTCGGGACCGGGATAGGGCGCCTTGTTGTACGTCTGCCGATAGAGGTGCTTGTGCTCTAGGAAGATGACGGGATCGTCGGAACGGATCGCCGTTCGAAGAAGACCGTTCGCGTCGAGGGCGTTCGAGGGCATGACTACCCGGAGCCCCGGGTTGTGCGTGAAGAACACCTCGCCCGACTGGCTGTGATAGATGGCGCCGCCGCGGAGGTATCCGCCTACGGGGACCCGGATCACCATCGGCGCGTTGAACACCCCGTTCGAGCGCCAGCGAAAGGTCGCGAGCTCGTTTCGAATCTGCATGAACGCCGGCCAGATGTAGTCGAGGAACTGAATCTCCACTACCGGCTTCAACCCGCGGACCGCGGCCCCGATACCGAGACCGACGATGCTGGCTTCCGCGAGGGTGCTGTTCCAGACGCGACCGCTTCCGAACTCCCGCTGCAGCCCGAGGGTCACCTTGAACACCCCGCCCTTGCCCTTGACCTCGGCCAGGTTCTCCTCGCGGCTCGCGTCGGCGACGTCCTGTCCGAAGACCACGATGCGGGGATCGCGCCTCATCTCGTCTCGAAGGCAAGCGTTGAGCTGATCCACCATCGTGCCCTCTTGAGAGGGGGCGAGCTGGGGCTCGGTCTCGAAGGTTTTCGAGGTCGGGTCCACCGAGGGGCTGTACATGTGTAGGGCCCAGCTCTCCTTCGACGGCCAGCGCATGGAGAGCGCCTGATCGGCGGCTTCCATCACCTCCTGATGCACCGCTTCCTCCAGGGTGACGAGAGAGGGCTCGTCGATGAGGCCCTCGGAGAGGAGCAGGTGGCGCATCCGCACGACGGGATCGCGCTTCGCTTCGTCCTCGCGCTCCTTCGCCGTTTTGTATAGCCGCTCGTCATCGGAGAGCGAGTGGGAATACGGCCGGACGACGTGCGCGTGGGCGAGCGCCGGGCCGCGCCCCGCCCGGAGGTAGGCGACGGCGTCCTTCAGCCGCGCGTAGCTCTCGACGAAGTCACAGCCGTCGAACTCGGTGACGAAGAGGTCGGGAAAGCTCCGCACCAGGCGCGAGATGTTCCCTCCCGCGGTCTGTCTCTCGACGGGGACGGAAATCGCGTAGTTGTTGTCCTCGATGAGGAACAGCACGGGGACCTTGTGGAGGCAGGCGTTGTTGAGCGACTCCCAGAACTCGCCTTCGCTGGTCGAGCCGTCGCCGCCCGAGACGTAGACGATGTCGTCCCGCGAAAGACTGCCCCCGGCGGCGGGGAGGGCCGCCTCATTCAAATGACGTCCGGCGATCGCCGCTCCGACCGCGTGAAGAAACTGGGTGGCGACGCAGCTCGACTGAGTCACCAGGTTCAGGTTCTTGTGGCCCCAGTGGGACGGCATCTGCCGTCCGCCGGAAGCGGGATCGGCGCCGGCGCCGACGCTCGCGAGGAGCTGTTCGAAAGCCGTCATTCCCAGGGCGAGGGCGAGAGCGCGGTCGCGGTAATAGGCGAAGCACCAGTCGCGGCCCGGCCGCAGGTGCATGGCGGCGGCGACCAGCACCGCTTCGTGGCCGACGCCGTTGATCTGGAAGAAGACTTTGTTCTGCCGCTTGAGCTGGATCTCGCGGTCGTCGACCTTTCGCGAGAGCAGCATGAGGCGATAGGCCTCGACGAGGTTCGAAGTGGTGAGGCCGTGGAAACGTCCCGCTACTTCGCGATCGTTTCGAATCGCAGGCTCGACCTGCGGCTTCGACGCTCCCTCCATTGTCACCTCCGAGGCGATTATATTATGAAACGCTGAAAGCGCCTGCCGAGCGCGACTTACCGGGCGGTCAGGCAATGCCGAGGCGCTCGGGCAGAGAGTCAGGCGCCGATGAGATCCTCGCGGGTGAGACGGCGAAACGAGAGCAGCCGCTCGATCGATTCGTCCACCTTGACGTCGGGAGTCGAGGCGCCGGCGGTGATCCCGATCTTCAACGACCCTTGCGGAAACCAGTCGCGGGTTTCGGATTCTTGACTGGAATGGATGGGTTTATGGCGGATCACGGTGGGAGAAATCAGGCGGTCGGAGTCCGAAATGTGGAACGTGGGAAATTGCTGGTCGCAAATCTCGGCGAGGTGGGTGGTGTTGCTGCTGTTGTAGCCTCCGATGACCAGCATCAGGTCGACGCCCTCGCGGCAGAGGTCCAGGACCGCGTCCTGTCGCTCCTGGGTGGCGCTGCAAATGGTGTCGAAGCTCCGGAAGCGCGCTTCGGTGTCCTTCTCGCCGTAGCGGCGAATCATCGCCTGCCGCAGCGCCTCGGCGATGGCCAGGGATTCGCTGCTGAGCATCGTCGTCTGGTTCGCGACCCCGATGCGCTCCAGCTGTCGATCGGGATCGAAGCCCGGGGACATGGCTTTCTCGAACCGGGAAAGGAAGACTTCGCGGCTGCCCTGCCCTTCGATGTAACGGCACACCACGTCCGTCTCATCCATGTCGCGAACCACGAGGTAGTGGCCGCTTCGTGAGACCGTGGCCTTGGTCTCCTCGTGCCAGTACTTCCCGTGTACCACCGAGGTGAATCCCGTCCGGGCGTAGCGCTCGACGTTCTTCCAGACGTTCATCACCGATCCGCAGGTGGTGTCGACCAGGACCGCCTGGGTTTCCTTCAGGATATCGAGTTCGCCCGTCGACACTCCGAACGCGGGAAGGAGCACCACGTCGTCCGCGGTGACCGGGACGAACTTCTCCGTCGTTCCGTACTCGCCCTCGAGGAACTCGATCCCCATCTCCTCGAGCCGGCGGTTCACGTAGGGGTTGTGGATGATCTCGCCTGTAATAAAGATGCGCTTTCCGGGAAAGCGGCTCCGGGCCTCGTAGGCGTACTCCACGGCGCGGTCGACACCGTAGCAGAAGCCGAACTCCTTCGCGAGGCGGAACGTGAGCTCGCCCGCGGCCAGGGTGAATCCGTGGGCGCGGGCGAAATCGACGATAAGCCCTTTGTAATCCTTGCGCAGCGGCTCTCGGACCTCGTCCTTGAGTCCGAGGCCCTTGCGGAAGATCTTGCTTTCGGCTTCGACCGGTCGCATGTCAACCCAAGTATAGCGGAATGACGGTAGTGGGGCAGTTTCGCCACTGAGCCACTATCAATTTCCCTCGTGGGTTGTCGAATCGGCCCTGCGACAAACGGAGCAAGTACCCCCGTTTTTCGCGCAGTGTGTGCAGCTGTTGCAGTTCTTGCACGCTCGGCACGTTCCTTTCGGGTTGCACTTGGCAGCCAAGGCATCGCCGGCGAGCGTCAGAGCGACTGCGAGCGCGATCAGATATCTCATGGTGTCCTCCTTCTAAATCTCAGGGCTAAATGTTCGTAGCGTTCTTCAGAACGTTGTACGTGAACCATCCGTCACCAGTGATCAGCGTCTTGGGTTTCGCCGTCGCCTGTTCCTGCTGGATGACCACGCCGTCTTCGTAGGGATGGATTGCAACAACCTTGTCGAGTCGAACTCGAAATCCCTTTCCTGAGCCGCTGAGGTAGAGATTCTTGTTCGTCACGCCGAAGAGCCCAGTCCCGGCCAGCACCGTCTCGACTGTATCCACCGGGTGCCCCTTGAATGCCCCGATGCGGTAGTAGACGCCTTTCGCGATCCGGATGCTCGCGCCTGAAGATCGGCCGACGTACTGCCGGCGCTTCTGGTCTTCGTAGTACTTCGTGTCTGGGAAGACCCAAAGCAGCTGCTCGCCTTTCTGAAAATTGAAAGGCAAATCGCCCTCGATCTTCAATCGAGTTGGGATGCGTCCGTCGAGAAGGTCTCGTAGCGCCACACCTTTCGCGAGGCGCATCCAGGCTCCCTTTCGGTCGAGCTGCTCCTGGCCGAGTCCAAACCCCGAGGCGAAGGTCGCGAGCCGCGACTCCTCGGACTCATCAAGATGGCCATCCTCAAGAAATTTCTCGACGGTTTGTTCCCAACCGACAATGACCGCCTCCAGGATTGCCGCCTTGTCGTGGTAGCTTTGGCGAGCCATCTGCGAGAGCTCGCGCTCGAGCTCTGGCACGGCCGTCTGTCCGACGATTCCTTTCGTGACTGCAGCGAGCAACTCGCTCCAGCCGGATTCTCGCTTTTCGTAACACTCCTGGTGGAAGTTTCGTAAGAGGCGGGCCTTCTCGCCACAGTAAATACATTTCCCCATCACGACCACCCTTTTCTCGCTGTGGTCTACGAAATATACCGAATTGTGGGAGGGTAGTCGACCGCGGAAAACGGATGGTAATGGGTCACTTTGATTCAAAGCTGAGCCATTACCGGAATGGTCGCCGTTTCCGGATTTTGGATATAATGAGCCCTCAGGAGATCGATAAATGCAAGACCCTCTGATCACCGGGCCGCGCAAGAAGAAGCCGAAGCTTCTGGCCTACGTCGATAAGGGCAAGTGCTTCGGCCGAGGGTGCGAGATGTGCATCCACGTCTGCCCGGTCAAGGACTGCATCTACCTCGTTCCCGATCCCGAGCCGGCGGCGATGGGTGAGGTCTGCGAGATCAACATCGATACCTGCATCGGGTGCCAGCTCTGCGCCAAGTTCTGCCCGCCGGACTACGATGCCGTCCACATGTTTCCCTTCGACGAGGGCGTTCGCCTCGCCGAAGCGGAGGAGCAAACCTTCGAGTACCGGATCTACGACAAGAAGGACGGCGGAGCGATTCCTGCATGATGCAGCGGGCCTCCTCCAGGCCCTGACCCATGTTCACAGTCCTCCAACATCGTTAGCATCGATCCCCTGGAAAAATAATCAAAGAGAACGGGATCCAAGCCACTGAAGCCTG
>Ga0299906_10003079_pt1 | contig 13757 bp, 13 predicted proteins | sample RVTome_14_FD_200259 | JGI IMG/M metagenome (GOLD analysis project Ga0299906, IMG submission 200259) | Soil microbial communities from uranium-contaminated site in the Upper Colorado River Basin, Wyoming, United States - RVT145D125 (version 2) ... | reverse complement strand
GCCTGCTGATCGGCGCGCTGCTGTCCACCGGCGCCCTGGCCGACAACCGCATCGATGTGAGCGTGGTCCGGGGTGCGCAGCAAGCCAAATTCAGCCTGGGCGATTCCAAGTGCGTGCTGGTCGGTGACGTGATCAAGTGCATGCCCTCGATCATGGCGTCGAACTGACCTGCCCCGCCCCGAACCCGTTTTTTCGTCGTCTCCTCCCCCTTCGGCCCGCCTCGTGCGGGCCGCTTTATTTGTGCCGCCGCTTCCGTCGTGCCGCGCCCCTGGCGCGAGCGCTCAGCCGCCCGCGCGCGCCGGATGGGAACGCTCACTTGCCCGCGCCGCTCAGGTAGTCGATCGTCAGGTGCGTGAGCGTGCGCACCCCCAACAGCAGGGCCGATTCGTCCACGTAAAAGCGCGGCGAATGGTTGTAAGCGACCTGGGACATGTCCGTGCCCTTGGGCGAGCCGCCCAGGAACACGAACAGGCCGGGCACCTGCTGCGCGAAAAAGGAGAAGTCCTCCGCCCCCGTGCGGCGTTCGGCCAGGCGCAGGTTGTCCTGACCGGCCACCCGCTCGAGCGTCGGACGCATGCGCTCGGAAAGCGCAGGGTCGTTGACGGTGACCGCATACGGTTTCTCGATCGCGACTTCTACCGTGGCGCCGGAGGCTTCCGCGATGTTTTCCGCCGTCAGTCGGATGCGGCGATGGACGTCGTCGCGCAGGCGCTCGTCGAAGCTGCGGACGGTGCCTACCATCTCCACCTTGTCGGGAATGATGTTGAAGCGGTTGCCGCCATCGATGCCGCCGATGGTGACCACCACCGGCTCCTTGGTGATGTTCACCTGGCGGCTGACGATGGTCTGCAGGCCGAGCACGATCTGGGCGGCGACCACGATCGGGTCGACCCCGCCCCACGGTGCCGAGCCGTGCGTCTGCCGGCCCTTCACGGTGATGCGCAAGACGTCCGCAGCCGCCATCACCGGACCGGGGCGATAGACGAGCTGCCCGACCTCGTATGTGGCGCCGATGTGCAGGCCGAAGATCGCATCGGGCTTCGGGTTGTCGAGCGCGCCTTGCTTGATCATGAGCGCCGCGCCGCCTTCCTCGCCCGGCGGCGGCCCCTCCTCCGCCGGCTGGAAGATGAACTTGACGCTGCCGGGCAGGTCGGCTTTCATGCCGGCGAGGACCTCGGCCGCGCCCATCAGCATCGCCACGTGCGTGTCGTGACCGCAGGCGTGCATCACGCCGGTCTCCTTGCCGGCCCACTGCGTGCGAACCTTCGAGGCGAACGGCAGGTGCACCTCTTCGGTCACCGGCAACGCGTCCATGTCGGCGCGCAGCGCCACCACCGGCCCCGGCTTGCTGCCCCGCAGCAGCGCCACCACGCCGGTGTGGGCGACGCCGGTGCGCACCTCCAAGCCCAAGGCACGCAAGTGCCTGGCGACCAGCTCTGCGGTGCGCAACTCGCGGTTGCCGAGCTCGGGGTGCGCGTGGATGTCGCGCCGCCACGCGATCACCTTCGACTCGACCGCGGCCGCCAGCGCATCGACGCGCGCCTGGGACGAGGCGTCGGCGCAGGCCGCCGACGACACCAGCAGCGACACTGAAAAAATCACAAACCGTTTCAATTTTCTCTCGCTCTTTGTGTAATCACGGACGGCCGTTCATGCGTTGGCGCGGTAGCGGAGCAGCCCGAAAACGTTGGCACAGCTGATGCTCGAGAGCATGCCACAGCACTGTCACATGCACAGGCGCTCAGGAGAAGGAGATGAAGTTCGATCCACCGCATGGAAGCGTGTTCGGAGGTTACGGATTCTGGACCTATTCGGCCACGCCCAACTCCCACACCTCCGCGGGCAACGCCAACCCGCCCGCACAAGGCAGCGCGCTGACCCTGCGGTCGCTGGTGGAGCACGCGAAACGCGTGCTGCGCCGCACGCGCGCCTGATCGCCCCGCTTCCCCGCGCTGCGGCGGGGCCCTGAAGTTCGTTCAGGGCCCGCGAGCGGGGATGCGCTCCACGTCCGCCAGCCACACCGCCGCCTCGCTGTCGCTCGGCGCACGCCAGTCGCTGCGCGGGGAAAGGGAGCCGCCCGATCCCACCTTGGGGCCGTTCGGCAGCGCGCTGCGCTTGTACTGCGAAAGCTGGAAGAAGCGCCGCACGAACACGCCCAGCCACTTGCGGATGTCGGCGATGGCGTATTGCTGGCGGCGTTCCACGGGGATGTCCGGCCAGTGGCCCAACGTGCGGTCGCGCCAGGCACACCACGCCATGAAGGCGACCTTGCTGGGCAGATAGCCGAAGCGCAGCAGGTAATAGAGGTGGAAGTCCTGCAGCTCGTAGGGGCCGATCATGGCCTCGGTGCTTTGGCCCGGTTCGCTGTCGCCGGCGGCAGGCACGAGTTCCGGGCTGATGGTGGTTTCCAGCACATCCAGCAGCACGCGGCCGGCGTCCGCGCCGAGCTGGCCGGTGCGCGCGACGTAGCGGATCAGGTACTGGATCAGCGTCTTCGGCACGCTGGCGTTCACGTGGTAGTGCGCCATGTGATCGCCCACGCCATACGTCGACCAGCCCAGCGCGAGCTCGGACAGATCGCTGGTGCCCACCACCGGCGCGCCGTGCAGATTCGCCAGGCGGAACAGATGGCTGGTGCGCTCGCCCGCCTGCACGTTCTCGAACGTGACGTCGTACACCGGCTTGCCCGCGGCGAAGGGGTGGCCGATGTCCTTGAACATCTGCATGCAGCTCGGCCGGATGTCGATCTCGTGCGGGCTGCAGCCCACCGCCTGCATGAGCCGCCGCGACTGGTCCAGCGTACGCTCGCTGGTGGCGAATCCCGGCATCGTGTACCCGAGAATGTTGGCGCGCGGCAGCCCCATGACGTCCATCGCGCGCACGCACACGATCAGTGCCTGGGTCGAGTCCAGGCCGCCCGAGACGCCGATTACCAAGCGCTCCGCGTTCATCGCGCGCAGCCGCTTGACCAGCCCCTGCACCTGGATCTCGTAGACCTCGTGACAGCGCTCGTCGCGCGTGGCGGGGTCGGCCGGCACATAGGGAAAGCGATCGTAGGCACGCGCGAGCGGCAGGCTGCCCTCCGCCGGCAGCGGCAGCGAGAAGTGGACCGTGCGGAAGCGCTCGATGACTTCCCGCTGCCGGTGCACCGACTGGCTGAACATGTTGGTGCGCATGCGGTCCTGCGCCAGGCGATCGAGATCGATGTCGCCGGTCACCAGCTGCGAGCGGTAGGCGAAGCGCTCGGTTTCGGCCACGCGCGAGCCGTTCTCGTAGATCATCCCGTGGCCGTCCCAGGCCAGGTCCGTGGTCGATTCGCCGTAGCCGGCCGCGCAATACAAATAGGCCGCGATGCAGCGTCCGGATTGATTTGTGACAAGCTGCCGCCGCCAGTCGTCCTTGCCGACCGTGATGTTGGACGCGGACAGATTCACCAGCACGGTGGCGCCCGCCAGCGCCGCGTAGGACGACGGCGGCAGCGGTGTCCACAGGTCTTCGCAGATTTCCGCCGCGAAGCGCAGCAGCGGCTGCTCCTCCGCCTGGAAGATCAGCCGCGCGCCGAAGGGCACCTCCTGTCCCAGCAGGCGGATCGAATCGCGCAGGGCGAAGTCGCCCGGCGTGAATTGCCGCAGCTCGTAGAATTCGCGGTAGTTCGGCAGGTAGGTCTTGGGCACGACGCCCAGGATCCGGCCGCGCGCGATGACGGCGGCACAGTTGAACAGAAGATCGTCCACCTGCAGCGGCAGGCCCACCACGGCTGCGACCGGCAGATCGCGCGTACCCTCGAGCACCTTGGCGAGCGCATCCCGACAGGCATCCAGCAGCGCCTGCTGGTGGAACAGGTCTTCGCAGGAGTAGGCGGACAGCCCCAGCTCCGGCAGCGCCACCAGCGCCGCCCGCTCCGAGGCCGCCTGCGCGATCAGGTCGATGCTCTGGGACGCGTTGAACGCCGGGTCCGCGACGCGCACCTCGGGGATGGCCACGGCGACGCGGATGAAGTTATGACGGTACAGGTTGAAGAAGCTCACGGGCTTCCAGTAAGCGAGGGTAATGCCTGATTCTGCGCCGAATGCGCCCTTAAGGCGCGACTTAGAAAAACCGTTCCCCGCCTCACGAGGCGGGGTGGCGCCGCAGGCGCCGGGGTGGTGTGGTGCGGCAAGCCATCATCGCGAGTCCTTACATGAATAGTCCAGGGTAGTTTTGGCACACGAAGCGCGACGGGGTGGTGCGCCAAGCGCCATGGGGCTAGGCGTCTCCCGTGCCATCGGGTCCGGTGTAGAACTGCGGCCAGCGGCGCTTCACGATCGGCCCGTCGGAGGCGTAGGCATGGCAGGAATCGACCAGGCCGGGCTTGTGCGTGAGCGGCTTGTCCCGGTCCTGCTTCACGCGCGCCGGATAGATGGTCTGGAACGCGGTGGTGGCGACCGGGCCGAGCAGCTCTACCAGATGCGTGCACCCGCGGGTGCCGCCCAGCAGCTCGCGGGTTTTCTGCGTCCAGCCGCTCTTGATGACCAGGCCCTTGAGCACCTTGAAGTTGTCCACGATGTTGCCGCACAGGTTGTAGGGGCCGTGGTCGGTGCGCGCCTGCACGTCCTGCACCACCAGGTCCAGGTCCACCGTCAGGCGGATCCACATCTCGTGCAGCGGCTCGCCGGCGGGAATCGTCCCCCCGCGGTCCTCGCTGGGAATGTCGAACGGCTTGGTGTCGGTGAGATGGGCCTCGATGTCCCACAAGCCGTCGTCGCGGAGGTAACCGGCGCAGTGCACGGTGCGCGTGTGCATCAGCCGGCGGCTGACAGGTTTGGTCAAGGGCATTGGTGGCTACCGTAAGAAGGAAAAAATAACGCCGTCATGGCAGCTCGATCACGCTGCCGACGCCGGCATGGCGATAGGCGGCGCCCCACACCTTCTTGAAATGCGCGAAGGTGGGCTCTCCGGTGCAGTGCCCGGGGGCGAGTTGCTGCACCTTCCAGCGCTCGTGCAGCGCGCCGGCGACGCGTGAGATCTCCGCGTCCGATGCCGCGGGCATGTGGAAGCCGCCGAACACGATGCGCACGCGCGGATCGATGGCGCTGGCCGCCTCGACGATGCGCTCGACGCCCGGGTGCGAGCAGCCGACCACCAGCACCAGGCCCGTGGGCGTGCGCATCGCCAGCGACAGCTCGCGCATCTCGCGAGTGCCCGGCGTCTCCGACACCAGCGCGATGGCGTACACCCCGGGTGCAATCTCGGTGGTCTTGTCGACGTACGTCCAGCGTGCCCCTGGGAACGCGGTGCCCGATACCAGCTCGTCGGGCGGATGCCCGCCGAAGTATCGCTCCTCGGGCGCGAGCGAGGCGTCGCGGCGGAAGAAGGCGCTGGGCAGCGAGCCGCCGAAGATGCCGAACGGCTCCTTCGGGACGTAAAGCGTGACGTCCGGATTGACGCTCAGGAGGTGTGCGATGCCGGCCGTGTGATCGAGATGGCGGTGCGAGATCACCACGAAGTCGAGCCGGCCGAGGTCCACGCCGGCGGCGCGCACGTTGGCGGCGAAGATGCGCGGATCGTTGCCGGTGTCGAACAGGATGCGCCGGCCGCCGTGCTCGATCAGCGCGGCGAAGCCCCAGTCCCGGGTGAACCCCGGCTTCTGGCCGAAGGCGTCATACAGGATGGTGACGCGCCCGCCGGCCTGCGCCGTGGCCACGGCGGCGGCCAGCGCCAGCAGCATCCCGAGCACGATGCGCAGCATCCGGCTCATGGCTTCGCCCCCTCCGACTCCAGCACGCGCCGCCGCGCCACGCGCTCGAGCACGGTGCGTTTGTCTTCCGCGCTCATCTCGACCCAGTTGGCCACTTCATCGATGGTGCGATAGCACCCGACGCAATAGCCGCTGCGCGGGTCGAGCGCACAAACCTTCACGCAGGGAGAGAGGACGTGCTCGGGCGCCACGCTCACGCCACACCACCGATCACGCGGCCACCTTCGCCTCGCGCTTGCGCTTCGCCAGCAGCGCACGGCCGGCACGCGATACGGTCGGTCGGTCGAGGAAGCCACAGATGTACTCGCCGGCCTCCAGCAGCCTGCCCATGTCCACGCCGGTTTCGATGCCCAGGCCGTCGAGCATGTACAGCACGTCTTCGGTGGCCACGTTGCCGGTCGCGCCGGGTGCGTATGGGCAGCCGCCCAGGCCGGAAACCGAGCTGTCGAACACGGCCATACTCATCTCGAGCGAGGCCAGGATATTGGCGAGCGCCTGGCCGTAGGTGTCGTGATAGTGCCCGCCCAGCCTTTCAACGGCGATGCGCCGCGCGACCGCTTCGATCATGCGCTGGGTCTTGCCCGGGGTGCCTGCGCCGATGGTGTCGCCCAGGCTGATCTCGTAGCAACCCATCTGGTCCAGGCGCTGCGCCACCGCCGCCACCGCCTCGGGCTTCACCTCGCCCTCGAAGGGGCAGCCCAGCACCACCGAGATGTAGCCGCGCACCTTCAGCCCGTTGTCGAGCGCGGTGCGGCACACGGGCGCGAAGCGCTCGAAGGACTCGTCGATGGAGCAGTTGGTGTTGCGGCGGGAGAAGGCCTCGGTGGCGGCGGCGAACACGGCGACCTCTTCGGCGCCCGCCGCCATCGCGCCCTCCAGGCCTTTCATGTTGGGCACCAGCACCGGATAGCTCACGCCCGGCTTGCGCCGGATGCCGGCCATCACCTGCGGCGCATCGGCCATCTGCGGCACCCACTTCGGCGACACGAAGCTGGTCGCTTCCACCGCCGGCAAGCCGGCCGCACTGAGCCGGTCGATCAGACCGATCTTGATCTCGGCCGGCACGGTGCCGGGTTCGTTCTGCAGCCCGTCGCGCGGGCCGACGTCTACGAGCTTTACGCGTTTAGGCAGTTGCATGATGTACCCCTGGGCTCCGGATTCCGCTGCGCTGCATCCGGGTTACGGTTGTTCGGCGGCGGGCGTCGCCGGAGATTCGAATTCGAACTGGAACAGCATATCGCCTTCCTTCACCTGGTCGCCGCGCGCGAACAGCACCTGCGCAATCGCGCCTTCGGCGGGCGCGGCGATGGTGTGCTCCATCTTCATGGCTTCGATGATCATCAGCGGTTGACCCTTTTCCACCCGCTGCCCCGCCTTCACCAGCACTTGCACGACGCTGCCCGGCATGGGCGCGGTCAGCGAGCCGCCGGCTTCTTCATCGGCAACGGTTTCGAACTCCTTCAGTTCCAGCCGATGGCTCACACCGCCGGCGAATACCGTCAGCACCCGGCCGGTGCGCACCACGGTAGCATGCATGCGGGCCCCGCCGAGATCGGCGACCAGGCGCCCATCCGGCTCCGCCTCCGCGCGGGCAAGCACCTGAGCCCCGGGCAGGTCCAGCAGAAAGCCGTCTTTCCGGTAGTGGGCGGTTACGGCGACTTCGCGCTCCCCGTCCCGGAGCGTCAATACGTGGTGATTGTCCTCGTTCAAGCGCCAGCCGTCCCGGGCGTGCCAGGGCGACCACCGGTCGCCGGAGGCCCGGGCCAGCGCCTGCGCTTCCTGGTCGATGCGCGTCAGCTCGGCGAGCACGGCCAGCGCGAGGATCTCCTTGGACGCGGCCTGGGGTTCGGGCAGCAGCTCGCCCTTGTGGCGTGCGATCAAGCCGGTGTCGAGCAGCCCGGCCTCGCGGTGCGCCTGAGCGAAGGCGCGATGCGCAGCCACCGCGAGCAGAAACTGCACGTTGGTAGTGAGGCCCACGATCTGGTATTCGGCGAGCGCCGCTCGCAGGCGCCGCACGGCTGCGTCGCGGTCCGCGTCCCACACCACCAGCTTGGCGATCATGGGATCGTAATGCACGCCGATCTCGTCGCCCTCCCGCACGCCGGTGTCCACGCGCACGTGCGGCGAGGCCTGCGGCTGGCGCAGGCGCGTGATGCGCCCCGCCGCAGGCAGAAAGTCGCGCATCGGGTCCTCGGCGTAGATGCGTGCCTCGATGGCATGGCCGTCGATCGCGATCTGCTCCTGGGCGAGCGGCAGCGGCTGGCCGGCCGCAACCTCGAGCTGCCACTCGACCAGATCGAGCCCCGTGACCATCTCCGTGACCGGGTGCTCCACCTGCAGCCGGGTGTTCATCTCCATGAAGTAGAAGTCGCCGGCCTCGTCGGCAATCAGTTCCACCGTGCCGGCGTTGACGTAGCCCACCGCGCGCGCCGCCGCGACGGCGGCCGACCCCATCTGGCGCCGGCGCGCTGCCGTCATGCCCGGGGCGGGGGCCTCCTCCAGCACCTTTTGATGGCGCCGCTGCACGGAGCAGTCGCGCTCGAACAAGTGCACGATGTTGCCATGCAGGTCGGCGAACACCTGCATTTCGATGTGGCGCGGGCGCGTCAGGTACTTCTCGATCAGCACGCGCTCGTCGCCGAAAGCGGCGGCGGCTTCGCGCTTGGCCGCGGCGAGCGCGGCTTCCAGCTGCGCTGCGCTCTCGACCACGCGCATGCCCTTCCCGCCTCCGCCGGCGGATGCCTTGATCAGCACGGGATAGCCGATGCGCTGCGCCTCGCGGGCGAGAGTGTCGAGATCCTGTGCCTCGCCGTGGTAGCCCGGCACCAGCGGCACCTCAGCCTTCTCCATCAGCGCCTTGGCCGCGCTCTTCGAGCCCATCGTGCGGATCGCCGCGGCGGGCGGACCGATGAATACCAGGCCGGCGGCCGTGCAGGCCTCGGCGAACCCGGCGTTCTCGGACAGGAAGCCGTAGCCGGGGTGGACGGCCTGCGCTCCGCTGCGTTTGGCCATCTCGATGATGCGCGCCGCGTTGAGATAGCTCTCGCGCGGGGGCGCCGGACCGATCAGATGCGCCTCGTCGCAGGCCGCAACGTGCAGGGCGTTCGCGTCGGCCTCCGAGTACACCGCGACAGTGCGGATACCCAGCCGCCGGCAAGTGCGCGCCACGCGCACCGCGATCTCGCCGCGGTTGGCTATGAGGACCTTGTCGAACACACTGGTTCCGTGGCTAGGTCTTCTTCACCCATGCCGGCGCGCGCTTCTCGAGAAACGCGGCGATGCCCTCGCGCCCTTCGGCGGTCACGCGGATGCGCGCGATGCGCTCGGCGGTGTCCTCCACCAGCCGCCGGTCGATGGGGCGATTGGCCACGGACGCGACCAAGTCCTTTGCCGCGGCCAGCGCTTTCGGTCCGCCCTTGAGCAGGTGGTCCACGACCCCGCTCACTGCGGCGTCGAGCTGCGCTTCATCGGCCACCACATGCAGCAGCCCGATGCGCTGAGCTTCCGCGGCGTCGAAGCGCTCGGCGGTGAGGAAGTAGCGCCGCGCCTGCCGCTCGCCGATGGCGGCGATGACGTGCGGGCTGATCACCGCGGGAATCAATCCCAGCCGCACCTCCGACAGCGAGAACACCGCGGCGTCGCTGCCGACCGCGATGTCGCAACACGCCACCAGACCCACGCCGCCGCCGTAGGCCGGGCCCTGCACGCGTGCGACCGCGGGCTTGGGCAGCACGCTGATGGTGTGCATCAAGTCCGCCAGGCCGACCGCGTCGCGCAGGTTCTCGCCCTCGGAGTAGCGCGCCATGCGTTTCATCCAGTTCAGGTCGGCGCCGGCGGAGAAGCTCTTGCCGTTGGCCGCCAGCACGATGACGCGCACGTCCGGATCGTGCGCGGCGTCGCGCAGCGTGTGGGTCAGCTCCGCGATCAGCCGGTCATCGAAGGCGTTGTGCACCTCGGGGCGGTTGAGCGTGAGCGTGGCGACGCCGCGCGCGTCCACGTTCAGGAGAACCGTCTGCGGGTTCATGGATGCTTCGTCGGGCGTGCTCATGAGCGCTTTGCCACCTCCTCGAGCATGACTTCGGTCGCGCCCCCGCCGATGGCGAGCACGCGCGCGTCGCGTACCAACCGCTCGATCGGGCTCTCGCGCATGTAGCCCATGCCGCCGTGGAACTGCTGGCAGGTGTAGACGACTTCGTTGACCAGCTCGCCGCTCACGGCCTTGAGCATGGACACCTCGCGCACGCACTCCCGTCCCTGGGTCACCAGCCAGGCGCAGTGATACATGAGCTGGCGCGCGGCCTCGGTCTTCGCCTGCAGCATCGCCAGGCGCTGGCGGATCGCCTGCTTCTCGAACAGCACGCCACCGAAGGCGCAGCGCTGCTTCACGTAGGCGAGCGTCAAGTCGAGCGCCGTCAGGGCGTGCCCCACCGCCATGGCCGACAGCGCGATGCGCTCGGTCTGGAAGTTTTTCATGATGGCGTAGAAGCCGGCGTTCTCGCGTCCCAGCAGGTTGTCCTCGGGAATACGGCAGTCCTCGAACACCAGCTCGGCCGTGTCCGAACACAGCCAGCCCTGCTTCTTCAGCGCGCGGCCCACGCGGAAGCCCGGCGCGCCCTTCTCCACGACGAACATCGACAACGCCTGTGCACCCTGGCCCTCGGAGTCGGTACGCGCCGCGACGAAATACAGATCGGCGTGCACGCCGTTGGTGATGAACATCTTGCTGCCGTTCAGCACCCACTGACCGCCGTCGCGCCGCGCGCGCGTGCGGATCGACTTCACGTCCGAGCCGGCATCCGGCTCGGTGATCGCCACCGCGGTGATCAGCTCGCCGCTGATCACGCCCGGAAGATAGCGCTCGAGCTGCGGCGGCGAACCCGCGTGCACCAGGTGTGGCGAGGCCATGTCGGTGTGCACCAGCACGGTCACCGCGAAACCGCCGAAGGTCGTGCGCGACAGCGCTTCGGCGAACACCAGCGCGGTCAGCGCGTCCGCGCCGGCGCCGCCGTACGCCTGCGGATAGGTGATGCCGAGCAGCCCCAGGCCGCCCAGCTTGCGCAGCACCTCGCGCGGCACACAGCCCTGCTCTTCCCAGGCTTCGGCCACCGGCTCCACCTCGCGCGCGAGGAAGCGCGCCACCTGCTCGCGCAGGGCGAGGTGCTCGGGAGTCGTGTAAGCGCTATCGGTCACGGAGGAAATTCCCAGTCCCGAGGCGACGGCTTGCCCGCGCCGTTGGGACCGGCGACCACGATACCGCGCGGAGCTCTCCGCTGCCCTCTGCCCATCGCCAATTATATGCTGGCGAGTCCAGAGGGGTCGTGCCGTCACGCAGCCGGCACTATCGGGTTGCCGGCCACGCGGCTCGTCGCTACTCGCTTTGCGCCGCCTCCTGAGCGCGGCGTTGCGCTGCGGCCTGATCCACCGTGCCCTGCACCGACTTGGCCTGATCGAGCGCGTCGCGCTGGGTGTCGAAGATCCGAGTCTGGTCGGCTGGGTCCCGAGACGACACCTGCTCCCCGCAGCCGCAGAGGGTCAGGCAGACCAGGATGGAAAAGAGTGTGCCGCTGCGCATGCGTCGCCTCCGTCCGGGAAACAGATCGTGGCAACTCGCGAAGCAAGGGGCAGGCCCGTGCACGCGCTGCGGGCCGAGGCTACATCCGGAACACGCCGAATTGCGTCGGCTCGATCGGGGCGTTGAGGCTGGCCGAGAGGCTCATCGCCAGCACGCGGCGCGTCTCGCTCGGGTCGATGACGCCGTCGTCCCACAGGCGGGCGCTGGCGTAGTAGGGATGGCCCTGGGTCTCATACTGCTCGCGGATGGGCGCCTTGAAGGCCTCTTCGTCTGCCTCGCTCCAGGTCTTGCCCGCCTTCTGCAGGCCTTCGCGCCGCACCGTCGCGAGCACGCTCGCGGCCTGCTCCCCGCCCATCACCGAGATGCGCGCGTTGGGCCACATCCACAGGAAGCGGGGCGCGTACGCACGCCCGCACATGCCGTAGTTGCCGGCGCCGAAGCTGCCGCCGACGATCACCGTGAACTTGGGCACCCTGGAGGTGGCGACCGCGGTGACCATCTTGGCGCCGTCCTTGGCGATGCCGCCGGACTCGTACTTCCTGCCCACCATGAAGCCGGTGATGTTCTGCAGGAACACCAGCGGGATGCTGCGCTGGCTGCACAGCTCGATGAAGTGCGCGCCCTTGAGCGCGGACTCGGAGAACAGGATGCCGTTGTTGGCGACGATACCCACGGGATAGCCGTGGATGCGGGCGAAGCCGGTGACGAGCGTGGCGCCGTAGAGCGGCTTGAACTCGTCCAGCTCGCTGGCATCCGCCACGCGCGCGATGATCTCGCGCACGTCGAAGGGCTTGCGCGGGTCGGTGGGGATCACCCCGTGCAGCTCGGCCGGGTCGTAGGCCGGCTCCTGCGGCTCGCGCAGATCGAGATCCACGCGCTTGCCGCGGTTCAGATGCGACACGATGCGCCGCGCGGTCTGCAGCGCGTGCAGGTCGTTCAGGGCGTAGTGGTCGGCGACCCCGGACATGCGCGCGTGCACATCCGCGCCGCCCAGCTCCTCGGCGGTCACCACCTCGCCGGTGGCCGCCTTCACCAGCGGCGGCCCGGCCAGGAAGATCGTGCCCTGGTTCTTGACGATGACCGATTCGTCCGACATCGCCGGCACGTAGGCGCCGCCGGCGGTGCAGGAGCCCATCACCACCGCGATCTGCGGAATGCCCAGAGCCGACATGTTGGCCTGGTTGTAGAAGATCCGGCCGAAGTGGTCGCGGTCCGGGAACACCTCGTCCTGGTTGGGCAGATTGGCGCCGCCCGAGTCCACCAGATACAGGCAGGGCAGGCGATTCTGCTGAGCGATCTCCTGCGCGCGCAGGTGCTTCTTGACGGTGATCGGGTAATACGTGCCGCCCTTCACCGTGGCGTCGTTCGCCACGATCATGCACTCGCGCTCGCTGACCCGGCCGATGCCGGTGATGATGCCCGCCGCCGGGACCTGGTTCTCGTACATGCCCCAGGCGGCGAGCTGGGACAGCTCGAGGAAGGGCGAGCCCACATCCAGCAGGTTGCGCACGCGCTCGCGCGGCGGGAGCTTGCCACGCGCGGTGTGCTTCTGACGCGCCGCCTCGCCGCCGCCCTGCTTGATGAGCTCGACCTTCGCGCGCAGATCGGCCACCAGCGCGCCCATGGCGGCGGCGCTGGCGCCGAACTCCGCGGAGCGCCGGTTGAGGGTGGAGCGGATGCGACTCATCGTCCCCGCATCAGTGCACTCTGGGGGGGCGCTCTCCCACCGGGGCGCCGGCCTTCTTCCAGGCGCTGAAGCCGCCCTCGATATGGCATACGGGTGCGAGCCCCATCTCCTGCACCACCGCGGTGGCGAGCGCCGAACGCCAGGCCGAGGCGCAGTAGAAGACGAACTCCTTGCCGCTGCCGAACACCTCCTTGTAGTAGGGGCTGGCGGGATCGACCCAGAACTCGAGCATGCCGCGCGGCGCGTGAAACGCGCCCGGGATCATGCCCTCGCGCTCCAGCTCGCGCACGTCGCGAATATCCACGAACACGACGTTGGGATCGCCGTGCTTCTTGACCGCCTCCTCGAGCGGAATGCTGCGGATTTTCTGGCGGGCCTCCTCCACCAGCTGCTTGCAGCCCTTGGTGATCGGCATGTCGAAAAGTCTCCTGATGAACGCGCCCTCTATTATGCCGTTTCCGGCGTCAGCCACTTCTCCAGCGGGGGCGGGCGCCAGGATTTCATCGCTGCGAGCAGAGCCTCCGGCGCCGGCGCGGTCAGCACCAGCGCGCGGTGCTGCGGCCGCAGGAAGCCCTCGCGCAGGGCATGCTCGAACATGGCGAGCATTGGATCGTAGTAACCGTTGACGTTGAGCAGGCCGCAGGGCTTCGCGTGCAGGCCGAGCTGCGCCCAGGTGACGATCTCGCAGAACTCCTCGAAGGTGCCGAAACCGCCGGGCAGGGCGATGAAGCCGTCGGACAGGTCCGCCATCCGCTGCTTGC
>Ga0299906_10003075_pt1 | contig 13766 bp, 11 predicted proteins | sample RVTome_14_FD_200259 | JGI IMG/M metagenome (GOLD analysis project Ga0299906, IMG submission 200259) | Soil microbial communities from uranium-contaminated site in the Upper Colorado River Basin, Wyoming, United States - RVT145D125 (version 2) ... | reverse complement strand
GGAGCTGCCGCCGTTGCCGATGATGAAGATCGCGTTGCCTTCGTCGATCGCCCTGTCCAGGATCCGGATGAACTCCGCCACCTTGGTGGCTTCGAGAGACTGATAGATCTCGACCATCCGCCGCAGGACTCCGGCGGCGTAGTCCCGGCTGTCGCTCGCATTGGCGAACAGAGTCTCCAGCGTGTTGGTCGGTGACGAGGTTCGTGTGGGCGACGTCGCGCTCATGAGGCTGATATCCTCCTTGCCCGGACACCGCGGGCCGATGGTGGCGGCAAAGCAGGAACCGTGCCCACCGCTCACGAGGCGATCAGCCACAATAAGTCATTGCATCAATTCAGGTTAGTCCCCGCGACGAGAGTACGGTTGTGAGGCCGTCTGTCAGCTTTTGGGTCGTCCGTGTCCGATAAGGCGCCAGCTTGCGGACCCAGCCTCCGGGGATCCGGACAACCCGTGCAGCTCTGCCCTGGCGCGGACCCAGTCGAAGCGGCGCTCGGCCCGGACGGCACGGACAATCACCGGGACACTTGACCGCGGCAGTCGCGCCGAGTACAACTACCCTCCGTCTCTCCGCTGCGGTTCATCCGTGGAGGGCCGTTCCCGGAACTCGTCCATTCGGGCGCCCGTCGACGACAGTCGTGAGGGCGGATACGCGAGTCACAGCAATGGGAGGTCGCCGTGAGAAAGAACACCCTGAGGAGCACCCTGACCAGCGGTGGCGTGGTGGTCAACGGGTGGCTCGCGATCCCCAGCTCCTTCTCTGCCGAGGTCATGGCCCATCAGGGATTCGACTCCCTCACGATAGACATGCAGCACGGCGTCGTCGACTATCAAGCTGCGGTCACCATGCTACAGGCGATCTCGACCACGTCGGTCATTCCACTCGCGAGGGTTCCGTGGGGCGACCCGGCGTGGGTGATGAAGCTCCTGGATGCCGGCGCGTACGGCGTGATCTGTCCGATGATCAGCAACCGCGCCCAGGCGGAAGCTCTCGTTCAGATCTGCCGATACCCTCCCCTCGGCTACCGGAGCTTCGGTCCGATCCGGGCCAAGTACTACGCGGGCGCCGACTACCATGACCACGCCAACGACGAGATCCTGGTGATCGCGCAGATCGAGACCAACGAAGCCCTGGAGAACCTCGACGAGATCCTGACCGTGCCGGGACTGGACGCAGTCTACGTCGGGCCATCCGACCTGAGCCTGGCGATGGGACACCAGCCGAGGCAGGGCCAGAACGACGCGCCCGTCGTCGCTGCCAAGAAGCGGATCGTAGAGGCCTGCAAGCGGCACGGGGTGCCGGCTGGCATTCACAACCAGACCGCGGAGGCCGCGCTGAGCATGGTGGCCGAGGGCTATCAGTTCGTCACGATCGCGAGCGACGACCGCTTCCTCTCAGCCAAGGCCGGCGCGGAGGTCGCTGCCATGAGGAAGGGCCTCGGTCGGCAGTAGAGGGAGCACTCCCCAAGTCACCGGATCGCGCCTCGCCTGCGCGGGCTCGATCTGCAGTCGCTACTCCCGGTGATCGAGCCCCTGTCGATACACAACGCTCACCAGGTAGAACATCTCGTCGAAGTACTTCTTGTTCTGCATCGCCATCACACCCAGACCCACGAGCTGGATCGCCAGCATCAGCGACAGCAGCCCGATGACGAAGGTATGGGGGAACAGCTGGAACGCCGCCGCGAGGGCGAAAGACGCGCGCTCCATGAACCACTCGTGCTGCGTGTGCGCGGCATACTGGCGAAAGAAGTGGATGAACATCCAGATGTTGCAGTAGACGGAGAACAGCATCATCGCGATTCCGGGCAGGATGAAGAACATGAAGGGCCGGAAGATGAAACCCGAGAGCAGCACCGAGAGCGTCTGCGCCATGACGCGCATGCTCGACTTCCGCTGACTCCCCTTGGCGTTCTGTAGCTGCCAGTCCAGACGCGCCGGCACCTCCTCGATTCGAGCCCGCAGGAGCATCGCCTTGTACACGATCTCCGGGTTGATCTCCATGCGGATCGAGCGCGGGCTGAGGCCCCGGAGGAACGGCCCATCGTAGGCGCGCACCATGCCGGTCAAGGTGGAGAGCCGCCCCCGCGGCACGAGAGACTGGAAACGATCCCGGGCGAACAGGGACAGGAAACGGTTGGCGCCGATACTCAGGACCCGCCGCAGCCACGGAACGTTGGCGATCGTTCCACCTTCCACGTAGGGTGACGCCAGGACTACCTTGGCCTTGGTAGCCCGAATCTTGTGGAGCAACCTGTCGATGTGGTCCGGAGAGTAGCTCAGGTCGATGTCCATGACGACCACGTAGTCGCCCCTGCAGTTCCGAAACGCAAACTTGAGCGCCTGGCCAAGGCCAAAGTTCGACGGATGGTGGAGGACCCGGATTCGCTCCCACCTCCGAGCAGCCGCTTCCGCGAGCTCGCCGGTCGCATCGGTGCTGCCATCGTTGACCACGATGATCTCGAAGCGGTACTCGTCTTCCAGGGACTCGATGTGGGCGCACAGAGTCGCGATGTTCTGCTCGAATATCGCGGCCTCGTTGAAGGCGGGAAGCACCAGCGAGACCAGTGGCCTCTCTTCTCGTGCGGCGGAGTCCTCCGTCGGGGTCGGCGCACTGCGGACGTCGTCTCGCTCGGTCATTCCGTTGCCCTTGCTGCCGGCCCCATCCTACGCCACATCGCGGCGACGAGTCGAACAGGACCGCGCGTTGGAGGACGCGCCCGCCTCAGGCGTCCGGTCGACCCTCCACGGCCGGCCAACGCGCGGTCCCCGATGGCACGTTCGGCCCGAGATCCGAGAGGCGTCCGTCTGGGTTATACTGGCCTTACCCCTCCATAGACGATGTGCAAGTACGCCCTCGACCCAGAGCGGTCGAGGCTCCCGACCCTCGAATCGAGCGGCGAAGAATGAGCCTACCCCTGGTCGAAGTCAGCACTGCGGACCGGCAGGTGAGATCCCAAGGCCCCGCGCCGGCGGCACTCAGCTGCAGAGCCGTCCAGCGTAGTGACCCCGAACCCCCCGCCCCCGGAGCGGGCCCACGGAGACCCATGGAGTCGAACGGCATCAACCTGAGCCGTCTCGTTCAGCACCGACACCAGCTGTGGCGGCTACTCGACTTCCGTGGGCGGCGTGTGCGGCGGGCCTACGAGGCGCTCCGCAAGTCCTACTACCGCGACTACTGGTCTCGCGCCGCTGCGGAGCTCGGCGGGGACGTGGAGGACCTGGGTTCGGGCTTCCTCCGAATCGGAGTGGGCAGCGCCCACACCTATGTCAACGGATACAACGTCCAGATCGACGATCACGTCCTCTTGAAGATCGCCGGCGACAAGGCGCTCTCACAGCAGCTGTTGCGTCGCTTCGGTCTGCCGGTACCGGCCCACGTGGTCTACAGCCTGAGCGAGCTGCACCGTGCCGAGGTGTTCCTCTCGAGGCTCGAGAAGCCCGTAGTCGTCAAGCCGACTCGCGGCGGCGGGGGGCTGGGCATTACCACCGGAATCCAGGACGCGGTCGGTCTCCGGCGCGCCACGCTCCTAGCGGCGCGGGAGGCTCGCCAGTTCATGGTGGAGGAGCAGGTCCTCGGCGACAACTACCGCTTCCTGTACCTGGACGGCGAGCTGATAGATGTGGTCCGCCGCGACCCACCGACGGTGATCGGAGACGGATCCCGGAGTGTCCGCGATCTGATCGCCCAGGAGAATCGCACGCGACTGACGGGCCCCGCGTACACGGCTCTCAGCCCCTTGCAGGCGAATGACAGGTACCTGCGTTCGAAGGGCATCGATCTCCGCTACGTCCCAGAGAGCGGCCAGGCTCTGACCGTCAAGCGAGCGATCAATCAGAACGCCGCTCGCGACAACCATCGGGTCACCGCGGGCGTGCATCCCTCCTACCGCGAGCTGGGCGGTCGCGTCCACGCCGTTCTCCCCATCAAGCTGCTCGGAATCGACGTGATCACACCCTCTGTCGCTGTGCCCCTGGAGGAGAGCGGCGGTGCAATCAACGAGGTGAACACGACACCTGGCCTGCACCATCACGATCTGGTCGCGGAGCAGGACAAGTGCAACGTCGGCCGGCTGGTGCTCGACTACTGCCTGTCGAGCCGTTCCCCACAGCGCGAGACCCGGGCGGGAGCGACGAGTGGACGACGCTAGGGCGTTGGAGGACCGGGGCGCCGTCCTCACCCTGGGTGGAGACGTGAACGCCCTCGCGCTCATGCGGAGCCTCGGGCGCCGCGGGATCAGCGTGCGCGCCGCAGGGGCGCCGCGACCGATCCTCTCGTCGCGCTACTGCAGCCAAGGCTACCCGATTCCCGCTGCGACTGCGGAGGAAGCGTACGCGGAGCTCCTTCTCTCCGATCGCCATCCCGAGATCGACGGGTCCGTGCTCCTCGTCTGTGGAGATGACGCCATCGGCTTCGTTGCCCGCAACCATGGCGAGCTTGAGCGGCGGTATACCCTCGAGCGCCACGAACCCGAGCTGCAGCTCTGTCTGCTGGATAAGCAGCGCACTCTCGAGCTCGCACGCGAGGTCGGCGTTCCGTGTCCAGGGTTCTGGGCCGTGCATCGGCGCGAGGACGTCGACGTCGTCCTGCAGCACGCCACCTACCCCATCATGCTGAAGCCACGCCATACCCACCGGTTTCGCACCTTGCGGGGCGCGAAGTACCTCCTGGCCCACGGATCGAACGAGCTTCGGGAGAAAGCGGTCGATCTGATCGACTCGGGCATAGCTTTCATGGCCTGCGAGATGATCCCGGGTCCCGACGACCTCTCTCGGAGCTACTACACCTATCGGGGCGAGGACGGCGGCGAGCTGCTCCATCTCACCAAGCGGGGTGTGCGACGCAACCCGATCAACGAAGGGATGGGCACCTACCAGGTCACGATGGACCTGCCAGAGGTGGAGGCCCTCGGGCGCCGTTTCTTCGACGCGATCGGGTACCGTGGGATCGGAAACCTCGAGTTCAAGCTCGATCCACGCGATGGCGTTCTCAAGCTCATGGAGTGTAACAATCGCTTCACGGCGGTAACGGAGCAGCTCGTACAGAGCGGGGCCGACGTGGGCCTGATGACGTACCGCGATCTCACCGGTCAGCCGGTCGCACCGGTAAGGGGCTGTCGACCCCGGGTGGCGATCTGGTCGCCCGTCGGGGACGTTCTGGCCTTCAGGCAGGTGCGGGCCCGGACCGGTGCATCGTGGGCCGATTGGAAGCGCTCCCTCTCGCACGACAAGCTCGTGTTCCCCTGCTTCAGCTGGAGCGACCCCCGGCCCTTCCTGGAATCCGCAACAGGAGATGCGCTGCGCGCCATCAGACGGGCGCTCACGGGCTCGTGGCGGTCGAACGGGAGCAGGGGTGAGCGGAAAGTGCGGCCGGCGTAGGCCGCCGGGACGGATTTGATGGGGTCGGGCGGTCGCCCGTGTCGAGGACGAAGATGGCGCTAGCGAAGGCCGCAGACACGCACGCCGTTCGGTCCGCGATCTACGCGCTCGGCCTCGCCCTGGGCACCACGTATGTCTTCATGTACAGGTTCAGCGCTGCTTACGACACGCCGCTCATCCACGACCTCGACGATTTTGCGAGCCACTTCACACGGGGGATCTTCTCGTATCGGATTCTCGCCACCCAACTGGTACTTTGGCTCAACGACGTCCTCTTCGACGGCCGCGGGCTCTACCACACGCGATCACTGGTCATCGGGATGTCGACGGCCTGCTTCAACTTCTCGATCCTGGCGCTCCTTCGCAGGCTGCGCATCCGTGCGGAGCTCCATCTCCCGATGATCCTGCTGATGGACCTGATCATCGGAATGACGCTGTACATCCGCGGCAGCGTCTACACCGTGCCCGCGCTCGCTCTGATCTACGTTGCCGTGCTCTGCGCGGAGCTGCGCGCTTTCAGGATGCTGTTGCTGGCGGTCCTGCTCGGCGCCTTGACGCACGAGATCTCCGTGCTCGCGGTCGTCTACGTCGTCTCGAAGTCCTACTGGTCTCCGCGGGAGCCGCGCCGCGATCGGGGTTGGGCGATCGCCTGCCTCTTCACGTGGGTGGCCGTGTACGCCGGCCTGAGAGTCGCGGTGCCCGCCGAGGCAGGGCACGTCGTATTCCATGCGTTCCAGCTCTGGAGCAATCTCCGCGTCCACGCTTTGGCGGGTTTTGGCGTCACGGTGCTCCTGTTCGTCGTGCTCATTCGAGCAGACGCGTTGAGAGAGGCCGCGAGGATGGGGTATGCGCCCATGCTGGCGTTCACCTCGGTGGCCATACCCTACGCCCTGTTCGTGTTGTTCTTCGCGAAGCTGGACCAGATGCGTATCTTCGTCCACTTCTTCCCGATGCTCATCATCCTGTACGTCGTCACGCTCCCGTGGTGTCGCGAGCCGTCTGCCAGGCTGGGTGCCTCTGATCCGCGCCCGGTTTGACGGGCAGGACAGCCGTAGAGCTGCTCGTAGCACGTTCTCCCGGAGTCGCGACGGGAAGAAGGGCCGGTCAGAGTGGGGAGGCGATGCCCTCGGCTGCGGCCATCTCGCGCAGCATTCGGGCGACTTCCGCGTCGAGATGCACGCCATCACGCCTGGCCCGTTGGAGGGCCTCCACTCGTAGCTCGCCGGGGATGAGGACCGGGTTCGAGTCGACGCCCGAGCGTGAGGCGCGGATCAATGCGAGGAGTGCCTCGAGCCGATCGTAGTAGCTCTGCAGCGGAATGAAGCGCGCGATGTCGAGCGCCACGAAGAAGTGGCTGTTGCCCCCGGCTCGTTCGAAGTCGTCGAACATCGAGGCCACCTCGGCCGAGAGGGCGCCACCGGTGATCACCGAGCTCAGGATCTCCACCATCAATGCGATTCCCGAGCCCTTGGCCCCTCCGAAGGGAAGGAGAGCGCCTTCGCGTATCCCCCTGGGGTCCGTGATCGGCGCGCCGGACGCATCGACCGCGACGCCCTCGGGAAGCAGGCTACCTTGTGCGGCGAGCCTGATCGCGGCCGATCCGGCGATCGAGGCGGTCGCCATGTCGATCAAGACGGCGCCTTCGTCGCGGCGGGGGGCACCGAAGGCGAGGGCGTTCGTCCCGAACACCGGCTTGATCCCTCCGTAGGGGGCAACCTTCCGGAAGGCATTGCTCATCGCCAGGCCCACCATGCTCTGATCGGTGGCGAGCTTTGCGTAGTACCCGGCTGCGCCGAAGTGGTTGCTGTTGCGGACACCTACGACGCCGGCGCCGGCAGCCCGAGCCAGCTCGATCGCTCGCGACATGGCCGTATGGGCGACGTACTGGCCGAAACCCGCTCCACCGTCGAGCACCTCGACCGCCGGGCCGCACTTCGACCACTTCGGATGGCAGGGACTCTGGATCAGGCCGAGGCGAAGCCGCTTGAGGTAGGTCGGCAGACGCCACAACCCGTGGCCGGCGTGCCCGACCAGGTCGGACCAGATCAAGGCATCGGCGAAGACCGCAGCCTCGTCGGGCGTGGCGCCGTGACCCGTGAGGAGGCGGACCACGAAAGCGCGGAGGGAATCGACGGTCACCTGCGACGCGGTCATCGGGCTGGGGATCACCCCGGCAGGGAGCCGGCTGACTCCCTGCAAGCCACGGGGCGGTATTGTCGCCGGCTCGCCCGAGAGGACCGACGGGATACTCGCCGGGTCCGAAAACCGCGCTCTACTCGAGAATCGTGCAATTCAGGTCCTGGAGGAGATCGTCCGCCCACTTGTTCGAGAACTGACCTCTGCGGACCTGTGCTTCGTAGCGTTGCAGTGCCTGGCGCTGATTGTGAAGGCGGTCGAGTATCTCGCGCGCGAAGTCCTTCCTGACCACCGTGATCCCGTTGCGGTCTCCCACGACGATGTCGCCGGGATTCACCACGATTCCGCCACAACTGACGGGAAAGTTGATCTCCCCCGGTCCGCGGTGCAGCGGGCCTATCGGGGTCACGCCTCGGGCGAAGACCGGCAGGCCGTTCGCCCGGACCTCGGGGAGGTCGCGGATGAGGCCGTCGATGATGAAGGCCGCGATCCCTCGGTGCTTGGCCTTGGTGGAGATCAAGTCGCCGATGATGCCGTTCATCGTCGACCCGCCGGCGTCGACCACCAGGATGTCTCCTGGCTGGGCGATGTCGAGCGCCTTGTGCACCATCAGGTTGTCGCCGGGATAGACCTTCACGGTGCAGGCGGGCCCTGCAACCGAGCATTCCTCGGTCAGGATCTGAATCGCCGACGACATCGTATACAGCCGGTTGAGCATGTCCGAGATGTCCGGCGTCGGGAACGAGCGAAACTCGTCCACCAGCTCCTCCGGGGGGCGTTCGATCGACTTTCTGATCCGGAAGCCCGGTCCCGGGTGCACCTGCGCCGACTTGGGTGTCGTCGACGCCCTGGCCGGCGACGCCTCCTTGGCCTCTGGAGTGATCAGCGTACCTGTGGTCATCGTTCGGAATCCTCAGTGCATCGCCGAGAATCGCCGTGGTTCCCGCGCCAAGGCTGCAGTGGGGAGAAGGACGCCCTGATGGCGTTCAGCTCGCAGCTGCGCCGCAGACGAGCGCCCGGGATACATCCGGGCAGCTACCGCGTCTCTACGCCCCACTCGGTCCGCAGCCACAAAGGCCTCGAGCTCCGGACGAACGACTCTCGGATCGCACGCTTGGAACGGCTTCAGCTCGGCTCCAGCGAGCCTGGAGGGGGGGGACTCGCCCGACGTACGTAACGTTACCCCCTCCGGCGCGAGAATGCAAGAAGGACGAGTTGCCTGGAGACCGGCGACACCCCGGGGTGCCGCGCCTCGTCCGGCGGTCGCTCATGGGGAAGTCTCGTGGCCACTCGGCCCTGCCGGGAGAGCCGCTCGGTGATGCTGCACCAAGGGGAGCCAGGGTCGGCTCGGGTCGACCACGACCACGCTACAGATGCGAGAGGGCGGGCCTTCCGATCGCGTACACGTTGAAGCCGATGGCGTGGAGCCGCTCGGCGTCGACCAGGTTCCGCCCGTCGAAGAGGAAGGCTGGCTGCGCCATCGCAGCGTGAAGCCGCTCGTAGTCCAGCTCGCGATACTCCTGCCAGTCGGTCAGCACGGCGATCGCGTGCGCGCCCCGCGCCGCTTCGTAGGGGTCCTCGTCGAAGCTCACGCCTGGACCCGCGTCGGCCAACTCGCGGCGAGCCTCGGGCAGGGCCCGCGGGTCGGTAACGCAGACGTGGGCCTGCTCCGCGAGCAGCTCCCGGCAGACCTGGATCGCAGGCGACTCGCGGATGTCGCCGGTGTCGGCCTTGAACGCGAAACCGAACACCGCGATACGCTTGTCAGCCAACGTGTTGAACATCGCGTGCAGCATGCGCTCGACGAAGCGCCGCTTCTGGTAGTTGTTGAGCTCGACCACCGACTCCCAGTATCGAGCCACATCGTCGAGCCCGTGACGTTCGCAGAGGTAGACGAGATTGAGAATGTCTTTCTGGAAGCAGGAGCCGCCGAAGCCCACCCCCGCCTTGAGGAAGCTGGGGCCGATCCGCCTGTCCGACCCGATGGCGCGGGCCACCTCCATGACGTTGGCGCCAGTGAGCTCGCAGATGGCCGATACGGCATTGATCGAGCTGACGCGCTGGGCCAGGAATGCATTGGCCGCCAGCTTGGACAACTCGGCCGACCACACGTTGGTCGTCAGGATCCGCTCGGGGGGTACCCAGTGAGCGTAGACGTCGGCCAGGGTCTGAATGGCGGCCCTGCCGCGAGCCGTCTCGGCACCGCCAATGAGGACCCGATCGGGATGCTCCAGATCCGCGATCGCCGTACCTTCAGCGAGGAACTCCGGATTCGACAGGACATCGAATTCCGCACGCCCCCCCCCACCGAACAGAATCCGCTCCATGGCCTCCGCCGTGCGCACCGGGAGCGTGCTCTTTTCGACCACGATCGTGGGACCCCGGGCGTGTCGAAGGATGGTGCGCGCGGTCTTCTCCCAGTACTGCAGATCGGCCGCCTTCCCCGCTCCCCGTCCGAAGGACTTGGTCGGGGTGTTGACGCTCACGAAGATCATCTCCGCGTCCGCGATGGCACCCTCCAGATCTGCAGTGAAATGGAGATTGCGCCCGAGGCAGGCGCCGAGGACATCCTTGAGGCCAGGCTCGTATATCGGTGGCTCGCCGGACTGCCAAGCCGCGACGCGGTGGGGATTGATGTCCGCCACGACGACGCGGATACCAGGGCAGTGCTTGGCAATCACCGCCATGCTGGGGCCCCCGACGTACCCTGCGCCGATTCCCAAGATGCTCTTCATCGCACCGCGGCTCCTCCATCGCGCCCGCGGCCCACCCGGTGAGCCCGTGGCGAACGCGAGCAGTGACCTTAACCGGCATCCGCCGCCGTCTCCAAACCTCCCTCCCGCTGCTCCGCGGCCAGCCGAGGGCTGCGCACGTCGGCCACCGAGCTGCCACACAAGGTAGATGGCGTGGTCTCGCGGTCTGACTTTCACCACGGGCTGCTAGAGTAGCGCGTGCGCCGCTCGGAAGATCGGCGCCTGACGGTCGACGAGAGCTCGCCGTCGAGATCAGAGTCGGAGGAAAGGCCACGCAATGCGGGTTCTCGTCACGGGGGCGGCAGGATTCATCGGCTACCACACGTGCCGTAGGCTTCTCGATCGAGGCCACGAGGTTCTGGGCATCGACAGCCTCAACAGCTACTACGATCCGGCTCTCAAGAACGCCCGCCTCGCGAACCTCGACCCCGCTCCGCACTTCACCTTTACGCGGCTGGACACCGCAGACCGGCCAGCCATGGCCGAGCTGTTTCGAAGTCGACGGTTCGATCGGGTCATCCACCTGGCGGCCCAAGCAGGGGTTCGCTACTCGCTGGAGAACCCCTTCGCCTACATCGACGCAAACATCGACGGTTTTATCACCCTTCTCGAAGGATGCCGGCAAAGCCAGGTCGAGCACCTGGTTTACGCGAGCTCGAGCTCGGTGTACGGCCTCAACACCGTGATGCCGTTCTCCGTGGATCACAACGTCGACCATCCCGTGAGCCTGTACGCAGCGACGAAGAAGGCGAATGAGCTGATGGCCCACGCTTACAGCCACCTGTACCGCATTCCGACGACCGGCCTGCGGTTCTTCACTGTTTACGGGCCATGGGGTCGGCCCGACATGGCCCTGTTCCTGTTCACGCGTTCGATCCTGGAGGGCCGGCCGATCCGCGTGTTCAACGACGGTCGCATGCGGCGCGACTTCACCTACATCGACGACATCGTCGAAGGAGTGGTGCGCGTCATGGACCGGATCCCGCAGCCGAACTCGGCCTGGAGCGGCGCGCGACCCAGTCCCGCGTCCAGCTCGGCTCCATACCAGGTCTTCAACATCGGCAACAACCGTCCAGAGGAGCTGACCCTGCTCATCAGCACCCTCGAACGGGCCCTCGGGCGCGTGGCCCAAAGAGAGCTCCTACCGATGCAGCCCGGTGACGTGGTGGCAACCGCGGCCGATGTCTCCAGCCTCGCTGAGGCCGTGGGCTTCGCTCCGAGCACACCGCTCGAGGAAGGAGTCGAGCGGTTCGTCGCCTGGTACCGGGAGTACTACGACGTCTGACCTCCCTCATCCGTTGCCGAGTAGAGGCGCTCGAACTGCGCCACCATTCCGGCGACGGAGAACCGCATCTCGACCTGGTCCCGGGCCCGAGAGCCGAGCCTCGACGCCAGCGCCGGCTTCTCGTAGAGGTCCAGGATGCGGGCGGCGAGCGCCGCATCGTCGTCCGACTCGAACAGGAGGCCGGTCTCCCCGGAGACCACGACCTCCGGATTGCCGCCGACGCGAGATGCGACCACGGGAAGTCCGGACGCCATAGCCTCGAGCAACGTGTTGGACAGTCCCTCGGTGAAGGATGGGAGGACCGCTGCGTCGCTCCAGGATAGGACTGCCTCGACATCGCTTCGCTGGCCGAGGAAGTGCACCGCTCGCAGCCCGAGTGAGCGGGCCTGTCGTTCGAGCTCGACACGATCCTCCCCGTCGCCCACGATGAGCAGCGTCACGGCGGGCGCCCGGGCTGCCAGTCGGTGCATGGCTCTCAGCAGACAGGGCAGGTTCTTGTCCCTGACCAGCCGGCCGACGAAGGTCAGCAGCCAGCGCCCCGACTCCTTCAGGGGCCTCAGCGTCTCGGGTTGGCACAGCGCCTCATCCGGCGGCCGATGTACGCCGTTGTGGACGACGCACAGCTTCTCGTCCGTCATGGCCATCTGCCGGAAAGCGTACGCGGCTGCGAGCGCGGAGTTCGAGACGACCCGGTAGGAGCGCCGAGTAATCCAACGCTTCAGCCTCCAGCGCAGCAGGCCGTACGACTCGTACTCACCACGAATCGAGGTGATCAGGCGGGTCCCCGGACACAGCAGCAGGGCTGCCGCCGTCCAGAGCTCCGCCGTGAAGGCGAACGCGTGCACTACGTCGAACCGCTCCCGCCGCAGGAACCGGAGCAGCGACAGGAAAAAGCGCGCGTCCACCGGGCGTCGCTTCGGGAGGAGAACCGTCGGGATACCCCCCCGGGACAACTGATCCAGGAGATGCGATGGGTTGCGGAAGTAGGCGAGGACCGGGGCGAAACGGGCCTGGTCCAGATGCAGCAGCAACTGGGTGATCTGCCGCTGACTGCCGCCCACCTCCATCTCGTCCGTAACGAGGAGCAGCTTTCGCTTCGAGAAGGCGTCGTCGCCCTCGGCGTCGGGGCGCGCCGGGAGCCGTCTGGAGATTGACATCAGCCGGAGCGACGGTGTCTAGTGGGGACCCTGGTCGGCACCCGTCGATTATCGGCCACGGTCGGTTCTCGGTCCAGACGCGGCGAGACATGCCCACCATGGAGAATCCGGACCGATCTCGAGCGAGGCCGCCGGACAGGCGAGCGACTACCATGTGTGGAATCGTAGGAACCGCGAACATGCCCAGCACGGACCGCGCCATGCTCGATGCCATGCGCGACTCGATGACGCATCGCGGTCCGGACGATGCAGGCTCGTACTGGAGCGATGACGGTCGACTGGGGCTCGGGCACCGGCGCCTGTCCATCATCGATCTGTCCCGGGCGGGACACCAGCCCATGCAGGACGCGTCCGGCCGGCTCGTCCTGACTTTCAACGGTGAGATCTACAACTTCCTTCGCCTGCGCGCCGAGTTGGAGGAAAGAGGTCATCGATTCAGGAGCCGTACGGATTCCGAGGTCATTCTGGCGGCCTACCGCGAGTGGGGAGCCTCGTGCCTGGAGCGTCTCGACGGGATGTTCGCCTTTGCCATCTACGACACTCTGGAGAAGACCCTGCTGCTCGCGAGGGACCGGGCCGGCGAGAAGCCACTCTTCTATTGGCACCGGGGTCACCAGATCGCCTTTGGCTCGGAGCTCAAGGCCCTGCTGCGACATCCCGACGTCCCGCGACAGCTGGATCCGGACGCCTTCGAGCACTATCTCACCTACGGATACGTGCCCGGGCGGCTCTGTATCCTGCAGGGTTTCAACAAGCTCCGCCCCGGACACGGCCTGACCTTCGATCTCGCGACCGGGCACCTCGAGACCTGGCAGTATTGGTCCCTCCCGTCGACGCATCTCCCTTCCCCGAAGTCCGAGGAAGAGCTGGTGGACGAGCTTCATGGTCTTCTTCGAGGCTCGATGCGCGAGCGCCTCGTCGCTGACGTTCCCCTGGGGGTGCTCCTGAGCGGTGGGCTCGACTCGAGCCTGGTCACCGCCGTGGCGGCTGAGGTGTCCCCTTCGCCCCTGCGGACGTTCACCGTCACCTTTCCCGGCGAGGGACGCTACGACGAGAGCC
>Ga0299906_10003074_pt1 | contig 13767 bp, 9 predicted proteins | sample RVTome_14_FD_200259 | JGI IMG/M metagenome (GOLD analysis project Ga0299906, IMG submission 200259) | Soil microbial communities from uranium-contaminated site in the Upper Colorado River Basin, Wyoming, United States - RVT145D125 (version 2) ... | reverse complement strand
GCCTGCGCTCCGGGGGCTCCGGCGTCCCCGTCGCCGACCGACGACGCCGCGGGAGGCGCGCGCCCCCTGCTCATCGATACCGATGTCGCGCCCGACGACCTCGTGGCGATCGCCTTCCTCCTCGCGTCTCCGAACGCCGAGATCGAGGCCATCACCGTGTCCGGGACCGGAGAGGCGCACTGCGGCGCCGGCGTGGACGTCGTCCTGCGCCTGCTCGAGCGCCTCGACGCTCCGAAGATCGACGTCACGTGCGGTCGGGAGACGCCGATCGCCGGCGACCGTGCCTTCCCGGATGCCTGGCGAGCGAGTGTCGATGACGGCTCCGGGCTCACGCTGCCCTCGACGTCTCGGCAGCCGTTCACCGGGAGCGCGGCGCAGCTCATCACCGAGACCGCCGACCGCGTCGACGGGCTGCGCATCCTGACACTCGGCCCGTTGACGAACCTGGCTGAAGCGCTCGGCAGCCAGCCGCAGCTCGTCCAACAGCTCGAGTCCGTCTACGCGATGGGCGGCGCGCTGTTCGTCCCCGGCAACGTCCGCTTCGGCGGGCCGCCCGACAACGAGGTCGCCGAGTGGAATATCTACGTCGATCCGACGGCCGCCCAGGTCGTGATCGACTCAGGGCTCAGAGTCCGCCTCATCAGCCTCGACGGCACCAACCAGGTCCCCGTTACAGAGGTGTTCGCCAGGCGCGTGCAGGAGGACGCGACCGGTCCCGGTGCGCTCGTGCTCGCCGAGCTCTTCGCGGCGCATCCGTTCATGACCGACGGCACCTACTTCCTGTGGGATCCGCTCGCCGCCGCGCTGGCGGCCGGTCACTCGCTCGGTTCGTTCAGCGCCGCCCGGGTGGACGTCGAGGAGACGGAGGGCCCCGAGGTCGGCTTCACGCGGCCGGTCGACGGGACGCCGAACGTCGAGTACCTCAGCGCAGCCGATCGTGCGGCCGCCGAAGAAACCCTGCTCGAGACGCTGAACTAGGGTGGGCAGTCCGCGCCGCTGCCTCGTGGCACTCATGGGCCTGACCGTGCTGGCAGGCTGTGCTCCGAGCGCCGGCACCTCCGCGTCGCCGCCGCCCAGCGGCGCGGCCACCGAACCCGGCACGGTCGTCCCGTCCCCTTCGACTCGAACGGGCAGCCTCGTCATCGTCGGCCGGATCGTGACGATGGACGAGCCGCGGATCGCGGAGGCCCTGCTCATCGAGGGCGGGACGGTGACCGCGGTCGGCACCCGAGACGCGGTCATGGCACGCGCCGGTGACCAGGCTCCGGTCGTCGACATCGGTCAGAACGTGGCCTACCCCGGGTTCATCGACGCGCATGCTCACTGGATCGGCGACCGCGAATACTACGATGTCGCGTCCGCGGAGGACGCGATGGACGCGGCTGTGAGCCGCGGCTGGACCTCCATCTCCGAACAATGGGTCAACCCGGAGCGTCTCGACGAGCTCGAGTCCCTCGCGGCGACCGACGCCCTCCGACTCCGGGTCGACGCCTACCTCGCGCTGAACTTCGGCAACGAGTTCCTCGGCGACTGGTACGTGTCGCGCGAGCCCGGCCCAGTCGACGACCGCCTCCGCGTCCGGGGCCTGAAGGTCCACCTCGACGATGGCGGGGGAAACGAGGTGCTCTGGGAGCCGACGGACCTCAGCGCGACGATCGGCCGGGCCCATGAGGCCGGCTGGCAAGTCTCCGTCCACGCGATGAGCGCCGCGGCCCAGGGGGTGGTGCTCGACGCGTTCGAGGCGGCGCTCGGCCCAACCGGGCCCAATCCCCTCCACTACCGAATCGAGCACGCACTCCAGGTAAACGATGCGCAGCTGGCTCGCCTGGTCGCGATGGACATCGCCACAGTCATCCATCTGGACGGCGCTGCCGACTGGCTGCTCTACGATGAGGTCCTTGCCGAGGTCGACCGCGACGACAGGAGCGAGGGGATCGGCTGGATCGCCCGCTGGCGTGACTTCGTCGCTGCCGGGCTGCATGTTGCCTCGGCGTCGGATGCACCGTGGACCTTTGCGGAATCCGGGCTGACCGATGACATGGGCCGCCCTGTCGACCAGATCGCGGCGGGGATGGACGGAAGAACGCGCGAAGGCCCGGGGACGTCACCGTGGTTGCGCGACCAGATGCTCACCGCCGAGCACGGCTTGCGGGCGGTGACGCTCGATGCGGCCTGGGCCCTGGGCGACGAGGCCCGGCGGGGCCACCTCGCGCCGGGCACGCTCGGCGACGTCACGATCCTGAGCGGCGACGTCACCACCGCAACGCCGGACGAACTCCGGGCCATGACGGTCATCGCCACCATCGTCGGCGGGATCTCCGTCTACTGCGGCGAACCGGCGATCTGTTCTCGCTTCGAGGACTGAGTCGACCTCGGTTGCGAACGCCGGCGAGGCAGTGCCTCGCCGGCGTCCAGGAGCAGGCGGGGTCGACCCGAACCGGGCGGACCCACGCCACGGACCCGTTCAGGGCGTGATCTGGATGGAGTCCACGATCGCCTCGAGCTCGGCTCGATGCTGGGTCGATGTCTCCGGGTAGTCGTAGGCCTGGATGACGACCCGAATGCCCTCGACATCGAGGATCCAGTAGCGCCAGCGGTGGCTGGGGCCCTGGGCGTAGATCGTCGCCTCGATCGGGCGGTAGCGAACGCACTCACTGATGTCGGCCGGGACCTGGAGCTCCACGTACGTGCCGGAGTAGCCCGCGAGCGTGACGTCGACGGGTGTCGTCACGTCGAGGAGCGGGTGGGTGTCGAGCGCCGTGGCGAAGTCGGCGACGGTCGGCCCGACCTCGATGTCCGGCGACAGCTCGTCGTCCGGGCGGCACGGGTCGCTGTACAGCCAGTTGCCGCGCGTGATCAGCAGGCCAGCGCCGCCGGGTGGCGCCACCCCCTCCTTCGCGGGCTTGACGATGATCCCGTCGACGAGTTCCCAGCCTTCGGGGACCTCGACCGTGAACGCCATGGAGTCATCCCGCGGATCCTCGGTGCAATCACTCGAGATCTCATCAGGGCACATTCCAAAAAAATCGGCAAACGGCGTCATCGTCACTGATCCGGTTCCCGACGTGTCCGCGGGACTCGGGCTCGGCGACGGCGATGGGAGGACGGTCGGCGTCGGCGATGGCTGCCCGCCGACACCCCCGGTGCGCGGGAGCAGGTTGTAGCCAATGACGGCGACAACGAGCACGGCTGCCGCCGCGATCGTCGCCTGGGCGAGCTTGTTCACGTGGGCGAACCTCCGCGTCGGCCACAGGTGCCGGCGCTGTGGGGTCGTGTCCAGGCGGGACAGGACGATCTCGAGGACGCGGTCCGCCGAGTCGTACTCCTCTTCCTGGATCCACGACCGGACGATGCGGTCAACGTCGCGTTGCGCGCTCATTGCGCTGCCTCCCGCGGCGTCGGTCGCGCGTCGGCCTCGAGGGCCGCGCGCATCCCGCGCATCGCGTGATGAAGTCGGGAATGGGCCGTCCCGACGGGGATCTCGAGGATCCTCGCGATCTCGTCGAGCGGCTTGTCGAGGTAGTGGTAGAGCACCACCACCGTGCGGTGATCGATCGGGAGGCGCCGGAAGCCACGCTCGAGCTGGTCGCGATCGACGACCGCGCCGAGCCCGGCATCCGACTTCGCCTCATCGGTGGGGAGCACCCGCAGGTTCGGTGACCATCGACGCTCCTTCCGGCCCTCGGCATAGCAGGCGTGCACGAGGAGTCGGTACGACCAGGCCTCGAAGCGGGCCGGGTCGTTGAGTCGCGGGAGGTCCTGCCAGACGGTCAGCAGCGCCTGCTGCGTCGCGTCCTCGGCCAGGTCGCGGTCGCGCAGGATCCGGCGCGCGACCGCGAGGAACCGATCGGCGATCCGCGCAGCGAGGAGGGCGTATGCCCCCTTGTCGCCACGTTGCGCTCGGACCACGAGGTCGGTATCCATCCCACTTCCGCTAACGGCATCGGTCGCCCGATGCACATCACACGGTATGGGTCTGCCGAGGGCAATCCCTTGTCAATCCTCGACAACGAATTCGGCGAATGTCAGCGGCGCATCGGCAGGGTTGCCACCACCTCGCCCACGCACCGCCCCTGCTCGAGCCCGCGGTCGATGGCGGAGCGGTAGTGGATTCCGCCGTACAGGCGAGAGATGGCCGCCTCCTCCGCGAACGCAGAGAAGGAGTCGAAGGAGCGCGGGGCCAGGCCCCGGGCATCGTGCGTGTGGTCGGTGAAGGCCGTCTCACCGAGGGTCGCACGCAGCACCTCGGCCGCCGCGGCGGACTGGATCGAATGACCCGACGTGTACTCGGGGAAGGGAGGGGTCGTCAACGGCAGTGGATTCCCCCAGGTCGGGTCGACATGGCTGCGGATGTAACTGATCGGCCGCTCCAGGTTGTGGATGTACTTGACGCGCCAGCACGCGATGAACGCGTCGCAGACGGCGATGCCGACGCGCGCATACGCGACCGCCGCGTCGGCGAGCGATCGATCCTGCGCGCGGAGGACCTGGCCAAGGATCGACACCGAGTGGCCCGGCGGCGTGGCGGTCTGACCCGGATCGTCGGACCAGAAGAGGGCGATCTCGCGCTGCGCGGGCGTGAGGCCGTTCACCGTCTCGTACACCTCGAGGGCCTCGGCGAAGAAGGCGCTCTGCTGGTCGGTCGAGAACGGCGGCGGAGGCCCGGGGTCGCATGCCAGCGCGTGGTCGAGCGCCATGCAGCGGTTGCTTCCCCAGTAGGGCTGAAGCGCCCGCAGGAAGCCCGGTGGAGTCGGCACCCACAAGCCCGCTCCGGAGGGCGGAACGTAGTCCATCGGGAAGTTGCGCAGGTATCCCTCGTGTCCGCCGTCGCTCCGGGACCAGGCATCGATGGCCGTCGCCACCTCCCGGCCACGATCCACTGAGCGGAGCAGGATGCCGTGCGGCATATCGCCGCGCAGGCGCGCTTCGAGGAGATCGATCTCGGCGCGGAGGGCATTCGGAGCCGTCGGGAAGAGGCTGCGCGTCATGGCTGCCAGCGCGGCGTTGGCGACCGACGGCCAGTGATACGCAATTCCAGAGCCGCTGCGGGACAGCGGCTCGAGGCCGTTCAACGTCGCGGCCAGGCTGACGTGGTCGGGCATGCCGGGTACGAGCGACTCGTACAGGCCGACGCCAAGGCAGCCAAGGGCCCGCGATGCGACGGGCGGGGAGTAGCCCGGGGTGTTCTGGATCAGGCGCTGGGCCAGATCGAACCAGGCGGTCGGCACGGCGGCGTCGAACTCGGTCGCCGGCAGTGGCCGGGCCGATCGCGTGGCGCGCACCAGGTCTGGCGAGGCGAGCCCGCGCAGCGGCGTGAGAAGGGCGGCGCCTGCGGCGGCGCTCGACAGGAGGCGCCGGCGGGTTATCGGCTCATTCCAGCGGGAGGTCATTGGTGGTCTCCTTCGTACGGTGGGGGTGAACCACCGGCCCACCCCCACCATATGCCATCAATCGAGCGACGCGAAGATCGCGAGCCACCAGGTCGGCGGGCCGCCGACGGGGGTCGAGATGGACCCCGGCAGCAGGGCCGGATCGAGCGCGCCGTGCGGCGCCACGGCAAGGTGGATTTCAGCATCCGCCAGGTCGTACCCCATCGCAAGAGCCTGACCGAGCGTTTCGGCGTTCGGACCCCCGAAGCTGAACCGGTCCTTGTTGACGGATCCGCCCAGCTTCAGGTTCGGGCCGCCTTCCACGTGACCGCCCGCGTTGTATGCGCCGGCGATCACGGCGGGATTCGTCATGAGGTCTCCCGGGCCACAGATCGCGGAAGCGCACGCTTCAGGGTTGTAGAAGATGAAGACCCAGAGGCTGAAGGCCTCGGGGTGCCCGGCGATGCCGCTGCCCGTGGGGCCAGTCGGATACGTGTAGCTGCCGGGTTCGGGCGTCGACATCCTGAGGCTGGCGACGACGCCGTTCGGCGTACGAAGAATCGCCGCTCCTCCCGTGGCCACGACGGGACCGGCCAGGCCTTGGCCAACCACGTCGGCCGATTCCCAGCCGCTGGCTGCCGAAGCAGAGGTTGCGGTCAGCACCAGGCTGGCCGCAGCGACCATCGTCGCGAGCGTTCGCTTGCGCATGTGTGTGTTCCTCCGAGGTCTGCTGATAGCGTGGGTTTGCTCATTGCTCGGGTACCCGTGGCCGATCATCCGCCCGGCTCACTACGGACCCGATCCGGCGGCATCGACCGTAGTGCCGACCGCAGTGCATCACCGACGCCTCAGGACCCCCTCGACGCCCGTCCGACCCTGAGCCAGAATGCGTGCGCATGGGATGGGACCGATGACACGCCGCCTCGCGGTCGGTGCGCTGGCCGCCTGGGCGGTGCCGCCTCCCGGCCCCGACGACGGGGACCGGGGCGTCGGCGTGTCCGCGCCGAAGCCGACGCCGTTTCGCTCCGCCTCGTTCGACGACGTGCACGGCGCGGTCGCGGCCGCGCTCCTGCTCGCGAGTTTCGTACCCCATCGCGACGGGGCGACCCCGATCGGCATCGCCATCGCCGTCGGTGACCCCGAGGGAGCCCGAGCCGAGGCTGATGCGCTCGCTTCCAGCGCGCCGCCCGGATCCATCCTGTTGACCGCCGCCGCCGTTGAGGCGATCGGTCACCGCATTCCCGACGGGATGGCCTTGCGGGCCGAGTCGGTGACGACGAACGATGGAATCCGGACTGCCTTCGTCCTTCGCAGTGCGGCCGAAGTCGTCCCTCATTCGCTCCCGGTCCCGGCGACGCGCCTGATCGGCCGGGCATCCGAACTCCGCGAGCTGCGCGACCTGCTGGCCGTACAGCGGCTCGTGACCCTGGCCGGGCCGCCCGGCAGCGGCAAGACGCGGCTTGCGATCGAGCTCGGGCGCAGCGCGCTCGGGACCTTCGCCGATGGTGCCTGGTTCGTGCCGCTCGCGCCGATCCAGGACGAGGGGTTGGTGGCTCACGCCGTTGCGCGCGCGCTCGATCTCTCGGAGGGGCCGGGTACACCGATGTCGGGGATCGTCGCGCAGCGCCTCGCGTCGCGTCGGATGCTCCTGATCTTCGACAACTTCGAGCACCTGCTTGGCGGCGCTTCCGTCGTGGCCGAATGGCTCGCGGGCGCGCCGGACCTGCACGTCCTCGTGACCAGCCGTGAGCCGCTCCACCTGTCCGGTGAGTGGGAATTCGAGGTGCCGCCCCTCCGAGTCCCAAGCGACGTGAACGACCCTCGTGCGGCCGAGTCCGAGGCGGTGCAGCTCTTCACGGAGCGCGCGCGGGCCGTGGACGCCTCGTTTCAGGCGGATGGGCCAACCCTTCGGGACGTCGTCATGATCTGCCGACGCCTCGATGGGCTGCCGCTGGCGGTGGAGCTCGCAGCCGCCCGCGCCAAGGCACTCCCGGTCGCGTCGATCCTTGGACGCCTGGAGCGAAGCATGGAGCTGCTCACCCGCGGTGCCCGCGACATCCCTGAGCGCCATCACTCCCTCCGCGCGGCCGTCTCCTGGAGCCATGACCTGCTCACGCCCGAGGAGCAGGCCTTCCTCCGGCGCCTCGCCGCGTTCCGCGGCGGCTGGTCGCTCGACGCCGCGGAGGCCGTCACCGCCGCGCGAGAGCTCGGCCAGGACGCACTCGACCTCACGACCTCCCTGCTCGACAAGAGTCTCATCCGGCGGCACAGCGCTCCGGGCGGGGAGCCGCGGTACGACATGCTCGAGGTGATCCGGGAATACGCCCAGGAACAGCTTCGGGCGACCGAAGAGGACGACCAAACCCTGGAACGACATGCACGCTGGTTCCTTGACCTGGCTGAACAGGCGGCGCCCAAGCTGACCGGCGTCGAGCGAGGGCCGTGGCTCGACCAGCTGGGGCGCGAACTCGACAACCTGTGGTCCGCACTGCGCTGGGCCCTCGACCACCACCGAATCGAGCTGGGCATGCGACTGGCGGCTGCGCTCTGGAGGTTCTGGCAGATCCGCGGCCACATGAGTGAGGGCAGGCAGATTCTCGCCGAGCTGCTGGAGGCCGAAGCCGAGGTGGATCCGGCCATCCGGGCGCGAGCGCTGTCGGCGGCCGGGAGCCTGGCCTACTGGCAGAACGACGGTTTGCCATGCATTTCGTGGTATGAGTCCGCACTTCGGATGCGGCGTGAGCTCGGCGACCCGGCCGAGGTGGCCAGCTGTCTGTACGACCTGGGGCATGCGATCAGCTGCGTCGCGGCGGTGAAGGATCCCGCGCGGGGGCGGCTGCTGGAGTTGGAGGCGCTCGATATCTATCGGTCGCTGGGCAGCCGGATGGGCGAGGCCTGGCTGATCTGGGCTCTCGGCTGCAACGCGCACTTCGCCGGCGACAACCGGGGGGCACTGGGTGAGTTGGGTCAGTCGATCGAGCTTTTCCGGGAGCTGGGCGATCCGTTCGGTCTCGCCTGGGCTCTCACGATGCACGGCCTCGCCGCGTCGCTGGTCGGAGAACGCGAGGTGGCCTCCCGGCATCTGCGCGAAGCGCTCCCGATCTTCGCTGAGGTGGACGATGTGTCGGGCATCGACTCCGTGCTCGAGCACCTGGCGCGCATCGCGGCGGCCGAGGGCGATCCGCGCCGTGCCGTTCGGATCGCGGCGGCCGCGGCTCGCGTCCGCGGGATCAGCGAGAGCGCCATCATCAAGATGGTCTACGCCGGGCTGCCGGCCGGCTCGCGGCCGTTGATGCTCGATCGGGAACTGCTGCCGTTGACGCGCGAGGAAGTCGACGCGCTGACCCAGGAGGGGGAGGCGATGACCACCCCGGACGCGGTCGCGTACGCCCTCTCGGTGGAGACTCCGCACGTGGTCGCGGGTTTGCGCGTTCAGGCGCTCGGACCGATGCAGGTGGAGCGGGATGGGCGGCGCATCCAGCGCTGGGGCGGAGACAAGGCCGGCTCGCGGCAGGCCCAGGCGATCTTCGCGTTCCTGTTCGACCGGGGAGCGGCGGGCATCAGCAAGGACGAAGCCGTCGAGCTGCTGTGGCCCGACCTGGCGATCAAGCGAGGCGACCTCGCTTTCCACAGAACACTCGGCGGACTGCGCGCCGCCCTGGAGGAAGGTCGCCACGGGAATGTGATCTCCTACGATGGCGGTCGTTACCGACTCACGGCGGGACTTGTCGAGTGGAGCGACGTGGCGGCCTTCGAGCAGCTCCTCGACGGTGCCGCCCGCCTCAAGAGGCCGGAGCGGGCGGCCGCGCTTGAGCAGGCGCGCGAGCTGTATCGCGGCGATCTCCTCGACGACTGCCCCTTCTACGGCGACTCGGCCTTCGTCGAGGAGCGGCGGACGTACCTGCGAGTTCGCCTTGAGGACCTGCTCGTGGACCTTGGCGACCTGTACGCGGCGCTCCACGATACGGCGCAGGCTCTGGCTCGCTTCCGTCAGGCGCTGAAGGTCAATCCAGAGAGTGAGCGCGCCCAATCAGGGCTGGACCGCCTCGGAGCCGTGGCCCGAAGCAGCGCGGGCTAGCCTACGGCTCGAAGACGGCGACCTGGTACAGCTGACAGGCGTTCGGTCCGGGCGTGCCGTCGGCCCTGGCGGTGTCGGGGAAGATCGCCGGGATGCTTGCATCCGTGCAGCCGGCTCGGTACGTGTGGGTCATGTCCGACATGTAGGCATGCAGCTTCGCTCCGTGATCGTTGAGAACCAGCTGGATCTCGGCGGTCATGGGATCCCACAGGCCTCCGTCCGGCAGCCAGCCCTCGATCGCTCCTGCCTGGAAGGACCCGGCAAAGCCGCCTCTGCCGCTGCCGCCGCTGATGTGGCCCGCGCCATACGTAACCTGCGAATCGGTGGCCGAGTTCAGCACGATGTCCGGCCCGGAGCACGGCGACGCCGCGCACGCCGACGGATTGTTGATCACGACGAACCACACCGTGTAGGCGTGACCCGGACGCAACTGCTCGGTCCGGATGCCGAAGCTGACGCCGTCAGGTCGCCGCACGAGGCTGGCCTGCGCCCCGGAAGCGACGGCGCCGGACAGCCCGGTCTGCGGGTGCCACATGACCGGCGCCGATTGATGGTCGGCGCGGGCTGCGACGCCTCCGGCGATGGACAGTCCCAGCACGAACGAGAGGGCAGCGCTCCGAGCGATCGAGCGGGGCATGGCACTCCTCCGGTACCCGTTCATGCTCGGCCCCGGACGGCACGGACGTGGACGCACAGGATCGCGCGGTCGATGCGCTGGAGCAACACCCGAATCACGATCGCCGGTGCTCGCGGGCACCGCCCTCCCAGGGCCAATCTCCGGTGAACCCGCGGGGAGATATCGCGTTCGGGGTTCAGGGAATCGCGGCCCCACTCGCCCGACAGCCGATCGGACCTCTGATCGGGCCGGTGAGGGCGAATTTGGTACCGCATACCGGATTCGAACCGGTGATCTCCGCCTTGAGAGGGCGGTGTCCTAGGCCTCTAGACGAATGCGGCAGAGGCACGCGCCGGCCCGGTGAAGGGGCCGGGATCGGCCGGGATGATACCGCGCGGAGCGAAAAAGCCGCAACCGCGCTCCTTCCGCGACGGCTACAGGCGGTGCGTTTCGAGGAACGCACGGATCGCCTCGGCGACCTGCTGGTAGCCGTCCTCGGCGAGGACGAGGCCGTAATGCGAGTGGGCGCCGAACGGCTCGTACTCTGCGCCGAGCCACGTCGCCAGCCGCTCCGCGTCCGGCTCCGGCACCCGCTGGTCGAGGCCGGCCCCGATGACGAGGCGCGGCAGGCCCTCGAAGATGCGGCGGTCGATCGACACCCCTTGGAGCATCTGCCGGCGCGCCGCGCCCGCCTCGTGGCGCTTCTGCCCGAGGAGGTGCTGGATCCGCAGCACGTCCGCCAGCGACAGGTCGCGATGGTCGCGCTGGAGCTTCTCCGGCAGGGTCTCCCAGCCGATCCACGACTTGCCGTACACGTCCGGGATCTCGCGCAGCTCGTGCGGCCGGGCCGGCGGGCGAAGGTCACGCGGGAGTTCCGGGGCAAGCAGGACGAGACCGGAGATCGGCATCCGCTCGGCCGCCTTGAGTGCGAGCAGGGCGCCCATCCCGTGGCCGATCGCGACGGAGCCGGGGCCGAGGCGGTCCAGGGCCGCGACCACGTCCTCGACATACGTGTCAAACGACAGGCTGGCGGGATCGGCCGTCTGCGACCAGAAGTGGTTCTGGAGGTTGAGCGCGTGGCCCTCCCAGCCACGCCCGGCGAAGTAGCCGAGGTAACGCTCCCACAGCCACGATCCGGCCAGCTCCCCGTGGACGAACAGCAGGGGTTTCCGCCTCGACCGACGCTCCGGCAACCACGACTCGATGTACAGGCCGCGGTCGACGAGCTCGATCTCGTCCTTGCGCACCGGTCGGCCGTTGACCGGCGGAACCTGGGCGCGGGCGAGGATCGCGTCGGGCGTCGAATCGTGCATCCGGCTCACCATTCGTGCGGGTTGATGACGAGGCCGGTCAGGGCCTTCGGGTAGAAGTAGGTCGACTTCTGGGGCATGATGTCCCCGTCGGCCGCGACGTCGGCGATCGACGCGACTGGCGTCGGCTCGAGCAGGAACGCCGCGGTCGCACCGTCGACACCCTGCTCGACCCGCTCGATCGCCTCGTGCGCCGACTTCGTGTAGCCGATTCTCGCCCCCTCCGCAACGGCCGCGGGATCGATCCTGAGAAGGTGCTCCAGCGCGGCGCCGAGGAGCACGACATCGAGTCCGCGGAGCGCGTCGCCGCCGCGTGGCAGGAACCGCTCGAACGCGGCTCGCCGGGCGATGAGCGTCGCCCCGCGACCGGCGGTCCACAGGCCGAACCGTCCGGATCCGCCCGGCTCGAGCGCCGCCGCCCCGAACCGCCCGGCGAGCGCCGCCGCGTCGACCTCCGAGCGGACCTCGAACAGCTCCCCGAGCCTGGCCCACAGCCGGTCGACGTCGTCGGCCGCCAGGCCGAGCACGACGCGATGCGTCGGCAGCACCGTCAACGGAGCCTGTCCCATCGGCAGCAGCAGGGCGAGCAGGTAGTCGAACGGAGGGTCCTCCTCGCACGAGCGGCTCATCCGCCGCTCGTCGCGGTAGCGGAGGGCCGTCTCGTAGCGATGGTGGCCGTCGGCGATCGTGACCGGTCCGGCACCGGCGAGGCGGACCAGCTCGCCGGCGGGCCCATCCTCGTCGGCTGACCCATCGGACTCGCGATCCGCGTCGATCGCCCACAGACGGTGGCGAGTTCCGTCCTCGTCGACGACGTCGACGGTGGGCAGCGTGGCCGCGGCGGCGGCGAGGACCGCCCCGGCGGCACCGGACCCGTCGTCGAACAGGGCGACCACCGGACTCGTGTTGACGCCCGTCGCCCGGAGGAGGCGGTAGCGATCCTCGCGCGCGGGAGCGAGGGTTCGTTCGTGCGGAAGGACCCCGGACGCGGGGCCGAACGCCTCGAGCCTGAGCCGCCCGAAGAACCCGCGCTGGACCCGCTCGGCGTCCGTGCCGGGAACGCGGTACGTCTGCTCGTAGACGTAGACCGAAGGATGGGCGTCCTTGCGAACGGTCCCGTCGGACCGCCAGGCGGCGAGCGTCCGTGCGGCGCGACGGTAGCGCTCGTCGGGATCCTCGCCCGGTTCGCCGGCCGGCAGGTCCAGTCGGATGACGTTGGCCGCGTGACGCGCGACGAGGCGGGCGCGCTCCTCGGGGCCGACGACGTCGTACGGCGGGCTGACGACGGCGGCGAGGTCGCCGACCACGTCCGCGTCGAAACGAAGGGCGCGGAACGGGCGAATGACGGGCACGGGCTCCTCGGGCTTCGCCGGTCGGGGCGGCGGGCTGGGGACGGGACGATCGGATCGTACGACAGCCGGGCGCCCGATGCCGACCTCGACCCAGGGCTGAAGCCGACATCGACCCAGGGCCGAAGCCGACATCGACGTCGGGCCTAAGCCATCGGACGCAACTTTTCGGCCAATCCGGACGTCGATGCTGCGATCGCCAAATCGCGATCCCAGGAGGGACTGTGCCCGCGTTCGGTCGACGCTTCGCCCGGATCATCGCCGCCGCCGGACTCGCGACGAGCGTCGCGCTGCCCGGCGCTGCCGTGATCGCGGCCGAGCCGGCGACGACCGTCGAGGGCCTGACGATCGAGGCGCGGGTGATGCTCCAGGGCCACGCCCGGGTCGGGAGCTGGATGGCGATCGACATCCGGGTCCGCAACGACGGCCCTCCGATCGTGGGCGAGCTCGTTCTCGCCGGCGGCGCCCAGGGCAGGACCCGGTTCGCAACCCTGGTCGACCTGCCGACCACGTCGGACAAGCACTACCGCCTGTACGCCCAGCCGCCCGGGTTCGGCAATCAGCTCGACGTGATCCTCGTCGCGCAGGGCCGGACGATCGCGAGCGCGCGCACCGCCTTCACGATCCACGAGCCCGCGCAACTCGTCGTCGGCGTCGTCGCCGAGCAGGCGCAGCGCCTGGTCGGCTCCATCGACCTGCTGCCGGGCCAGGACGGCGTGGCCGCGGCCATCGTGCCGCTCGGGCCGGCCGACCTGCCGGACCGGGTCGAGGCGTGGGCGGCGATGGATCGCCTCGTCTGGCAGGACGTCGACTCGACCCAGCTCACTCCCGAGCAGGTCGCCGCACTGCGCGGCTGGCTCGCGTCCGGAGGCCGGCTCGTCGTGGTCGGCGGATCGGCCAACCCATCGGTCCTGTCCGCGCTCCCAGACGATCTTCTGCCGTTCCGGCCGGACGTCACGATCGATGTCCCGCCGACCGCCCTGGCGGACCTGCTCGGCGAGGTCCCCGGGGCAACGGACCTGCCCGGCCTGTCCGGCCGCCTCGC
>Ga0299906_10003073_pt1 | contig 13767 bp, 10 predicted proteins | sample RVTome_14_FD_200259 | JGI IMG/M metagenome (GOLD analysis project Ga0299906, IMG submission 200259) | Soil microbial communities from uranium-contaminated site in the Upper Colorado River Basin, Wyoming, United States - RVT145D125 (version 2) ... | reverse complement strand
CCGCCCGTCGAAGGGGATGAACCACAACATCGTCGCACTGGCCGCCATCGGATGCGCGAGCACGCCCTCGGCCGCCTCCAGCCCGATCACCACCACGGCATCCGGCTCATCCATGTCGCCATCCGCCGCCGCCAGCCCCGCGCTGCGCGCGAGGAAGCGGTGGAAGTCGTCACGATCGCCGACGAGGCGGATGGTCGAGCCGGGCTCCAGGTTCTTCAGCGCCTGCACGAACCAGCGGCTCTCGGCGACGTGCTCCGGCTCCTGCGCCCGCATCGTCACGTGCCACGGCGAGGCCGGCGCATCGCCGCCAACAGCGCCGCCCGGCCACTCGCCGATGTATTCGCCGTATCGCTGCGCCCACAGCGCCAGCACAAGACTGTAGTGCACCGCCATGACCGGCAGGCCCTGGAACCGGCCCGCGGTCAGCAGCTTCATCCAGTCATCCGAGAAGACCCGGCGCAAATGCCCGTCCTGGGCGAGGAAGACCCGAACGATTTCGCGGCTCTGGCGGGCGATCCACTGCTCCAGCGGCGGCGTGAAGCCGCGCTTGGGCCGGTCGAACGCCGCGCGGGGCAGGTATCGCTCGGCGAGCCGATGGAGGATCCACTTGTTGCGCCCCTCGCGAACCTTGAAGCTCGGGGGCAGCGACATGAGAAAGTCCACGACGCGGTCATCGAGCAGCGGATGCCGCGCCTCCAGTCCGCACGACATCGCCGCGCGGTCCTCGATCGTCAGCAGGTAGTCCGGCAGGTTGGTCTTCAGGTCGGCGTAGAGCACGCGGTTGAGCCGGTCGAAACGCCGGTGCCGCGGCCAGTGCGCGGCAAGGGCGTCGAACGACCCGGCGTCTTGCGTCAGTGCCTCCTTCAGGGCAGGGCTGAACATGACCTCCCGCGCTCCGCGCCAGCCGAGAAAACCGCTTCGGTGCAGGTGGTGCATCGGGTCATCCACGGCCGCGGCGAAGCCCGTCCGCGTGAGATCGCCCTCGGCCGCCCGCTGCGTCTCCAGGACCCAGTTGTAGCGCCCCGGATAGCCGGCGGTCAGCTCGTCGCCGCCCTGCCCGGAGAGCACCACCGTCAGCGACTCGCGGCAGAGACGCGAAAGGGCGATCTGCGAGGTCACGGTGAAGTTGCCGAACGGCTCATCGAAGAACTTCTGCGCTTCATAGAGATCGCCCACGTAGTCGCCCGGCGCCATGACCCGCGATTCCCATTCGCAATGGCAGTGCCTGGCGACGATCTGGGCGAATGGCCGCTCGTCGTAGGCCTCGTTCTCGAACCCGATGGTGAAGGCCCGCACCGGCCCGCCGCCGGACTCGGCCGCGGCCCGCGCGGCCATGGCGGTGATGATCGACGAGTCGATCCCGCCCGAGAGCAGGCACCCCAGCGGCACATCGCTGTGCAGGCGCTGACGCACGGCATCGTCGAGCAGGTTGTCCAGCCGGTCGATGACCGCCGGCTCATCGTCGGTGTCGATCTCCACCGGCGTCACATCCCACCACGGATCGACCGCCCACGTCCAGGCCGTCGCGTCGAGCATCAGGCGATGGGCCGCCGGCAGCATGTGGATACCCCGGAAGATCGTGCGCGGCGAGGCCATGCAGCCGCGCGTGAAGAACTCATCCAGCGCTGCGGCGCTGATGTCGAAACGCCGTCCCACATAGGTGAGAATCGCCTTGAGCTCGCTGGCGAAGACGAACTGTGCCTCGTCGGCATGCCAGTACAGCGGCTTCTTGCCCAGCCGGTCGCGGGCGAGGAGCAGCGTGCGGCACGCATCATCCCAGTGCGCCAGGGCGAACATGCCCCGAAAGCGCGTCAGGGCCGCAGGCCCCTCGGTGTTAAGGGCGTGGAACACGATCTCGGTGTCGCTGTTCGAGGCGAACGTCGCGCCGGCGGCCTCGAACGTCCTCCGAAGTTCGCGGTAGTTGTAGACCTCGCCGTTGTAGACCAGGGCGAGCCGGTCGCCGGCGACCATGGGCTGCTGGCCGCCCACGAGGTCGATCACCTTCAGACGACGATGGGCCAGCGCGACGCCATCACGGACCCATATTCCCGCCTCATCGGGCCCGCGATGGGCCAGCGCCTCGCGCGCGGCAACGATGCGCCGCTCATCGGGCCGTTTCCGGGGATCGCGCTGGATGACGCCGACGATGCCGCACATGGGGGAGAGGGGTCAGGGGTCAGGTGGCAGGTGGCATGGCCCTCATGGCTCATGGCTCATGGCTCACGGCTCACGGCTCATGCCTCTCTCGCCTCGATGCCTTCTCCCGGAACCATCGGCCAGATCGTCGATCGCTCCTCACCTTCGATACACTCTCGTCATGGCGCACGTCCAGGAGCCCGCTTTTCGCATCGGGCACGGCTACGACCTGCATCGACTGGAGCCGATCGCGCCCGCCGGCGCGGGCCGCCCGTTCATCCTCGCGGGGGTGCGTTTCGATCACGACCGCGGGCCGGTGGGCCATTCCGACGGCGATGCGGTCTTCCATGCCGTCACCGACGCCCTGCTGGGGGCGATCGGCGCGCCGGACATCGGCCAGCTCTTCCCCGATGACGACCCCCGGAATGCGGCCCGCGATTCATCGGTCTTCGTTGGCGAGGCGATGCGGCGGGTTCGCGCGGCGGGCTTTGACGTTGCCAATCTCGATGTCACGGTCATCTGCGAGCGGCCGAAAATCGGCCCGCGCAAGCACGACCTGGTCGCATCGCTCGCCCGGCGGCTCGGCTGCGATGTGTCCCAGGTGAACCTGAAGGGCAAGACGCACGAGCAGGTCGATGCCGTGGGCGAGGGTCGGGCGATCGAAGTCCATGCGGTGGCCCTGTTGCGCCGGTCCGCGCGGTAGCGACCGGGGGCGGGGCGAGTTCCGGGGGGCCAAAATTTGCCCATCGGTCAGCGCATGTCCGAATGAATGGGGGTCCGGCCGGCGACGGGCCGCCGTTGCGCCCAGCAACACCGGCGCCGCTGCCACGAGATCCAGCCGTGCACCTCCGCTCGCCCAAGTCGATCGTCCGCGGCCGCCGGCCTTCGTGGCTGATGCCGCTGATGGTCTTCGTCATCGTCGCCGGGGCCTTCGGCGGTCTTCATGCGGTCGATCGGCAGCACGAGATCGACGAGATCCGGCTCCAGACCTCCATCACCGCCGAGCAGGTGGCCATCCGCCTCCAGTATTACCTGGAGGTGCGGCTGGCCGAGATCGACATTCTGCGGAAGATGTTCGCGGAGGGGCGCGTCCGCAATGAGGCGCATTTCCGCGCTCTTGCCGACGAGGTGCTCATCAGCTTCTCCGACATTCAGTCCGTCAACTGGGTCGACGGCGACGGGCGCATCCGCTGGATTCAGCCCGAGTCGGGCAACCTCGCCGCCAAGGGCGCCCTGCTGCGCAGCCACCCCGTGGCGGGGCCGATCCTGGCCGACATCGACCGCATGGGCGCGAGCAAGGCCACGCCGCCCGTGGAACTCATTCAGGGCAAGCGCGGCGTGGTGGCGTACTTTCCCATTCGCGGCGACGGTCCCGCCGCGCGCCGCGGCTACGTGAGCGTCGTCTTCCGCCTCCGCCCGATCATCACCGGCTGTCTCGGCGCCGATGTGCCGGCCAACTTCTTCTACGAGATTCGCGATGAGAACCGGCTGGTGCTGGCCACCGGCCGCGCCGACGCCGCGGTCGAGGATCTCTTCGCCGCCTGCTCGCTGCGGTTTCTCGATCGCACGTGGCGACTGTCGCTGGCGCCGCGGCCGCACGTGGTCGCATTGCACCACGACTTGGCCGGCTGGGGCGTGCTGGCCCTCGGGCTGGCTCTGGGACTCACACTGGCGTGGGACCGCTGGCGTCTCAGCTTCGGCCGGCGGTCGCTGGAGACCCGCACCGCCGAGCTGCTGGCCATCTACCAGGCGTACCCGGACATCCAGATCCGCGTGCGCGCCGACGGCACGGTGCTGGACTGCCAGAGCAGTCTCCAGTCGCGCCTGTACCTGTCGCCGGATCGCTTTCTCGGTCGGCGACTTCAGGACGTGCTGCCAGGCCCCATCGCCGGCCGCTTCCTGGAGGCGATCCGGCGGGTCGCCGCGGAGGGCGACCTCGTTCAGTTCGAGTACGCGCTGGACTTCGAGGACGGCGCCGAACACTACGAAGCGCGCGTCGTGCTCCTGAACCCGGGCGAATTGATCGTCATCGCCCGCGAGATCACCGAACGCAAGCGCGCCGAGCACCGCCAGAAGCTCATGATGGACGAGCTGGACCACCGGGTGAAGAACACGATCGCCTCCATTCTGTCCCTCCACGAGCAGACGCTCGCATCGTCGGACTCGATGGCCACCTACCGCGACCGGTTCACCGATCGGCTGCTGGCCATGGCCCGCACGCACGAGGCGCTGGCGAGCGCGAAGTGGACGGGCGTGAGCGTGCGCCGGCTGCTGCGCGAGACGCTGTTCGCGCACGTGGGCGAGAATCACGCCCGCATCCGCCTGGCGGGCGACGACGTGGTGCTTCCGGCCCGCCTCTCCTCGGTGCTCTGCCTGGTGCTGCACGAGCTCACCACCAATGCCGTCAAGTACGGTTCGCTCTCGACGGCGGCCGGGCTGGTGGACATCGCCTGGATGCGCCGAGCCCCGTCCGGCCCGCTCGAGCTGCGCTGGACCGAGCGCGGCGGCCCGGCCGTCACCGCGCCGCCGAAGCGCGGCGTGGGCACCTCGATCATCGTCGGTCTCGTCGAGTTCCAGCTCGGCGGCGCGGCGGACCTCGCCTTCCCGCGGCAGGGCATGACCGCCGTGCTGACGCTTCCGATCGGCGATGAACATCGCGACCCTCGTCAATTCAGCTCGCCGGTCGCCGCCGAGGATGCCGCGCACGCCGTGACGACCGGCGTATGATGCCGCGATGACCATCAGCCATCTCTGGCAGGCCGCCGCGTCGTATTCCGCCCGGGCGCACGAACATCAGCGTCGCCATGACGGCGTCACCCCGTTCGCCTCGCACCCGGCGCGGGTGGCGATGACCGTCGCGTGCGTGTTCGGCGTGACCGACGAGGTCGTCCTCGCCGCCGCGCTCCTGCACGATGTGATCGAGGACTGCCACGTCGATTACGACGCGCTGAACGAGCAGTTCGGCCCGGACGTCGCGGACCTGGTCGTCTGCCTGACCAAGGACAAGCGTCTTATCGAGGCCGAGCGCGAGCGGGCCTACGACCGCCAGCTCGCCGCTGGACCGTGGGAGGCGCGGCTGATCAAGCTCGCGGATGTGTACGACAACCTCGCCGACAGCCGCGGCAGCGAATCCCGCCGCGCCAAGCTGGACAAGGTGCGGCGGGCGCTGACCCTGGCCGCGAACGACCCCGAACTGGCCGAAGCGCGGCGGATCGTGTCCGAGTACGCCGCCTCGGTGGAGAAAACGCTGGCCACGGCGGCCCGTTGAGCCGCTCGCGCGGAATCCCACCGGCCCGGAAGGTGTCACATTGATGCCCGACCGACGCCCGCACACGAATCCGCGCACCCGCATGTCCACGATCGCAACCATCCTGTCGGCCCTGACCATGCTGGCCCTGTCGTGCCGCCCGGCGCCGCCGCCGATTCCGGACCCGGCCCCGCCGGCGGATGTCGCCGAGCCGCCGGCGCAGGAAGCGCAGAACGCCGATGCCGCTGTGAGCGCCCTGCCGCCGCACCTGGAGGCGCTGCTCGATGAGCTGGAGGCGAGCGGGCGCGATCTGACCGGCTTCACCGCCGACATTACCTACGAGAAGTTCGATGCCCTGCTGGAGCGGCGCGAGGTGCGCCTGGGCGAGATCCTGTACCGGGTGGACCCTGTGTCCGGCGCCAAGTCGTTCGCGATCCTATTCAGCCGCATCGTCATCAACCGCCGCGCCAACGATGAGCCGAAGCACTTCATCTTCGACGGCCGCTGGCTGGCGGAGATCAACCAGAACGACAGGCAGCTCATCCAGCGCGAGATCGTCCCGCCGGGCGAGATGTTCGATCCGCTGAAGCTCGGCGAGGGGCCGATCCCGCTGCCCATCGGCCAGGCCAAAGCCGATGTGCTCAAGCGCTTCGAGGTCACCGATGCATCGCTGCCCACCGAGGGCCTGCTGGCGCGGCTGGATGCCGCGACCGTTGATGGCATTCGACTGATCCCCCTTCCGGGCGTGCCCGAGGCCGACGAATTCAGGCACGTGGACCTGTTCTACGACAAGACCACGCGCCTGCCCATGGGCATCGACGCCGTCGAGCCCAACGACGACCGCAAGACGGTCCTGCTCTCGAACGTGCAGCGCAATCCCGAGTTCACCGATGCGATGAAGGCCAAGATCGTCATTCCCGAACCGAACCCTCGGGAGTGGCGCATCGACGTGCAGCCGTGGCGCGGCAACGGCTGAGCGCGGCAGCCGCTGAACGCGATCAGGGCGCGCCGCGATCGACCTTCCAACTTGTGGCACGGCCGCCGCCACAGGGCCGATACTCCCTCCTGCATCCCAACCTTCTATGGGGCATAGACTTGGGTGCCTCGCCGCGCTTCACGTCAACGGTCGTGATGCCGCGGCCGCGGCCGCCTTTCGGGTCTGCGTTCCGGGGGCGTCAAAGGAGTGACCATGACCCGTCATCGACCTTGCCCGACCACCGGCCTCCTCGCCCTGCTCCTGGCGGTGACAATCACCCCATCGACGCTCGCGCGGCAGGCCCAGCAGCAGCGGCCGCTCGTGCCCGAGGGGTTCGTCCTCAACGAGGCGGCCTCGCGCGCCATTTCCGCCGAGTGGCTCACCGAGGAAGAGCGGCGGCAGCTTCGCCTCTTTCACGGCGTGTGGGACACGCGCGACCTTGTCACGCCCGCCGACCTCGCCCTCATCGCCCTGAACGCCTGGAACTTCGATGACCCGTCGCTGAACAATCCCAAGGCCCCGGCCGAGATCCGCGCTGAGGCCCGCCTGCGGCAGGGCGAGGTCGATGCCGCGCTGGCCCTGCTCGAGGGCGTCGAGACGAATCATGCCGCGCGCCTGCGGGCCGAAGCCCACGAGATGCAGGGCGAACTGAAGGAAGCCGAGGCCGTCATCGGCCCGGTCGTCGAGCGCCTGCTGGAAGCGCGAAGCGAGGACCCCGCCGAGCTGACGCACGGCGTGGCGGCGATGGCGCTTCGCGCCCGGCTTCAGGGCCAGCCCTCGCGCGACTTTCAGACCATGATGAGTCTGCTCGGTTTCGCCCACCAGCAGCTCGACCGACTCTATTGGCCGGCGAAGCTCGAAGAGGCCCGCCTGCTGCTGGACAAGGACAACACCCAGGACGCCGTCGCGGCCCTGCACGAGACGCTGGATCTCAATCCCCGCTGCGCCGAGGCGTGGTACGAGCTCGGCCGCGTGGCCCTCGACCGCTTCGATTTCGATTCCGCCCAGATCGCCGCCAACGCCCTGATGCGTCTCAACCCCGACCACCCGCTGGCGGCGCTGCTCATGGCCGAATCGCAGCTCATCCAGGACGACCCGGACGGCGCGATGGAATTGCTCGAGCCCATCGCCCGCCGCTGGCCGAAGCTGCGTCTCGTGCACGCCTATGTCGCCGCGGCCCAGGCGCTCTTCTACGACGAGACGAAGATGCGCGAGGCGATCGCCCGCTTCGAGGAACTCTCTCCCGGCAGCGGGCTGTCGCACTATATCGTCGGCGCGCACCTCTCGCTCAACCGCCAGTACGACGCCGCCGCCGAGGTACTGGAGGAGGCCATCCGCCGTCATCCCGCCTGGCCGGCGCCGCAGATCGAACTGGGACTCATGGAGCTCCAGTCCGGCCGCGACGATCACGCCCTCGACGCCCTGCGCAGCGTGACGCAGCTCGACCCCTTCAACAAGCGGGCCGCCAACAGTCTCTTCCTGCTCGAAGAGCTGACCGAGTACGCGACGATCGAGTCCGAGCACTTCATCGTGCGCTACAAGCCCGGCATCGACGAGGTCATGGTGGACATGATGCTCGAGGTGCTGGAGCGCATCCATGCGACCGTCGCCGGCCGCTTCCGCTTCGAGCCGGACCGCAAGACCACCATCGAGGTCATGCCCGATCACCAGCGCTTCGCGGTTCGCATCACCGGCATGCCCTTCATCCACACCATCGCCGCGTGCACCGGCCCGGTCATCGCCATGGAGGTGCCGCGCGAAGGCGCGCCATCGAAGCACCTGGGCCGCTTCGACTGGCCGCGGGTCATCCAGCACGAGTACACGCACACCATCACCCTGGGCCAGTCGCACAACCGCCTGCCGCACTGGCTGACCGAGGCCGCATCCGTGAGCATGGAGCTCTCGCCGCGCGGCTACGAGACGTGCCTCATGCTCTCCGACTCGTGGCACAAGGGCACCCTCTTCGACCTCGATGAGATCAAGTGGGCCTTCGTCCGCCCGCGCCAGCCGAGCGACCGCGGCAAGGCCTACGCCCAGTCGCACTGGATGGTGCAGTACATGAACGAACGCTTCGGCGAGTCGGCCCTCATCCGGCTGCTGGAGCGCTACTTCGACGGCGAACGCGAGCAGGCCGCCATGCCCAACGCCCTGGGGGTGTCGCGGCAGGACTTTTACCGCGACTTCCTGACGTGGGCCGGCTCGATGGTCAAGGCCTGGGGGCTCGATCCCGAGCCGCCGATGGAGGACCTGCTCGACGAGCTGCGCAGCGCCGACCCGGCCATCGAGGCCCAGATGGAGAAGTCGCGCCTCGCGCGGCTGAATGTCATCGTCAAGCGCCTCTCCGACCAGATCGGCGAGCCGGCGCGCCTGCGCCGGCGCGAGCTGACGGCACAGGACTGGCCCGATCTCCTGCGCCCGCCGGTGAACATCTCCGACGAGCAGCTCGACACGTGGCTCGCAGAACACCCGGATCATCCGGACCTGCTGGAGATCAGGATCCGCCGCGCGCTGGAGCGGGCCAACGACGAAGTGGATGAGTCGATGATCACCCTGCTGGAGCAGTACGCCGGCGCGCGGCCGGTCGATCCCATGCCGCACCGCAAGCTGGCGTGGTACTGGCTGGCGGGCGAGACGCCGGACCGGGCCATTCCGCACCTGGAGATGCTCGATGCGGTCGAGGAGAAGACGCCCGTTTTCGCCACCCAGCTCGCCAAGCTCTACCGCGAGGCCGGCCAGCGCGACAAGGCCATGGCCAAGGCGACGCGGGCGATCCACTTCGATCCCTACGACGCCCCGGCGCGCGAGCTGGCCGCGACCATCGCCATCGAGATCCGCAACCTCCAGCTCGCGCGGCAGCACATCCGCGCCCTGACCCTCATCGAGCCGGACCGCCCCCAGCACCAGCGCCGCCTGGAGGCGATCGAGCGCCTGCTGGCGGGGGGGTGAATCTGCGGTCGGCGCCTCCATCGTTCGTTGCGAAAGCCGTCGGCCGCGCCTACGCTCGATCTTCGCGCCAACGTAGGACCGAATCGGCGACCACGGAGCTGCGCCCGCGATTGACACCGCCATGAAGTTCCAACTCCTGGATGAGATCATCGAGCAGACGCCCGAGCGCATCGTGGCGATCAAGCAGGTCTCGCTGGCCGAGGAGTACCTGGCCGACCACTTTCCGACCTTTCCCGTCCTGCCGGGGGTGATGATGATCGAGACCATGGCCCAGGCCGCGCGGCGGATGCTGGCCGGTCGCGGCGATGCCCGCCTGGTGCTCGGCGAGGTCAAGGCCCTGAAGTTCGGCTCCATGGTCCGGCCGGGCGAAATCCTGGAAGTCGAAGTCACGGTCCAGAAGGACCTGGGCGAGGGCCGGTTCCTCTGCCGCGGCACGGGGCGGGTCCGCAGGCCGGCCCGGGAGCGGGACAATATCGTTGCCGGCCGCCCTTCCGGCGACCATTCCGGGGCCGGCGGTGGATCGGCTGACCCTTCCTCCGGGTCCGGCGAGACAGCCGTCTCCGGCCGGTTTACCATGAGGCCCATCCGCGTGGCCACGTGAGCCGACCTCCAGGCCCGAGGATGCGGCACAGACGGAGCGAGCCACCCATGCCCGACACGATCATGACCCGCGATGAGATCTTCAGCAAGGTTCAGGAGGTGCTGGTCGAGGCCCTCGGCGCCGACGACGACGAGATCGCCCTGGAGACCAGTCTCACCGGCGACCTGGAGGCCGAGTCCATCGACTTTCTCGACATCGTCTTCCGCCTGGAGAAGACCTTCTCCACCGACGGCAGGCCGTTCAAGGTCGAGCAGGGCGAGCTGTTCCCGGAGAACCTCACCGAGAACCCGGAGTGGGTGCAGGGCGGCAGGCTCACCGACGCGGGCATGGCGATGCTCACGCAGCGCATGCCGCACGTGGACTTCTCCGGCTTCGAGAATGACCGCGAGGTGGCCAAGGTCGCCGAGCTGATCACCGTCAAGTCCATCGTGGATTTCGTGGAGCGCAAGTTGTCGAAGTAGCCCCGCGCCCCGGCCCTGGGAAGCGACTCACCACAGAGACGCAGAGGAGAAGGAACCACGGATAGACACGGATACACACGGATGGGTGTAGATGCTCACACCACCATTCCCCGATATCTGTTTCCATCTGTTTCCATCCGTGTTCATCCGTGTCCATCCGTGGTTTCAATGTCCGAGTTTCTCCGCGATTCTGCGGCCACTCCCCTGCGTCCGCGGGGCTGACTGAATGGGCAAGGGGCCGGGGCTGGATATCGTCCCATGCGGTGGATGTGGATTGACCGGATCATCGAGTTCGAGCCCGACAAGCGGCTGGTGGCGATCAAGAACGTGTCGCTGGCCGAGGAGCACCTGCACGATCACTTCGCCGCCGACGCCTCCGGGCCGGCCATGCCGCTCATGCCGGCCTCCCTGCTGATCGAGGGCATGGCGCAGACCGCTGGCGTGCTCGTGGGGACCATGAGCGGCTTTCGGGAGAAGGTCATCCTCGCCAAGATTATCGAGGCCCGTTTCGATCGCGAGGTCACGCCCGGGCAGACGGTCCGCTACGAAGCCCAGGTGGAGCGGTTCGACCACGCGGGCGCGGCAACGACGGGCATCGTCTCGGTGCTGGCCCCGCCGGACTTGCAATGGCGCGAGATCGGCGCCGTCGGCCTCATGTTCAGCCACATCGACCGCAATGTCTCGGGCCTGGCCTTCCCGAAGGAGAACTTCGTCTTCTCGGACAACTTCCGCATGATCCTCCGCGCCGCGGGTCTCGACCGGCTCGAAGCCCGGCCGCCCGCGTAGGTCAGGTCCAACGACCTGACCGGCGTGCTCTTGCTTTGACGCACGCGGCCGATAACGAATGACCTCGGCGCAGAAAAAGGGCCCCGACCGGGGAGGCAAACCAGTACGGGGCCGATCCAGGGGACTGAGAAACCAAACGCTCGCCAAATCCACCACGATCATCCAATTCGATCGCCGCGGCCCCAAGCGTTGTGGGCCGGGGTGGCCGACCGGCGGGCCGTCTGCGACGCCTGCGCCGACTCTGCGGTCGCCGAACGTCCGCGAAGCCGGGCCCGGGGAGTACAATCGCCCCCATGCCCCGTCGTCCTGCCCCCGGTCACCCGGTTCCACCGTCCAACGACGGCGCTGCCCGACGCGAGCACGTTGCCGTCTACGCCGGCTCGTTCGACCCGATCACCTTCGGGCACCTGGATGTCCTCCAGCGGGCGCGCCAACTGTTCGACGCCATCGTGCTCGGCATCGGCATCAACCCCGACAAACCGCCCCTGTTCAGCCTCGAGCAGCGGGTGACGATGGCCCGGGCGCTCACCGAGCAGATGGTCCGGGAACATCCCGACGGAAGCCCGGTGCGGGTGGACTCCTACGACGGCCTGACCGTCGACTTCGCCAGGGCCTGCGGAGCATCGGCCATTCTGCGCGGCATCCGCAACATCACCGACCTTGCCACTGAGTGCCAGCTCGCCATCACCAACCGCCAGGTGGCCGACATCGAGACGGTGTTCATCGTCACCGCCGAGCAGTACTCGTTCACCAGCTCCAGTCTCATCCGCCAGGTGGCGGCGATGGGGGGGTCGCTGGATCGCCTGGCGTCCATCATCCCGCCGCTCGTCCTCGACGAATTGAAGAAACTCCAGCGCGACCCGCGCAAACCCCTCAGCCGCCTGGCGCGAGATCAGCACATTGACTAGAGCGCAGTCCGATTCAGAATCACCACGGAGGACACGGAGGAACACGGAGGAAGGAAATCAGAACGTTGAAACGCAGCAGACACGATCCGCCACCGTGCGATGTGCATGCACGTCGCGCCCGGCTCCATTGTCCACATTTCTGTTTTCTGCTTTCTGCTTTCTGTTTTCTGCTTTCTGTTTTCATTCCTCTCCCCCTCCGTGCCCCTCCGTATTCCTCCGTGGTGAATGATCTCCGACCGCTGGCGCATGCAACTGGACTACCGCGTCATTTCGATCGGCACGCTTGCCGCGCATCCTCTGTGGGATGAGAAGGTCCAGTCGCGCACCGGGCACGCCACCACGACACTCATCCGCGCCGGCGATGCGGCCATCCTCGTCGATCCGTCACTGCCCGCCCCGGCGCTGCTGGCCCGAATGTCCGAGCGCACGAACCTCCATCCCGATGCGGTCACGCACGTGTTTCTCACCTCGTTCGAGCGCGAGCGCCGCCGCGCCCTCGGCGCGTTCGAGAGCGCGGCATGGTTGCTGCACGAATCGGAGATGGATTCGGCCCGGGAGTCGCTCGACGCTCAGCGGGACGATGCCCGCGACGCCGGCGACGGCGACCTGCTGGCCCTGATCGACGCGGAGCGGGATATCCTGGAGCGCTGCCGCGCAGCCCCGGATCGCCTGGCGCCCGGCGTGGACCTCTTTCCGCTCCCGGGAATCACCCCCGGCTGCTGCGGGCTGCTGCTGAGTCTGCCGGGACAGACGGTGCTGGTGTGCGGCGACGCGGTGCCCACGCTGGAGCACCTCGCGAGCGGGCAGGTGCTGCCGCACTGCGCCTCGATCGAGCAGGCGCGGGAGTCGTTCCGCGAGGCGGTGGAGATCGCCGATGTGCTCATCCTCGGGCGCGACAACCTGGCCTGCAATCCTCTGCGCCGGCTCATGTGATCGCCTCAGGGCACGAAACAGCCGGCGGCTCCTACAATTCAATCGTGCGCCGGTTCACCCTGATCCTGGTTTCGCTGCTGCTGCCGTGCGCGGCGGGATGCGCCTCATCGCGCGCTCCCGAGACGCCGGAGCCGACCGAGCAGTCGCAAGCGACAGGGGAGGACGATGCTCGAGCCGCAGCGCCGGGCGATGATCACGCCGCGCCGACTCCGGCAGCCCCGCAGCAGCCCAAAGTGATCCTGCCCTCGCCCGATTCGCGTGCCGCGCTCCCGACGCCGGGCGATGACGATCCGACTCGCGGCGATCAGTCCGCCGACGCTCCGCCGGCACGAGCGCAGCCCCCGCCACGTCGGCCGCCATCGCCGGAGGATCCCGCCGACAGTGCTCCGCCGCGCTCCGCGCCGGCCGATGAGCCGGGCGAACAGGAATCGCCCGCCGAACCGCTGCACTGGGCGGTCGCCCTGGGCCTGCGATCGCTCCAGGTCCAACTGGCGTTTCCAGTGGTCGATCGCGTGGTGCTCGTGCCCGATGCGGCGACGTACCTCGATGAACTGTCGAAGTGGTCGCCCGAGGGCCGGTGGCCCGTGCTCATCGAGGACGATGTGCTTGCGCCGATGTTCATTCGGACCTTCGCACCCGCGCAGGTTGTCGTCCGCGAGTCAGTCGGGCCGATGCGCGGCACGATCGATGAGCGCCGCCGGCGCCTGGAGAGCATCGTCGTACACGCCTGGGGCGGCCCTGCGGAGAGCACCTCGATCCGCGACGCCCTGACG
>Ga0299906_10003072_pt1 | contig 13768 bp, 9 predicted proteins | sample RVTome_14_FD_200259 | JGI IMG/M metagenome (GOLD analysis project Ga0299906, IMG submission 200259) | Soil microbial communities from uranium-contaminated site in the Upper Colorado River Basin, Wyoming, United States - RVT145D125 (version 2) ... | reverse complement strand
ACGAGCAGCGCCAGGAACGCCAGCGCGGCGCCGAGCACGAGACGAAACAGTCGTGCGGACACACGCCACGTGAAGAGGCCGCCGGTCACCCACAGCGCCAGCAGGGACGTCCGGGTCTGTGTCAGCAGCACGCCGACCAGCACCAGGGTCGTGCATATCAGCCAGAAGTCGCGCTCCTCCCGCCCCTGGGCGGCCCACAGCTCGACGAAGACGAGCGGGACGCCGAGGACCAGATACGCCGACAGGACCACGGGGCTGCCGAGCGTCGAGGCGACCCGAGGCACTCCGGTGCTCGCGTCGCCGATCGCCTGCGAACTCAGGACCGTCTGTACGATCCCGAGCGAGGCCACGGCGACGGCCACCAACGCCACGACACGGGCGGCCCGCCTGGCGAAGGTCTTGTCCACGTCGCCACTCACCACCAGGAAGAGGAGCAGGAACCCGGTCGCGGTGAAGTACGCGGCGTCGTTGATGCGCGGCCACAGATCCCCGACGAAGACGCCGGCCAGGAGACTGATGGCGACGAAGCCCAGCATCGGCCGGTTGGTCGGCGTGCGATAGAGGTAGAGCCGGTGCGCCGGGATCTGTCGCAGCAAGACGACCGCCGCCAGCAGGAGGCCGATCATCTCGAACGGGGAGATACGGAACGCACCGATGGCGAGTTCGAAGGGACGCTGGAAGAGCAACGGCGCAAAGGACACGGACAGGAACATCAGCAACAGCAACACGCCGAGCGTCAGCCACCGATTCAGCAGCTTGACGAAGGTGGCCAGCACCAGTTTGACGTCGAGCCACATGCTCCGGTTCTCGATGTAGAGGAGATCGTAGCGGAGCTTGTCGCGCGGGTGTGTGAAGTATCCGCCGCGCAACTGCGCCAGACCGGTCATACCGGGCCGCACGACGAAACGCAGTCCGTAGTTCTCGATCTCCTTGAGGGAGGTGGCGAGGAAGATCGGCCGGATCGGCCGCGGACCGACCAGATTCATGTCGCCCCGGACGACGTTCAGGAGCTGCGGGATCTCGTCCAGCTTGGTGCGCTTCAGGAACCGGCCGATGGGCGTATACAGCGGATCGCCGGGCGTGAGCAGGCGCGCCCCGATGCGCTGCTCGGCGTCCACCAGCAGCGTACGGAACTTGAAGATGGTGAAGGGACGCATCTCGCGACCGATCCGCTGCCCCCGGTAGAGCATGGGCCCGCGGCTGGTCAACTTGATGAGGAGCGCGATCACGGCCGACACGGGCAGCAGCAGCGCGAGCCCCAGACCCGCGACGAGGATCTGCCACCAGCGGTCGAAACGGCCGTCCGTGCGGAGCCGGCGATGGCTCGTCGGGGGGCCGCTTTCCGGCAATCTAACGTTTCTGGCTTCCAGCGCGATCAACGAACTCGTTCTCCAGCACTTGCCACGTGGCGCGCCCGGTCAGGCGCAGCCCGCCGCCGCGCTCGCCGGCATGCGTACACCAGCGATCGTCTCCTCGTACCACACTGCGAGCACCAATAGGGTCCAAATCGGCCGGCTGTGATCGACGCGACGCGTCAGGTGCTCCTCGAGCAGCCGGGCGACCACCCGCGGGTCGAACAACCCCTGGGATTTCAGACGCGCCGGTGACAGCGTGTCGCAGGCGAATTCCCGAAGCCCCCCAGCGATCCAGGTCGGCATCGGCACGTTGAACCCGCGTTTTTTGCCCCGCAGTACCTCCCCTGGCAAGCGCTCGGCCATCACGCGCCGCAGCACGTGCTTCGTCGTCAGCCCACGCAGCCGCATGCCCAGGGGCATTCGGCGCGCCAGCTCCACGACCGACCGGTCCAGAAAGGGGACCCGCGCCTCCAGGGAGTGCGCCATGCTCATGCGGTCGACCTTCACGAGAATGTCGGCCGGCAGGTAGAGCTTGGCGTCGATCGCCTGCACGCGGTCGATCGGCGTCCCGTCGGCCTGCTCGTACAGTGCCTCGAAGAGCCGCCGCGTCGGAGCGAGGGGCGCGCCGGCGTCCCCATACAGTTCCCGCTTCACGTCCTCGTCGAGGATGGTCTTCCACCACAGGTGCCCCGCGGCCGGCGGGAGGTACGCACCCGTCACGAACCGCTTGGCCTTGTAGTCGAAGCTCACCTTCGCATGGGACACGGGCAGATGGCGCACGAGGGCGGGCAGCGTCTTCTCGCCGAGCCACCGCGGAAGGCGCGCGTACGCGTCCGCGAGCCGGCGCGCGCGGTACGTCTCGTAGCCCGTGAGCACCTCGTCCCCGCCCTCGCCCGACAGCACCACGGTGACGTGGCGACGGGCCAGCTCCGACAGGAAATACACCGGGATCGCGGAGGAGTCCGCGTACGGCTCGTCGAAATGACGCACCAGAGTCGGGAGCAAGGTGGCCGCGTCCGGCCGGATGGTGAGCTCGTGATGCTCGGTGCCGTAGCGCGTCGCCACCGTACGGGCCAGGTCGGTCTCGCTGAAGCTCTTCTCCTCGAACCCGATCGTGAAGGTCCGGATCGGCGAGACGCCGAGCTCGTGCATGGTCGCCACGATCGAGCCGGAGTCGAGCCCCCCCGAGAGAAACACGCCCAGCGGCACGTCGCTCATCAGGTGGCTGCGCACGGCCTCGCGGAACGTGCTCCGAAACGCCTCCTCCCAGTCGGCGTCCGACCGGCGATCGGTCGGATCGACGTGCCCCTCGAGCGTCCAGTAGGCGCGCGTGGTCGGCTCGCCCCCCGGTGTCGCGACGAGCACGTGCCCCGGGGGCAGCTGCTGCGCGTCCGCGAAGATGCTGTCGGGACCGGCGACGTACCCCAGCGTCAGGTAGTCGTGAAGCGCCTGGCGGTCGATGCGCGGCTCGAGGCCGCCGGCCAGGAGGCACTTCGGCTCGGACCCGAAGACCAGGCGGCTGCCCAGCCGCGTCACGTAGAGCGGCTTGATCCCCATCCGGTCGCGGCCGAGGAGGAGGCGGCGCCGTGTCGCGTCCCAGATGGCGAAGGCGAACATGCCTTCGAGATGCTGCGCGACGTCGAGACCGGCGTCCTCGTAGAGGTGCGCGATGACCTCCACGTCCGACCGCGTACGGAGCCGGTGGCCCCGGGCCTCCAGCAGCCGCGAGAGCTCCGGGGCGTTGTAGATCTCGCCGTTGCAGACGACCTGGACCGAGCCGTCTTCGTTGCCGAGCGGCTGCCGGCCGCCGGCGACGTCGACGATCGCCAGGCGCCGCATGCCGATGGCCACTTCGCCGTCGTGATGGAAGCCGTCCGAGTCGGGGCCACGATGGACCATGACGTCGCACATCGCTCGTACCCGCCGGGGATCGGCCGGCACGTCGCGTCCGAGCTCGAGTTCGCCTGCAATGCCGCACATGGTCGTCAGGCCGCCAGACGCTGGCGCTCCAGAGCCGCGGCCAGATCGGCCACGAGCGTCAATCGAGGACTCACGCCGAGGCGCCGAATCTGATACGGGTCGTCCCCGGGTCGGACGGCCCCCGGCCGTGACGTCGTGGCGGAACGGTAGCCGACTCGTCGCACCAGGGTGGCCGCCCCGGCGTCGTGCGAGGGCACGTGCCCGCCGGTGTTCGGGTAGCAGAAGTGCAGCGCCGGACGGCCCACGTGCTGCTCGACCGCCGCGCGGGATTCGGCCAGTTCCGCCTCCGCCTCCGCCGGTGGAAGGAGTGTGAGATTGCCGTGCGTCACGGTATGCGCCCCGATCGTCCAGCCCGCGGCCGCCAGCTCCCGCGCCTGGGCCCAGGTCATCATCGAGCCGCGCAGGGCGCCGCGTACGTCTATTCCCGCTGCGTTCGCGGCCGTCTCCAGCCATGCGTGCCGCTCGCCCGTGGGCAGCGACACGAGCGCCCGCGTGAGCGCCTTGGCCGCGCGCTCGCGATCGTCGACGGACGCCACCGGGAGCGGGGCCGCGCCCCCGGGGCACGTCACGGGAGCGGCCGCGCGATGCGCCAGCGTACGCACGACGCCCACCCAGAACGGCGCCGCATCGTCCAGGCAGCCGGTCACCACGTAGACCGTGGCCGGAATCCCGAGATCGCGCAGCACCGGAAAGGCGAGGTGGTAGTTGTCCGCGTACCCGTCGTCGAAGGTCACGGCCAGTGCCCGAGGGGGCAACGGGCCCCCGGCGTGCAGGCGTTCGACCAGCTCGTCGAGCGGCACCACCCCATAGGCGCGACGGACGAACGCCATCTGCAGGCGCAGCGCGCCCACGGAGACGCAGATGTCGGGCGCCGCGTACTCGACCGGGCCGCCGTCGGTCACCGCATGATAGCGCATCACGATCGCGCGCCGTCGCTGCCGCGCCAGGCGCGCCAGGGCCAAGAGTCCCGCATGATGCGCGATCCGTTTCGCCGCCCAGCCACCCAGGCGCGGCACCGCCGCCAGACCGCCGCTCATCGGGCCGTCTCCCACACGACCTTCTTCTCGCCGCGCATGAGCCACCCCAGGGCGACCAGGGGCGCCAGGCTCATCAAGCAGAAGTACAGCGGAATGAACATGCCGGGCGGACGGACACGCAGGCGTTCCAGGCCGAGGGCCACGCCGCCAGCGGCATAGACGCCCAGTTGCCCCCAGAGCGCCACGTCGTACACGAGCCCCTGCCCCGTGAGACACGCCGCCGCCGCGAGGAGGACCAGCAGGAACACCGGCACCAGCCAACGCAGGACGCGGTGCGACCACAGGACCGTCGCCAGCCAGGGATGCCGGATGGGGTTCAGCAACTCGCGCATTGCGAACGCGCCGCGCAGGCCCCGCGTGATGACGCGGGCCCGCCGATACAGCTCCTCGCGCAGGTGGTAGGACTCGACGGGCTCGTAGACCGGAGCCCGCTCGTCGACGATCGTCCGATACCCCTGGGTGGTCACCAGCCCCGGCTGGACGAAGTCGCTGATCACCGACCCGTCGAGCGGCTCATAGAGCGCCCGGCGCATCGCGTACGAACACCCGGCGACCCCCACGACGGAGTGGATCTGACTCTCCCACAGACGCAGGCGACGCTCGTAACTCCAGAACAGCGCGCGCCCCTCCGCCGACGGATTGCGGCGCTCGCTCTCGTAACGGAGGTCGCCGCCGACGCAGCCGACCGCCGGGTCGGCAAAGTTCGAGACGAGCGTGCGGATCGTGTTCGGCACGTAGACCGTCGTCACGTCCGAGAAGACCAGGATGTCTCCGCGTGCCTGCGCCACGGCCACGTTCTGCGCGACGGTCTTGCCGCCCCGTCCCTCGACGTGCAGGAGCGAGACCCGCGGGGCGAACTCGCGCACGATGTCGTCCGTCCGATCAGTCGAGCCGTCCGAGGCGACGACCAGATCCAGCCGATCGGGCGGATAGTCGAGGGCGACGATCTCCTCCAGCTTGCGCCGGATCGCGGCCTCCTCGTTGTACGCGCACACGATCAGCGTCACCGACGGCTCGATCGGCGCCCGCTGCACCGGGCGCCGCCGCAGGCGCGCCACCGTCGCCAGCACCACGGGATAGCCAACGTACACCCAGGCAATGACGCCCACCGCGACGAGGAAGACGAGCCGCGCCATCACACCCGCTCCCGCAACGACAGGAGCGGCGCGCGCAACCGCTGCCAGCCCCCAGCCCCGAGACACCGCTTGACGGCGTTCTTCACCAACTCGACGGACTGCATGCGCCAGAGTGCGCGCGCCTCGCCCGCCGCGATCGCGCCGATGTCGTCGACCGCCAGCCCGCGCCGGACGGGCACGCGCGGCATGGCGAGCGTCGAGGCGCCCGGATACCACCAGCCGATCCGGCTGGTACAGAACACCCGATAGCCGAGGTCGCGCAGGACCGGCTGAAAGTCCGGCGGCTCCCAGCCGCGTGGCAGCGAGGCGGCGCGAACGGGATGCCCAAGCCGCTGCTCGATGATGGTCTTGGACTCCCCGAACTCTCGTTCCAGGCCGGCGCGGTCCAGGCGGTGCATGAACGGGTGCGTCATGGAATGGCTCGCCACTTCCATCCCCGCGGCGACCATTTCGCGAAGCTGGCCCCAGGTGACGTACCCGGGTGTGCCGACGAGCGTCGGGACGACGAAGAAGGTGGCCCGCATGTGCAGCTCGCGCAGCGCCGGAAACGCCTCCTCGTAGTCGCTCGCCCAGCCGTCGTCGAACGTGATCGAGACCGTCCCCCCGGACAGGTCGGTCGCCAGGCTGGTGACCGGAACCGCGCGACGGCCCGACGACTGGACGGCCATGAGGTACGCCCGGAAATCCTCCGGGTCGATGGCGTAGGGGCGGTGCGTGACGGGCAGATCATCGAGTCGAGCGGCTGGCACGACGTCGTGGAAGCAGAGAACGGCTGCCCGGCTCCTCATGCCGAGACCCGTCCCTCGAGGTGATCGTGAAGGTCCGCCCCGCCCTCCAGGGGACCATCCTCCAGGCGACCATCCTCCAGGCGACCATCCGTCGCGCCGCCGGACCACGCGTCGGCGTGGGGCACGCCGACCTCGACGGGCTGGCGCGCGAGGCGTTCGGCATCCAGGGCCTCGGTCAGCACGCGTCCGTCCATGTGGGGATCGACCGGCAAGCCCATGAGGTAGAGCACGGTCGGTGCCAGGTCGTCGACCGGGACGCTGCAGAGCTCGAGCCCCGCCCGAAGGCCCTCTCCGTGCATCACCAGCATCCCGTCCCGCGCGTGGTTGCCGCTTCTTTCGTGCGCCGCCCCGTCGGCCGCGAAGAGCGACGACGGCCCCACGCCTTCCACCGCGCACACCGTCCGCGCCGTTTCGAGGATCAGGTCCGGTGCGGCCAGCGTCCGAGGTCCGTGGTAGATCTCCTCGCGCCGATGTACCGCCGTGACGACCGGCTCGCCCGTGGTCGGGTCGCGAAACGCGATCAGCCGCCGGCGCAGCTCGGCGACCAGCGCTTCATAGTCCCGCCCGGGCTCGACGATCCCCTGCGGCTCGCGCCCCTTCAGATTCACCCACAGCCCGCCGCCGGCGCCGCCTGGAGCGTACGCTCGGGTGCGCGACCAGTCGATCCGATCGGCCACGTCGGCGAACGGCGTGACGCGTGCCGGCACGCCCGCCCGACCGCCCCAGGGAAGCAGGCGGCGCAGACCACGACGCAGCGTCCCCTCTTCGTGCTGGTGCAAGAACCCCTCGTCCCGGAGCCACCCGAGCAGGCAGAAGTACCGATGCAGCGGCGCCGCGCCATACGCGGACGCCAGGACCACGGTGGTCTCCCGACCGCGCTGGGCCAGGAGGCGAGCCAACGTACGGTCGAGCGACACGTAGAAGTCGCGCACGAGGTGCTCGAAGGGACCCGGGCCCGGCCACGCCGGGTGCCCACGGTCCATGAAGCGCCAGAACAGATGCTGGACCGTATCCAGGACGTGAAACGTGACCCAGGCGAGGTCCCACTCCTCGCGCCCCAGCAGGACGGCCGCCGCCTCGGCGTGCAGGCTCTGGACTTCGACAGCGTCGTCGCGGAGGGCCGCCAGTCGACCCGGTCGCAACGACGCCGCGTTCACGTCGACACGGTAGCCCGGCACCGCCCGCCGCAGCTCCGCCGCGGCGCCGGCCGGTGCGACGAAATCGTCGGCACCCGGCGGCGTCAGGAACCCCGACACCATGAGCCCCACGTCGCCACGCGGCGGGTACGTGAGCGGCGCACCCAGCACGATGCTACGCCGACCCCGCTGGGCCGCGATCTCCCACACGCGGGGACGCCGGATATCCGCGGGCGCCACCGGGATCGAATCGAGGCCGCCGCAGCGTGCGCGACGGAAGCCGAAGATGCCGTGCTGGCCGGGATTGCACCCGGTGGCCGCCGTGGTCCAGGACGTCGGGGCCAACGCCGGCAGCGTCGAACGCGTGCGCGCCCGCACCCCGCCGTCGAGCAAGCCGGCGATCGTCGGCAGGATGCCCGCCTCGACCCAGGGCGTGACCAGATCGAACGTGGCCCCATCCACGGCTACGACCAACACCCTCGAGGCGGGGCTCACGTCGCCCGCCCCCGCGCGCGAAGCCGCTCCTCGTAGAACGCCTCCAGGCGGTCGACCATTCCGCGGGCGTCGAACTTCGCCTGCGCGTCCTCGAGGCCGGCGCGCCCGAAACGTGCGGCGCATTCCTGGTCACCGAGGAGTCGCGCCATCGCCGTCGCCAGCGCGGCCCCGTCGTCGGCGCGCACGAGCAGCCCCGTCTGCCCTTCGCGTACGATCTCGCCGTTGCCGCCGACGTCCGTGGCAACCACGGGCCGACCAGCGGCCATCGCTTCGAGCAGCGCGTTCGACATGCCCTCCTCGCGCGACGGCAGGACGAACACGTCCATCGCGGCGAGGGCCGGCCGCACGTCATCGAGCCGCCCCACGAAGTGCACGGCCCCCTCGACGCCGAGCGCCCGCGCCTGCGTCCGCAGCCCTTCGCGAAGCGGACCGTCCCCGACCAGGAGCAGTTGGGGCGCCGACCCGTTGGCCTCGGCGCTCAAGGCCCCGAGCGCTTCGAGGAGGCGGTCATGCCCCTTGCGCGCCTCGAGACGTCCGACGCTTCCCACGACCGGTCGCGCCGGGTCCAGGCCCAACGCGCGCTTCGCCGCCGCCCCCCCGCCGACGGCACGAAAGCGCGTCACGTCGATGCCGTTGCGCAGCACCACCCACCGAGCCTGCACGCCGTCCGCAATCGCTTCGTCGCGCAGGGCGTCGGCGTTGACGAGGATGGTGTCCACGAGCCGTCCGATCCACCGCCAGGCCCGCCGTGCCGTCGGGTCGTCGCCCGTCAGACTTCGCTTGCTGGCCAAGACGAGCGGCACGCCGGCCAACCGGGCCGCGAGCGCCCCGACCAGCGCGGGGCGCCACTGATAGCCATGCACGATGTCGATCCGGTCGCGACGCAGCCGCCACGCCGCCGCCACCACCACCGCGGCGGCCCCGGGCGAGAGCAGGGTCGCCCCGAGGGCCAGTGAGCGGACCTCGACGCCGCCGGACAGCAGTTCCTCCTCGATCTCGCCCCCGGCCCGCAGGGTGTACACCGTCGCTGCGAAACGCCGCCGGTCCAGCAACCGCAGCACCTCCTGCAGGTGACGTTGCGTGCCACCGGTGATGAGCAGCGGCGCGAAGAGGGCGGCCCGGATCGTCATGCCGCCGCTCCCCGCAGCATGGGCGATCGTGCCGCACCCAGCGGGACGCGCGCCGGAACGGCCAGCTCCTCCAGGTAGCGTCGCATCGAGATCGCCATCCCGAGCAAGACGTAGGTCATGGGGTTGAGCCACAGGTCGGCGAAGAGGCCGAAGAAGAGGAACACGAAAAAGGCCGTTCGCGTTCCGGCCGCGAGCACCCCGATCTCGGGATCGTAGGCCCGGAGGGCGATCGCCCGCGTGAGGTCCCGCCACGTCACCCAGAACAGCAGGGCGTAGGCCAGCACCACCCCGATGCCGCCCTCCGCAAGTGCCCAGATGAAGGAGTTGTGGGGGGGGCGGAACCATCGGTCGGCGTAGACCTGTCGCGCCACTTCGCGGAAGTTCCCGAGACCGACGCCCCAGAACGGATTGTCGGCGATGATCCGTCGTGCCGTGGCGATGGTCTGTTCGCGCATCTCGATCGACGAGGCCCCCACCTCGTCGCTGGCTTGCGGGAAGAAGGACAGCATCCGTTCGACCGCGCGCTCGGGTGCCATGGTGAACGTCACCACCACCGAGAGCACGACGCCGACCATCACGCCGCTGCGTGGTACGCGCATCGTCGTCGGCCCCGCCTGCAGGGCCACGAGGGTGAGCGCCGCACCGAGAAGACCGCTGCGCGAGCCGGTGCCCATGAGCACGACGATCGCCGCCCCGATCGCCACCACGGAGACGGCCCAGCGCCGCCGGCTCGGCGACGCCACCGCCCAGAACCACCAGCACACCACCTGGACGAGGCAGATCATCGCCAGACGATTCGGATTCGCACCGGCCGTCACGCTGGCCGCCGTCCTGAAGCCGCGGCTGAGGTCGCCCTGTGCCCAGTTCACCAGCGCCGACGGAACGGCCATGAATAGGGCGAGCATGAAGGTCGCGAAGAGCACCTTGATGTCCGACCGGCTGCGGACGAAGGCGCTCAGGAGCACGAGGAACGCGAGGCGCGTCGTGAAGTCGTCGGCCATCCCGCCGGTGCGGTCGATGATCTTCAGTCCGGTGCGGCCCGTGGCGCGACTCACCTGCAGCGTCGGGTAGGTCGCATCGGCGTGAATGGACCCGAGGATGAAGAGGAGGCCGATGCCTGCGAGAATCAGCACCTGCGGCTTGGTGACGAAGGAGAGGTCGCGCGTCTCGAGTACGCGCACCAAGAGGAGCACGAGGAGGCAGAGCCCCAGCAAGTTGTTGACGCTCAGGAGGCCGAGCTGCTGGAAGACGGTCGGGTACGCCGCCAACAGATAGGCGGTCGACATGATGACGATCCCGACGATGGGCCGAACGAAGAGAAAGCCGACCACGGACATCGCCAGCATGCCGGCGAAGATGATGATCTCCTTGCCGAGAAAGGTACCGACCACGGCCATGGCCGCGACCATCGGCAGGCCAACCGCCAAGAGCGCCTTGACGGTGAAGGGCATGGCGCCCCGGTCAACCTGGTGGGCAGACGTCCGGTAGGGCATGCGAAATGCGAGGGCGGCTGAAGGTAGAGCGGCGGATGCCGAGGAGAATGCGGAGCAGACCCGGCGGGCGGCTCAGAGCATCTCCTCCAACACGGCGGGGATGTAGCTTCGCCGCCGGTTCAACACCGACCCCACCACGCGTACGCCCACCCGCTCGAGGGTCCGGCGGGCTCGTTCTACTTCGGGCATGCGCGTCCGATCCGCCTCGATGACGATCACCGCCGCATCCAGGTGCGGACACAGGATGGGGCTGTCACCGTAGACGTTCACCGGTGGGGTATCGAAGATCACGAAGTCGAAGTGCTTTCGGAGCTGTTCGAGAGCGCCTTCGACGCTTCCGCCGTCGAACAACGTGGAGGGGGCGATCGTCGTGCTCCCACAACCGATGGCGAAGAGGCCGGGAATCGACGTGGCCTGCGCCACTTCGGCCAAGGACTGCTGTCCCGTCACCAACTCGGCGAAGCCGCCGTTGCGCTTGATCCCGAAGACGGTGTCGAAGTTCGGGGAGCGGAGATTCGCCTCGACGACCGCCACGCGGCCCCCGCGGCGTCGCGCCAGGATCGAGGAGAAGACGGCGGCCGTCGTGGTGGTCCCCTCGCCGTGGCGGGAGGCCGTCAGAGCGAGGAGTTTGGGCTGGCCGGCATCGCCAGCCGGGCCGCCGAGCAAGTTGGTGCCGAGCCGCTGGTAGGCGTCTTCGGCGTCGGGGCGCAGATCGAAGTGGATGGCCGGAGTCCCGTTGAAGTGCCCGGTGCCGTGGCCGTTGCCGAACAGGCGGCGCCACCCACGCTTCTTGCCGTTTCCGTGCCCATTGCCGTGGCCGTTCCCGTGCCCGTTGCCATGGCCGTTCCCGGACCCATTGCCGTGCCCGTTTCCGGACCCGTTGCCCTGCGTCCGGTAGCCGTTACCGTTCCCGCGGCGCCCGTTTCCATGCCCGTTGCCGTGGCCGTTCCCGTGCCCGTTGCCATGGCCGTTCCCGTGCCCGTTCCCATGGCCGTTGCCGGGAGGGCTTCCCGCGGTCTCGCCACCGGCCGCCTGCGCGCCGTCGCCCGGCACCTGCCGACTCGGCTCGGCGTCCTGCCGACTCTCGGCTTGGCCCTTGGCCTTGGCTCGTCCTGCCCGCTCGGCCTCCAGCTTCTTCAGCGCGTCGTAGATCCGGCTCATCTCGGCATCTCCTCGGTGTCAGGCGTTCGCCAGGTCGGGCGCGTTCTCGAAGTCTGGAATGACCGCCAAGACCGGCAGCTCGAGGTAATGCTCGACCTCTTCCTCGAAGCGCAGGCGACGGTTCAGGAACTCGACCGCAACGGCCATCGCCGTCGCCAGGGTCAGCCCGCCCAGGAAGCCCAGCACCAACGGCAAGAGCAGGCCGTTCTGCTGGACGCGCGGGGGCTGCGCATGCTCCACGACGCTGACGTTCACCATGCTCTGGTCGGTCATCGCCTCGGAGATTCGCGCCTCTTCGCGCTTCTTCCAGTAGAGATCGTACGCGTACTGCTTCTGCGCTACCTCCTGCTCGAGGTTGTGGATCACGAAGCGCTTCTCTCGCAGCTCCCGGAGACGGGTGTGGACGTCATCGAGCGCCTTGATGCGGCTGGGGATGCGCGCGCGCGCGTCGACCAGCAGCGTCTGGATCGTGAACAGGTTGCGCTGCAGCTCCCGGTGCAGATCGTTCTGTCGGATCGTGTGCTTGCCCAGTACCTGCGCCCCCTGGTGCCCCATCAGCCCGCGCACCTCCTCGATCTCCGAATCGAGGTCGCGGATCAGCCGATCACTCGGGAGGTACCGCTGCAGCGCTTCCGCCCGCTTCATCTCGAGCTGGGCCAGCTTGCTCTCGTACACGCTGCGCGTCGGATTCAATTCGTACTCGCGCGCGAACTCGACCGTCTCCGGTGTCCCCTCGAACTGCGTGGTGACCTCGTCCAGCTTGCCCTCGAGCGCCGACACCTTCGCCCGCTGCGACTTGAGCGCCTTCTCTCGCTTGAGCACCTCTTCGTTCAGAAGCGTGATCTCCTGATTGACGTCGACGACGTCCGCCTCTTCGAGAAAGCTCCGCAGCCGCCCGCGCGCATCCGCGAGGTGCTGCTCGAGGCCGCGCAGCTCCTTCGCGTAGAACGAATGGATGCCTTCGCGTCGATACACCCGATTGTGATGGTCGATGTACACGTCGGTGATGGCGTTCACGAGCGTGGCGGCCCGCTCGGGATCCTTCCCGATGAAGCTGATGCCGAGCATGTTGGTGCCAGGCGTCGGCGCCACCGTGAGACCTCGGCGAATGCCGTCGATCAGGTCGGCCCGCGACGTGCCGTCGGTCGGCTCGATCCCCAAGCGACCGATCGCCTCGTTCACCACGTCCCAGCTCTTGACAATGTCCACCTCGGTCCGGACCATGTCCTGACTGAGCGGGGCGTTCATGCTCCGCGACGGCGCCTCCGCCGGTGCGAGCTGCACCGTCTCGCCGAGCTTCACCAGCACCTTGCTCCGCGCCAGCCAGGCACCGGGTCGCGTGAACGCCGCCAGGGCGGAGGCGCTGAACACCACGCCGAAGACGCCGAGCACCAGCCAGCGGTGCTTGAAGACGGCGTACAGGAAGCTGCGCGCCGCCAGACGGCCTCGGGCACCCTCGGCCGGCGCAAGAGCGCCGATGGCCGTGGCTTCGGGCAGGGTTTGGAGTGTCGCCATCTGTGATCTGATCGTCGTCTTGTTTCGTGAGCGCGCGGCCCGAGTGGCCGTTCAGCTGCCGCTGTTGAGCGAGTAGCCCACGCCGACCCGAGGTAGGACCGGAATCAGGCCTCGCACGTAGAGGTTCACTACGTCGTTCATGTCCGAGATCCAGGTGGCCGGCACGAAGAGCACGTCGCCGGCCCCGAGCCGGACGCGCTCCGGCACGCCCTCTTCCACCACTTGCCGCATGTTCATGCGTGCGGCGGTGAACTGCCCATCGCGTCCGGGCGTCAGGAGCAGCACGCTGTCGACCTTCGCCGTACGCCGGAAGCCACCCGAATGGAGAATCGCCTGTAGGGGCGTCATGCCAGGCTGCAGAGCCACGAACCCCGAGCGGCCGACTTCGCCGCCCACGTACACCCGTTGTTCACCCATCTTCGTCACGATGACGGTGACCTCGGGGTCCCGGAGGCGCGCCGACGACTGCTCCACGATCTCCGCCTGCAGCTCCGCCGGCGTGAGCCCGGCCGCGCGAATCTCGCCAGTGGTCGCCAACGTGA
>Ga0299906_10003071_pt1 | contig 13768 bp, 13 predicted proteins | sample RVTome_14_FD_200259 | JGI IMG/M metagenome (GOLD analysis project Ga0299906, IMG submission 200259) | Soil microbial communities from uranium-contaminated site in the Upper Colorado River Basin, Wyoming, United States - RVT145D125 (version 2) ... | reverse complement strand
CCTTGCTCTCGTTCCTAGACCAAGACTTTAACCCCTTTGCCTCTCAAGCCTATCCTCAAGAGACCCACCTCCCGAGCCGCTGAAAAACAATCTCTATCAAAACGCAGCACCTTCAACGGGGGGGGGTGAAAATATCCAAAAAAATGATAATAGTTTAATGGAATGTGCTCATTCGCTCCCCGTCGATTTCGGAGGGCAGGACGATGAACGGTTGGGCCACTTGGCGTTTGAGCTGCCGATGGCTACTTGCATGCCTCCTTGCACTGCTTGGGGTTACACTTTGCGGTTGCTTCAAGTGGGAGAAGCTGATCTTTTCAACTGATGAGGAGATGCATTTCCCTGCTGATCTTTCGGCTTTGGCCTTCGAGGAGGTTCTCTTCACGGCTCCAGGCGAAGTGACCCTTTATGGCTGGTATCTCCCCGGCCAACCCGGCAAGCCACTTATTCTCTTCTTCCACGGCACCGCAACCAACCTTTCGCACGAAATCGAATATCTGGCCCGATTGCACGATCTCGGCACCACGGTCTTCGCCTTCGACTATCGGGGATATGGGCAGAGTTCAGGTGAGCCAAGCGAGCAAGGGACTTACCAGGATGCCGGAGGCGCTCTTGATTACCTGCGAACCCGGGGTTGGGAGCCGGCTCAGATCATCTACTGCGGCCGTTCCCTTGGGGCAGCGGTGGCTTTGGACTTTGCGTTGAAAAATCCCCCGGCAGGACTGGTATTGGAAAGTCCTTTCACCTCTCTGGCTGGGCTGATCTGCTACCACTACCAACTGACTTGCCCTTTGTTGAGGCAGGTTTATGCAGGCTTTTACAACAACCTGGGCAAGATAACCCAACTCCGCTCACCGCTGCTCATCTTCCAGGGCGAAAAGGATACCATCGTCCCCCGGCAGATGGCCGAGGAACTCTTCCGTCGCGCCCCCGAGCCCAAGACCATTTACCTCGTTGCCGGTGCAGGTCACGGTGACCTCTGGCAGGTCGGCGGCGCGCCATATTGGGAGCACTGGAAACGCTTCCTGAACAAAAACGTAACCACTTCAGCATCCCTCCCGTAGATACCCCATACGACCCAAATCTTCCCGATCAGTAAGTTTCTTGAAATTCCGAGGCAACGTTTTTAAAGTGAGTTGCTTTCACGCCAACCCATAGGAGTCGGAATGAGCAGCCTGCAACTGATACAACTGGTCAACAGCCCCACCCGCTTGGGGAGCCTCAGCACCAGCGATAACCAAGGGAACATCAATGCCGCTGTGGTCGGCTCGGCCCGGATGGTGGAGGAGTCAACCTTGATCCTCGGCCTCGGCGACAACCGCACCCTGCACAACCTGAGGAGCCATTCCAAGGCGGTCTACCTGGCCTTCGAGCCCGCCACTTCTCTCCTCGAATGGCGGGGCGCACGCCTCTACCTTGAGGTCGTTGCAATTGACGAGGACGGTCCCCACCTTGAGCAAATCATCTGCGACGTCAGGGCAAATGCCGGAGAAATAGCGGCGCGTACGATCCGGGCGGCGGTGCTATTTCGGATCACCGAAATACGGCCTCTCATCGACAGGAGAAAGTAATGGAAATGGCGGCCTTTTCTGGTAATTTACATTTCTGTAAAAAACGGGTAAGGTTCCTCCCTGTAAATTGCTTTCCCACAGAATGAATCGCCATCTATGGACATACTTCTCATCAACCCCCCCAACTGCGGCCGCAGCATCCCCGAGGAGCGCTACGGCATCGACTCCCTCAGGCAGATCTTCCGCGGTGAACCCCTGGCCCTGGAAACCCTGGCTGGGAACCTCGGCGGTCACCAGGTCCGCATTGTCGATCTGAAAGCCGAGCCGGACGCCCTCCACGCCGTCCTGGCCGAATTCAGGCCGCGTTTGGTCGGGTTGACCGCCGTGACCTGCGAGGCCAACGCTGTGCTGCGGCTGGCTGCGCAGGTCAAGGAAAACTGCGGCGCCACGGTGGTGGTGGGAGGGGTCCACGCCTCCAACGATCCCGAATTTTTCAACAGTTCAGAGATCGACTACGTGGTGGTCGGCCTGGGCAAGCAGAGCTTCCGTGAGTTGGTCGATGCTTTAGAGGGGGCGAGCCCCCCCTCAGCCGTCCCCGGCGTGGCCAAGACCAGGCCCGGCACACCGCTTGCCTGGCAACCCCGCTCCTTCGGTCGCGCCGATCTGGTTGAGCACCTCCCCCCCCGCTACGATCTGGTTGATCGTTACCGGCAGCACTATACGCTGAAGTCCCTCGGGTTGGAGATGGGGTTCGTCGCCTCCGCCTTCGGCTGCCCCTTCGACTGCAGCTTCTGCTGTATTGCCGGCCTCACCGGCGGCCGCTACCTGACCCTCGACATCGAGGCGGTGGTGCGCGACATCCAGATGCTTGCTGACTTGCCGGTGGTGCGGCTGGTCGATGCCAACACCTTCGGCCATCCCGAACATGCCAGAAGACTCTGTCGCCGGATCCGCGAGGCGGGCATTCGCAAGAGTTTTCTGGCCGATGTGCGCGCTGACACCGTAGTGCGGCATCCTGACCTGCTGCGCGAGTGGAAGGACATCGGCCTGCGTTCTGTGGTGATTGGCTTCGAGGAGATCGATGATGCACGCCTGGACGGAATGAACAAGACCAGCAGCGCCACCCTCAACCGCGAGGCCATCCGCATCCTGCACGAAATAGGCTTGACCATCGTCGGCGACTTCATCATCTCTCCCGACTACGACGAGGAGCAGTTCGCCAAGCTGGCCAGCTACCTGGTGGAGAACCCCATCGACCTGCCGATCTTCACGGTGTTGACCCCTCTGCCCGGAACCCCCCTGCACCGGCAGATGCGGGAGCAGATCCTCATCCACGACCTCGACTACTACACCCTGACCAACGCCGTGGTTCCGACCCGGCTGCCAGAGCGGACGTTCTACGAATACTACGCCGGGCTCCTAAAGGCCGGTCATTCCAAGGCGAAACTTTAAAGACGAAGAGGCTTTTCAAAATGGCAGTATTTATCACGGACCTGGCGGCCTTTCTCCCCAACGAGCCGGTTCCCAATGAGGAGTTGGAAAGGATCCTGGGCATGGTCAACCAGGTCCCCTCCCGCACGCGGCGCATCATCCTGCGCAACAACAAGATTCACCAGCGTCACTATGCCCTCGATCCACAGACTGGCGAGACCACCCACACCAACGCCCAGCTCACCGCCGAGGCCATCCGCCGTCTGCGCCCCTACCCGGGCTTTTCGCCGGCGGATATCGAGTGCCTCTCCTGCGGCACCTCCTCGCCCGACCAGATCATGCCCGGACACAGCTCCATGGTCCATGGGGAACTGGGGGGCAGCCCCTGCGAAATAGCCAGCACTGCCGGCATCTGCATCTCCGGCATGACCGCCTTCAAATATGCCTACATGCATGTAGGGATGGGCCTCTCCCGCAACGCCGTGGCTGCCGGCTCCGAAACCGCCTCCACCTTCATGCGGGCGCAACTGTGCGGCGGCGTCGACCCGGCCAAGTCGGCGGAACTGGAAAATCAGCCCTCCCTCTCCTTCGATGCCGATTTTCTGCGCTGGATGCTCTCGGACGGGGCGGGCGCGGCCTTCCTCTCCGACCGGCCGGCCCCCGAGGGACGGTCGCTGCGGATCGACTGGATCGACATCCTCTCCTTTGCCCACGAGCTTGAAACCTGCATGTACGCCGGCGCGGTCAAAAACGGGGACGGCACTCTCCGCGGCTGGCGCGATTTTGCCACTCTGGATGAGGCGGTCCGACAGGAAGCCTTCCTGATCAAGCAGGACGTGAAGATGCTCAACAACGAGATCGTCCCGACGGCCGTCGAGCGCACCTTGACCAGGATCATCGCCAAGCACGACTTGACCCCCGACGCCATCGACTGGTACCTCCCCCACTACTCTTCCGACTATTTCCGGCAGCCGATCTACGACCACATGCGGGCGATCGGCTTCGAGATCCCCTACGAACGCTGGTTTACCAATCTCTCCACCAAGGGAAACACTGGCGCCGCCTCCATCTACATAATCCTCGAAGAGCTCTTCCACTCCGGCCGACTCAAGCCCGGCGAGCGCCTCCTCTGCTTCATCCCCGAAAGCGGCCGTTTCTCCATCTGCTACATGCTGCTGACGGTGGTTTAAGTCAAGAGGTGGTCCAACGAAGATCGGATTATCGGTAACACGTGTCTGGGGGGAAGGTGGAGTCAAAACAGTTCGCCAGCTCCGAGTCGCCGAACACCATGCAGAAAGCCGTTCCCGTGTGGGCTTTTGCTCCGGCTGACAGAAAAATACATGGTAGAGGGCTGCACAATCTGCACTGCTGCCGACGTTCCCGTCAGGGTAACCCCGGCAAGGTCAAGGGAGCTGCCGGAAGCCAGGATTGCGGTTTCGCCCTCGACTCGCAGGCCAGTTGCGGTTATGGTCGAGTCGGTGACCTTGAGGGCGACATCGGCGCCATGAATCTCCCCCTTCTCAATGACGACCCGCGAGCGGTCGATCACCAGGGAGCCGGTCGTGATGTTCGTCAGGCGGACGTCGCTGCAATCAGTGATCTCAATGCTATCGTAGGCGCCGCTGAAGGTATTGCCTGACTCGCCCCGGCAGACGCCGACGCGAGTACCCGTGACGGTCGGGACCGACGGTGGCTTGATCTCCCGGCCGGCGATGGCGTCCTGTACCGCCCGATTGAAGAGTTGCGGCTGGTCGAACATCGGTACGTGACCGGCCTGCGGGATTACCTGCAGCCGGGCGCGGGGCAGGACGGCTTCCAGCAGAATGCCAGTCCGCAGCGGCGTGACGGTGTCATCAGCGCCCCACAGGATAGCGGTTGGGGCCTTTACCCGCTCTAGCAGCGGGCTGAAGTCCTCCTGCACCAGGGCCAAGGCGGCGATCTTGGCCGGGTCCTCGCCGAGAATACGACTGCGCAGGATCTCGTTGCCGAGCAAAAAATCGAGGTCCAGCGGGGGAGTGGGGAGTCGCCCCAAAACACCTCCGAGCAGGCTCTTCAGATCGACCGGGCCAGGCAGCTCCGGGAGCATCGGGGCAAGCAGCTCCTTGGTGTAGACGGCTCGATGCAAGATGCCCGCGACATCGGCAAGGATGAGCCGCTGCAGATTCTCGGGATGGCTTGCCGCAAAGTGCAGGGCGATCGCCCCCCCCAGCGAGTGGCCGATGACGACCAGTGGCCCGGGAGCATAGCGGTCGACCACCCACTTGAGGAAGGCGGCATAGCGAGCGGGGGAATAGAGGGCGTTGCGCTTCTCCGAACGGCCGAAGCCGGGCAGGTCGACGGCTATCACGTGGTAGTCGCCGACCAACTCCGGGATCAGCTTCTCCCAAGTGCCCCCAGCCAGGTCTCCCAGCCCGTGTACCAGCAACACGCTGACTGGTTTGCCTCGCCCGGCCTCCAAAATACGGACCTCACCGCCGAATACCGGCTCGGTGACCCTCAGTTCGCGGCTGTCAAAGACTGACGGTAAGTCCTGGGCTTGCGCTGATAAAGCAGCTGCCGGCGGCAGCAGCAGGATGAGGACGAGGAGCAATAGACAGTTTTTCATGCGGTTCTCCGACAGGGTCCGATTTCGCCGCCAGTTGAATGGCAAGCGGTACCAAGGAGGTGCGAAGGTGTCCCGACTGATTCTCCTCCCCGGCTTGGGGGCAGACGAACGAATGTTCGCCAACCTGGGTCTCTCGGATCTTCCCTTGGTCACTCCCCGGCATATCGTTCCGGTCAAGGGGGAGGACCTTCCCACGTATGCCCGGCGCACCGCAGAACATCTCGGCATCGGGGCGGACGACGTGGTTGGCGGCGCCTCCTTTGGTAGCATGGTGGCCTCAGCGATCGCTCGGCAGCGCTCGGTGCGTGCCTTGGTCCTCATCGGCGGCGCCCTCAGCGCCACCGGGCTGCGGCAGGTACCGGGGAGCGGCCTGATCCCCCAGCTACCGGCCCTGCTACTGCGGCCGTTGCTGCGCTCGGATCGGGTGCTGAAGCTGGTCTTCGCGCCCGAGAGTGCAGAGATGCATCGGTTGGCCAGAATGATGTTGGCTGAGGCCCCTGACGACCTGCTGCTCTACGGCGGTCTGATGCTTTGCCGCTACCGAACGGACGAGAAGGTTTCTTGCCCGGTTTTTGCCATCCATGGCGGCCGGGATCCGGTGATGATCCCGCCGTTGGCTCCGGGCCTGCGCCTGCTGCCGGAGGCGGGGCATGGCATCGCCTGGACGCACGGTGCCGAGGTTGGAGCCCTCCTGCGGGAAGCCTGGGCGGATAGTTGGAGCGCGCCGTCTTGAGCCTGTCGCCGAAGTGGAAGGGGGGGGCGAGCCGGTCCAGGTCAGGCAATAGGCCGCTTGCCCAACCGCCGCTTGGTTGAGTATATCGTCGCCGGGGCAGGGCAGCAGCCGGATAGGAATCAATTCTCGGCCAAGCTATACGGATAACGCACGGTTCCCCCATCCGGGGAAAGCCCCTGCAGTTGTCCCTACAGAGTTGTAAACCGAAACGCAACGTTTGACAACGAATTAGCATAACGGGCAAAGCCAGGAGAAGATATTATGGAGGCTGCAGGTTGCCTCCTTTTACATTCAAAACAATGTTGTCAAAACGGTTGATTCATTGGAGTAATTGTTGTAGATTCGCGCTCGCGAGAGCATGGGTCGAAACGCCCCTGACTTTCGTCACCTGCCCGGACCAGGGGAATAAGTCGCTTCTCGGGGGAACAACATTCCCCGAAAGGTATTGTATCGAAGCCAAGGAGGTGGACCATGAACAGCAGGAGGATGATTCGAAGTTTATTTCTGCCGGTTCTGTTGGGAACCATGATGCTGAGCATCTTTTCTGGTCCTGTTTATGCTGGGGGAAAAATTGTCTATAACAAGTATAACATTCACATCCAGGACCAGATCGACCGTAAGGGAAATCACCATTACGCGGCCAGCTACGCCAACTACACCGACCCGGGCGCGGGCCACATGATCATCCCCGCGGGATCCCCGCTGATCGTCAAGAAGAAATCGCGCAAGGAGATCGTCTTTTTGACGCAGAAGGACAACCTGCGGATCGAGTTCGAATATCACGAGCCGCGGATGGGGATGAGCGTCGACAAATATTTGGAACTGATCACCTCGTCCGCGCCGGCCTCCCTGAGCAAGTTTTCCAAGGAGGACCGTAAGGGGATCGAAGGGGGGAAGGCTTACGCCGGCATGACCAAGGAGGGAATTTTGACCGCCCTTGGCTATCCGGCCGCGCACCGCACTCCCGCCCTCGACGCCGGCACCTGGATCTATTGGACCAACCGGTTCGGCACCCTCTCGGTTGATTTCGACGCCAAGGGGAAGGTGACCAAGGTCACAAATTAAGAAATCGAAGGCAGCACCTGAACGCCATCCTGCCCTGGCGCAAGAGCGGAAGGACTATGGAGAAAAACAGAATCGCCTTGGTTACCGGTGGAAGCCGGGGCATTGGCGCGGCGATTGCCCTCGCCCTGGCCCAGGACGGCTTTGACATCTGGCTGAATTATCGCAGCCGCGGTGAAGAGGCCCAGCAGGTGGTGCAAAAGATCAATGCGCTCGGCCGGCAGTGCCGCCTGCTTCCCTTCGATGTTGCCGACCCGGAGGCAGTGAAGGCCGCCCTGGAGCCGCTGCTCGAGCAGGAGACTCCCTTCGTCCTGGTCAACAATGCCGGCTTTGCCCGCGACGCCCTGATGATCTGGATGCAGCAGGAGGAGTGGAAGGAGGTTCTGGCGGTGCATCTGGACGGCTTCTTTCATGTGACCAAACCGGTCCTGAACCAGATGCTCAAGAAGCGGCAGGGACGGATCATCAACATCGTTTCCACCTCCGGTGAAAGCGGCGTTCCCGGACAAGCCAATTATTCGGCGGCCAAGTCCGGCCTGATCGGCGCCACCCGCTCCCTCGCCGCCGAGGTCGCCAAGCGTAACATTCTTATCAATGCCGTTTCTCCCGGCTTCATCGAAACGGAAATGATCCGCGATCTGCCGCGGGAGCGAATCCTGCCTATGATCCCCCTGGGACGCGTCGGCCGACCGGAAGAAGTGGCCGGGGTAGTCAGTTTCCTCTGTTCGGAAAAGGCCACCTACATTACCGGCCAGGTAATTTCCGTCAACGGCGGCACTTTCATGTCGTGACCTGTGCGACGATGTCGCCTTGTCGGTTCATGTTCTTTCTGGAAGTAGCAGTATGCATAGAGTAGCCATTACCGGGGTTGGCATCATCTCCTGCCTCGGCAACGACCGGGAAACCGTGGGCCGGGCACTGCTCCAGGGAAAGTCGGGGATCGTTTTCGATCCGGAGCGGCAGTCTCTCGGTTTCCGCAGCCCCCTCACCGGAGTCATCCGGGATTTCGACCCCTCCCGCCACCTGTCGAAAAAGCAGCGCAAGACCATGCCCGATTTCGCCGTCTGGACTCATGCCGCGGCAATGGATGCCCTGGAGCAGGCCGAGCTGGCGCCAGAGGAGATCCGCAACGAGGAGACCGGCCTGATTTTCGGCTGCGATTCGAGTTGTATCGCCGCGGTGGAGCAGACCCAGTCTCTGCAACAGTCCGGCGAGACCAGGTCGATCGGCAGCGGTCTGGTCTTCCGCTCGATGACCTCCACTGTCACCATGAACCTCAACACCCTCCTCGGCACCCGAGGCGCCTGCTGGAGCCTCGCCTCGGCCTGTTCCAGCGGCGGTCACGCGGTCGGCCAGGCAGCCGATCTTATCGCCTTCGGCCGGCAGCAGCGGGTTATCTGCGGCGGCGCCCAGGAAATCAACTGGGAATCCATGTGCAGTTTCGACGGCCTGGGGGCATTTTCCGTCCGCCTGGCGGAGCCGGCCGCCGCCTGCCGTCCCTTCGATGCCGGGCGCGACGGGCTGGTGCCGAGCGGTGGCGCCGCCGCCCTGGTCCTCGAGCGTTACGACCTGGCCAGGGCGAGGGGGGCAGCGATACTCGGCGAAGTCGTTTCCTACGCCTTTTCTTCGGATGGCGACCACATCTCCGTCCCCAGCCGGGATGGCCTGCAGCGGGCCATGCGCAAGGCCCTGGAGCGCGCCCGGCTGCGGCCGGCCGACATCGACTATCTCTGTGCCCATGCCACCTCCACCCCGGCCGGAGACGCGGCGGAGGCGGAAAACATCCGTGCTGTCTTTGGCGCGAAAACCCCGCCAGTCTCCTCCCTGAAGTCGATGACCGGACATGAGCTCTGGATGTCCGGCGCCTCCCAGGTGGTCTATACGACCATCATGGCCCGCCAGCAGTTCATCGCCCCGAACATCAATTTTCGTGAGCCGGACGCGTCCACGGCGGGCCTGAATATTATTACCGAGGCGATTCCCCGGGCACCGGAGAATGTCCTTTGCAATGCCGCCGGCTTTGGCGGGACCAACTCCTGCCTGCTACTGCGATTCGCTGAATGAAATATGATGTCGCGATAGTCGGAGCGGGCGTCTCGGGTCTGACCGCCGCCAGCATTCTGGCCGGCTTCGGTTTCCGTGTAGCAATCATCGAGAAAGCGAAGCAGACCGCCGCGATGGTCCGCGGCTTTCGCCGCCGCGGAGTACAGTTCGACACCGGCTTTCACTATGCCGGCGGAATGGAAGAAGGAGGGGCGCTCGATCTGTTACTCCGCTACTTGGGGCTCGCCGATCGCCTGGAAAAGGAGCCTTTCGATCCGGACGGTTTCGATACCGTTCGTTTCCGACAGCCAGAGTTCGAGTTTCGCTTCCCCTGCGGTCTTGAACGGCTTCGGGAGCGACTTTACGAGACTTTTCCTCTGGAGCGGACGGCCGTTGACGGCTACCTGCAGGAGGTCGAGCGGGCCGCCGCCTCTTTTCCCTTTTTGAATCTGGAGGCGGACGCCGAGGTCTCGGGCCTGTTCCAGGGGCCAACCCTTCAAGAGGTCCTTGATCGGCTGACCGGAGATCGAATCCTGAAGGGACTCCTCTCCGTCCACTGTCTGCTCTACGGCGCCGCCCCGCAAGAGGTGCCCTTTGCCCTGCATGCCGGCGTCGTAGGCTCCTATTACCGCTCGGCTCACGGCCTCAAGGGCGGCGGGAGAAGCCTGGCCGAGGCCTTTGATGCCGAGCTCTCCCGCCGCGGGGTGGACGTCTACTGTGGCGAGGCAGCGGCCACTATTCTGCTCGGGTCTGACGGTCGGCCGTGCGGGGTGCGCCTGGCTGGCGGGAAAACCATCGCCTGTGGTGGCTGTGTGGTCACCGTGCATCCCCGGACATTGCTGGAACTGGCGCCGGCAGGGGTGTTCCGGCCGGCCTATTGTAAACGCCTGCAGACGCTGGAGGAAACTCCCTCGGCTTTTCTTCTCTATGGCGGGTCTTCCGTTCCTATAAAAGAGCTGCAGACCTCGAATATGTTCCTTCTGCCGTCGCCGGAAGCCGCCAGTTGTCTGGATGAGGGCATCGCAGACGGACCGCTTTATCTCACCGCCGCCCGACCGGCCCAGGAAGAGGCCGCCAGATACGGCTTTATGGCGATATCGCCGGCGGCCAGCCGGGAAACCGCCCGCTGGACATCCTCCACCCTGGGTAAACGAGGCCGGGAATATGCCGCCTTTAAATCAGACATGGCGCGTAAAATGCGGGCGCGAATGGAGCATTTCTGTCCCGAACTACAAGGACTGATCGGCTGGTGCGAAGGCGCGACGCCACTGACCCTGCGGGACTACGGGCACAGCCCTGCCGGCAGCCTCTACGGGGTCAAACACCGGGTGGGGCAGATAAATCCGCAGCCGCTGACCCGGGTGCCGGGCCTGCTGCTGGCCGGGCAGGCGGTGGCGGCGCCGGGAATTATGGGGGCCATGATTTCCGCCTTTCTGGCCTGTGGGCACATCGTCGGCCATGAACGAATTCGCAGAGAGTTGAGAGCATGTCGTTGAGACGAGTGGTCATAACCGGTCTGGGAGCCGTTTCTCCTTTCGGCAAGGGGGTGGACTCCCTGATGGCGGGTCTTCTGGAAGGGCGCAGCGGAGTCCGGGAGACGCCGGAGCTGGTCGCGATCGGCGGCCTGCGAACCCGGGTGGCGGGCCTGGTGACAGGGGTCGATCCGAAGGAGATCCCGCGCAAGTTCCGGCGCTCGATGTCCAATATGTCCGTCTATGCCACCCTGGCCTGCCAGGAGGCCATGGCCCAGGCCGGGCTGGCGCCTGAGGAGTGCGCCGACGGCCGTACCGGCGTCGTCATCGGCTCCACCGTCGGCAGCACGCAGGCGACCGAAGAATTTTTCGCCGACTTCTTCACTGATCGCAGCCTGGAGCGGATGAAGTCGACTCTGTTCTTCCAGATCATGAACCACTCCTGTGCCGCCAACGTGGCCCAGACCTTGGGGATCGCCGGGCGGATTCTCGCCCCTTCGGCGGCCTGCGCCACCGGCTGTCAGGCGGTCGGCTACGGGTTCGAAACGATCGCTCTGGGAAAGCAGGACAGGATGTTGTGCGGCGGGGCGGACGAGTTTCATCCGCTGACCGCGGCCACCTTCGACATCATGAACGCTGCCTCGGTCGCCTTCAACGACCGGCCGCAACAGACTCCGCGCCCCTTCGACCGGGCACGGGACGGGGTGGTCTGCGCCGAGGGAAGCGGCATTCTGCTGCTCGAATCCCTGGAATCGGCCCGCCGGCGCGGAGCGACGATCCTGGCCGAAGTGGTCGGCTTTGCCACTGTTTCCGACCATGCGAGCATCGCCAACCCGAATACCGCCGCCATCGAGAATTGCATGCGCCTGGCGCTCGCCGACGGCGGCCTGACGCCGGCCGACATCGACTACGTCAATGCCCACGCCACCGCCACCGAGCAGGGGGACATTGCCGAGGGTGAGGCGATCGGCCGCATCTTCGGCGACCGGGTTCCGGTGAGTAGCCTCAAAGGGCATTTCGGCCACGCCATGGCGGCCAGTGGCGCTCTGGAGCTGGTGGCGACGGTGGAGATGCTCGGCCGTAGTTGCCTCATCCCCACTCGCAACCTTGACAATCCGGATCCCGCCTGTGGCAAGCTCCGGCACATTCGCACTGTCGAGTCGGCCCGCTTGCGGGCGGCGATCAAGAACAATTTTGCCCTCGGGGGCGTCAATTCATCGATCGTGGTAAGGAGTATTATTCATGACTGACCAGGAAATCATTGCGCTGATCGACTCCTCCCTGGTGGAGGAGTTCGAGCTCGAGCCGCCGCAGATGACCCCCGAGGCCACCCTCTACGACGACCTGGGGCTGGACAGCCTCGATACCGTCGACATGGTGATTGTTCTGGAAGGGGCCTTCGGCTTCAAGATCCGCGAGGAGGAAGCGATCCGGCAGATCCGCACCCTCGGCGACATCCACCGCTTCGTCATCGACAAGAAGCGGACAAAAGAGAAGACGGCATAAGTGGCTGCGAGCGAAACGGTTCTGGGTAACAAATCCATTATGGCAACCTGGGAACGCTATCGCCTTCTGGCGATGCTGATGAACCTCACCGTCTACCCGCTTCTGGCGCTCTGGACGGTAGTCGGCATCCTTCTCTTCCCTCTGTCTTACCTGTTATGGAAGCTGGTCACCCGCTGGTCGGCGGACCGGATCATGCGCCACTTCATCTGGCTCTACGGGCGGGGATGGATGCTGATCGTCGCCCCGTTCGTCCGTTTCCGCCGGAAAGGCTTCGACGAAAGCGACATCCGGCCGCCGGCGATTCTGGTCGTCAATCACCTGTCGTTTTTCGACACCTACTGCATGGCGGTGCTGCCATTTTTCGACATCGCCTTTGCGGTACGCTCCTGGCCTTTCCGGATCTTCTGCTATGCGGCCTTCATGCGTCTGGCCGGCTACCTGGATGTGGAGCGGATGAACTGGGAGGAGAGCCTGGAGGCAAGCCGCCGGGTCCTGGATAATGGGGGATCACTCCTTTTCTTTCCGGAGGGACATCGCAGCCGCGACGGCGGGCTGCAGCATTTCTATTCCGGCGCCTTTCGCCTCGCGCATGAGCTTGGCTGTCCGGTCGTTCCCCTCTGCCTGACCGGGACCGATAGTCTTTTGCCGCCGGGTCGCCGCTGGCTGCAGCCGGCCCGGGTGCGCCTGCGCGCCCTGCCGCCGGTCGAGCCGGCCGCTTTCGCCGGCCACGGGGAGTTGCGACGCCACGTCAAGAACCTGATGAAACAGGAGATCGAGGCGATGCGCCGGGGGGAGAACTGAAGGCTGCCATGTTCGAAGAGGCCGTGAAGGCAGAGCTGGAATTCGGCCCGGAAGCGCTGATCCGGCAGCGGCAGGATGCCCTGCTGCGCAGCCATGTGCGCACCCTGGCCGAACTCTCGCCCTACTACCGGCGTCGCTTCGCCGAGGGGGGCATTGAGCCGGAGGCGGTCCGCGGCTACCGCGATCTGCCTCTGCTACCCTTCACCGGCAAAGAGGACCTGGAGCGGGAGAACCGGGACTTCCTCTGCGTCAGCGAGTCAGAGATCGTCGATCTCTGCCTGACCTCGGGGACGACCGGAACCCCCGTTCCCCTGTGGCAGACCCGGCGCGACCTGGAACGGCTCGCCTGCAACGAGGAGGTCTCCTTCCGGCGGATGGGGATCGGGCCGGCCGACCGGGTGCTGGTCGCCGTCGCCCTCGACCGCTGCTTCATGGCCGGCATGGCCTATTTCCTCGGCCTGACGCGGATCGGGGCGACGGCCATCCGCGGCGGCTCGGGAAGCCTCGCCCACCTGGTGGAACTGGTTCGGTACCAGCGGCCGACCGCCATCGTCGGCGTGCCGACGCTGCTCCTTGCCCTGGCCGACCGGCTGCAGGCCGAAGGCGC
>Ga0299906_10003069_pt1 | contig 13771 bp, 10 predicted proteins | sample RVTome_14_FD_200259 | JGI IMG/M metagenome (GOLD analysis project Ga0299906, IMG submission 200259) | Soil microbial communities from uranium-contaminated site in the Upper Colorado River Basin, Wyoming, United States - RVT145D125 (version 2) ... | reverse complement strand
AACCGGCCCTGATCCGACAGGTAGCGCTTCTCCAGGCCCGTCGAGTGGCACTCCGCGCAGGAGTGGTTCCAGTTCTGGAGCAACCCCGTCCAGTGGAGCGGATCCTCGTGGTCGATCGCCTCGTCGGGATAGAGGTTGAACCAGCGCTGCCCGCCCTCGCTCTCGGGCCGCGAGTCCCAGGCGATGCTCAGGGCCTGGAGCCGGCCTCCGGGCAGCGCGATCAGGTACTGCTGGAGCGGTTCCGCGCCGAACGTGTACGCGACCTCGTAGTCGCGAAGCTGACCATCGGGTCCCTCGGTGCGCACGGCGAGCCGTCCGTCACGTCGTGAGAAGCGCGACGTGATCCCGGCGTGCGTGAAGGTCGCGTCATCGAAGTCGCCGAGGGCGGTCTCCGCGGTCGCCTCCTGCATCGCGAGGTCGTGATGCGAGCCACGCCAGCGAGCGCCCTGCTCGGGGTGGCACGACTGGCAGACCTCGCGACCGGAGAAGGTCGGCTCTCCCTCCGGCTCCGACGGCTCGCGGGCACCGCATCCCTCGAGCAGGCAGGCTGCCAGAGCGGGAAGGGCCCAGCCGCGTGCGAGTCGCGACATTCAGACCGGGCTGTGGCCAGGCTCTGCTCGAGACGATCCCGCGAATCCCGGGGACGAACCGCTCTCGTCTCTAGTCGCGTTGGCTGGCGCGGGCGTCGTGACGGAGCTCGGGGCTCCGGCGCCACTCCGCCGTGCCCTTGCTGAAGCCGAAGATCCCCCGATACACGATGGAGGGCACGCAGATGTTCGTCGCGCTCGTGAGCACTGTCAGACCGGTCGCCGTCCAGCCGGCGGCGTAGCCGATCGTCTCGATCTCCTCCCAGAAGCCCAGTCCCGCCACGAGGAAGCACGCCGCCAGCATGCCGTGCGCGAAGCGGGAGGGAGCGGCCCTCGGGGGAAGACTACCGGTCCCGGTCACGGTTCGGAACCAGCGGTTGTACACGCGGTCCACCGGATGCACCGGGTAGGCCGCGCCGGCGGCGCCCAGGGGGACCATCACCCAGAGCAGCCAGGGAGAGAGAAAGATGGTTCCCAGGAGCCCGAGGAAGGCGTAGACCATGAACGGCAGCCGCAGCCAGAGCCCTGCCTGGATGAGCAGGTCGTCGGGAACGTGCCCGAAACCCTGGATCTCGAGTCGTACTCGCGCTGTGGGTGACAGGACCTCTGACATGGGGCGCCCCTCGCCGACGTCACACCAGTTTCGCACAGATTCGCCCTGGGAGGGACCACTTCGCGCGTTTCTTTCGTGATGCGCCTCACGGCTCCGTAGGCGGCCGCGACCCTCTGGACCTGGCTGGCCATCTCCCACAGAATGCCGTGTTCCAGCGCCGAGCGAGGTGAGACCGATGCCGCGACCGAGGGCCTGTGGGAGCCGTGAACCGGGGATCGCCGTGGCGCTGACCGGCTGCGCGCTGGCGGTGGCGCTGGGCGCCTGCTCCCCCACCGGCTCCGACCAGCCCCAGGCGTCCCTCGTGCACCTGACCGAGGCCCTGGTCGCGGCCGATATCGAGAGCGGCGGGGTTCAGAGCGCGAAACGCACCGTCGACTGGTCCTTCGCTGGGGGGCTCCCCGAGGGCTGGCAGGCCGTCTCCGCCGACGCCTTCCCGTGGCTGTCGCGGCTCGCTGCCACGACCGCCGGCGAGGGTCTCGAGCTGACCCTGGGGCCGGCTCCGAAGCCACGGGCGCTGCTGCGGATCGGCGGCGTGTGGATCCGGCTCTCCGGGGAGCGCTTTCAGGACTGGGACCAGGTTCGCGTCCGGGCCCGCAGCAGCGACCGCTTCGCCGGCGTCACGGTCGCGTACAACCTCGACGAGGAAGGGGCGATCCCGGACTTCATGCGCTTCCTGTCGTCGCCGGACCTGGCCCCGCCGCTGTTCAACGACGGCTCGGTCCAGACCTACGCCGTCCCCCTCGCGCCCCGAGAAGGGTCTCCCCCGCCGGAGGAGCTGCGCAGCATCGCGATCCTGTTCGCCGCCCCGGGGGAGGCGTCCCTCGAGCTGCAGTCCGTCTCTCTCGTCCCCCGGGGAGCGGAGTACGGGGAGCCGGTCGGAGCGCGGGCGATCTCCCGGGGCGGCGAGACGCGCCAGTCGCTGTTCGCACACACGCCCGCCGCCCTGAGCTTCGCGATCGAGGTGCCGGAGAGCGGTCGGCTCGACTTCGGCCTCGGCGTGGGCCGCGGCGACCGCGTCATCTACCGCGTGCGCAGCGGCTCCGAGCTGCTCTTCGAGGAGACGGTGGAGGACCCCGGGCAGTGGCAGCAGCGCAGCGTACCACTCGGCGCCGCAGCCGGGGGCGCCGCGAAGATCCACCTGGAAGCCGTGAGCGAGCGACCCGGAACCGTGGCGATGTGGGGAGCTCCGATCCTGTCGGGTCAGCCCGCCGCGCTGGGCCCTCGGCCGAACGTGATCTTCTACGTGATCGACGGCGGCGACGCGAACCTGATGAGCGCCTTCGGGTACGAGCGCCCCACCACGCCGTTTCTCGAGGAGCTGGCCCGGGAAGGGACGCTGTTCACCCGCGCGTACTCGAACGCCAGCTGGACTCAGCCTTCCACCGTCTCCTTCATGACCTCGCTCCATCACAGCGTCGTGGGGGGACTCCGGCGCGGCGTGCACTCGACGGCGGTCCCGCCGGAGGCCGAGACGATGGCCGAGCGCTTCAGGCAGGGCGGTTACCAGACCGCGTCCTTCACCGCCAACCCGAATGCGGGGCGGCTCGTCGGGCTGGAGCGCGGCGTGGACGTCATGTGGGACGTGGAGACGGAGGGGCACTCCACCTCATCCGCCGAGCTGCACGACCGCTACTGGTCGTTTCGCGAGAGCTATCCCGGCGGGCCGACCTGGGTCCACTTCCAGACCACCGACGTCCACGAGCCCAACGAGCCGGTCCCTCCCTTCGCGGGGCGCTTCGTCTCGGCCGCGGATGCCCGGCGGGAAGCGGCCTGGGACGAGAAGCTGTGGGAGGCGAGCGCTCCGCTGTTCGGGACCACGAGCATCGAAGCCTTCTACGCCGCGGCCCTGGAGCGGGCCGGGATCGACCGCAAGGCGTACTTCGAGGCCCGGAAGGGTCTCTACGACGAGACCATGCTCCACCAGGATGAGCAGCTCCGGAAGCTGGTGCATAGCCTGAAGGCCAGGGGCGAGTGGGAGCGCACGCTCCTGGTCGTCGCGTCGGATCACGGCCATCCTGCCGGCACCTTCGCCCGCTTCGGCCGCGGGCTGTTCGACCCGCAACCCGAGCCCTGGCAGGGCGCGCTGTGCGACGCCTACGCGACGCGGGTGCCGCTGCTGGTGGTGCGGCCCGGCCGCGTCGGGGCGGGGCGCCGGATCGACACGCCGGTCTCGATGATCGACGTGCTCCCCACCCTCCTCGCGCTGAGCGGACTCCCGGCCCTCGAGGTCTCCCAGGGACGCTCGCTCGTCCCTCTGCTCGAGGACCCGACCGCCGAGCACCCGCCCGTGGTGCTGGACGAGTTCCGGGTGGACGAGGCGACCGGTGAGCTCGTCGGGAACCTGGAGATCATCGAGGGGCGCTGGGGAGCATCCATGGAGATCGCCCCGATCGTCGAGGGAGCCGACCCCAGGCTCGGCAGGCACGCCACCCCTGCCGGCGGGCGCTGGGGAGCGGTGCACCCCTACTTCGAGGACGCGCCTCGGCTGCTGCTGTACGACCTCGAGTCCGATCCCTTCGCGCTGAAGGCGGTCAACGCGGAGCACCCCGACGAGGTGAGGCGCTTCGAGCGGCTGCTGCTCCACCAGTGGGAGGCGCACCGCTCCCTCGCGCAGCGCTTCGGGCAGGCGGAGGAGAAGGCCTTGAGCCCGGACCAGCTCGAGCAGCTGCGTGCGCTCGGCTACATCCGGTAGCGCCGGAGCGAGCGCGGTCTCCGCCCGGACGGCTCGTCGCTCAGCGCCCCCTCCAGCCGGGGCCTCGGACCACCCGACCGGGGAGCGCGCCGGTGTGCTCGCCGTCCCGCAGCACCTGCCGCCCGTTGACGAAGACGTGGACCACGCCGGTCGCGTAGCGGCGTGGGGCGTCGTAGGTGGCGTGATCCCGGATCGTCCCGGGGTCGAAGACCACTACGTCCGCGTAGGCCCCCTCGGCGAGCCTGCCGCGGTCGCGGAGCTTCAGGTTGGACGCCGGAAGCGAGGTGAGCCTGCGGATCGCCTCCTCCAGCGGGATGACCTGCTCGTCGCGCACGTAGCGGCCGAGCAGCCGGGCGAAGCTGCCGCAGGCCCCGGGGATGGGTGCTCGACTTCAGGAAGACCCCCTCGGGGACCATCGAGGCGCTGTCGGAGCAGAACGAGACCCAGGGCAGCGCGATCTGGCGCCTCCCGGCCCCGCCTCCGATCCTGCTACAGTCGAGTCGTGCGATTCGAATGGAAGGAGCGCCTGAAGGCCTTCTGGCGCGACTGGGTGCGTCCGGGGCTCGTGGTGGTGCTCGTGCTGGGCTCGTTCCGCTCCGCCGTGGCCGACTGGAACGACGTGCCCTCCGGGTCGATGCGCCCCACGATCCTCGAGGGGGACCGGGTCTGCGTCAACCGCCTGGCTTACGACCTGCGGGTTCCGTTCACGACATGGTCCATCTGGCGGCGCGGAAACCCGGCGCGGGGCGACATCGTCGTCCTCCTCTCGCCGGCCGACGGCCGCCTGCTCGTCAAACGGGTGGTGGGAGTTCCGGGGGACGAGCTGGAGATCCGCAAGCAGCTCCTGTTCGTCAACGGCGAGCGGGCTCGCTACGAGCCGGTCGACAGCGAGCTGGTCCGCGTCTCCGGACGACTCCAGTTCTTCGCCGAGGAGACCGTGGCGGGGCGCAGCCACCTGGTGGCGCGACCCACCCGCGGGGACCTCTCCTTCGGGCCGGTCAGCGTCCCCCCGGACTCCTACTTCATCATGGGGGACAACCGGGGGAACAGTTTCGACTCGCGGCACTGGGGCTTCGCTCCGCGCAGCGCGATCCTCGGCCGCGCCGTGGCGATCGCCCTCTCCGTCGACCCGTCCCGGTCCTACAGGCCCCGCTGGGAGCGCTTCTTCAGCGGGCTCTCCTGATCTCTCCGAGGGCCTTGGCCACCCGTAACTCGTTCATACACAGATGACAGCCGTGCCCTTCCCCGCTGCCAGGAAAAAGCCCGGGGAATCCCCACGAGGCTCCCAGGACCCTCCGCCCCGCGCCGCGTACCTTGTCGCCAGGTTGAGGAGACGAGGAGGCGACATGAACGGGATGCTTCTGACGGCGGCGATGCTGATGGCGACGGGAGCGGACGCGGCCCAGGGTGAGGGCGTGCTCAGCCGTGAGGTCTGCCCGGCGAAGAGCTGGGTCGCGAACCGGGCGGCCGTGGAGGACTTCCTTCGCAGCGCAGAGGTGGTCGGCGTCGAGGACGTCGACTGGGGGGTCCTGAACCCCAAGAAGGTGACGCTGCGGAAGGGCCCGGTCCAGCTCGACGCCGCCTTCAAGTACTACACGGGGCGCAACCCCCGGACCGGGATGTGGGAGAGCTGGGAGGCCGAGATCGTGGCCTACGAGCTGGACAAGCTGCTCGAGCTGGACATGGTGCCGCCGACCGTCGAGAAGCGCGTGTCGGGCAAGCGGGGATCGGTCCAGCTCTGGGTCGAGGATTGCAGGCTCTGGAACGACGTCCAGGGCGCGCCGGCGGGCCGGGCCGACTGGGGCGAGTTCGTGGCGCGCATGAAGCTGTTCGACAACCTGATCCGGAACACCGACCGCAACGGTCAGAACATCCTGATCGATGCCGACTGGCATCCGGTGCTGATCGACCACTCCCAGACCCTCAACGGCGGTGACCTGCTCGAGGGAGACGAGCTCCCGTCCCACTTCGACCGCGCCCTCGTCGAGCGCGTCCGGGCGCTGAGCTACGACGGGCTGAAGCCGCGGCTCGGCGACCTCATCCGTGACGGCCAGATCAAGGACATCGTCAAGCGCCGGGACAAGCTCATGGAGTACCTGGACCAGCTCGTCGCGGAACGCGGCGAGACCGCCGTCTACTACTGAGCCTCGATCCTCAACCGGGAAGAGGCAGCTCCCCGGCGCGGCGCAGCCGCGCCGGGGAGCTTTCTTCTTGCGCTCGTTCCCTGCCGGGGTGCGAGGCCGGGGCCAAGACCCGATCGGACCCGGCCGAGGTGGTCCAAGGCCCTGGGCGCCACGGAGTTGCGGTTATAATCCCGCTGTGGGCGTGTGCCCGACGGCGCGGAACCGAGAACGATGCGATTCGACAACCTGGCCATCGAGACCGTCTGCTACGAGCTGCCTCCGCGCTGGGTCACCAGCACCGAGCTCGAGGACCGGCTGCTGGAAGCGATGAAGCGCCTCAAGCTTCCCACCCGCCCGATCCAGCTCCTGACCGGGATCGCCCGCAGGCGATTCTGGGAGCCCGGAACGCAGATCCACGACGTGGCGACGCGGGTCGCGCGCCGGGCCATCCACGCGGCCGGCCTCACGCCGGGCGACATCGGCGTCCTGATCAACACGTCGGTGTGCAAGGACTACCTGGAGCCCTCCATGGCCAGCCTCGTCCACGGAGACCTCGGCCTTCCGGAGCGCTGCCGCAACTTCGACGTGGCGAACGCCTGCCTGGGCTTCCTCGACGGGATCTCCATCGCCGGGCAGATGATCGACTCCGGCGTCGTCGACTACGCGCTCATCGTCGACGGCGAGAGCTCGGAGCAGATCGTCGAAGCAACGATCAGGCGCCTTCTCCGCCTGGACATCACGGCCAAGGAGTTCTGGGAGAACTTCGCCACCCTGACCCTGGGATCCGTGGCCGTGGCGATGGTGCTGAGCCGCGCCCAGCTCTCCCGGACCACCCACCGGGTCAACGGCAGCGTGACGCTTGCCGACACGACCCAGAACCGGCTGTGCCTCGGGACCACGGAGAAGATGGTGACGAACTCGACCCGGCTGCTGAAGGCAGGCGTCCAACTCGCCCAGCGCACCTGGGAGACGGCCGACAAGGTGCTGCCGTTCTGGTCCGACTCCAAGATCAAGCAGTACATCTGCCACCAGGTCGGCAACTCCCACATGGCGGCCCTCGTCGAGGCGCTCAAGATCGACCCCGGCAAGTGCTACCTGACCTTCCCGGAGCACGGCAACGTGGGTCCCGCAGCCGTACCCCTGACCCTGGCGCTGGCGGCCGAGGAGGGCCGGGTCCGACCCGGGGATCACGTGGCGCTGATGGGCATCGGGTCGGGTCTGAACGCGACGATGATGAGCGTGACTTGGTAGAGGCCGTGGCCACCGCGGAACCGGTGGCCGCGCCCTGGCGTCACCTCTACCCCTTCGCGTCACATTTCCTCGACGTCGGCGGACACCGGCTCCACTACGTCGACGAAGGGCCGCGGGGCGCGACCCCCCTGCTGCTCGTCCACGGCAACCCGACGTGGTCCTTCTTCTGGCGCTCGCTGATCGAGCGCTTCGCTCCCGAGCGGCGCGTGGTCGCGCCGGACCACCTCGGCTGCGGCCTCTCGGACAAGCCCCAGCGCTGGCCCTATCGGCTGCGTGACCACATCGACAACCTGGAGCGGCTGGTGCTGAGCCTCGATCTCCGGGACCTCACCCTCGGGGTCCACGACTGGGGCGGGGCGATCGGTTTCGGGTTCGCAGCCCGACACCCCGAGCGGGTCGCGCGTCTGGTGGTGCTCAACAGCGCGGCCTTCCGCTCCTCGGCGATCCCCTTCCGCATCGCGGTGTGTCGCCTGCCGTGGCTGGGCGCCCTGGCGGTCCGGGGCCTGAACGGCTTCGCCCTCGCCGCTGCGCGCATGACCACGGTCAGGCCGCTCCCTGCCGAGGTGAGGGCCGGCTACCTGGCACCCTACGGCTCCTGGCGCGAGCGGGTGGCGGTGCTCCGCTTCGTGCAGGACATTCCACTCGCCCCGGGCCACCCCTCGTACGACACGCTGGTGGCTGTCGAGGAGGCTCTCCCCCGCTTCCGGGATCGACCCGCTCTCGTGCTCTGGGGGGAGCGGGACTGGTGCTTCACCACCGCGTTCTGCGACGCGTGGCAGCGGCGGCTCCCGGGAGCGAGCGTCCACCGCCTCCCCGGCGCGGCCCACTACGTCGTGGAGGACGCTCCCGAGGAGGTCGCCGGACGGGTCGCGGACTTCCTGGCGCGGGAGTGAGCCGTCTCGCGAATCCGACGATCACGGTCCCCGATCGCGTCAACATCGCGAGCTACCTGCCACGGGCCGCCGCGCGGCGCCCCGACGCCGTGGCGATCGCGGCAGCCGGGGGCGGAGGCCGCTGGAGCCGGGTCACGTTCCGGGAGCTCGACGAGCGCTCGAACCGTGTGGCCCGGGGGCTCGCGCAGGCGGGCATGCGCACGGGGGAGCGGGCCCTCGTGATGGTTCGAGCCGGCGTCGACCTGATCACCCTCACCTACGCGCTGTTCAAGGCCGGGGCCGTGCCGGTCCTGATCGATCCCGGGATGGGGATCCGCAGCTTCCTCCGCTGCGTGGAGCAGACCCGCCCGCAGGCCCTGATCGGGATCCCCCTGGCTCACGTCCTGCGGCGGGTCGTCCCCGGCCCCTTCCGGTCGGTGGGGCGCCAGGTGACCGTCGGGCGACGCCTGCCCTGGGGCGGCACCACCCTGGCCGCGCTCGAGGCGGGGGCAGCGAGCCACCCGCTGATGGCGGACACCGCGCGGGAGGACACGGCCGCGGTGCTCTTTACCTCGGGGAGCACGGGGCCGGCCAAGGGCGCCGTCTACAGCCACGGCAACTTCGACGCCCAGGTCCGCGTGCTCCGCGCCGACTACGGCTTCGAGCCGGGTGAGGTGGACCTCGCCGCCTTCCCCCTCTTCTCGCTGTTCGACAACGCCCTGGAGATGACGAGCGTGGTCCCGATGCTCGATCCGTCCCGTCCCGGGCGCTGCGATCCGGCGCAGGTCGTCGCGGCGATCGAGGAGAACCGCTGTACGACCGCCTTCGGATCCCCCGCGATCTGGCGGCGGGTCGCCCCCTGGTGCGCGGCCCGGGGCCGGAAGCTCCCGTCGCTGCGCCGCGTCCTGATCGCCGGGGCCTCGGTGCCCGCAGCGCTCATCGAGCAGCTGCACGGAGTCCTCTCCGCGGAGGGAGACGTCTACACGCCCTACGGGGCGACGGAGGCGCTCCCCGTGGCTCGAGCGGCCGGCCGGGAGGTCGTCGGCGAGACGGCGGGGGCGACACGGGAGGGCGCCGGGACGTGCGTCGGCACCCCGGCCACCGGCATCGAGGTCGCGGTGATCCGGATCGACGACGGGCCCATCCCCGAGTGGTGCGAGGACCTCCGGCTGCCGGACGGCGAGGTCGGCGAGCTGTGCGTCAAGGGTCCCGTCGTCACCCGCAGCTACCTGAACCGGGCAGACGCCGACGCCCTCGCGAAGATCCGCGAGGGGGACGCCCTCTGGCACCGCATGGGCGACCTCGGCTACCGGGACGGGAAGGGTCGGATCTGGTTCGCGGGGCGCAAGCTGGAGCGGGTGGAGACGGGCGCGGGCCCGCTCTTCACGGATCGGGTCGAGGGTGTCTTCGCGGCCCACCCCGGCGTGCAGCGCTGCGCCCTGGTCGGGGTCGGCGAGCCGGGGCGCGCGCGTCCGGTCCTGGTGGTGGAGGGGCGCGAGGACGCAGCCCTGGCCGCGCAGCTGCGGCGCCGGGGCATCGTGGAGGCGATCCTCTTCCACCCGCGCTTCCCTGTGGACGTGCGCCACAACGCCAAGATCCACCGCCACGCGCTCCGGGACTGGGCGGCGAGGCGGCTCGCGACGTGAAGGTCCTCGTGACCGGAGGCGGGGGCTTCCTGGGTCGGGCCCTGGTGCGGCAGCTCGTGCAGCGCGGTCACGACGTCCGCGCCTGTGGGCGCGGGCGCTACCCCGAGCTGGACGCCCTCGGCGTGGAGACCGCGAGGGTCGACGTCCGCGACCGGCCGGCCGTCCGCGACGCGGTCCGCGGCGCGGAGGTCGTGATCCACGCCGCGGCCAAGGCCGGGGTGTGGGGCGATCCCGGGGAGTACCACGCCATCAACGTTGCGGGCACCGACAACGTCGTCGCCGCCTGCCGCGACGCGGGCGTCCGGCGCCTCGTCTACACGTCCTCGCCGAGCGCCGTCTTCGACGCCGCCGACCACGAGGGCGCGTTCAACGACCTCCCCTACCCCGACACCTTCCAGGCCGCCTACCCCGAGACGAAGGCCTGGGCCGAGCGGGCGGTCCTGGCCGCCAACGCCTCCGACCTGGCCACGGTCGCGCTCCGGCCCCACCTCATCTACGGTCCGGGAGACCCGCACCTGCTGCCGCGTCTCTTCGACAGGGCCCGGCGCGGAAAGCTGCGCATCGTCGGCAGCGGGACGAACCGGGTGAGCGTGACCTTCGTGGAGAACGCCGCCCGGGCCCACGTGGACGCCGCGGAACGGCTCGAGCCGGGGGCGGCATGGGCCGGGGCCGCGTACTTCGTCGACGATGGGGAGCCGGTCGCGCTCTGGAAGTGGCTCGACGACCTGCTGGCCCGGGTGGGTCTCCCGCCGGTCCGACGGCGGGTCGGCGAGAGAGCCGCCCGCGTCGCGGGGGCAGTCGCGGAGCGGCTGTGGCGGGTACTGCCCCTCCCCGGAGAGCCGCCCATGACCCGCTTCGTGGCGGCGCAGCTCGCGCGCTCCCACTGGTACTCTCCCGAGCCGGCCCGGGCCGCCTTCGGCTTCGTCCCGCCGATTTCCCCGGAGGAGGCGATCCGCCTCACCGCCGAGTGGTGGCGCCCCCGCCTCGCAGGCACTCCCTGACACCCGGAGAGCTCCGCCGGGAGCTCCCGGGGGACGAGCGGACCGCGAACGTGAGCACGGCCGCGTTGGTCGCGGGGGCGCGGGCGTGACGCCGGCCCGGGGTCGAGGGAATCGGACCCCGACCGCCACTGTTTCGAACAGTCGTGCGCCGATATATCATCACCATACATATGTCGGCGCGGGTGCTCGAGCGGGAGCTGCGGCGCGGGAGCGCCGAGCTGATGATCCTGTCGCTGCTCGAGGACCGTCGCCGGCACGGCTACGAGATCGGGCGCCTGATCCAGGAGCGCTCGAACGGCGCGATTCGCTTTCATCCCGGCTCCCTGTACCCGACCCTCTACCGCCTCGAGCGCCGGGGGCTGGTCGAGGGCCGCTGGGTGGAGAAGGCGGGGACGCGGCGCCGGCGCTTCTATCGGCTGACCGCCGCGGGCCGACGCGCCCTCGCCAGCCAGCGCGGCGCCGTCCGGAGCTTCATCGCCGCCCTGGATCGCATCGCGGGGCTCGGCACCGCGTGACGCTCCCGGGCCCCCGGGACTGGCGAGCCGTGATCCGGGAGAGGCTCGGAGCCGGGGCGGACCCCGACGTCCTGGAGGAGCTGGCGGAGCATGCCGCGGACACCTACCGCTCCGCGCGGGGGGAAGGGGCTTCTCCCGATGAGGCCGCCGCTCGCGTTCACGAGGAGGTCGACTACTGGGTGAGGGAAAGGCGCGCTCTGCGCCGGCCGTCGCGACGGCTCGCTCCGTTGGAAGTCTCCGCGACGAACGAGTCTCCCCTCGCTGGCCTGCTGGCGGACCTGCGACGGGCACCGCGGGCCCTGTTGCGCCACCCGATGTACTCGTCCCTGGTCGTCCTGACCATGGCGCTGGGGATCGGTGCGACCACGACCCTGTTCGGCCTGGTCCAGGGTGTCCTCCTGGAGCCGCTTCCCTGGCCGGACTCGGAGCGCCTCGTGCGTCTGTCGGAGACCCGGGAGGGCGCCACGCGCCAGTGGCCATGGATGTTCACGAACTGGGCGTACCGTGCCTGGGCCGAGAGCCCGTCTACGATCGAGGGGCTCGCCGGGTGGCGCACCGGGGACGCGACGCTCGCGGGCGCCGGCGAGCCGGAGCGACTCCGACACGCCGCCGTGACGGCGAGCCTGTTCCGACTCCTCGACGCCGAGCCGATCCTCGGGCGATGCTTCGACGAGACGGAGGAACGGACGGGGGACGCGCTGCTGCTCTCGGAGAGGCTGTGGGAGCGGCGCTTCGAGCGCAGCCCGGAGGCGCTCGGGCGCGTCGTGCGCCTCGACGGCGCCCCCTACCGGATCGTCGGGGTCATGCCCCGCGGCTTCGGCTTCCCCGATCCCGAGAGCGAGGCATGGATCCCCCTCGAGGTCCCTCCCGGGGATGCCCCCGGAGTCACGTTGTTCTCGGCGCTGGCGCGACTCCGTTCCGGAGTCCCTCCGGAGCGGGCGTCCCTGGAGGCGACGACGCGCGCTGGCGGCGCAGCCGGCGGCAAGCTCGTCGAGCTCGCCCTGTTCGGAAGCCGCGGGAAGCCCCGGATCGAGGCGGCGCCGCTGCTGGACTCGATCACGGACGAGGTGCGACCGGCGCTCCTGCTGCTGCTGGCCGCCGTCGGGCTGCTCCTGGCGACCGCGACGGCGAACGTTGCCGGGCTCCAGCTCGCGGCCGCCACGGTCCGACGTCGGGAGCTCGCGTTGCGCGCCGCCATTGGCGCTGGGCGCGGCCGCCTCGCCCGAATGCTCCTGGCCGAGAGCCTGCTGATCGCCCTCCTGGGGGGAGCCCTCGGGCTCGCTCTCACCGCCGCGATCCAGCGACTCCTGCCCGTCCTACTGCCGGATCGGTTTCCCCGCCTGGAGGCCGTGTCCGTGGGCTGGGAGGTGGCCGCGTGCGCCGTGGTCCTCTCCCTCACCACGGGTGTCGGGCTGGGGGCGCTCCCCGCCCTGTTCGCGGGGCGGGTCGGGACGAGGGACGTGCTCGCCGAGCTCGGGGTGGGCGCCGTGGGCGCGACCCGCAGCGTCGCGCGCAGCCGGGCGGGGATTCTCGTCGCGCAGGTCGGTGTCGCCTGCCTCCTGCTCCTGGGAGCGCTCCAGCTCGGTCGCAGCTTCCACGCGCAGCTCGGGGCGGACCGCGGCTACGACACGTCTGACGTGCTCGTGGCCCGGCTGCACCTTCCGGACAGCCTCTACACGACGGAGCGGCGCGCCAGCCTGATCGCCGGGATCGAGCAGCGGCTCGCCGCCCTCCCCGGCGTGGAGCGGACCGCCTTCGCGAACGTACACCCGCTGGACAACAGCGAGGCCGTCGCCGCGTTCACGCTGCAGCCGCAGGGCGAGGGAGGAGAAGCGAGAACGATCCACACCGCCGTGCGCTCGGTCAGCGCGGGCTACTTCGACGCCCTCGGCCTGAGACGGGTCGCAGGCCGCTTCCTGGACGAGCGGGACGTCCGGGGCGCGCCTCCGGCGGTGGTGGTGAACCGGACCTTTGCCGAGCGCCATCTCGAGGGCATGGCCGTGGGATCGGTCCTCCCGTTCGAGATCGACGATACTCCCGCGTGGAACGTCGTGGGGGTCGTCGAGGATGCTCGCCCGGCGAACCTGGGAGACCCGCGCCAGCCCGAGATCTTCCTGCCTTCTGCGCAGCGCGAGGCGGGATTGAGCGCAGTCCAGGCGGTGTCGCTGCTGGTGCGGACCCGGCAACCGCCGGCGACCCTCGCCGTGACGCTGCGGACGCTTCTCCTCGAGCAGGACGGAAACCTCGTACCCGGCTGGATCCGCCCGCTGCACGAGATCCTCGGCGATCGTCTCGCGCAGCCGCGTCTCCGTTCCGTAGTGGTCGGAGCCTTCGCCGGCTGCGCCCTGGTCGTAGCGGGGGTGGGGCTGTTCGGTGTGCTCTCCTACACGGTCTCGCAACGTCGCCGGGAGATCGGCCTGCGGGTCGCCCTGGGAGCGCAGCCGGGCGACATCGCGGGCCTGATCGGCCGG
>Ga0299906_10003068_pt1 | contig 13773 bp, 10 predicted proteins | sample RVTome_14_FD_200259 | JGI IMG/M metagenome (GOLD analysis project Ga0299906, IMG submission 200259) | Soil microbial communities from uranium-contaminated site in the Upper Colorado River Basin, Wyoming, United States - RVT145D125 (version 2) ... | reverse complement strand
TGGGGGTAGGCGCGGCTTGCGCGCTCCACGCCCGGCCGCGCGGCACGCTATCACCCGCCGCGGGCGCGCCCGCTGGCGTGCCCGTTCGCCGCGCCGTTGGCCTGGCCCTGCGGCTCGCGGGTGATGTGGTCGTTGCCGCCGTTGCCGCAGATCCGGTCATCGCCGCCGGCGCCGACGAGCAGGTCGTTGGCGGATGTGCCCATGATCACGTCGTTGCCGGGGGTGCCCACGAGCACGCCGCGGAAACGTTTGCCCGAGAGCGGGCCGCCCACGATGATGCCGGCCTCGTTGACGTAGATGGTCGGCGTCATGCCCTGGCACAGGGTGTCGCCGTTGCCGGAGTCGTCTTCGCATTCGTCCAGCACGCCGTTGTGGTTGTCATCGGCGCCCGGAAGGGTCAGCAGGTCGATCTGGACATCGACATAGGTCTGGCTGCAGAAGCCGGCATCGACGGCCGCGGAGGGCACGAACGTCAGGGCCACGCCACCGCCGGCCGCCAGCGCATCCATGTACGTCGTGGCCGGCAGCATGAACGTTTCCGTCGCTTCCGGATCGCAGTCCGTCGAGAACAGGTAGATCGAACGCAGGGGCGTGTCGTTGATCCACACGTCCACGCGCTCGGTCCAGTTGGCCAGGTTGCCGCGCGCGGTGGCGGTGACCGTCAGGTCCGCCAGGGCCACCGGCGACGGGCTCAACTGGTAGCGCTGGCTCGTGAGGTTGTCCAGGGGGCCCATCGGCCCGGACTGGAGCGTCAGGGTTCCCGCCAGTTCGCACGCGTCGGGGATTCCGTTGCGGTTGCAGTCCGCCGTGGAGGCCGACTCGCACTGGCCCGCCGCGGGATGCGCGGCAAGGCCGAGCGAGACGAACGATCCGACGAGCAGCGATCGACAATGCAGGCCACGGACCATGGAACGCTCCCTTCCGACATTGCCTCCGCTCGCCTCCGCTTCAATGCCAGTCGGCCCGATCTTTGCCTGATCAAGCGTGGGAACCTCCGGGCCCGGCGACAAGCCGCTGACCGGGAGATTGCGCGCGGCCGTGGCAAGCTGTGCGGGTTATGCGGGCCGCAGCGCCGGGCCGGCTCACCTCGCGCGATTGCCGACCGACGCCGGCGAGCCGTGACCGCGGCCGACGATGCGGTCGTTGCCGCCGTTGCCGCAGATCACCGCAGAGCCGCCGGCGTCGATGATGAGGTCGTCGCCGATCGTGCCCATGACGACATCGTCCGCCGACGTCGCGATGAGCAGGCCGCGATAGGGCCGCCCGTCGAGGGGCCCGCCCACGATGCGGCCGAACTGGTCGACGTAGACCGTGGCCTCGCGTCCGCCGCAGATCGGCCCCTGGCACTCATCGGGCACGCCGTTGCCATCGGCATCGTCGCTGTCGCCGGCAAGGATGTCGCAGCCGTCCGATATGCCGTTGGCGTTGCAGTCGTCGTTGGTGGGCAGGGCGAAGACATGCCCCGCGCCTCCGAACGGCTGGACTTCGTCATCGAACATTTCCGCGACGAGCACGCCCGTCGCATCGGCGTCGAACGAGCGGCCGAACGACGACCCCACCGGCATGTCGTCGCCCAGCGCCCGATCATCCGCAGTCCAGCCGCTCCCGTCGTGTCGGTACACGAAAACGACGCGCTCGCCGGATGTGCTGCGCCGCCCGCTCACCATGACCACGCCATCCTGCACCGCGACATCGGAGAACAGCGCACGCGTCTCATTGCCGCGCAGACTCGCCTCCAGCGGCCAACTGCCATCCGCGGCCCGGCGATAGATGTGGACCGCGCCGAATCCGGAGACATCGTCCGGCTCCACGACCGCGGCGACATCGCCGTGGTTTGACACGCCCAGACCGAAGAACGAGTCGGCCGCGCCGTCCGGCGAGGTCAGCAGGGCTTCTCGCACCCACGCCGCAGCGCCGGCGTCGTAGCGGAAGATCGCCGCCGTGCCGTCCGATGCGTGATCGAGATTGCCCGCGTAGCCGGCTATGAACTGGCCGTCATCGACATCCAGCCAGTTGGAGGGGATCCAGATCCACCGCGCGTTCGGCTCGGCGAAGACCACGCGCTGCTCCATGGCCCATTCGTCGTTGGCATCGCGCCGGTAGATGTACGCGATCCGGATGATCTCGCCGTTCTTCAGCACCTCGCCCGATGTCGCCACGATGATGTGGCCGTCCGGCGACACGCCGACCGTCCAGCCGAAGATGCTCGCAGGTTCCCCCGCGCTGGTCGCCTCGGCGAGGGCCGTCACGAAGTTCCACATGCCGCGACCGTCGTTGTAGTGGTAGACGAATGCGTATCCCTGACTGCCGAGCGGATCGCCAGCGGGGCTGATCGCCCCGACCACAAGCACATCGCCGCCCACGGCGACGCTCCGCCCGTATTCCAGGGTCTCGTCAAAGGGGTCCGGCACCCCGAACTTCGCTTCCTCGGCCCATCCGCCCGGTCCGCGCCGGAAGAGGTACACCACGCGTCGGTTCACGCCGAGATTGCCATCGGTGACAGTGGCCAGCGCGGCGGCATTGCCCGCGATCGACACAGCCGAACCAAGCCGGTCGCGATCGCCGACGTCCGAACTGATCAGTTTCGCATCGAAGCACGTGCCCTGAGCGCACACCCATGTCGCGGGCGCTGCCGCCATCGCCGCCGCGAGGGCCGCAATCCGTCCGCTTCGTCGTTGTCGTCGCATTTCGATCTCCTGTGTGCAGGGCCGCACATCGACCCTCCGGGTATGGATATGCCGGGCGGGGAGGGAGCCTGCGCGCAAAAAGAAAAAAAGGGTATCGCCCTAACTTCCATGACCACAATGACTTGGAGAACGAGGCCGCCCGGATTGACGAAAAAAAGGCCGCCGTCCTCAGACGGCGGCCTTCCTTCCCGGGGTCGGGAGTCGGCTGGCGGCCTTCACCGCCTACCGACCGCGGCCCTTGCCATTGCCGCCGGCGTTGGACTGGCTGGCGCTCGCGCCCGCCGGCCGACCGGCCTGGTGGTCGTTGCCGCCGTTGCCGCACACCGTGTCGTTCCCGCCGCCGCCCATGATCATGTCATTGCCGTCGGTGCCCATGATCACATCGTCGCCGGCGGTGCCCATGAGCACGCCGAAGTAGGGCCGGCCGTCCAGCGGCCCGCCGACGACGAAGCCGTCGCCGTCCACGTACACCGTGGGGGCCATGCCTTCGCACATGGGCTCATCGTCCACCTCGCACTCATCGGGCACGCCGTTGCCGTTCTCATCGGCCGCGGCGTGGGTCATGAGCTCCAGGGCGACTTCGACAAACGAGTCGCTGCAATAGCCGGGGTCGACGTCGAAGGACGGCACCAGGCCGAACGACACCGACCCGCTCGCCGCGGCGCTGTTGTACAGGTCGCGGCCGAGCACGAACGCCTGCGACGTCGTCATGCAGTCCATCGAGAACAGGAAGATCGACTGCATCGGCGTGTCGTTGATCCACACGTCGATCCGCTCGGTCCAGTTCGACAGGTCCGCGTTGGCCGTGAAGACGATGTACAGGTCGTCCAGGGCCTCGGGCGCGTTGCTGATCGTGAACGTCTGCGGCGAGGTGACGTCCAGCGGGCTCAGGCGCCCGGAACGGAGCGTCAGCAGGCCGGAGAGTTCGCAGGCGTCCGGAATGCCGTTGGCGTTGCAGTCGGTGTCGGGGCTGTCCGGCGAGCACTGCCCGGAGGCGGGGGCCGTCAGGACCAGAAGCGGGCAGGACGAGAGGGCGACGAGAGAGAGAAAGCGTGTGCGGGCCATGAGTGACTCCCTTGAATCGGTCGTTCGGGGTTGGTCAGCGTGGCCGTGTCTGATGATGTCGATCGGTCGCCCGTCTGTGATTGTTTCCGCAACAGGAATCTACGAAACAATCGCGCTGGACGGCAATGTTTCAACCCCGCCCCATGCCGCGCCGGCCGCCCTGTTCGGGCTGTGGGAAATGGGCAAGTCCGCGGCCGTCCGCGCGCGGCTGGCGCCAGCGCACCGCGAAATTCGCGGACCCTCGCACCGTGCGGGCGGCGGTCACCCCCAGTTCGCCAGCAGGATCAGCAGGTCCGAAACATCCACATCGCCGTCGCCGTCGATGTCCTCGAAGCACGTGGGGCATGGCCCCCAATCCGCGAGCAGCGCCAGCAGGTCCGAGACGTCCACATCACCGTCGCCGTCAATGTCCGCCAGGCCGGCCGGGACGTAAGACAAGGTCAGGGCCACGTAGTTATCGCTGCCGCAGACAGTAGCGCCAACCTCGCCCGAGGCCGTGATGGCGAATGACGCCGTGCGGCTCGTCACCAGCGTGTTGAAGGATGCGGCCGGGATGACAAGCTCCTCAATCGCGGGCGTGAACGGGCAGTCCACGCCGCTGGCGGTGAAGAGCTGCCCCTGCTGCGCGCCGGAGAGCAGGATGGTGAGGAACTCGGCCGTCGTGCCCAGGTCGGCGTAGGCGTGAACGCGGAGCGTCACATCCGACGATGCTCGCCGGCGAAGCGGGAAGTTGACCACCGGGGCCAGTCCCGTCCCCACGCCGAAGACCGGCTGCGAGGCCGCCGAGTACTCCAGATCGACGTGGTCCGGCACGCCGTCGCCGTTGTCGTCCGGGCAGCGCCGAATCGTGAAGTCATCCACGTACCACCCGTCGGCGCCGGTGCAGCCGTCCTTGCCCAGATCGAACTGCACGCTGATCGAATCGCCGCCGACCGCCAGCCCCGCGAGACTGAAGACCGAGCGACCCCAGTTGCCGCCGGCGCCGGTCCACGCCGCCTGGCCCTGGAGCGGATTGGTGTTCTGCGAGCCGACCCGGCGCAGCGCCCCGTTGTATGCGTTGTGCTCGAACGCGGTGCGCGGCACGAGGTTGAACGCCCCGCCGTTGACGCTCAGCCGCACGTTGCCCCCGTCCCAGGCCCCCTCCGTCGCCAGGTAGTGATCGAACTCGACGGCGAACACGCCCGGCCCCGGCGGCAGGATGAAGGTCGGGCTCGTGAGCGAGTGCACCGCCGATTCATCCTGACTGCCGCAGTTGCCCAGGTTGGGGTCATCCACGCGCCAGACGGTGCCGGCGCGCCCGAAGGGCAGGTTGGCGTCGTCGAGCTCCCAGTCGTACGGCGTGGGCGGCGCGGTGTTGGAGACCGTCCATCCGTTGGGTCCGGACTCGAAGTCCTCGAGGAACGCCACCGTCGAGCCGTCGCAGATCGACGGCGCGGCGGGCTCCAGCACGTTGCCAGAGGCCCCGCACGCCCCGTCGGTGTTCATCTCCACCGCCAGCAGCGCCTCATCGACCTGCGCGGCATCGAACGCGGTGAACATGTCGGCCGAGGCCAGGCCCGTGCGCGGATCGTTGGGGAACGTGCCGATGAGGTCCAGCGCCGCCTGGTTGAGCGCCAGGTAGGTGTCGTTGAAGTCCGACGCCACCGTCAGCGCCCGGTACCACACCGCGCCGGACTTGATCGGCCCGATGCCCGTGACCACGTGGCCGTTGAACGACTTGCCGTCGGTGAGCATGGCGAAGGCGTGGTTGGGCACGCCGCTTCCGGAATGCACGCCGCCGCTGTCGCCGGCCGAGCAGGTCTGCAACGGGCTGTTGGCGGTGTCGGGATCGTTGCCGCACGGCGGCTGCCACATGTCGCGGATCGCGCCGCCGAACGCCGACGAATCCTCGCCGATGAGCCAGCGCCGCCCGTCGATGAAGCCCGGCGAGTTGGTGCAGGTGTTCGTGCGCGGGTCGTTGGGAATGTCGCCGCCCGGGCCCGAGTCGTGGGCGGGCCAGAGGATGCCGCCCGGCGTGCCGGCGAACGCCGCGTTGCCGTTGAACAGGTCGATCAGCTCGCCGAAGACGTCGGAGTACGACTCGTTGAGCTGGCCCGACTGGTTCTGGTAGACCAGGTCGGCGGTGAACTCCGTCACGGCGTGCGTCAGCTCGTGGCCGATCACATCGTCCGTCACCGTGCCGTTGCAGAAAACCACCCGCGTGCCGTTCCAGAAGGCATTCGGGCAGGAGACGGCTGTCGAGTGCACGGTGGCCCTGATGGTCATGCCTGCATCGTCAATGCTGTCGCGCCCGAACGCCCGGAAGAAGTAGTCGTACGTGTCGCCGCAATAGTCGTAGGCGGTGTCGACATCCGCATCGCCGAAGGTCGGGTCGCCTTCGCTGCGGACCAATGTGCCCGGCAGGGCGCTGGTGCCCATGGCGTCGTAAACCTCGCGGTCGCGGGCGGTGTGCAGCATCGTCCACTGGTCCAGCGTCTCGCCCGTGCGGGCGTCGATGAAGAACGCCTCGCGCACGAACGACGGCGGATCGGCCAGCACGATGTGCCACGCCAGGGCAGCGCCGCGCGGCGGATCGCCGTACCAGCCCGGATCGACGATGACCAACTCAGCGCGTTCCACGCCCACATCGCCCAGGCCGAGCCGCGCGCGGGCCATCGCCGCGGCCTGAGTGTCGCCCAGGAGCGGCTCGATCGACACCTTGGCGGGAATCGGGAAGAAATCGCCGTTGGCGGCATGGACCGCGCCCGCCGGATCCTGGTGCACCTTGACCACGCCGGCGAACACCTTGATGCCCTGATGCACCTGCTGGAAAGTGGTATGCGCGCGGCCGAGCGGGTCCATCTCGACCTTCGCCGCCGCGAGCTGCGATGACGCATCGGCGATGCCGAACAACGCCCCTTGCTCGCGCAGGAAGAGGTCGACGTTCGTCTCGCCGATCTCGCGCGGCAGGCGCAGCGGGATCGGCCCCCCATCCGCCGCCGTGACGAAGCTCGCCAGCCCCGTCGTCGACGAGCGTTCGATGCGCAGGCCATTCGCGACGGGCGCGCCGGGCGCGCCGGCATCCTGCCCGAAGGCCGGCAACGCCAGGAGAAGCGACATGCCGCATGCTCCGACAAAGCCCCGGCGCAAGGTCCGCACCGTCGACGCCATCTCGATCCTCCGTTCCATTCCTGATCGCCCGCGGCCTCGCCCCACGATCGACCATGCGATCAGGCCGCCGGCGATTGAACCTGCCACGTGTGGGGCCCGCGCCCCCCACTGTGATACCACAACCGGATGTCATCCGGAACATCCCGGCGCGCAAATCCAACGCCCAAAAACGATATTGGCGTTCCGCACGCGAACGGCGCGGCACGCCATTATCGACTTCCCCGACTCCTGCGGCGAACCGACACCCTGCAAAGCGCCCTGGCCAGAGTTTCCATCCGCGCACCATAGCCGCCACCGGTGAACGGATTCTCCCGGTCAACCAACACCACGCGTTCTGAGCCTGAGGGCGAGCGTCACGGCCCGCATGAGAGATGCCTTGGCATGAATGTGTCTGATAAATGCCGCCAAGTCAAGGAATTACGGCAGATTTCCCGAGCATTCATCCAGTCTCCTCCCAGGAAAACGGGACAGGTACGTTTTCGGCGCGCTCATGCGGTCGCCGGATCCGTGATGCCCGCATCGGCGAACCCCGCGGCGCGGATGCGGCAGGCGTCGCAGCGGCCGCACGGTCGGCCCGTGTCCGCGGCGGGGTCGTAGCAGCTTGTGGTGAGGCCGTAGTCCACGCCGAGCGCCATGCCGCGCTGGATGATCTGCGCCTTGGTCAGGCCGATGAGGGGCGTGTGAATGCGGATGCGCTGACCCCGCACGCCCATCTTCGTGGCCAGGTTGGCGGTCTTCTGGAAGGCCTCGATGAACGCCGGGCGGCAGTCCGGGTAGCCGGAGAAGTCGATCGCGTTGACGCCGATGAAGATGTCGGCGCACCCGCGAGCCTCGGCGAAGCCGAGAGCCAGTGACAGGAAGATCGTGTTCCGCGCCGGGACGTATGTCACCGGGATGTCCGCGCTCACTTCACCGGGGGCGCCGGCCGGGCGATCGCGCGGCACATCGATGTCCGCCGTCAACGCCGACCCGCCGAACGCCCGCAGGTCGATGGCCATCGTGATGTGCTCGATGACGCCGAGCGTCTGCGCGACCGTGCGGGCCGACTCCAGCTCGAAGCGATGCCGCTGACCGTAGTCGAAGCTCAGCGCGCGGCAGGCGTACCCCTCATGCCGCGCGAGAGCCAGCGCCGTCGCCGAATCCAGCCCCCCGGACACGAGCACAACTGCGCTTTTCTGTTCCGGCATCAGGATTCACCACAGAGGACACAGAGGACACAGAGAGGAAGACAGAAAGTTGGACAACAGAAAACAGGAATCGCCAGGCGAATTGTGATGACCGACGTGCCGCAATCTCCAGTTTCTTCTTCAACAAATTCATTCCCCCTCTGTGCCCTCTGTGTCTCTGTGGTGAATCCTCTCTTCAGTTCGCATTCGGGTGCACGAAGCCGCGGAAGATCGTCAGCCACAGGATGCGCAGGTCGAACATGAGCGACCAGTTGCGGATGTAGAAGAGGTCGTATTGGAGGCGCTTGCGCAGCGAGGTGTCGCCGCGGAGGCCGTTGACCTGGGCCCAGCCGGTCATGCCGGCCTTGACGTTCTGCCGCAGCATGTAGCCGCGCCAGTCCTCGCGGAACTTGCCGATCAGCTCCGGCCGCTCCGGCCGCGGACCCACCAGCGACATCTCGCCCGCAAGCACGTTGAAGAGCTGCGGCAGCTCATCGAGACTCGTCCGCCGCAGCCAGCGGCCGATCCCGGTCACACGGTCATCATCCGGCTTCGTCCACGCCTCCTGGCCCTTGCCCGCATCGCGCAGGGCCAGCGCCTCGGCATCCACGTGCCGCATCGTGCGGAACTTGTGAATCTTGAACCGCTGGCCGTTCACGCTCATGCGCTCCTGGCGGAAGATCACCGGCCCCGGGCCCGAGAGGCGCACGAGCAGGGCGATGACCAGCATCGGCAGGGCGAAGACGACCAGCCCCGCGATCGAGCCCGCCAGGTCCACGCCGCGCTTCGCCACCCGGCCCCAGCCCGCCAGCGGCGACTCGCGCACGGACAGGATGGGCATGCCCTCCAGCTCGCCGACGGTCATGTTGATCGGCATGTAGCGCGGATTCATGTCCGGCACGATGCGCACATCGACCGGGTGCTTCTCCAGCGTCAGCAACAGGTCCGGCAGCTCGGCGGACATCCGCCCCGGCAGGGCGATGAACACGCCGCTCACATCGTTCGACTCCAGCACATCATCGAGGTCGTGCAGGCCGCCTTTGACCGGCAGGCCCAGGCACGTGCCGCGCCCCGTCGAGGCGTGATGGCTGATGAACAAGCGCGGCGTGATGCCGGTCCATGTGTTGCGCTGAAGCGTGTGGGCCACCACCTGCCCCAGGCGACCGGTGCCGATGATCGCCACGTGCCGCAGGTTCCACCCCCGCGCCCGGACATGGCGCAGCACCAGCCGGAAGGCGAACCGCCACGCCAGAAGCAGCGCTGCGCTCAGGGCGAAGAAGCAGGCGTATTGCAGGCGGCTGTAGTCGCGGCCCTCGAAGAGCACCTTGCTGAAGATCGTGATGAAGGCGACCGACAGACCCGTGCCGATCAGCGTCGCCTTGATGATGACCGAGGCCTCGTAGAAGAACCGCCGGTCGCGGCGCGGCTGGTAGAGCCCCGTCATCAGCATCGTGATCAGCATGAGCGGCACGACGGCCAGCACGGGCAGACTGTGCGTGGCGAAGCGGATGTCCTCCGCTTCGCGCGGGAACGCCTCCGCCAGCAGGCCGAACCGCGCGTGGTACGCCAGCACCACAGCGCCCACGAGCACCACCGTGTCGCTGGCGATCAGCACGCTGCGGAAGAATCGATGCTGGCTGCGAAGCACGGGTCTCCTGCTCCGGCCGGACCGTCGGCCGGATCGCCGCTACCGGCGGGCCGCGTTCCGGGGCGTCACTCGATCTCCGCCCATGGTCCCGAATCACGCGGGTTTTTCAACTCGCCGGCCAGGGCCCGCAGGTGCTCTTCGCCTTCGGGCGACAGCGCATCCGGCGCGACGATCTGCACCACGGCGTAGAAATCGCCGATGCGCCCCTTGCCGTCGTCGATCCCCTTGCCCTTGATTCGCAGCTTCTGGCCGCTGGAGGCGCCGGCGGGAATCTTCAGCTCGACCGAGCCGCTCAGCAGCGGCACCTTGATCTTCGTGCCCAACGTCGCCTCGGCGATGGTCAGCGGCACATCGACGAGCAGGTCGAGCCCCTCGCGGCGAAAGAGCGGGTGGTGGCCGACCTTGATGGTGATGATCAGGTCGCCGGCGGGGCCGCCGGTCATCGACGGCTGGCCCTTCTCCTTGAGGCGCAGCTTGCCGCCATCCTCGATGCCGGGCGGGATGCGCACGGTGATCGTCTGCGAGCCGGAGCCGGTGTTGAGCCGGATGGCCTCGCTGCCGCCCAGCGCGGCGGTCATGAACGTCACGGTCAGGGCATGGTGCAGGTCCTCGCCCTTTTCCGGCTGGGGCCTGGCGGCGGTCCTCGACCGGGCCCCGCCTCCGGTCGCGCCGCCGGCGGGACCGGCCCCGAAGCCGCCGAAGCCGAAGGGAGAGCCGCCCGCCCTGCCGCCGAACATCTGCTCGAAGATGCTTTCGACCTCGGGCGGCACGCCTTCGCCGCCGGGTCCCGCTCCGGGTCCGCCTCCGGGGGCGCCTCCGGGGGCGCTCGACCAGGAATAGCGGAACCCGCCCGGGCCGCCGGCGCCGCCGCGCGAGCTTCCGGGGGCGCTTCCGGGGGCGCCCACGTCCGCGCGGCCGAAGCGGTCGTAGGTCTTGCGCTTCTCGGCATCCGAGAGCACTTCGTAGGCCTCGGAGACCTCGGAAAACTTCTCCGCGGCCTCGGGCGACTTGTTCATGTCGGGGTGAAAGGTGCGCGCGAGCTTGCGATACGCCTTGCGAATCTCGGCGTCCGTGGCATCGCGCTTGACGCCCAGGATGTCGTAGTAGTCTCGTTCGGCAGCCATGGATGGCGCAGCAATGGTGCGGGGGTGAGTATAGCACTATCACGAGTGGGGCCTGCGATGAGGCGTGTGCTCACCTCCCATCGCGTTTGCAATCAGACCGATCCACACGGTGCCCCGTCCGAACAGCCACGGGCCCTGGCGACCATCGAGCCGACCCATCATGCCACTGCTCAACGCCGCGATTTCCGCCCTGGTCAACGTGGTGCTGTTCGTCGGCCTGCCATTTCTGGGCTACGCCATCTACCACAAATGGCGTCACCGGCGAGCGTTCGCGGAGATCGCCCGGCGCGCCGGCCTCGCGATCGGCAAGCCGCGCTACCTCGCGTATGCCGCGCCCATCGCGCTGGCCCCCGTGATCGCGCTGCTCATCTGGATGCCGCCCCCGGAGGCGTGGACGAAGCAGGGTTCCGCGTTCAAGCCGTTCGAGGGCCTGGGGCTGGGCGCGGCATCGATCGCGATGGCCCTGCTGTATGGCGTGGTCACGACCGGTTTTTCAGAAGAGTTCCTCTTTCGGGGGTTGATCGCCGGGAGTCTCGGACGGCGGCTCTCGCTGGCATGGGCCAACGCCATCCAGGCGCTGATCTTCCTCGCCCCGCACCTGCTGATCCTGTTCGTCTCGCCGGAGATCTGGATGCTCCTGCCGGTGATCTTCATCTTCGCGCTGATCGCGGGCTGGCTGCGCATCCGGTCCGAATCGTTCTTCGGTCCGTGGATGATCCACGCCGCCGGCAACGTGACGGTCGCGCTTCTCGTCGCGACCCGCACCGCAGCATAGATCCAGGAAGCCGCCCCCGACGCCGGGTCAGTTCGGCCGCTCCCCCGGCTGTTCCGGTCTCACGGCCGGCAGGCCCAGCAGCTTGAGCAGCTCGATCGGGTCGTACGGCAGCTTCACGCCCTCCGCCTGCAACTGAAGCAGCTTCTGCGCCTCGACCGGCCCCAGATACAGCTCCTCATCGAAGCGGCGCATGATCCACAGGTAGCCACCCTCGGCGTTCAGCTCGAAGGTCTGCACGCTCGGGTCCTGCTCGCGAACATTCCACGGCGCGTTGGCCATGTACTGGTCCAGCAGCTTCGCTGGATCGGCCGTCTCGAGACTCTGCGCCGGCACGACCGTATCGCCCTGCCCGCTCACCTCGCCGACGCCGCCGTTGCGCGCGCCGCCCACCATCACGATCGTCGCCCACGTCAGGGCCACGATCAGCACCGCCGCCCACCCCGACAGCGCCAGCGTCCACGTGAGCCGGCGCGGCAGGATGAGCCCCGCTGCATCCTTCCCGTCCGGCAGCTCGATCCGCTCGGCCCCCGCCGTCGCAATCTCCACCTGCCCCGCCAGGATCATCATGTCCCGCTGCCGCAGGGCCAAGGCCCGCCACAGGTCCGGGCGCATGTCTGCCGCGCGCTCGAAGCGATCCTGGTCCTCGCCGCTCGCCTCGTGATCCACGAGGCGGCCGATCAGGATCTCATCGTCGATATCCGTGCGCAGCGGGTCGTTGTCGTTCAGGTTCATTCGTTCGTGTTCGCTCATGTCCCATTTCCCACAAGGATCATTGCCGGGCGAAAACCAGTCGTGAAGCGGCCGGAGCATCTACGGCATCCCCTCGGCGAGGACCTCGTCGCCCACCTCGTCGCGGAGCATCCTTCGCGCCCGGGCCAGACGCGTCTCGATGGTCGTCACCGGCAGGTCCAGGATCTCGCTGATCTGCTGGTAGCTCATCGCCCGCACGCAGCGCAGCAGCAACGGCTCGCGATATTCCGAGGGCAGGGTCATCGCCTGATCGAGCAGGCGATGGGCCGCCTCCTGATCGTCGACCCGCGACGGCCCGGAGGCCTGGTCCGCCTCGGGCTGGCCCACGCGGGTCGAGTCGGGCCGCTCGCCCTCTTCGCGCTCGGCAGTGGCGAGCCGCAGGGTCGGCTTCAGCCCGCGGGCGGAGCCGCGGCAGATATTGATGACGATCTGACGCAGCCACGGCTTGAAGGCCGCGGCATCGCGAAGGGTCGAGAACTTCGAGACGATCTTCAGGGCCACATCCTGCATCAGGTCATCCACTTCCACGCTACGGGGTCGATGCGCCAGAACGATGGCCGCCACCCACCGTCGGTGGGCTTGCCAGACCCTCTGCTGGGCATCGCGGTCGCCGGCTCGAGCCCGTTCGATGAGCTCCAGCTCCGGCCTGTCGTGGCCGCTCATTGCCTGACTGGATGACGCCAAAATCGTACCCTGTCGAGTTTCAATGCCTATTTTTGATCGCCTCGGCCCCCGGAACGGTTCCGAAGGCGCCGAAAGCTCTGCCACATGGCCAGACGCGAGCACAATCCCGACCAGCACGTCATGAGCTTCGGCGATCACCTGGAAGAGCTGCGCCTGCGGATCATCCTGGCGCTGGCGCTGCCGCTTCCGCTGATGATCATCCTGTTTTTCTTCAGTAGTACGCTGCTGAAGTGGCTGGTGTTGCCGCTGACCCGGGTGCTGGACCACTTCGGCCTGCCGCCGGTCATTCAGGTCCTCAGCCCGCCCGAGGCGCTGCTGATCGAGCTGAAGCTGGCCATGATCGCCGCGCTGATCTTCTCGTGCCCGTGGATTCTCTGGCAGGCCTGGCTGTTCATCCGCCCCGGCCTGTACCACCAGGAGCGCCGCTTCGTCTACCTGCTCCTGCCCGGCAGCGCTGTGCTGACCGCCGCGGGCGTCGCCCTGATGTACTTCGTCATGCTGCCGCTCATGCTCTATGTTCTCGTGGGCGTGGGCGTGGCCATGAAGTTCGATCCCGGCCAGCCCATCGACCCGCGGATCGAGGCGGTCCTTCAAGCGCGGCAGACGATCGAGATCCGCCACGCCCCGCCGATCGATCCGCCGGCCGACCAGCTCTGGGCCCTCTGGCCGGACCTGAAGCTGTACGCCTCCGTGCTCGATGCCGGGGGCGCCGTCGAGATCGTCG
>Ga0299906_10003067_pt1 | contig 13774 bp, 12 predicted proteins | sample RVTome_14_FD_200259 | JGI IMG/M metagenome (GOLD analysis project Ga0299906, IMG submission 200259) | Soil microbial communities from uranium-contaminated site in the Upper Colorado River Basin, Wyoming, United States - RVT145D125 (version 2) ... | reverse complement strand
CTCCGCGGGCGAGGTCCACTACCTCCTGCTGCTCGCGCGCGACCTCCGCTACGCCACCGACGAGCACGTGGAACCGCTACACGACGAACTCGACCAGATCGGCGCCATGCTCCACTCCCTTCGGCGCGAGGTCGAGCGTGATCGTCAATGAGCCGAGCGCCCCGCTGCCAGCTGCTGACTGCCGACTGCCGACAGCGCGGCTCCGCGTCGTTGGCTGACGGCACCCATTCGGTTGCGGCGGAGCCGCGCTAGGAGGGCACCTCGACACGAACGCCTACACGGCATTCCTGCGCAACGAGCGCACCGCCGTCTTCGTGGTCGAACGAGCGCCGAACCTGCTCCTGAGCCCGATCGTCGTCGGGGAGCTGAAGGCGGGCTTCGCGGTCAGCGGAAAGCGCCGAGCCAACGTGGGTCTTCTGCAGCGGTTCCTGGCCAGCCCGCGGGTCTCCCTGGTCCCGATCGACGAGCGAGTGACCGATGGGTACGCCACGATCTACCGGCAGCTCCGCTCGCAGGGGACACCGATCCCGACGAACGACCTCTGGATCGCCGCGTGCGTCAAGGCGGAGGGCGAGGCCCTGTTCTCCTTCGACGCGCACTTCGAGCACGTGTCCGGTCTGCCGATCATCCGCAGCGAAGGCGATCTGCTCGCTCTCCTGTCGTGAGGTCGTGAGCGGATCTGGCCTAGCCGCGCTCCTTCGACAGCTCTCCAAGCCGCAGGACGCGGTAGCGCTTCTCCTCCGCATCCCCGGACCGGATGCGCATCGAGACCTCCTCGTTCAGGGTCGCGTGCTCGATCTCCTTGTCCTCGAGCGAGACCCAGATCGTGCCCCAGTAGTGGCTCGAGCCCGCGTAGGTCGTCTCGCCGAGCGCCATCTCGAAGCGGTTGAAGAACGCGCGGTACTGGATCAGTGCACAGCGCTCGCCGTTGCGCTGCGAGACGCCGATCCAGGAGAGCTCGATGTCGCGGTTCTGGAACGCCCCCATGCCGGCGAGCGGCGCGCGCGAGCGCGACGCGGGGGGCTCGTAGGGCCGGTTGAGCTCGAGATGCTCGAAGTGGTTGCGGCCGAAGTCCTCGAGCATGTACGTGTCCCACACGAGGTTCTTCGCGAAGGTGGCCTCCGGCGTCGAGGGGAACGTCGCGAAGAAGTTCGGCAGGAAGAGCGTGAACCCGGCGGTGGGGGAGTACTCGAAGCCCTGCATGTACTCCTGCAGCTCGCCAGCCTGGAGCTCGTCCTCGAGCTCCTTCGCGAAGGCGATGCGGACGTCGCTCCAGCGGACCTTCTTCGCCTCGGGGTCGCGCACGTACGTGCCGCGGATGTGGTGCTTGCCGACGAAGCGGTCGTCGGCGTCGGTCTCGAGGTAGTCGCAGGTGAAGGTGTAGGTCTGCGCGCCGTCCTCGCGCAGCGCGAGGTCCGCGGGCAGGCGCTCGGGGAGCGCCGCGCCCTCCTGCATGGCGAGGGCGAGCGCCAGGGGAAACAGGGCGTGCGTCACGGGTCGACTCCTCGCTGTCGGGCCTCTACTTCGCCGAGAGGTCGTAGCACACGACCTCCTCGTCGTTGCGCACGAAGACATGGCGATAAGCGTATGCCGGGTGCGACCAGCAGACGCCGCCGCGCTCGTTGAGCTGCTCGCGCGTCGGCTCGAGGATCTTCGTGCGCGCGAGCTCGCGGAAGCCCTTCGGCGAGAGCTCGCCCAGGATCAGCTCGCCCTTCTCGTTGAACATCCACGTGCGCTCGCCGTTCTGCACCATGTGGACGTTGGCCCAGCGCGCCTTGGGGACAGCGCTCAGGTCCTCCCACACGCGCTCGCCGCTCTCGACCTCGAGGCAGCGCAGCTCGCCGTGGCTGTCGACCCCGTAGATGTGCCCGCCGCGGATCAGCGGCGTGGCGATGATGCTCTGCAGGGCGTCGGTGCGCACCTCGTTCTGTCCGACCCGGCGCCACAGCTCCTCGACCTTCGGCTCCTCGTGGTCGACGCGCAGCATGAGCGAGCCGTCGTAGAAGGCCGTGAAGAAGAGCTTGTCCTCGTATAGCACCGGCGTCGCGATGCCCAGCGGTACGTTCTTCGGCTCGAACGGCACCTCCCAGTGCAGCTTCCCGGTCGCCGGGTCGACGCCCAGCACACGCCCGGCGCTCCAGCACACGAGGACGCGCTCGCCCGCCTGGTCGATCACGATCGGCGCCGAGTAGTTGCCGCCGTCGTCGAAGGCCTTCCAGCGCTCGGCGCCGGTCGCGACGTCGAAGGCGATCAGGTACGCGTCCTCGGCGCTCGCCGGCACGATCAGGAGGTCGCCCTCGATCACCGGCGCGGCGGCGATGCCCCAGACGGGCATGTCGATCCCGTACTCCGCGTCGATGTCGTGCGACCAGAGCTCCTCGCCGGTCTCCGCGTCGAGGCAGAAGAGCATCCCCGACGCGCCCAGGCTGAAGGCCATGCCGTGCTGCACGAGCACGGCGCAGCGCGGCCCGGCGTCGTACCCGATGCCCGCGTAGGAGCACGGATAGGCGTGCGTCCACAGCACCTTCCCCGTCTCCCGGTCGAGGCACAGGACGCGCTCGCCGTCCTCCGGCTCGCGCCGGCGATCCATGAGGTACACGCGCCCGCCGGCGACCGTCGGGCCGCTGTACCCGGGGCCGATCGGCGCCCGCCAGCGCGCGCCGAGCCCCTTCTCGGGGAAGGCCTCGAGCAGGCCGTCTTCCTTCCAGACGCCGTCGCGCCCGGGACCGCGCCACTGCGGCCACTCGTCGGCGGAGGAGAGCGCGGCCAGGGCGAGCAGGGCTGCGCGAGAGGTCGGGGTGCTCACTTGGGATTCCTCGGGAGTGGGGCTCGAGCGTGGCCACGGTACCACCGCGGCGTCACGGGAGGGGCTCGGTCAGAGGCTCGATCCAGCCGGCGGGCAGCAGGGTCCGCGGCACGCTGGAGAGGTCCACGTCGGGGTCGATCAAGAGCTGTGGGTTGCGTCCGTTGAGCGAGACGCGCGCCTCGACGCGCACCGCGACGGGTCCCTCGCCCCGCCTCTCGAGCTCCTCGGCGACGAACCCGGCGAACTGCTGGGCCATGTCGGGCCAGGTGCCCACCTGCGCGCGTTGGCGCGAGCTCAGGTACTCCGTCTGGTCGATCTCCCATGTGTGTCCGGTCTCCGGGTTCGTGGCGAAGAAGCGCGTGCTCACCGGTTGCTTGTCGCGCAGCTTCATGTGCCACGAGAATCGGTGGCCCTCCTCCGTCCAGTGGACGTTGCCCGGGTAGAGGAAGTGGCGCAGGGGGACCAGGAGCTGGACGGCGAGCCAGGCTCCACAGCCGTAGACGGTCAGCTTGCGCGCGAGCGGGGAGACCGCGCACCGCGGAGCACCCGCGGAGGGCGCGTCGGCGGGAGCGAAGAGAAGGCACAGGCGGCGTGGCCAGCCGGGCGAGAGGAAGAGCAGCGTCGCCGAGATACCGAGCGCCGGGAAGATGCCGATGTCGAACAGCCACTTGTTCACGACGTGGAAGAAGACGGCCGCCGAGAAGGCCAGCACGCGCGTCCTCTTCCACAAGAGCAGCGGGACGACCAGGAGGTCGAACAGGAGCCCGCCGTAGACGAAGAAGGACACCGCCGCGGGCTCGTCGAGGAAGCGCCCGATCAGCGGAAGCGAGCTGCGCTTCGCCAGCCAGTCCGCGAGCGGGGCGCCGCGCAACCAGTCGGCGTCCAGCTTGGCGATCCCCGCGTAGAAGTAGACGATGCCGATCTGGGCGCGCAGCAGCCAGAGCGACCAGGCGGGCGCGGTGTCCGACGCGAAATCGGGCCGTCCCCATGCATCGATCGAGCGCGCTCTGTGCGCCGGCACGAAGATCATCAGGAAGCAGAGCAGGAGCGTGAGGTACAGGTGGTTCAGGTAGCGCGTCTCGTCGAGCAGGAACCAGTACGCGCAGCTCAAAAAGAGCAGCACGGCGCTGACGCGGTACAGGAAGCCGAGCATCACGCAGAGGCTCAGGAACCCGACGAGGACGAAGTGGGCGTACATCCACTCGCCGGGCCAGGCCTGCACCCACTCGAAGCCGTAGTACTTGAAGTGGACCTGGCGGACGACGTAGTAGAGGCGGATCCAGTCGTTGTCGAAGTACCGCCAGACCTCCCAGAACAGGATCGCTCCGAGGAGGATCCGGAAGACGACCAGGGAGGCGATGTCGACCGGCGCGAACAGGCGGGACGTCCAGTCGCGGGGAGCGCCCGGCTCGGTCTGGGTCCCGGCACGCCTCATCGGGGCCATGGTACGCCTCCGGGCGAGGGAGCGACCGCGCCTGGCCATCCGGGGGGTGTCCGGTTTCCGAGAACCATGATTCAATCGGGGCGAGGTCGGGCGGCGCCGGCCTCCTGGCCCGGTGGAGGAGCCACCCGCCAGCAGCTCCTGCCCGACTCGCTTTGGCATCGACCCCCGGACACCGGGGCGCCGCACCCGTCGACGCGAGCGACTCCCACGGAAAGCTCTGCATATGGTCCTCCGACTATGGCTTGGTCTCGTATCGATCCTGCTGGTCTTCTTCTTCTGCACCTTCTCCACCCCCGGTAGAGCCGTGCCCTCGCCCGGGCCCGTCTGGACGAGTCTCGACGGGGGTGACGACGACGACGGGGATCGCGACGACGACGACGGGGACTGCGACGACGACGACGGCGACCACGACGACGACGACGGCGACCACGACGACGACGACGGCGACCACGACGACGACGACGGCGACCACGACGACGACGACGGCGACCGCGACGACGACGACGGCGACTGCGACCGCATCACGTCGTTCTGCGAGGGCGACGAGACCTGCCCCTGCGACAACCCCTCCGAGAGCGGTGGCTGCGAGAACTCCACCGGAGCCGGCGGGCGGCTGGAGACGGCGGGGACGACGAGCGTCGCCGCAGACGACCTCGTCATCGCGGCCGTGGACCTCCCCGTGGAGCGATTCACGGTCCTCTTCATGGGGAGCGCCGCGATCGCCGAACCGATGACGATCGGCAACGGTCGCCGCTGCGTCGGTGGCCGCATCTTCCGCTTCCGCAAGGCTAGCTCGGGTGAGCTCGGGCGCGTCCAGTTCGGCCCGGGCCTGGTCGAGACCTCGTGCACGACCTTCCCCCCCGAAGGTTGCATCCTCGCCGGCTCCACCTGGTACTTCCAGGCCTGGTACCGCGACGGCGTCCACGGCGACTGCGTGGCCGGGTTCAACACGACCGACGCGCTCGAGATCACGTTCCGTCCTTGATATGGATGCGTCCCCCAAGCGGGACTCATCCGGGCCAGCGTTGACGGCGGCGGGCGGGAGCTACCCCCCGCCGCCGCTTTTTTGCCGTCCTTCGACCTCGGCGTCGCGCCGCGAGTCCCGCGCCCGGGCTATCCTGCGCCGAAAGGAGCCCACGATGATCACGCTGCTCGCGTCCACGCTCGCCCTCGCCGCGCAGGATTCCCCTCCCGCGCCCGCGCTCGAGCGTTTCCAGGCCGAGGTCTACGACCTCGCGATGCCGCTGCTCGAGGAGCACCGCGTCCCCGGCCTCGCGCTCGCCGTGCTGGTCGGCGGCGAGCTCGCCTGGGCCCAGGGCCTGGGGTTCGCCGACGTCGCAGAGGGCCGCGAGGTGCAGCCCGAGACCGTCTTCAACATCGGCTCGATCTCGAAGACGGTGGCGGCCTGGGGGCTGATGCGCCTCGTCGAAGAGGGCAAGGTCGACCTCGACGCGCCGGTCGAGGGGTACCTGAAACGCTGGAAGCTGCCCGAGTCGGAGTTCGACCCGAAGAAGGTCACGCTGCGCCGGCTGCTCTCGCACACCGCCGGCCTCTCGCTGCACGGCTACCCGGGCTTCGAGCCCGGCGCGGAGCTGCCGACCGTCGAGGCGTCGCTCTCGGGCGCGACCAACGGCTCGGGCGACGTGCACCTCGTCTCCGAGCCGGGGACGGAGTGGCGCTACAGCGGCGGCGGCTTCACGCTCGCGCAGCTCCTGTGCGAGGAGGTGACGGGCGAGGGCTTCCGCGAGTACATGCACGCCACCGTGCTCGAGCCGCTCGGCATGCTCGCGAGCGACTACGGCTGGAACGAGCGCGTCACCGCGCTCGCCGCGACCCCCTACGACGAGGAGGGCGAGCCGATCGGCGGGCCGCGCTTCACGGCGCTCGCCGCGGCCGGTCTTCAGACCTCGGCGCTCGAGCTGGCGCGCTTCGCAAAGGCCTCGCTGCCGAAGCACCGTGCGAAGCTCGGCCTGGACGAGGTGCTGAGGACCGCGACGGTCGAGCTCATGCAGCAGCCCGTCGCGCCGAGCGACTCCTACGGCCTGGGCTACGCGATCGAGGATGAGCTCGGCCTGCGCGTGGTCGGCCACGGCGGCGCGAACGAGGGCTGGATGGCCGACCTCGCGATCGCTCCCGAGAGCGGGGACGCGATCGTGCTCCTGACCAACGGGACCAACGGACGGCGCGTCCACCAGCCGGTGCGCCGGCTGTGGGTCGACTGGGTCCGCAAGCGACGCGGCACGCGCTGAAAGCTGGCGGCTGCCTCACCGAAACCGCAGGTGCGCGACGAGGACGCCGTCACGCCCGGGGCCGTGCCACTGCGGCCATTCGTCGGCGGGGAGGAGGGCGGCGAGAGCGAGCAAGGCCGTGCTGCAGGTCGGGGGGCGCACTTCGGATTCCTCGGGAGCGGAGACTCGGGCGAGCGGGCAACCACGGCCCGCTCCAGGGACCGCGCCCTACGCCGCGGACGACTCCCGTCCGCGGTCGCTACCGGCTGCGCGCACGCTGAACTCGTGCTTGGGGAGCAGCTTGAGCTCCGCGTAGCTGCGAAGCCGCTCGATGGATCCCCGACTGAGCTCGTGGCCGCGAGGGACGAGCAGCGCGCCACTGTTGTTGCGGATGTCCTCGTCCAGCAGCATTCCGGGACGAAGGTGCGCTAGCGGTAGCAGGCTCACGGCGGCGTCGAAGATACCTGGAGCGCAGCTGGCCAGAGCGTCGAGCACTCGGCGATCGAATCCGCGCCCCTGCTTGCGCAGGGAGTCCAGAGCCTGCTTGGTCGAGGCGCCGAGCGAGAGGAGTTCCTCGAACTGCAGGGCTGCGCCAATGATCTCTCCACCGAGGCGCACCAGGGCGTCAGCTGGCGGTGAAGGCTTCGACCGGGGCGTCTGGTGGTAGACCATCTCGGCGACAACTTGCAGGCGCGGGATCTTCTTGAGCAGGTCGCGCGCGATCTCGGGTTGCCGATCGATGACGGCATTCTGGTCCTCGGAGAGCGGCTCGCCGGCAGCCAGCCTGTCGATCAGGTCGTCGGGAACAGCGATCCAACCTATTTGCGAGAGCAAGGCGGCGGTCTCGTACTGCCAGGCGTCCGGCAAGTTCAAGACTCGCACCACATGCCGAACGAATCCGCGAATCTTGGTGGCTCTTCCAAAAGCCGTGGGGTTCGAGAGACTCAAGACTTCCGCGAGGACCTCGATGCTGCCACGGACGGTGTTCTCGAGGAGCAGGCGCTCGGCATTCTGCAGGCGGTGCTGCTCCAGAGCAGCGCTCAGACACATGCGAAAGTCCTCGTCCGAGCAGGGCTTCGTCAGGAAGCGGAAGATGTTCCCCCGATTGATGGCCTCGATGGACACCCTGAGGTCCGCCTGGCCCGTCAGCATGACTCGAATGGCGTCCGGAGCGGCGTCCCGGACCTTGCCGAGGAACTCGATGCCGTCCATTCCCGGCATCTGAAAGTCGGACACGACGACGGCGAACGGGCCTTCTTGCGCGATTGCCCGCAGCCCCGCGGCCGACCCGCAGGCGGTGGCGAGGGTGAAGTGCTTCCGGTGTCGTCGAACGAGGGCGTCGAGAACGGCTTGCTCGTCGTCGACCAGGAGTACGCAGTCCGATGCTTCCGTGCCCATAGTGTGGTTCCTTGTTGCTCTCGTTGCGGTCAGGCGGTTTGCTCGTTGTGGCCGGCCTCTTCCGCGGCGATCTCGCGCCACCCCGGCAGCTGATCAGCGACTCCCATCCGAGTCAGGTACGGTTCCTCGAGCAACGCCGCCGGGGAACTGGAAGCGTGTTGTTCCCTCGCCAGGACATCCGCCACGTGAACGGCTCCGAGCACGCCGAAGGTCGTCTGCTCGGTGACCCGCGAGGGGTGGTGGTGGTTCGCTACGGCCTCGACGATGGGATACGGCATGCCCCAAAGTCCTAGGAGGTACGCGCCGATTTCCGCATGACTCACGCCGAATACTTCTTCTTCCACGAGATGACTCGAACGCTCACTTCCGCCGCCTGCGTCGGTGACACGTTCGATCCTCTCGGGAAGCCGTGTTGCCAGAACGAGCTTTCCGAGGTCATGGAGCATCCCGGCGATGAAGGCTTGCTCGGCAGCTTTCTTGTCCTGCAGCAGCCTCTTCGAGATCCGGGCGCAAAGGAGAGAGTGGCCCTGTTCCTGCTGAACCGAGAATCCCTTGAGCGGTGACTTGCCCCCGAACTCGCGGAAGACCTCGAAGGACAGCACCAGATCACGAATCGTATTGACTCCGAGGAAGGACGTCGCCTGTCGCAGGTTGCTGATCTCCTTGCGAACACCGAAGAAACTGGAGTTCACGAGGTGAAGGACCTTCGCTGCGATCGCCGAGTCCTGCTCGACGATCTCCGCGACTCGAACGAGATCGACCTCGGGTTCGGCCAGGGCCTTCGTCAGCTCGCTGTAGGTCCTCGGGAGCATGGGGAGCTCCCCTACCTCACCGATGGTTTCCCGCAGCACCCTGTCGCCGAGCACTGATTCGAGGCCGCACGCCCGTTCCACGACTTCCTTGAGGAAGTCCGCGTCACACGGCTTCGTGAGGTACTGGTGGGACACGCGGACGCTGCGCATCGACGCTTCGAGGTCCGCGTGCCCCGAGAGGACGATCCGCACCGTGCGCGGGTAGAGCCGCTGGACTTCTCCCAAGAGCACGGCTCCGTCCATGGCAGGCATCCGCATGTCGCTCACGACGACGTCGAAGGGCTGCGTCGCCATCGCCCGCAGGGCCTCGTCGCCCGAGGTTGCGAACCCCATGTCCCAGACCCTCCGCTGGCCATGCAGCATGCGGCGCAACCCATCCAGGATCCTGGGTTCGTCGTCCACGAACAGAACGCTCTTCATTGCGAGAGTCTCCGAAGGGCGGCGAAGAGGGCCTGCAGGTGACTCTCGGGGGTGCCGCAGTCTCTTGCCGACGTAACCGCGTGACGCTGATGAAAGAAAGTGGAAGGTCTCCGGAGGTTCTCGGCTGCCAGCTCACGCCACGTTAGCAGCGCGACCGGCCCGATTCTCGGTCGGGTTCAACTTCGGGACGACAGGGCCGGTTTCCCACATCGGGGAGACTCGCAAGCGCCGAATGCCGGCGGCTAAGGCGCTCTGTCGCCCCGCGCCGAACCTCGATCATGACGAACATGGCGACCCCGGAGGCAGCGCGCAGGCCGACCGAGCTGTTCCGCAGCCATGAGCGAACGGTTGCGGTGCGGATCGACCGGCTGATCGTCCGGCTGATGCTGGTTCAATGGGTCGTGGGAATCCTGGCCACCCTCGCAGCCCTTCCTCGGACCGGGTCGGGAACGACGAGCGAGGCCCACGCGCCCGTCTTGGCCGTCTTCGTCCTGGGCGGCGTCATCACGCTCTGTCCCTCCGTCATCGCGCTCCGCCGCCCAGGTACGCGCCTGTCGCGCCACACGATCGCTGTCGGCCAAAGCCTGGCCTCCGCGCTGTTCATCCACCTTTCCGAAGGGCGGATCGAGTCGCACTTCCACGTGTTCGGCTCCCTCGCCCTTCTCGCCTTGTACCGTGACTGGCGAGTCCTGGTGACGGCGTCGGCCGTCGTCGTGCTGGACCACGTGGTCGGGGGAGTTCTCGCGGGCGCCGGGTGGAGGTGGCTCGAGCATGCCGGGTGGGTCGGCTTCGCGGCCGCGTTCCTCGTCATCTCTTGCTTGCACGGACGCTCCGAGATGAGAGCGATGGCGGAATGCCAGGCCAGGCTCGAGGTGGCCCACGAGGACATCGAGGAGGAGGTGCTGGCCCGCGCCTCGGAGTTCATCAGTGCACACGAGAGGCTTCGCCGCGAGATGGAGGAGCGTGCCGACGCCGAGAAGGACCGCGACAGACTCAGCAGGGAGCTCCTGCAGGCTCAGAAGCTCGAGGCCGTTGGCCAGCTCGCGGCCGGGATCGCCCACGAGATCAATACCCCCACGCAATACATCGGCGACAACACGCGCTTCCTCCAGGAGGCGTTCGAGGAGATCACCCCACTGCTCGGGAGAGCACAGGCCCTCGCGCAAGCTGTCCGCAACGGTCAGGCCGCGTCCGACATCTGCGACGAGCTGAACGAGACGCTCGAAAAGGCCGATGTCGAGTACCTGGCGAAAGAGATCCCACTCGCCATCGGACAGTGCCTGGAAGGCGTTCGGCGGGTGAGCAAGATCGTCAGCGCCATGAAGGAGTTCTCCCATCCGGGAGTCGAGAAGATGACCGGTCTCGATCTCAATCACGCCATCGAGAGCACGATCACCGTCGCGAGGAACGAGTGGAAGTACGTCGCCGAGATGGAGACCGACTTCGACCCCGAGTTGCCCTTGGTCCCCTGCATCCCGGGCGAGATCAACCAGGTCGTGCTGAACATGCTGATCAACGCCGCGCACGCCATCGCCGACGTGGTCGGTGATGGCGCGGACGGCAAGGGAACGATCACGGTGAGCACCCGGAGGGACGGCGATTTCGCCGAGGTGCGGATCGAGGACACGGGCTCCGGGATCCCGGAAGCTGCCCGCGCGAGGGTCTTCGACCCCTTCTTCACCACGAAGGAGGTCGGCAAGGGGACGGGCCAGGGGCTTTCCATCGCGCACAAGGTGATCGTCCAGAAGCACTGCGGAGCGCTGGAGTTCGAGACCGAGCTCGGCAAGGGCACCACGTTCCTCGTCCGGCTGCCGCTCAAGCAGGCGCAATCCGACCTCGCGGACGCCGCGGCCTGAAGGCGGAGCTGGCCGGCCGAGCAGACCCCGTGTGCGGTCGGTCTACGGCGGAGGCTTCAGGGACCGGAGCATCGTCATCTGCCGTTCCATGACGTAGCGGCGAATCAGAGCTTGCTTGTCCGCGAAGTCGGAGGTCTTCGCGGCCTCGAACTGAATACCGTAGAGGACGGACGAGTGCAGGAGCCGTCGGACGCGGACGGAGCCCTCGAGCTCGAGCGGCTCGGGATGCTCCGATAGCCGGATGATCACGCTGAGGCCCCTGTGGGCGAACAGCTTGGCGTCGTCCTCCCTGGAGACGATCACTGCGATGCCTGCCGTCGAGATGTCATGCACGGACGGGGTGGCCGGGTCGCCACCGGTGGGAGGATGCAGGCTGACGGTGATCGGGCTCTCGGAGCCCGGCTGCACGCGGACCGCCTGGCGCCGATTCACCATCGAGCGGATTCCGTCCTTCGCCTCGGTCGCCAGCTCGAAGTGGCAGCGGTGGCGCCCGTCCACGCGGTTTTGAGTGACCAGCTTGCCTATGAGCCAGACGAGCTTCCCCGTGGATGCTTCCGAGAGAGCGATCTCGACCTCCCCGCCGATGGGCAGTCCCGGAGCGCACTCGTCCTCGAACTCCACCTCGAGGAGGCTGTGGTCGCGAGCGACCCGAATGTCGGCGAGCCGCCCGTGGGACTCCCGACCGAGCGGGCTCCGAACACGCACGAGATGATCCGTCGCCGTCATCTCCTCCCCCCTCCTCCCAGAGGGCACCCATCATGCGCGGGGATCACGAGTCGGGTCTCTTGGCCGGCCTTGACGTACCCCGCCACCAGCTCCGGCCATCCGGCGACCTGTTTTCCGCATCCTCGCCACCACATGCGCATGCTCACATCGCCCTCGGGCACGTTGTCGAACCGGCGTACCCCTTCCTCCTCCGCCGCGAACACCGTCACTTCGCGGATCCCGTCCGTCCAATACGCGTAGATCTTGGCCGCGCACGTACCGCTCAGCACGACCGAGCCGGTCCGGGTCTCGAAGGTCCAGCGGGTCTCTCCGCGGGGCACGTTGATGGTCTCTCGAAGGACGAAGGACCCTCCCGATGCGAGGGTCAGCGTATGCAGCCCGGCCTCCATCGTCGAAACCGCGAAGTGGCCGGTCTCGCCCTCGACCCGCCCCTCGATCGCCGGCGTCCGCCCATCCGCTGGACACAGCAGGGCGCGCCAGCCCGTCAAGGTCGTCGTTCCGCCGAGAGACAGCTCCCCGCTCAAGCGACACGGCTCGTCGGCCCGCGAGACGGCCATGCGCGCGTCCTGCGGGGCGGGCGCGAGCGGCCCCGAGGGCAGAGCGACGTCGGGCGTGGCCGCCGTCCTCGGATCGCGTCGGGAACTCGGAGCTCGGAAAGCCTCCAGGTCCACTCGATCCGGGCTCGACGACTCGTGGGTGGCGGGGATCGTGGCGGAGGGACGGAGGTCCGACGGCGATGGCCGCGACGACAGGTACCCGACGGGGACCACGCAGGCCGTCACGACCGCCACCGCGCCGGCGATACCGACCCAGCGGTACCGCCCGGGTCGAAGCGCCACGACGAGCGGGCCGAGTGCGGCCATCCAGTCGCCGTTCTCCGATCGAGCCCGCAAGCCGTGTCGCAACCGGTCGAGCGCCGCGCTGAGCCTGAAACCCACGGTCCGCTCCGCGATGCCGAAGTGGTCGGCGATCTGTGCGTAGCTCATCTCCTCTTGCCACCGGCAGAGGATGATCTCTCGGTCCTGCCTGGCGAGCTCCGCGATCGCCGCGGCGAGGAGGCGTTTCCCCTCCCATCGCTCCGCGGCTTGCTCGGGATGTTCGCCCTTGGCCACCTGGCGGTCGAGGCCGTCGATCAGGAACGGCCGCAGCTTCTCGCGCTGCCGATTGACGATGTTGTGGACCGCGACGCTCAGCCAGGCTCGCGGGTTGGAGGCCGTCTGGGGGCGCTTCGAGAGGACGGCGACCCATGTGTCCTGGACGAGGTCCTTCGCACTCTGTTCGTCGCGCACCAGCCTTCGAGCGAGGCGGAACACCCATTCCTCTTCGCGGAAGAACCGTTCCAGGACCGCCTCGTTCAAGACAGCTACACCGCTCCCGTGCCCTTGCACTTCAGGGTGAGCTTGAGTCGAGCACAGACTTGCTGAGGGTCGCAGTAGAACAGCTCCTCGTGGCTTCCGGGACAGCCGAGCGTCTTCGAGCCGCTGAAGTCGCCGTCGGGGTTCTTCGAGCAGCCGGTCCGGCTGATCGTCCATTCGAACGTGCAGCTGTTGGGGCCGCCGGTCGCACTGACGTTCTCGATGAAGGTGCAACCGTCGCACTCGATGCCGCAAAGAGCTTCGTCGATCGGCAGTTCGTCGGTCACGAACGAGGCATGGCAGGGCATGGCGTCTCCACTGGTGGATGGTTCCGTCCGAGTCTGAATCCGGTCACGCGTCTCGTCCGGCAACGAATTCCGGCCGGAGCGGAGTTCACCGGATGTTATCTCTTTGGGGCGCAGCGGGTTAGGTGAGGTGGAAGGCCGCCCCGCGCCCGGGCTACCCGGCGTCCCTTCGGAGGAGCCCACGATGACCACGCTGCTCGCGTCCACGCTCGCCCTCGCCGCGCAGGATTCCCCTCCCGCGCCCGCGCCCGAGCGTTTCCAGGCCGCGGTCTACGACCTCGCGATGCCGCTGCTCGAAGCCCGAGACCGTCTTCAACATCGGCTCGATCTCGAAGACGGTGGCGGCCTGGGGGCTGATGCGCCTCGTCGAAGAGGGCAAGGTCGACCTCGACGCGCCGGTCGAGGGGTACCTGAAACGCTGGAA
>Ga0299906_10003066_pt1 | contig 13777 bp, 10 predicted proteins | sample RVTome_14_FD_200259 | JGI IMG/M metagenome (GOLD analysis project Ga0299906, IMG submission 200259) | Soil microbial communities from uranium-contaminated site in the Upper Colorado River Basin, Wyoming, United States - RVT145D125 (version 2) ... | reverse complement strand
GAACTGGAAAAATCGACATTTAGCGGTGTTGCGTTTGGGCCAGCACTAATTAGAACATAATGTGCTTTAATTCCTGCTTCTTCCAACATGGCAACCATATAATTTGAGAGCGCCTTACAATCGCCATATCCGGTTTCGTCAACGACCGAAGCTTCAAAAGGCTGAAAGCCCCCAATTCCCAATTGAATACTTACATACCGGGTTTTGTTCTGGAGATATTGATAAAGAGCGCGAGTCTTATCCTCGGTTGAGTTTAAATTGTCGGTGAGTTGATGAACTTTTGTTTTCGCGGAAGGTGGTAATAAATCCCTTCCCCGATTTAAGGAAGAAATCCATTTTCCAAAATCCTGCCACGTGTCCATAACACCACTATAGCCGTCATATTCAAATTGCGATGGTGCTGCCATAATTCTTGGAACCAGTGAATTTTGCGGAGGACCTAAAGGCTCAAACGTTACGGGAAGAACATTTTCAAGCGTCCACGATATCCGATTTAGCCCGTCAGACGTTTTCTCCTTCACGGGGTTCGCCGGAATATTTAGGGTCTTGTATCGTGGTTCCAGTCCTTCGGGATAAATAAGTGCGTAAAACCCATGTTGCGTAGAAACTTTTTCCTGAGCAAAAACCGACCCGGGGATCATGAACAAAAACTTGTACTCTATTTCGTATTCAAACTCAATCGTGTAGGGATAGGTATTCTGCGTCATGTCGGCATGCTTGTAGCGATTGTCACTATATAATCCCTCGAAGGAACTCCTGTCAACGATGTCGCTGCTTCGCAGCTTTTTTACAAGATTTCCACGGGCATCATATATCGCTCCATTGAAACTGGTGACCTTGCTCAATTTGTCATATCCCACGGTGGCCTGGGCATAACGTTTCCCATTGGCATTGAAAATTGTCGCGGCTATCATCACCTTGAAAGTCGCCTTACTTTTTGAATGGATCTTGAAGATCATTTGATCCTCGCGGACGACAACATTCACATTCTTTTTTAGCTCCTCAGGAATTTCGCTAACTGCATATTTCGGGTCTGCTCCGAAACCCGAAATAGTGGTGATGAGGAATGCGAGTACCAGAAGTTTTCTCATCAGTTATTTTTCTTTAGTACGATCTGCTCAGCCTGCTTGGCCACGACCATATTATAGAATTCCCGCAGGTGAGGATATTCGTCCTGTGAGAACAAGCTACGGTTAATCTGCAGATCGCTGGTGAGCGAAAGCACATTGCCGTTTTGGGTTAAACTATAGATATACTTGGCTGTATTGTCCGGTAATTTCAGCAGTTGACTTTTTGGTAATTCATCGACAGCGTAACCCTCGGGAATCATTATCTTGCAGATAAGCAATTCCTCCAGTGGACTGCCGAAGTCTACGGGATATTCCCGTTTTTCCAGCTTGAAAGGATTTTCCTCTTCTCGTAATACAACAAACGGATTTACATACATTACATCGCCGGCAGAAATTACCTGGTCTTCGATAACAACCTCATGAAGTTCTTTGAAGGCTTCCGAAACTTCATTCGCGTTGGTGAATTCACTTTTTGCTACCGTCCAGGACTTTCCGTCGATGAAGTCCTTAACATACTCCTCTTCACCCTGGGAAAAGAAATTCTTGCGTTTTTGACGCGCATAATACCCTGACCGATCGGCGAGTACGGTGCCGGCGAGCTGACCATCACCGTTAAGTGTCAAATCAGTGCTGTAATACGCTCTCGATTTAATGGGGGATTCCAGATTTACCCATGAATGCTTTCCGTCTTTATTGATTACCAGCCCACGACCATTCAGGCAGCGCTCCGGAATAACCCCGGTAGGAAGTAACTTATCGGTAGCGTCCAGGAGTATTTGCTTGTCGTCAATTTTGACCATACAAATCACATAGTTGAACTGACTGGATATGGGGCTACTTTCACGAACAAATCCGTGATCTCTGGTACTAACCAGCACAGGGAAGACTGGAATGCCCGCCTTGTCAAGCATCGAGGCCATCAAAAGGTTTATTTCTGCAGATCCACCCTTCTTATCAACCAGTACTTTCCGAAAAGATGAGTTCGTAAACTTATAACTGCTTCCGTTCCATTCGACGTTGCGCTTGACATAGTTGTTAATTGCACTGATCTTTTGTTCACGGGTTGTAAGACCTGCTGTCACTTCTTCAACTGTCTTCTTAAGAAAATTATTGCCGGTTACTTCTTCGCCAAAATGTTCACTCTTGCTAAACAATGTATTGACTTCATCCCAGGTGCTCAGGAAGGACTTTATGGGTCGGTTTGGGAATTTCTCGTAAGCAATCTCAAAGTTCAATTTGGAAATGTAATCCTTGGGTGTGGTGATAAAAGGTTCCGGCTTAAAGGCAGGAACATCCTGGGCAACCCACCGTGACCGCGACTCCATAAAATCCACTTTATCATGGCTGAATTCCGTTTGTGAGCTTGTCCATCCGGCTCCCCCACTTCGTTCTTTGGAAGTTATTGAAATGAAAGATGGAACGTCCTTGGTTTCATTAACCGTTAGGACAACATAACCTTGCATGTACTTGTCATACCCGAAAAACTCGGGGATGTTCGCGCGATATTCACTCCACCGCACTGGAATGGTGTACTGAAACTCCCAATCCTGAAATTGCGTGAGAAAGTCGGAATTCACTTTGTAACTTATTTCCACTATGGAACCTTCTGTGACGTTAGGGAGAGTTACTTTCATGACATCCCAGTTGTCATCAACCTTTTCCTTAAAGACCGCATCCGATTTGATCTTGGTGCTGACGACTTTCTTATTTTCCAGATTGTAGGTTACAGCTTTTAAACCACTCATTTTCTCATCGGAACCACCGTCATGGTACAAAGGAATGTTAAAAGTTGCCCAGTCGAGGCCCTCTTTGCTTAAAATCTTAATACGCGTAATTCGCTCAAAATTCAGCGAAAAACCTGTCGTCTGATTGAATTCGATAGATGATTCACCGTAGTCGGCCAGTACCAATGCCGACGCCGACGTATCCTTTTCGTACTTTACCATGGCCAGGTCTTCCATGGGAATGTCGCCAAATTTAACAGGGGGTTTTTGCGCCAGGAGCTTACCGGCGGCAAGGGCAATCAATAGCCCTACAAAAATAGTTTTCATGCAACAGGTTTAGGATTAGGTGTTATAATATAAAAAAATGTTTTTGGATTTCATCAATACTTGTTGCGTCGCTTGAGTAACCGGGCTTATACTTGTTATTATTTAGAACCTTGGCTAAAACAAAAACTACATTCTTTTGCCAATCCTGCGGCCATGAGTCGGTTAAATGGCTGGGAAAGTGCCCCTCTTGCGGGTCTTGGAACACTTTCGCTGAAGAGATAATTGCAAAAGAAAGGTCGCAGACAAACGAATGGCGACAGGAATCCTCAAGGTCTAAATCGGTCAGAGCCAGAACCCTTGGTGAAGTTGAGTCTGCCCGGGAGGTTCGGATTGATGCAGTCGATCAGGAGCTTAACCGGGTCCTGGGTGGTGGGTTGGTGCCAGGGTCGCTCGTGCTTATTGGTGGGGAGCCCGGAATCGGCAAGTCAACGCTCATGTTACAAGTTGGGCTTTCGTTAAAATCCAGACGCGTCTTATATGTCTCGGGAGAGGAAAGTGAACAGCAAATAAAAATGCGTGCCGAACGCATTATGACCTCTTCGGACGAATTCTATGTACTTACCGAGACGAATACCAACAATATTTTTCTTGCCATTGAATCACTTCAACCTGATGTAGTGATCCTGGACTCGATACAGACGATGCATTCGAATCAGCTTGAATCGGCGGCGGGAAGTATTGGTCAGGTGAGGCAATGTGCCGGAGAGTTTATGAAATTTGCCAAAGAAACGAATACACCGGTGTTTCTGATCGGTCACATTACTAAAGATGGGTTGCTTGCCGGGCCGAAGGTCCTCGAACACATGGTGGACACCGTACTGCAATTCGAGGGAGATCGTCACCTGGCCTACCGCCTGTTGCGCACCACAAAAAATCGGTTTGGTTCTACTTCCGAAATAGGAATTTATGAGATGCTGGGTACGGGGTTAAGAGAAGTACCGAACCCCTCAGAAATTTTGATTTCTCAAAAGGATGGTCCGATTTCCGGGGTGACGATTGGCGCCACGATTGAGGGAAGTCGGCCGTTGCTCATCGAAATTCAATCGCTGGTGAGCCCAGCTTCGTATGGTACGCCGCAGCGAACACCCACGGGATTTGATCAAAAGAGGCTCAACATGTTACTTGCCGTTCTTGAAAAACGCTGCGGTTTCAGAATGGGAACGCAGGATGTGTTCCTCAATATGGCCGGCGGAATCCGTGTTGAGGACCCGGCAATAGATCTGTCGGTGTGTACATCAATGGTTTCGTCGATGGAAGAAATTCCGGTTTCCGAGAAAATTTGTTTTGCCGCTGAAGTTGGGTTAGGGGGTGAACTTCGGGCCGTTAACAAGATCGAGCAAAGGATAATGGAGGCCGAGAAACTTGGATTTGAGGAAATCTATATCTCGAAGTACAATCAAAAAGGAATTGACGTATCTAAGATTAATATTCTAATCCATCCCTTTGGAAAGCTGACAGAAGTGTTCCAGGAATTATTCGGATGACCCTGACAATAGAATTTTAAGCGGCAGCACTAGCAATGGAAAATTTTTTTACAAGTACCCTGGGCGTGTCGGCAAATGTCTTCAGTTACTTCCTTCTCCCGATCCTGATTTTTATAGCTCGTATTGCCGATGTTTCCATCAATACGATCCGTATTATTTATGTTCTCGGCGGGAGAAGGTGGACAGCGACACTTCTAGGGTTTTTTGAGTCATTGATTTGGCTCATGGCCATCAGACAGATTTTTGAGCATATGGACAACTGGATCTGCTATGTTGCCTATCCTGCTGGCTTTGCTTCGGGAATCTTTGTCGGTATGATTATCGAGGAAAAGATTGCGTATGGCAAAGTTATTGTGCGGATTATCACAAGCAGCGAGGTTAACATTCTCATCGACTATTTGAACTCACAACAATACAGGTATACGCACGTTAATGCTGAAGGCCCGGAAGGGCACGAAAATTTGGTATTTACCGTTTTGGCACGCGACCACCTTGAGGACCTGCTGTATTATTTGAAAGACATACTCCCCACCGCCTTTTATACCGTGGAGAAAGTGAATCGGGCGACAGAAGTTGGTACCCTGGTAGAAGAAACTTCCCGCTGGAGTATTATTTCATGGCTTCGGGCAGTGATACGTCACTAGTTAAAAAAATCTGCTCGGGTGCCGGCAATGGTAATCCAAATCGGGTAAATTCAAGGAAATTACGGAGGTGAACGATGAAGATACTGGTGATTGCTTGCACCCTTCTGGTGGCTCATTCAATCCGCTCGACGGTAAATATCAAACTGGAATACACATTCCGCGTCGGCGACCAATTCGTCATAACACAGGCAACAAAGCAAACGATGATGCAGTCCGTTATGGGGATGGCACAACCCGGTGTGAATACATATACCGGCGTAATGAGCCTGAAGGTCTTTTCGCTGACAAACACAGGGGCAAAGTTAGAGGCTAAATTTTTAGCATTAAAGAACAGGTCCCAGACCATCCTGGGTGACATAACCATGGATAGCGATGGTCCGAATAACAGTACCGGAAACAGGGCCTTTAAGGCAATTACGCAAAAGACATTTTTTGTGATAATAGACACCAATGGCAAGGTCCGCGATATTGAAAATTCTGAAAATCTCTGGACAGGGATAAGCGCTCTGGGTATGGATTCGGATGAAGAGATGAAACTGCGGGAATCGCTGGGTCAATGGCTCAACAAGAACGCGCTTATCAGCAACGTGGAACAGGCGATGGTATACTATGACGGGAAAAAGGTAAGTCCGGGAGACACCTGGATATCCAGGAGCCAGTTTCCGATGGATTTCCCTATTCAGATAGATAATACATGGAATCTGACAACGCTTGACGGATCGACAGCAATGGTAAAAGCGCAGGGAACATATACCACGACCGACAGGGAGAAGGTGTTGACGTTGCCAAATGGAATGAAAACAAAAGTTGATTTTACCGGAAAGCAACAATTGGAATCAAGCGTAGACACCAAGACAGGATGGCCCATCAGCTTGCGAATCGATGCCAAACTGAATGGCAAAATGACGATGTTGGCTGGGGGGTTTCTGCCGCAGGATATGGAAATGCCGACAATAATAGAGACTGGAACGACATACACTTACGACAGGAAGTAGCTATAGCGGCCAGGAATAACATTAAACGGAACGGGTGAAGACACCATCACAATTCTGATTCAAGCATCATCTTCAAAATATCGTCGACATATTCCCTTGAGTTGGCAAGCCTTGGCACTTTGTTTTGTCCACCTAATTTTCCGCGGCGTTTCATCCAGTTGTAAAAGGTACCTTCGCTGACACTATGAACTTTTGGAGCTATGAGAGCCAGGTTGTAGGAGCGTTTGGCATCATAATCCGAATTGATGGCCCGAAGGGTCTCATCAAGTACTCTTGAGAACTCCGTCAGGTTAGAAGGTTGAACCTTGAATTCAATAATCCACTCGTGGCCAGCTTTCCGGCCTTCCTCAAGGTAAATCGGAGCTGCAGTAAAATTGTCGATAACGGCACCGGTATACTCACAAGCTTTGGTGACTGCAGCCTCCGCATTTTCGACTATCACCTCTTCGCCAAAAGCATTCATGAAGTGTTTCGTCCTTCCGGAGATTTTGATTCTATAAGGGTACTTGGAGGTAAATTTTATAGTGTCACCAATGTTGTATCGCCATAGTCCGGAATTGGTCGTAATGACCATGGCATAGTTCTTATCTAACTCCACCTCATCAAGCCTGATGGCCTTAGGATTATCGGCGTCAATTTCTTCCGATGCAATAAACTCATAGAAGATTCCATAATCCAACATGAGAAGCATTTCTTCAGAATCATTCTGGTCTTGAATCCCAAAAAAACCTTCACTTGCATTATAAGTTTCCCAGTATTGCATTTTATCCGAAGGGATCAATGACTTAAAAAGGGAACGATAGGGAGCAAACGCAACGGCGCCGTGAAAGAATACCTCCAGGTTTGGCCAAACCTCCAGAATATTGTTCTTCTGTTCCAGCTCTACAATTTTTTGGATCAGAAGGATAGTCCAGGTAGGGACACCCGCAATATTTGTCACATTTTCGCGAGCAGTTTCCAGCGCTAATTTTTCGATCTTCTCCTCCCAATTGTCCATCAGAGCTGTTTCCAGTTTCGGAGTGCGGATGAACTGCGCCCATGGCGGCAGATTTTGCATTATAACCGCGGAAACATCGCCGTAGAACGAGTTTGCACTGGGATCGAGCTCATTGATCTGGTGACTTCCACCAACCGCGAGTCCTTTGCCATCAAACAACTTGGTATCGGGGTGATTATTGACGTAAATGGACAACAGGTCCTTTCCACCCTTGATGTGGCAATCTTCAAGGGCTTCTTGCGAAACGGGAATGAACTTGCTTCGCGCATTAGTAGTCCCCGAAGATTTGGAGAACCATTTAATTTCTGAGGGCCACAAGATATTCTGTTCACCGCGCATCATCCGTTCGATATAAGGAAAAACCTTTTCATAAGGCTGGACCGGGACGCGCTCTTTGAATTGTTGATAGGTTTCAATGGAGGGAAACCCGTATTGTCTGCCGAACTCCGTGTGTTTTGCGGTTTGTAGGAGCTTCCTGAATAATTCCTCCTGGACCTCATTGGGATATTTAATAAAAAGCTCAATCTGATGAATGCGCTTTTGCATTACCCAGGTCAAAATAGAGTTAATCAGCCCCATGTTTCGTTACGTGAATTTCAAAAATACAAACTTGAGACGACTGTTCCCGCGAGCAGAAGAGAGGGATGGAATTAAAGTGATTCTGAGGCGTCTGGCCAGTTATCGCTTTGCTGGTGTGTGACTTTAGATCGGCGGAGTTCAAAATTCTGACCCAGGTATACTTTCCTAACCTGGGGATCACTGGCGAGTTCTTCTGCGGTACCATCCTTGAATAATTTTCCGTCAACCATTAAATAGGCTCGATCGGTGATAGAGAGCGTCTCGTCCACATTGTGGTCGGTAATTAGAATTCCAATGTTTTTTCTCTTTAGCCGGGCAACGATGGATTGAATTTCTTCAACGGCAATAGGATCAACGCCGGCAAAAGGTTCGTCAAGCAAAACGAAATTAGGATCAACCGCGAGAGCTCGTGCAATTTCGGTTCTTCTCCGTTCGCCACCGGAAAGCGACATTCCGAGATTTTTTCTAACCTTATGTAAACTGAATTCGTCAATCAACTGATCGACTTTGTCTTTGCGTTGTTGTTTGGTGAACTGCCTCATTTCCAATACCGACATGATATTTTCTTCTACGGTAAGCTTACGAAATACCGAAGCCTCCTGCGCGAGGTAGCCAATTCCTTTCCGGGCTCTTTGATACATCGGTAGCGGCGTAATCTCTTCATCATCCAGGAAAATTCTTCCCTGATTTGGTTTGATTAGCCCGACAATCATATAAAAAGATGTGGTTTTGCCGGCACCATTTGGCCCTAACAAACCGACAATTTCTCCTTGTTTAACATAGACCGAAACATTGTCAACTACGGTGCGCGTTTTATATTTCTTAACAAGATGTTCGGCGCGTAAAACCATGATTAGTCGAATTTGATGTCTTTTATCCGGAGTTGAATGGTTGTGTTGCCGTTGTAAATATTTTCCTCCGCGGAAAACAACATATTAAAATTATCGCCCGATGCCAACCGTTCGTAGTACTCACTCATGTCGAATCCTACCGCTTGAAATACATTTTGGTGTTTCCTTTGACCTGCAAGGAAGCGAATATGCCGATCTTTAAAGATTGATAGGGAATTAAATACATAGACATTTTGCGCCTCAAATAATGGGCATGGATTACCCGGTCCAAACGGCGCCATTTGCTTCAGAATCGCCAGAAACTTGGGAGTGATCGCATCAAAATTCACAGGTACGTCAATTTCAATCATGGGTGTCAACATCTCAGCGGTTATAGAAGCGGATACCACTTCTTCAAACTTTCGTTGAAATGATTCCAGATTCCCCATATCAAGCGTCAGTCCGGCGGCATATTTATGTCCCCCGAATTTTTCCAGCAAATCGCTACAAGCTAGTATCGCGCTATAGAGATCAAAACCGTGGACACTCCTTGCTGAACCGGTTAACTTGTTATTTGACTCAGTAAGAATCACGGTAGGTTTATAGTATTTCTCGACACATCTAGCAGCAACTATGCCAATTACCCCCTTATGCCAGTCATTTTTAAAAAGAACTGTAGATTTTGCATTTCGAAGTGATTCATCGCCTTCGATCATGGCAATAGCTTCTTCGGTGATATTAATATCGAATTCTTTTCTTTTTTCGTTCTTGAGATTGAGTCGTTCGGCGAGCTCGTTGGCGTCGATCTCCGTTTTTGCTACTAACAAATCGACAGCTGCCCTGGCGTGGGCCACCCGACCGGCTGCATTAATGCGAGGCCCCATGGTAAAGACTATTCCACCAATGTCGAGGTCGTTTCGCAGGCTGGCGATTTCCTTCAAGGCCTTCAGCCCGGGCATCGGATTCTCATTTAGTTTTTTCAATCCAAAATGAGCGAGGGTTCTGTTTTCACCCGTGATAGGCACGATATCAGAAGCAATACTTACGGCAACCAAATCCAGGAACTCATATACCTCCAAGCCATCGCGAAAATGGCGGGCGTAAGCCTGCATGAACTTGAATCCTATTCCACATCCACTCAATTCTTTGTAGGGATATTGACAATCGGTTTGTTTGGGGTCAAGAACTGCGACGGCATCAGGCACAAAATCGTCGGGAAGGTGATGATCGCATATGATGAAATCAATTTCTCTTTTTTTTGCCAGTGCGACCAATTCAGAAGATTTTATCCCGCAGTCCAATGCAATAATCAAGCTGTAACCATTTTCTTCCGCCCATTCTATTCCCTGAAGTGAAATACCATACCCCTCGGCATTTCGGTCAGGAATATAGACTTCGCAATGCGGGTAGAACTTTTGTAGAAAACTGTAAACGAGAGCGACTGATGTTGTCCCATCAACATCATAGTCACCATAAATGAGAATCTTTTCGTCGGAATCGATAGCTAATTTAAGACGGGCAACTGCTTTCGTCATCCCCTTCATTAGGAAAGGGTCATGAAGCTGCTCCAGGGTAGGTCTAAAGAACTTTTTAGCGCTTTCAAAATCTGTAATTCCGCGCTGGATAAGAATTGCCGACAAATAATAATTGATATTGATGGCTTTCGAAAGCTGTTCGATCTGCGATTTTGAAGGAGTTTCCTTTAGAAGCCATCGTTTGTCCATCGAACTAATTTGCTTGTATTATTAGATCTCCTTTTTCCCCTGAAATTCCATTTTTATTGTAAGCTCCTGGTTCGCCATCTTTGCCATTCCTCCTGGAGGGTCCCAGTCCCGCACCTCCGTGGTACCCACCCTTGCCAGACGGGCCGCCAGCACCACCAGAATTATTGACAAATAGCTTATTTTCGTCAATCAGGTCTCGAACAGCTTGGGGTACCGGAACGGTAATGGTTAATACCCCACCATCACCGCCATTGCCACCCTGACCACCCATTCCGCCGTTTGCTCCATCACCGCCATAACAGTGAAGCGTCCCCGCACTACCACCACCACCGTTTCCACCATTTCCGCCCCGGCCTCCCCGTCCACCGGAAAGATCTATAGTCAGCCTTCCCTTGATTATTACCTTATCGAAGTAGATGAAAAGGTGCAAACCCTTGGTGCCATCCAGGCCACGAGTCCCATCTTTGCCGGCGGAACCATCAATACACGGTCCGACAGGGGTTATTCCGTCGATGCCATCTCTGCCTATGCTACCGTTCACACCCCCCCCTTCAATAGTGCAGTGATTACCAAATCTTGCCACTTTTACGCGTAGGTAGTTTTCGGGCTTAAGCTTGTTCAAGACGAGGGTTGAGGAATCCATCATCACAAGAGTGTCGGCTACCAGAATATCAGATTGACTCAGGGTATATACCTGGTGCGGCCTGATTACCAGCGTGGAAACTCTCACTTGAGCGAACAAAGTGCCACTACACATCAACATTAAAAAAAGCACGACTCTACACATGTGCACAAAAATAATGCTCTAGAATTCTTATGAAAATATTGTTAAGAGCGTAAACTTACCTACTTCCTATAAACGAAGAAAGCAATGCAAATGCACTGCTTTCCCCAAGAAAAACTCAATAATTTAATTAATTGGCGCTTGCCTCTGTTTTATCAGCGACAACACCTTCCAAAACATCCTTGATTTCAACACGTGTTCCATCTTTGTATGGAACGATCCATGCGTCTTTGACACCCATCTCCCTCATGTATTTTTTGAAGGTATCGGCTTCCCAGTAATCCCGGAAAATCCCAATCGTCATTTTTTGTGGTTCCCCTTCTTTTACTTCTCCGCCAAAATTCGGATTATTTTCAAAGTACTTTGCCAGATCTTTATTCTTAAAGGCACCAATCTGAACTTTGAAGACCACGCCCTTCGAAAAATCCATCGAATTTACGGGGTTTTCTTTTAACTGGGCCAACTCTGCACGGGTTGAGGTTAGCTGTCCTCGCATTTGGGAAAGCTCATCCTCGAGTTGGGCAATCTTTGCATCTTTGTCACTGATAGTAGATTGCATTTGCGAAACCTTTTGGTTCAACGAGGCGACCGTATTGTCAGCCGCTTGTTTGTCTTCGGTTAGCTGCTTCAGATTTTGGGGTTGCTTGGCAAATTGTTTGGCTTTCTTTTTCCATTCTTTCTTTTCTTTCTTGGAAAGTTGACCAAAACTCTGCGTTGAAGCAGCCATCAAAGCGAGGCAGAAGAATAATATGATTCCTTTTTTCATTCTCGGATTGGTTAAATCAATTTAAAGGTACAAATATTTTATTAATATGCTCTTCTAGTCCAGACTGCCGACCATTTTCTCCGGCTTAACCCATTCATCAAATTGTTCTGAAGTCAAAAACCTAAGCTCAATGGCGGCCTCGCGAAGCGTCTTGTTTTCCTCGTGTGCTTTTTTCGCAATCTTGGCAGCCTTCTCGTAGCCAATGTGAGTATTCAAAGCTGTGACCAGCATCAATGAATTTTCAAGGTGTTTGCGAATTATCTCGGTATTGGGTTCGATTCCACCGGCGCAACGATCAGTAAATGATACGCAGGCATCACCCAAGAGTCTTGCCGACTGCAATACGTTGGCGGCGATAACGGGTTTGAAAACATTTAGTTCAAATTGCCCCGTTGCCCCACCTATCGATACCGCTACGTCGTTGCCCATCACTTGCGCACAAACCATCGTCAAAGCCTCAGGCTGAGTCGGATTTACTTTTCCCGGCATGATCGATGATCCGGGCTCATTGTCTGGAATAATAATCTCGCCAATTCCACAACGTGGTCCCGAGCTTAACATTCGGATGTCATTCGCAATTTTCATAAGTGATACCGCCGACCTTTTGAGGGCACCCGACATTTCAACCATGGCATCGTGGGCGGCAAGAGCTTCAAATTTATTCGGAGCTGTTATGAATGGATAACCGGTTAGTTCAGCAATTTTTTTGGCAACCAAAACGTCATACCCTTTTGGAGTATTTAATCCCGTTCCAACGGCCGTCCCTCCCAGTGCGAGTTCGCGTACTACCTCAAGCGCATGATTAATGGCACGCATACTGTTATCAAGCTGTTGAACGTAGCCGGAAAACTCCTGGCCCAGGGTTAAGGGGGTTGCGTCCATAAAATGTGTCCGACCGGTCTTAACGATACTTTGAAACGATGACGATTTACTGGCCAGGGTGTCACGTAGTTTTCTCATACCCGGCAATGTAATTTCCACGACCTGCTTGTAGGTAGCAATGTGCATCGCCGTTGGAAAAGTGTCATTTGAGGATTGGGATTTGTTGACGTCATCATTAGGGTGAAGCACTTTTTTCTCATCGTCAAGTTTGCCACCCTGCAAAACGTGGGCGCGGTATGCTATTACTTCATTGACATTCATGTTACTCTGTGTACCAGACCCCGTTTGCCAGATGACCAAAGGAAACTCATCATCGAGTTTGCCGGCGAGTAATTCATCACATACCTTTCCAATCAGATGCATTTTGTCTTCAGGAAGTACGCCGAGCTCAAAATTTGCCCGCGCCGCTGCTTTTTTCAGATAAGCAAATGCATATATAATTTCCCTGGGCATGCTGGCCTCCGGTCCTATCTTGAAGTTGTTGCGGGAGCGCTCAGTCTGGGCACCCCAATATCGATCGGATGGGACTTTGACTTCTCCCATGGTATCTTTTTCAATTCGGTAGCTCATGTCAAGTTGGATTTGCGGTAAAAATAGGAAAAGGAGAGGGAATTCAGCCCTGCGAACGTCGTCCTATCAGAGAAAAATTCCGTTCCAATAAATTTAACCCTGACAAATGCCAGCGTTTGCCAACGCCATGATACAACCCCTGAAGCGACTTTTGTGTCCCCTTGTTGATTTGTATCTTTATGTTTGCATATGAAGCAGACTGTGACGCGCGCCAAGACGAAAGAAAAACAATACTTTATCGCCATTATCCCCCCTGAGCCAATTTATGATGAGGCACGGGAGCAAAAGGAATATTTTAAGGAGCACTATAATAGTAAGGCTTCATTAAACTCCCCACCTCATATTACACTTCATATGCCGTTCCGATGGGATGAAGATGATGAAGATACGCTGGAGGTGCG
>Ga0299906_10003064_pt1 | contig 13796 bp, 8 predicted proteins | sample RVTome_14_FD_200259 | JGI IMG/M metagenome (GOLD analysis project Ga0299906, IMG submission 200259) | Soil microbial communities from uranium-contaminated site in the Upper Colorado River Basin, Wyoming, United States - RVT145D125 (version 2) ... | reverse complement strand
GTGGGTGACGAGTGGCCGCGTATCCAGACGACCGGACGCGATGACCTCCATCAGACGACGCATGCGCTCCTTTCCGCCTGGGCAAAGGGTGCTGACGATCGTGTGGTCGCCGAGTCCCGCCAGGAAGGCGTCCAGGGGGATTTTCAGATCGCTCGAATAAACACCGAGCGAGGACAGCGTTCCGCCCGGCCGCAACACGCGGAGCGCGGCCTCGAAGGTCTCCTGGCGCCCGAGCGCTTCGATCGCCACGTCGACGCCGCGTCCGTCGGTGAGCCGCATGATTTCCTCGACCACGTCGACCTTCGTGAAATCGACCACGTGATCGGCGCCCATCTTGCGCGCAATCGCCATCCGCGCCGCGACGGCATCGACGCCGATGATCGTGGTGGCCCCCATGAGCCGCGCACCTGCCGTCGCGCACAGTCCGATCGGCCCCTGAGCGAAGACCGCGACCGTGTCGCCGAGACGCACCTTGCCGCTTTCCGCGCCGGAAAAGCCGGTCGACATGATGTCGGGGCACATCAGCACCTGTTCGTCGCTGAGCCCATCGGGGATCGGAGCGAGGTTGGTCATCGCGTCAGGTACCAGCAGGAGCTCCGCTTGGGCACCGTCAATCGTGTTGCCGAAGCGCCATCCACCCAGCGGTTTGAAGCCGTGCTGGGTTCGGGGACCGTCTTGCGAGTGGCAGCCGCAGAGGCAAGCGGCGCTGTAGCCGCTCGGGGTGATCGCGCCGGCGATGACACGCTGACCTTCGCGGTAGCCCTCCACTGCCGATCCGAGCTTTTCGATCACCCCGACGGGCTCGTGGCCGATGGTCAGGCCCCGCGCGACCGGATACTCGCCCTTCAGGATGTGTACATCCGTGCCGCAGATCGTGGTTGTCGTGATACGGATGAGTGCGTCCAGGGGACCGACGCCGGGGATCGGCTTTTCATCGAGGACAATGCGGTTCGGTTCGACAAAAACAGCCGCTTTCATCTTGCTCGCCATGTTCTACTCCTCGGGGTGGTGCCCCGTGTGGGCTGGGCTCTTCAAGTCGTGCCTCGAGACGTTGAAGCGGCACGGATAGGGGCTCGATCAGACCGATCGCCGGACCCCGCGGGTAGCTTGGCTCGTCGCTGCAGGGAGAACTCCTAGTCGCGCGACGTGTTCCCTGCGCTCGTCCGCAACCCACCGCGCTCCAGCCTGCGCTCTTGATTCGAGGGCGCACCGTGATTTTGCCGACTTTCCGAAGTTCGACCACGTCCTTCACCGGCAGGAACCGCCCGATCAACATCCGACGGCTCTCGAGCATTAGGCGATCGGGCTCAGCATAGGTGACACGATCTCCGCCGACCCTGATCGAGATCAATACTTCCCGAGGCTCGAGAGCTCGGGCAATCGTCCGCGCGGTCGAAGCACAGGCAAGTCGGTGCTGAACGACATCGGGCCACGATCAGGAACTGACCGAGCAGCCCAATTGGTCGACTGCGAGCGTGATCGTCGCTACGAAGCCGACCTTTGGGGGGACAGACGTCTCGCCGTTCGAACCAGCAAGGCCAAGCCCACGTGGAATATGGGCAGCCCGATTCGTTCTTGGCGCGGCCCCTCGACGGTGCTCTAACCTGCGCGGCAAGTGGCGGCCGTGAGGCGTGGTCGCCGGCTGAACGGCGACCGCCGCAGGTAATCAAAGGCGAGCAACCATGCAGGCATCCGACAAGTTGCGCGAATTCGCGGTACCGGGAGGCGTAGACCTGGCTACCGCACTGCCGCCGCCGAAGGAGGACTTCCACGCGCTCACCGTGCGTCAGGTGCGCCGGTGGTCGCCGAGCCTGTTCTCGCTGGTGCTGGATCGCCCGGCCTCCTACCGCTTCATCGCTGGTCAGTTCGCTCGCCTGGGACTGCCGATCGGCGAGCGCTGGGTGTGGCGAGCCTACTCGATTTGCTCCTCGGTCTACGACGAGCACCTGGAGTTCCTGTCCATCGTGGTGCCCGATGGCGTCTTCACCCAGGCACTGAAGGACATTCGCGTCGGCGATACGCTCTGCGTGGACAAGCGCAGCTTCGGCACCCTGACCACGGATCGCTTTCGCGAGCACCGCGACCTGTGGATGCTCGCCACCGGCACCGGGCTCGCGCCTTTCGTCTCGATCCTCCGTGATCCCCACACCTGGGACGCCTTCGAGCGCGTGACCCTGGTCCACAGCGTGCGCCAAGGTGCCGAGCTGGCCTATCGGGAATGGCTGGAGAACTTTCATCGGGACGAGCTTTTCGGCGAGTTCGCCGAGCGCTTCCGCTACGTCACCGTGGTAACCCGGGAGACTGTCCCCGGCTCGCTGGGCGCCCGCATCACCGAGCTGTTGGATAGCGGCGAGCTGGAGCCGAGCGTCGGCTATGCTCTGACGCCGCAGCGCTCGGCGGTCATGCTCTGCGGCAACCCCGCCATGCTACGCCAGCTGCGGCAGCTGTTGCAGGACCGCGGCCTCACCATCAACCGCAAGAGCTCGCCCGGCAACATCCTCTGGGAGAACGGCTTCCTGGCCGAGGACAATCGTCAGTCGGACCTCTGAAGCGGCCGCCATAGCCGGTAACTTTCAGGCGTTCCGGGGCGATCGGCCGCGGCCGTCTGCTTCGGCGAGCTTGGCCGTCACGGCCACGGATTCGGGGATCTGACCGGTCTCGATGAAGCTGTGCAGGCGGTCGCGCAGGCGCGACGTCACCAGCTGACCGCGGGAGACGATCAGCACGCCCTTCGAGGTGCGCAGATCTTCCGCGAACACCATGCCCTCGCGCAGCGCCCTCAGCATCACCCGAATCGGAGTCTCGGGCGAGCCCTCATCGACCAGTGCCGCCAGCGCCTCCAGCACCGCCGGGTCGAAGCAGCGTGCCTGGGCGCGCATTGCCAGCAGCGCATGGGCGGCGGAGGCCGACAGCGCGTGCTGGCGCTCGTATTCGACCGCTACCCGCAGCAACCGCGCGGCCACGGGAATCTGCTCCCCCAGCGGGCCGTCCGCCGGGGCCCCGCTACCGTCGTAGTTGCGCAGCTGGTAGCGGATGCCCTCGGCCACTTGCTCCAGTCGCGGGATCCGGCCGATGAGCTCGGCGCCCACCGCCGGGTGTCGCTCGAAGCGCTGCTGCTCCTCGGCGCCCAGTCGCTCACAGCCTCGCACCTTCTCGACCAGGCTCTCCGGAAGCACCACGCATCCGACCTGGGACAGCCGTCCCAGGGTCTCGTAGAGCCAGCTGTCGGACAGCTCCAGGGCTTGGGCGAGCTGGCCCATGAGCGCCGACAGGCGCTCGGCACTGCCGAAGGCCGCCGGGTTGACGATGCCCAACACTTCGCTCAGCGCCGCCACGCTGCCGCGCAGCGTGTGCTCCAGCAGCTCCCGCTCTGCCACCACCAGCTTGTGCTGCGACAGGCCGGCGTTGATGGCCCGTGCCAGCTCGTCCGGTGGGCAGGGCTTGTTGAGGAAGCGGAAGATCTCGCCGCGATTCACGGCGTCGACCGCGGTCCGTTGGTCGGCGTTGCCGGTGAGCATGATGCGTACTACGTCGGGAAAGCGCCGCCGCGCCTCCGCCAAGAGCTCAATGCCATTCATGTTGGGCATGCGCATGTCGGCCACCAGCACCCCAAAAGAGCCATTTGCCTGCAGCCGTGCCAGCGCCTGATCGCCGGCGGTAACGGTCACCAGGTCGAAGTGCCGGCGCAGGGTGCGCCCGTAGCCTTCCAGCACCCGCTCCTCGTCATCGACCAACAGTACCTTTTCGCCCATTGCTCCAGCCCGCCGTACTAGTCGAGCTCCTCGGCCAGCGCTCGCCAGGCAGCCAGCCGGTCGCCCAGACCCAGGGTCGCAAGATAAGGCTCGGACAACGGGAAGGCCACCGATCCTTCGCGCGCCTCAGCCATCAAGGCTACCGCCGTGTGCACCGCGGTGACGGCACCGGGCGAGTCGTGGGGACAGTCGAGGGGGTAAGGGTGGAAAGCTACCGCCTCAACGACGGTCGGCGGCAGCCCCCAGAGCCCGAGCAGATAGGCCCCCACCTGTGCATGGCTGCTGCCGAGCGCCGCCCGCTCGGCCATGAACAGTGGCTCATGCTCGCGCTGCGCCTCGGCAAGGGCAGCAGCGTAGGCCTCCGGTGTTCCAAAGGCGAGGATGACGCGGCCGAGCGCGTGCAGCAGGCCCCCCGCCTGGGCAAAATCCTGCAGTATCCGAGGCAGTCCCAAGTCGGCGGCGATGCGCTTGGCGAGGGCCGAGGAGCGCAGGCTGAACTGCCACAGTCCTTCAATGCCGAAGCGACGCGCCAGCCTCGTATCCCCCGAGGTGAAGACAGCCGAGCCCAGCACCATGGAGCGTACCAGCTCCATACCGAGCAGCCGCACCGCCTCATGCGGGCTCGCCAATTGCCGCGGCAGGCCGAAGAATGCCGAATTGACCACCTGCAGCAACTTCGCCGTCAGGCCCGGATCCTGAGCGACGATGTCGCCGATCTCGGCGAAAGTGACGGAGTCCCGCTCCACGGCCACCCGCAACGCCTCGTAAACTGCCGGAAGCGACGGGATGGACTGGAGGCCGGCCACCAGCTGTCGCAGCGACTCGTTGGACAGCAGCTCGGTGAGGGCGCACACGCGCGCCACCGCGGCCTTCAGCGCCTGGGGCTCGCAGGGCTTGTGCAGGTGCTGGTGCGCCACCCGCACCGAGCGCATGGCGGCCTCCCGGTCGGTCTGGCCGGAGAGCACGATTCTGGCCATGGCTGGAAAGCGGTCGCGCACGCAGGCCAAGAGGCTGGCGCCGTCCATGACCGGCATGCGCATATCGGTCACCACCACGTGAAAGGGCTCCCGCTCCAGGATCCCGATGGCCTCCTCCCCACTGTTGGCGAAATGCATGGCCCACTCGTGGCGCATGGGTCGAAGCATCCGCTGCAGCGACTCGAGGATGGTGGGGTCGTCGTCGACGAACAGGATTCGCTTCATGCTGCTCCCTCACCGGCTTCGCCTGCGACCTCCACGACCGCATTCAAGGGGATGCGCACCACGAAGGTGCTTCCCTGGCCCACGGTCGAGTGCAGCGAGATGGTCCCTTGGTGCTTCTGCACCACCACGTGGTGAGCAATCGCCAGCCCCTGGCCGGTGCCCTTGCCCACCGCCTTGGTGGTGAAGAAGGGGTCGAAAATGCGATGCTGGATCGACTCGGGGATTCCCGGCCCATTGTCGGCGATCCGAATTTCGGCCCACGGATCCATCCGCGCGAGACTGACCCGAATTCGCCCCCGCTGACCACCACCGTCGCCGCTGCCAGCCTGTCGCTCGGCGATGGCCTGGGCCGCGTTCACCACCAGATTCAGCACGACCTGCCCAAGCTCGTCTGGATGGCATGGAACCGGCCCGAGAGCGGAATCGAAGTCGGTCTCCAGCTCGGCGACGTACTTCCACTCATTACGGGCAACGGTCACCGCGTTGGTGATCAGCCGCGCGAGCTCCACGGCGGACTTGTCCGCGCCGCCGGGGTGGGAGAACTCCTTCATGGCGACCACGATGTGCGAGATCCGCTGCATGCCTTCCACGGACTGCTGCAGCGCTCGCGGGACTTCGGCTAGCAAGTAGTCTAGATCTGCCCGCACCACGGCCGCATCCACCGTCTGCAGCGTGCTCGCGGAGACCATACCGCCCGCCACGGCCTCCGCCCGCAGTACCCGCTGTGCCTCCTGGAGCTCCAGCAGGTCGGCGAAGGCATCCTGCAGGAACTGCAGGTTGTCACTGACGTACTGGCTCGGGGTGTTGATCTCGTGGGCGATACCGGCCGCGAGCTGACCGATGGATTCCAGCTTCTGCGTGTGCAGCAGTTGTTGCTCCATGCGCCGGCGTTCGGTCAGATCGGTGAGCAGGACCATCGTCTGGCGCCCGTCGGGCAGGTCCACGGGCGCCAGCGCCACCTCCGTGTCGACCAGGCTGCCATCGGCACGCTGCGCCTGCAGTGCCCGGTTGCCCCCCATCGGCCTCGGCTCCGCGTCAGCCAGGTAGCGGACACGGTGCTGCCGGTGCCTGGCCCGCGAGCTCTCCGGCACCAGCTCCTCGACGCTGTGCCCCACGATGGCCGCGCGCTGACAGCCGAAGAGCGTTTCGCTGTGGGCATTGGCCAAGGTGATCCGCCCGTCCCCATCCACCAGCAGCACCGCCAGCGGGGCCGCCTCGATCAGCTGCCGAAAGGACTGCTCCAGGCGCCGCTGGGCGGTGACATCGATGCACACGCTTTCCCAGATCACCGCCCCATCGCTCAGCCGCCGCGGCCGCGCGATGATGCGGACCCAGATGGTGGAGTCGTCGCGACGGCGCATGCGTAGCTGCAGGTCCATGGGGGTCAGTCTTTGCGCCGACTCGAGCAGCTGGGCGCGGAATGCCGGCGTATCCTCCGGATGTATGGCCCCGAAAAACCGCTCCGGGCGCTGGCGAATTTCTACGGCGGTGTAGCCGATCAGCGCTTCGATGCCGGCGCTGACGTAGGGGTAGCTAACCGCGCCGTCGGTGCCGAGCTGGCGCTGGTAGATGGCACCGGGAAGATTTTCGGCCAGGGTCCGCAGTCTGGCCTCGGCGTCATCGGCTCGCTGCTGGGCGGTCTGTTGCGCAGTCTCGTCGGTGGCGGTGCCGCGATAGCCGCGAAACTGACCGTCGGCGCCGAATACCGGGACACCACTGATCCGCAAATGCAGCCGTTGACCTTCGAAGTCTGCGACATAGCGGAAGTCGCGGAACGGCCGGTGCGCTTTCATGTCGGCCACATGGGCCCGCCACAGAGGATCTCGATCGGGGTCCGCCCCCGCCAACTCCCAGCGGGTACAGCCGATCATGTCCCGGTACTGACCCCCTAGGCTCTCCCCGGCGCGCTCCGATCGGAATGTGAAGCGGAGCTCGGCGTCGGTCTCCCACAGCCAATCGGAGGCCGACTCGGCGAAGTCCCGGAAGCGGTCGTTGCTCTCGGCGAGCGCCTCCTCGAGATTCGTCCGCTCGGTGATGTCGCTGACGATCAGCACCAGCTCGCCGCTGGCAAGCCAGTGGCTGGTCAGGCCGAGGGTTCGCCCGGTCTGCAGCTCCGCCTTCCATGATCCGCTGAGATCCCGCAAAGCCCGCGAGCACTCGGCAATCCACGCCTCTTCACGGCCCATGGCCTCGCTAAGCTCACCACTGCGGACGCAGGCGGTGAGCACCGATTCCAATGACAAGCCTGGACTCAACTGCACCGATCCCAGCGGTAGCAGCTTGGGGAAGGCTCTGTTGTACAGTTCCAGCGTCTCATGGCAGCTGAACACTGCGAGCCCCCGGGGCAGCGCTTCCAAGGTACGCGCGAGCCAGGCGTAGCGGCGCTTCCAGCTCAGCCTTTGATCCACCTTGCGCCACAGGGAGGTCTCGATCGCGGCCCTCAGCTTGGGATAGGCGTCGGCCGCTTGGCGCAGGAAGTCGTCGGCACCCCGGCGCATGGCGGCGGCCGCGAGCTCCGGGTCCTTGGTCTGCGAGAACACGATGAGAGTGCAGGTTGGCCAGCGCTGGCGGATGGCCTGAACCACGTTGCTGCGGGCCAGCCAAGGCAGCTCCAGCTCCGCAATCACCAAGTCGGGCTGCTCCCCGACCAGCAGCTCTGCAAGCTGCTCGTCGCGCCACACCTTGGCGTGCCGCGAGCGCGGTAGCCAACCGGCAATTGCCTCGGCGGTGCGCTCGCTATTCTCGGCGGCGGCGTCCACCACCGCGAAGTACAGGTGCTCCAATGCGGGCTTGCTTGCGGAGCGCCCGCTTTTGATCGCCCGCATGGCCATCTGCGCGCCAACTCCCGAGCGCCGAAAAGGTGGCTCAGCTGGGCAAGTTGCCGCATGGGTCCGCCGTCGCCGTGGCGACGGAGGCCGCGCCGGTTTTCGCAGCTACGGGTCCATGGCTCCGCGGGCAACTGGCTATCGCTGTGGCAGTCCCTTTCCGATCACCCTTGCTGATGAGCCGCCCCGGCCGTCACGGCCGGGGACCCCGACGGCTCAGTGTAGCAGGGCTGAAACACTGCGCGAGCTGTCCAGGCGAGAGCGGTGGCCGGCCTCTAGCTCCAGTCGATCGTGTCTCAGGTCCCGGCCTCGGCCGGGGCAGTGCTGGCCTGCGGATCGCGACGGCACAGGTAGCGATAGAGCACCGGCACCAGTAGCAGGCTCACCGCCAGCGCGAAGGCGAGCCCGCAGACCACCGCCAGCGCCAGCGGCTGCAGCAGCTCGGCGCCCTCGCCCACCCCCAATGCCAGGGGCAGCATGCCGAAGACGGTGGTCAGGGTCGTCATCAGGATCGGCCGTAGCCGCGCGCGGGCGCCTTCGGTCACTGCCTCGATCACCGCAAGGCCACGGCCCCGGGCCTGCTCGAAGTACTCCACCAGCACGATGGCGTTGTTCACCACGATGCCCGCCAGCATGATCAGCCCCAGCCACACCGGCATGGACAGGGCCGTTTCGGTCCAAGCCAGGCCGGCCGCCACCCCGATCAGGGTGAATGGCACGCTCAGCAGAATCACCAGGGGGTTGCGCAGCGACTCGTACTGCACCGCCATCACCACGTACACCAGGAATACCGCCAACAGCAGCAACACCATCCCCAGGCGCTGGCCCTCGCGGATGAGCTCCGCCTCGCCGGCGTCGTACAAGACATAACCGTCTGGCAGCGGCAGCTCGGAGAGCGCCTGGTGCACCGCCTGGGAGACCGTCAGCAGGTTGGCCCCCTCTTCGGCGCGGGCGCTGACTTCCAACACCCTGCGCTGGGCGTCGCGGCGGATGCTGCCGGGGGCGGCCTCGGTGTCGACCGTTGCCAGCTCGCCGAGGCGAATGCCGCGGCCATCGCCCAGCCCGCGGGCGACGATCAGCGAGCCGAGATCCTCCGGCGCCGAGAGCTGGCTTTCCGGCAGCCGCACCTGCACCGGGAAGCTGCGGTCGCCGTCCACGAAGTCGGTCACCGTGCTTCCGGCCAGCGCTATGCGCAGGGCGCCGCCCACCTCCTCGGCGCTGACGCCGAGCGCCGCCATGCGCTCGCGGTCCAGCCGCACCACCAGCTCCTGGGCCACTTCTTCCATGGACTGCGAGGCCCAGCGTACGCCCGGCACCGCCGCTGCCCGCCGCCGCGCTTCCTCGCCGAGCACGGCCAGCTGATTGAGGTCTGGCCCCTGAATCCGCAGGCTGATGCGATCGTCGCCGCGCCCCAGACGGATGCCGGGAACCCCCCGCGGCATGAGCCGCACGTTGACCCCGGCCAGGCGCAGGGCCCCGATCTCGGCGTCGACCCGATCGATCCAAGCGCCGATGGAGAGCTCGCGGGCGGCAACCGGAAGCAAGCGGGCGCTGATGCTGGCGCGGTTCGGCGCCTCGTAGCTGGTGCGACCGGAGACATAGCCGCCGATCGAAGTGTAACGGCTGACCACCTCGGGCTGCCGTGCGACCACCGCTTCCACCGCGCGCACCGCCGCATCCATTTCGGCCAGGCTGACGCCCATGTCGCCGCGCAAATGAATGCGCACGTCGCCGGTGTCCACCTCCGGCAGGAACTCCTGCTCGTCGCTCATGAGAAAAAGCACGCTGGGCAGCATGGCCGCCAGCAGCGGCAGCAGCACCAGCAGCGGACGCCCGAGCAGCCACCGCACCAGGCGCCCGTAGCCGTCCTGCGCCCAGGACTGGAAGCGCTCCCCGGCGCGGCGTAAGCCGCCGGCGGGCCGCTCCGGTACCCGGGCAGCCAGCGCCGGCACCAGGGTCAACGCCACCACCACGGCGGCCAGGATGGCCGCCGCCAGGGTCAGGATCAGCTCGCGAAAGATCAGCCCGGCCAGACCGCCGATGAACACGAAGGGGAGCACCGCCGCCAGGTTGGTGGAGGCCGACGCCACGATCGCGGAGTTCACCTCGGCCGCGGCGACCACCGCCGGAGCCGAGCCACTCCCGCCGCCACGCTGGTGCCGGTGGATGTTCTCCATCATAACGATGGCGCTGTCCACCAGCAGTCCGACGCCCAGCGCCAGTCCGCCGAGGGTCATGATGTTCAGGCTGAGGCCCGCCAGGGACATCAGGCCCAGGGTTGCCACCACGGCGATGGGAATGGCGCTGCCGATGATCAGGGTGCGCCTGAGGTCGCCGAGAAACAGATACACCACCAGCATCGCCAGCAGCGCACCGCTGACCACCGCGGCGCTGGCGTTGCGCACGGCCTGGCGGACGAAGAGCGACTGGTCGGACACCGGCTCGACCCACACCTGCTCGGGGATGGCGCCCTGGCTGCGCAGCCAGCCCAGGCGCTGGCTCACTGCGTCCACCACGGCAATGGTGTTGGCGGTCGGCTGTTTGTAGATGGAGAGCTTGACGCCGGGCACACCATTGAAGCGAATCAAGAGCCGCTGCTCCTCGTGCCCATCCGCCACCAGCGCCACTTCTGCCAGACGGACCTCGGGGCCACCACGGCTGTCCCCGGAGACGCTCAGCCGTTCCAGCTCCGCCAGGTCCTGAAAGCGGCCGGCGGTGCGGCCCTGGAGCTCCACGGTGCCGGTGCTGAGCCGCCCGGCTGGGGTTTCCACGTTGTTGCGCTGGATCGCCGTCACCAAGTCCTGCACGCCCAGCCCTAGGCCGGCGAGGCGCTCCTGGTCCGGATAGACCATGATCTGCCGCTCTAGGCCACCGCCGGCCTCCACCGAGGCGACCCCCGGCAAGGTCAGGAACCACTTGGCGAGGGTGTCGTCGGCCCAGCTGCGCAGGCGCACCCCGTCCCAGTCGGCGGACATGGCCACCAGCTCGATCACGGCCGACTGGGAGGGGTCGCGCTTGATCAGGATCGGCGGGTCGATGTCCGCCGGCAGCTGTCGTCGGGCCCGATCCAGGCGGGCACTGGCCTCGCGCAGCGCCGTGTCGATGTCGCTGTCGTAGGGAAAGGACAGGTCGACGATGCTCTGCCCCTCGCTGGTCACCGATTGCACCGCCACCACGTCCTCGGTGACCGCCAGCTGCTCCTCCAGGTAGCGGGTCACTCGGTCTTCCATCACCCGTGCCGGCACGCCGGGCTCGGCCACCCGCACCCGGATCTCCGGGTAGACGATTCCTGGCAGCAGGTCGACGCTCAATCGAGCGGCGGCAAGCGCACCCACCACCACCGTGGCCAGCGCCAGCATCACGACCCCCACCGGGTGATGCACGGACCAGGCAGCGATGCCGCCGGCGCGGCTAGCCGGCACCACCGACTACCTCCACCTGATGGCCGTCCGCCAGCCCCATGAAGCCCTTGACCACCACCAGCGCGCCCTCGACCGGCCCTTCCAGCAGCTCCACGCCCTGCTCCAAGCGCAATCCGGTGCGCACGCCGTGGCGATGCACCGAGTGCTCGCCGTCCACCACGAACACGTACTCGCCGTCGCGATCCCGCTGCACGGCCTCGATCGGCACTACCCGCCGGGGGCCGGTCTCCAGGCGCAGAGTGACGCGGCAGAACTGTCCCGCCCTCGCCCCCTCGGGTACCGGCGCCAGCGCCACCTCCACCACCCCGCGGCGGGTCAGCGGGTCGACGGTGGGATGAATGCGCGCGATGTGCCCCGTGTAGACCCGGCTGCCCAGGGCGTCGATGCGCACACCGACCCCGACTCCCACCTGCAGATGCGGCAGCACCAGCTCGGAGACGGCGACCTCCGTCACCAGCGACTCCGGGTCGACCACGGTCAGCAGATGCTGGTTCTCGGAGACCACATCGCCAAGCTCCACCAGCCGCTCGCTCACCACCCCGGCGAAGGGTGCGCGAATGTCCGCGAAGGCGATGCGCGTGCGCAGCGCCCGCTCCTCGGCCCGCGCCACCTCCAGCTCGGTGCGAGCCCGCGCCAGATCCTCCTCGGTGACCAGGCGCCGGTCCACCAATCGCATCAGCCGTTCCAGGTCGAGCTGCGACTGCCGGCTGAGGGCGGCCCGCTTGTCCAGCTCGGCGCGCAACAGGGCCTCGTCGATACGTACCAGACTCGCCGCCGTCTCAACCCGATCACCCTCGTAGTAGGGCAAGGCAATCACCCGCCCCGCCAATTGGGCGTAGATGCGTGCCGTCCGCCGTGCCCGCAGGGTGCCGGAGTGGCTGCTCTCGGCCACCAGCACTTCGCTGCGCACCGGCAGAGCTTCCACCAACCGCAGTGAGGTTCGCACCGCCGCTGCCGGCGCCGCGGGCTCGCCCTGCCCGCAGCCACCGAGGATCGCCAGCAGCAGCACCAGCAGCCCCCGCGCCGGCCACCGACGGCGTGCAGCAGCCACCGCCGACGCTGGCTGGCAGTCATCGATCGCCTTTTCGGCTCCTCCCAAGAAGCGCCTCCGCTCAGAAATTTGCTCGCCAGAATAGCGCGCTGTGCCTCGCCTATCGTCAGCCTTGCGCGCATTGCGGCACCCGCCGCGAGCGCTCACCATAGCCGCCAGAACCAATCTGACCCACATCCTCTTGAGCAAGATCCTGGTCGCAGTAGCTCTGGCCGCCCTCGCCATCGCGCTGGTCGTGATGAGAATCCGCCGCCGTGCCCACGATGACGCCGCTGACGCCGCGCCGGCGGCCAATCGCCTGGCAAACTTCTGGGGCGTGCGCTTCCAAGTCGGCCCGGGGGCCACGGCCTGCGCCCGGGCGAGAGAGCTGGCGCTGGCCGAGTACCCGATCGATCAGGTGCCGGTGCTGCCATTGGTCGGCTGCGACTCCGTCAACTGTCGCTGCCACTTCACCTATCTCAAAGATCGGCGCGGTGGCCACGACCGCCGCGAGGCCTCCGACCGCCGCGACGCCATACGCTTCGACATCCAGCGCACCGATCGCCGCAGCGGCGATGACCGCCGGCGCAAGAACAACGTCTGGAAAGACTACTAGCCTCGCTCCCGGCGTTAGAATCAACGCCGACCCGCCGATCCGCGGGCTTGCGAGGACCCGCGATGGAGCTCGCCCTGCTGGTGCTGGCCGCGGCAGCGGCGGCGATCCTGTTGTTCCGGCGCCGCCAGCGGTCCGCTGTCGCCGTCGGCGACGCTCCCGCAGCAGGCCCCAAATACTGGGGCGTCCGGGTGCTGGCACCGGCGCAAGGGCCCGCTTGTGCGGTGGTGCGGCGCTCGGCCGGGCGGGGCTTGCGGCTGGAGCGGGCACCCACCTTGCCGTTACCGGGCTGTGATCTGCGACTCTGCGGCTGCCGTCTCGAGTACCTGCCGGAGCGTCGCGGCGGTCCCGAGCGCCGTTCCGGCCGGGAGCGGCGACAGGCGATCCGCTTCGATCTGCAGCGCAGCGATCGCCGCGACGGCCATGACCGCCGCAGCGACAACGACGCCTGGAGCTGGACCTGGTCCTGATGCGAGCCCCCGCCGGCGTATGCTGAGCGGGCCCGGCGGAAGGTTTGAATTCACCCCCTCGCGACGGCACACTCGCGCCGCCCACCGGCAGCCTCGCGGGACCACCCAATGGCCACGGACTTCCCCGAATCGCCAGCACGGCTGGATGTGGTAGCCATCACCTGCGAGCGCGGCGAGCGGGTGCTGTTCCGCGACCTGAGCTTCGGCCTCTCGGCCGGCGAGCTACTGCAGGTGGAGGGGGCCAACGGTTGCGGCAAGACGACCCTCCTGCGCACCCTTTGTGGGCTGGTGTTGCCAGCGGCCGGCGAGATCCGCTGGTGCGGTACTCCGCTTCCCCGCGGGCGTGGCGAGCTTCTGGCCGAGCTGGCCTATGTGGGTCACAGCGCCGGGGTAAAAGACGACCTGAGTCCCCGGGAGAACCTGCGGCTCGAGGCAGCGCTCGCCGTCCCGCGCCCGGGTGTCGACCTCAGGACGGTGCTGGA
>Ga0299906_10003063_pt1 | contig 13796 bp, 5 predicted proteins | sample RVTome_14_FD_200259 | JGI IMG/M metagenome (GOLD analysis project Ga0299906, IMG submission 200259) | Soil microbial communities from uranium-contaminated site in the Upper Colorado River Basin, Wyoming, United States - RVT145D125 (version 2) ... | reverse complement strand
CTGCTGTGACGCCATGGGCGGCAGGGGTCCGAATCTCCTTCGCCTACTCCGCCATCGAGGATCTGGAGAGGGTGCTGGCGTACTACGCAGAGGAAGGTGTACCCGAGGTGGGCCGGCGTCTGGTCGCCGAGGTGGTGGGTGCGGTGGGGGCCCTCGCCACGCACCCGAACACGGGGAGGGTGGTGCCCGAATTCAACCTCCCCGACCTCCGGGAGCTGATCCGCCCCCCCTTTCGCATCGTCTACCGGCGGGAGGCAGGCAGAGTGCGGGTGGTCCGCGTGTGGCGAAGCGAACGGCTATTGAAGCGGCCGGAAGGCTGGGAATCGCGACGTGCCGGGGTTAAGAGCGGGTCCTCTCGCAAAGCCGCGAAGACGCCAAGGCTTGGGACCGAGCCCAAGCAAACTGACCGCTCATAGCTAACCGCTGGCGCGGCGCAGCCGCGCCTAGTACCGGTAGTAGTCCGGCTTGTACGGACCGGCGGCGGGGACGCACAGATATTTGGCTTGCTCCGCGGTGAGCCGGGTGAGGCGGACACCGAGCTTGCCGAGATGCAGCCGGGCGACCTTTTCGTCCAGGGTCTTGGGCAGGGTGTAGACCCGATGCTGGTACTGGCCCGGGTTCTGCCACAGCTCGATCTGGGCGAGGACCTGGTTGGTGAACGAGTTGGACATCACGAAGCTGGGATGGCCGGTGGCACAGCCCAGGTTTACCAGCCGCCCCTCGGCCAGCAGGATGATGCGCTTACCGTCCGGGAAGATCACGTGGTCGACCTGCGGCTTGATGTTCTCCCACGGCAGGTCGCGGATCGCCGCCACCTCGATCTCCGCGTCGAAGTGGCCGATGTTGCACACGATCGCCTGGTCCTTCATGGCGTCCATGTGGGCGCGGGTGATCACCTTGCAGCAGCCGGTGGCGGTGACGAACAGGTCGGCCGTGGCCGCAGCTTCGTCCATGGTAGTCACCTCGAAGCCCTCCATGGCGGCCTGTAAGGCGCAGATCGGGTCGATCTCAGTGATCAGCACCCGTGCTCCCTGGGCGACGAGGGACTGGGCGCACCCTTTGCCCACATCGCCGTAGCCGCACACCACCGCCACCTTGCCGGCGACCATCACGTCGGTGGCGCGCTTGATGCCGTCCAGCAGCGACTCGCGACAGCCGTACAGGTTGTCGAACTTCGACTTGGTGACCGAGTCGTTGACGTTGAACGCGGGGACCTTGAGGGTGCCGGCGCGCGCCATCTCGTAGAGGCGGTGGACGCCGGTGGTGGTCTCCTCCGATAGGCCGCGCACCTCGGCTATCAGCTCGGGAAACTTCTCATGCATCACCTGAGTGAGGTCGCCGCCGTCATCCAGGAGCATGTTGGGCCGCCAGCCGTCGGGACCGAGGATGGTCTGCTCCACGCACCACCAGTACTCCGCCTCGCTCTCCCCCTTCCAGGCGAAGACCGGCACGCCACTCGCCGCGATCGCCGCCGCCGCGTGGTCCTGGGTGGAGAAGATGTTGCACGAGCTCCAGCGCACCTCCGCCCCGAGGGCCCTGAGGGTCTCGATGAGCACCGCGGTCTGGATGGTCATGTGCAGGCAGCCGGCGATCTGCGCCCCTTTCAGGGGCTGGCTCGCGCCGTACTCCGCGCGCAGGGCCATCAGCCCCGGCATCTCGGTCTCGGCGATGGCGATCTCCTTGCGCCCCCAGGCGGCGAGCGAGAGGTCGGCAACCTTGTAGTCGGTGGTGGTGGTGCTCATGGCAAATCCAGAATGAGTGAGAAAACCATCTAAGGAAGGCAGGAAAAGAAGGAAAGCAGGCAATGTCGGATTGGGTACGATGGCTGGCGAGCCTCGCTTCCTGCCTTCCTGCCCCTTTCCTGCGTTCCTTAGAGAGAGGTTTGTCGCGTCGGGCAGGTCATACCTTACAGGCAGTGCGCAGATCGTCCACCCGGTCGGTGCGCTCCCAGGTGAAGCCGGGGCCGGTGATGGTGCGGCCATTGCTCTCCCAGGTGATGTCCTCGGGCGTGCGCCCGAAGTGGCCGTAGGCGGCGGTCGGCTTGTAGATCGGGCGCAGCAGGTCGAGGGTGGCGATCATTCTCGCCGGACGCAGGTCGAAGACCTCCCGCACCGCCCGTTCCAACACCTCGCGGGAGACCTGGCCGGTGCCGAAGGTGTCCACCAAGACAGAGGTGGGCTGGGCCACACCGATGGCGTAGGACACCTGCACCTCGCAACGGGAGGCAAGCCCGGCGGCGACGATGTTCTTGGCGATGTAGCGCACCATGTAGGCGCCGGAGCGGTCGACCTTGGAGGGATCCTTGCCGGAGAAGGCGCCGCCGCCGTGGCGGCCCACCCCGCCGTAGGTGTCGACGATGATCTTGCGCCCGGTGAGACCGCAGTCGCCTTGGGGGCCACCCACCACGAAACGGCCGGTGGGGTTGATGTGGTAAGTGATGTGCTCGTCGTCGATCAGCTCCGGCGGCACCGCCTTCTTGATCACCCGCTCGATCATGTCCTCGCGGATCTCGGCGAGGGGGACGGTGTCCGAGTGCTGGGTGGAGACCACCACGGTGTCGACCCGCACCGGCTTGCCGTCGACGTACTCCACGCTCACCTGCGACTTGCCGTCCGGCCGCAGGTACTCCAGCTCGTCGCGATGGCGCGCCTCGGCGAGCCGGCGCGTGAGCGCGTGCGCCAGATGCACCGGCATGGGCATCAACTCCGGCGTCTCGTCCGTGGCGTAGCCGAACATCAACCCCTGGTCCCCCGCCCCCTGCTCCTCGGCGTGGTCCGCGTCCCGGTCCACCCCCAGGGCGATGTCCTTGGATTGCTCGTCGATGGAGGTGATGACGGCGCAGGTCTCGAAGTCGAAACCGTAATGGGCCGAGGTGTAGCCGATGTCGCGGATCGTCTTGCGCACGATCTTTGGAATGTCCACATAGGAGCGGGTGGTAATCTCGCCCGCCACCATGGCCAGGCCGGTGGTCACCAGGGTCTCGCACGCCACCCGGGAGTGGGGGTCGTCGGCGAGCAGGGCGTCGAGGATCGCGTCGGAGATCTGATCGGCGACCTTGTCCGGGTGGCCCTCGGTGACGGATTCGGAGGTGAAGAGAAAGCGCTCGGCCATGGAGACTCCAGCGGGAGGGAACATACGCAGCCCTGATCGGCAGGGGGGCGGGCTACGCTAGGAAAACGGCGGCGACGGCGCAACTGTTTCCCAGCCTGAAGTGGCGCTTCTATACTGCCGCGTTCCACCGCCGCCTGCCCCCTCCCCCACCGGGGGAGGGCCGGGGTGGGGGCCGCTCAACGATCCACCCCGGAGGGGTGTCAGCGAATCCCCCTCCTTCCGGGAGGGGGCCTGGGGGAGGGCGGTGGGATTCAGCACTTGGTCTGCTACCGTACCCGACGAACTGCTCATTCCAAACACCCTCACCCCGGCCCTCTCCCGGAGGGAGAGGGCCACGAAGGGCTTCCCTTCGGGAAGAATCGATTATTCAGCCCTCCCCCCAACCCCCTCCCGGGGGGAGGGGGAGCAATCCTCCCTGCTTCCTGTGCCCTCCTCCCCCCTTCTCACCCTCGCCCACGACAAGGTGATCGTCTTCGACGGCGCCATGGGCACCTCCCTGCAGCGGATGGGGCTGACCGCCGACGACTTCGCCGGCCTGGAGGGGTGCAACGAGGTCCTGGTGCGCTCCCGGCCCCAGGTGATCCGGGAGGTCCACGCCGGCTTCCTGGCGGTGGGGGCCGACGTGGTGGAGACCGACACCTTCGGCGGCCTGCCCTTCGTCCTCGGCGAGTACGGCCTGGCGGCCGACTGCTTCGACCTCGCCGCCCGCGCCGCCCGCCTCGCGCGGGAGGTGGCGGATGACTTTGCGAGCCCCAGCCGGCCGCGCTTCGTCGCCGGCTCCATGGGCGGGGGCACCAAGCTCCCCTCCCTCGGCCACATCCGCTACGGCGAGCTGGTGGCCGGTTATACCGAGCAGGCCCGCGGGCTCCTGGCCGGTGGCGTCGACCTGCTGCTGATCGAGACCGCCCAGGACCCCCTCACCATCAAGGCGGCGATCGCCGGGAGCCAGGAGGCGATGCGCCGCGAGGGGCGCCGGGTCCCCCTCGCCGTCTCGGTCACCGTCGAGACCACCGGCACCCTCCTGGTGGGCAGCGACATCTCCGCGGTATGGGCGATCCTGGAGCCGTATCCCATCGATCTGATCGGGATGAACTGCGCCACCGGTCCGGCGGAGATGAGCGACCACATCCGCACCCTGTGCCACGAGTCCGACCGCCTCATTACCTGCTGCCCCAACGCCGGCCTGCCGGAGAACGTGGACGGTCGCGCGGTCTACCCCCTGGGGCCTGCGGATCTCGCCCGCCACCTCGCCCACTTCGTCACCGATCTGGGGGTGAACGTGGTGGGCGGCTGCTGCGGCACCACCCCGGACCACATCGCGGCGATCGCCCAGGCGGTGGCCGACCTCACCCCGGCCCGCCGCCAGGCGCAATTCACGCCGGCCGCTGCGTCGCTCTACGCCGCCCAGCCCCTCACCACCGAGCCGGCCCCGGCCCTGATCGGCGAGCGCCTCAACGCCAACGGCTCGCGCGCCTTCCGCGAGATGCTCCAGGCCGAGGCCTGGGACCCGATGGTCGCCCTGGCCCGGGACCAGGCCCGGGAGGGGGCCCACCTGCTGGACGTGTGCGTCGCCTACGTGGGCCGGGACGAGGGGCGGGACATGGAGGAGCTGATCTCCCGTCTCAACACCGCCGCCACCCTGCCCCTGGTGATCGACTCCACCGACGAGCAGGTCCTGGAGCGGGCGCTCGCCCTGTGCTCCGGCCGGGCGGTAATCAACTCCATCAATCTCGAGGACGGGGAGGGGCGCGCCGACCGGATCTGCGCCCTGGCGCGGCGCTTCGGCGCGGCCCTGATCTGCCTGACCATCGACGAGGAGGGGATGGCGAAGACCGTGGCGCGCAAGGTGGCGATCGCCGAGCGTCTCCACGCGATCGCCTGCGAGCGCCACGGCCTGCGGCCCCATGACCTGATCTTCGACGCCCTCACCTTCACCCTCGGCTCCGGCGACGCGGAGTTCCGCACCGCCGGCCGCGACACTCTGGAGGCGATCACCCTGATCAAGGAGCGCCTGCCCGGGGTGCGCACGGTCCTCGGTCTCTCCAACTGCTCCTTCGGCCTGAAGCCGGCGGCGCGGCTGGTGCTCAACTCGGTTTTCTTGCACGAGGCGGTGGCCGCCGGTCTCGACCTCGCCATCGTCCACGCGGGCAAGATCCTGCCCCTGAACCAGATCGACGGCGAGGAACGGCAGGCGTGTCTCGACCTGATCGACGACCGCCGTGATCCCCGCTGGCCCGACGCCGATCCCCTCCACTGGATCCTCCAGCACTTCGAGGCCGCCGCCCCGCGGGCCGAGCAGGCCAAGGCGGCGCGCGCCACCCTGCCGGTGGGAGAGCGCCTTGGCCGGCGCATCGTCGACGGCGACCGGGTGGGCCTGGAAGGCGACCTGGACGCGGCCCTCGCGGCCACGCCCCCGTTGGAGATCATCAACACCTTTCTCCTGGACGGCATGAAGGAGGTGGGGCGGCTATTCGGTGCCGGCGAGATGCAGCTCCCCTTCGTGCTCCAGGCGGCGGAGGTGATGAAGGCGGCGGTCGCCTACCTGGAGCCGCACATGGAGCGGGCCGCGGGCACGGCACGCGGCACCCTGGTTCTGGCCACCGTGAAGGGCGACGTCCACGACATCGGCAAGAACCTGGTGGACATCATCCTCACCAACAACGGCTACCGGGTCGTCAACCTGGGAATCAAGCAGCCGGTGGAGGCGATCCTCGCCGCCGCCGCCGAGCACCACGCCGACGCCATCGGCCTCTCCGGCCTGCTGGTGAAGTCGACCCAGGTGATGAAGGAGAACCTGGAGGTGATGAACGAGCGCGGCCTGCGCCTGCCAGTGCTCCTCGGCGGTGCGGCCCTCACCCGGCGCTTCGTGGAGGAGGTCCTGGACCCCCTCTACGGCGGCGTCGCCCTCTACGGCAAGGACGCCTTCGACGGCCTGCGCCACATGGACCGGATCGTGCGGGGGGAGCTGGGCCAGGAGTCAGGAGTCAGGAGTCAGGAGTCAGGCGCCGACACCGTAGCACCGGGGCAAAATCCCCCTCCCCCCCCGGGGGAGGGCCGGGGTGGGGGCGCCGGGGCGGAGCATGCCGCCGGGCAGGCTTCCGATCGAACCGCTGTCGCGAAGCGCCCTCCCCCCAGCCCCCTCCCGGAGGGAGGGGGAGCGCCGCGCTCCACCGTCCTGCCGGCACCAGCCATCCCCGTGCCGCCCTTCTGGGGGTCGCGGATCGCCACGCCGCCCTTGCACGAGGTGTTCGCCTTCCTCAACGAGACCGCCTTGTTCAAGGGCCAGTGGCAGGTGCGCCAGGGCAAGCGGTCCAAGGCCGAGTACCAGGCCGAGCTCGACGCCCACATCATCCCCGCCTTCGATGCCTTGAAGGGTCGCGCCATCGCCGAGCGCCGGCTCGGGCCCCAGGTGGTCTATGGCTACTGGCCATGCAACGGCGAAGGCGACCACCTCCTACTCTTCGACCCGGCGAGCGACGCCGAGCTATTGCGCTTTCCCTTCCCGCGCCAGACGGCGGATCCGCGCCACCTGTGTCTAGCCGACTACTTCCTGCCACTATCCAGCGGCCGCCGAGACGTGGTGGCCTGCCAGGCGGTCACGGTCGGTACCCGGGCGACGGAGATCGCCCAGGAGCTGTTTGCCGCCAACCGCTACCAGGACTACCTCTACTTCCATGGCCTGGCGGTGGAGACCGCCGAGGCCCTCGCCGAGTACTGGCACCGCCATGTCCGCCGCGAGCTGGCCATCGACGGGGGCGAGTCGGCCGATGTCCGCGACCTCTTCCACACCCGTTACCAGGGCCGGCGCTACTCCTTCGGCTACCCAGCCTGCCCCGACCTGGAGGTCCAGGCGCCGCTCTTCGAGCTCCTGGGGGCAGCGCGCATCGGCCTGTCCCTGACCGAGGAGTTCCAGATCGTTCCCGAGCAGTCCACCGCGGCATTGATCGTCCACCACCCGGACGCGACCTACTTCTCTGTCTAGCACGCCTTCCGACCGGGGTATTCACCACAGAGACACTGAGGGCACAGAGAACACAGATTGAGCGTCTGCGGACGCCGTGACCGTGGAGGATCGGGGTGCAGGAGGCAGATATCCGATCTCCCCAGGGTGTGACGGGTTCTCCCGCGATCGCCTCCGTGCCCGCTGTGCGTCCGTGGTGAACCCGTTCCTGCAAGATGCCGCCGCTGTTCACCTACGACCTGCTGCGCCGCCACGTCAGCCAGACCTTTCTGGAGCAGGGGCTGCGCTACGTTCAGGCGGGGCGGGTAACGGAGCTGCGGGAGACTCGCGGAGGCGTCACCGGATCGGTGAGCGGGGGGCGCGGCCGGCCCTTCCACGCGGAGATCCGCCTGCGCGCCGGCGGCGGGGAGCCCTTCCTCGACACCCTCTGTACCTGTCCGCGGGGCGACGCCTGCAAGCACGTGGCGGCGGTCGCGCTGGCGTACCTGGAGGATGATCCGGGAGTCACGGAGCTAAGCCGCGTGACCGGTGATGCCGAGGCGGCGCGCCGCTTCCAGGCGTGGGAGCGGGCCCTGACCGCCACCCTGGAGGCGGAGGAGGTACCGTTCTCGCCGCCGAGCTGGCCCGCGCCGGAGCCGGCGGCGGCTATACCCCTGCGCTATCTGCTGGAACCGCAGCCGGGGGGGCTCTCGCTCCAGTTGTTGCGTCGCTCGCCGGGGGAGGGCGAGTACCGTCCCTACCCGTTTGGCCGCCTGCGCCAGCTCCCTCCCACCGCCCTCGACCCCCTGGACCACTACCTGCTCACGGCCCTGGGGCTCTTCACCCCGCGCGGCCCGGGGCTGCGCCTGGACCTGACCCCGGCGCAGGGCGGCTGGCTGATCACCAAGCTCCTGGCCACCGATCGCCTGCGCTTTCATGAGGTCGACGGCCCGGCCGGCACTGCCGGTCCGCCTCGCCCCCTCGGGGTGGAGCTGGCCGAGGCGGACGACGGCTTCCGCTTCCGCTTCACTCCACCGCCAGCCGGTCTCACCGCCTCCCCGGCCCCGGGATGGCCTTGCACCTCGGCGCCGGTGGCGGCCATCGGCGACTACGACGCCATGAACGCCCTGCCGGTCACGCCGCTGCTCTATTTGAACCAGCACACGGGGGAGGTGGGTCCCCTGACCACGCCGGTGCCGCCGGCGGCCCTGTGCCATCTCATGGCGAGCCCGGCGCTCACCGCCGCGGAGGCGCAGCACTTCACCAGCCGCTGGGGACGGCGATGCTGGCGCGCCACCGGTCGCTTTCCGCAACCGCTCCCCGACACCAGCCCGTGGATCGATGGGGGCGCCCCGACACCGTGGCTGCGCATCGTCGAGGTACCGAGCGACCGTCCGGGGGAGATCATCCCCCAGGTCGAGGGTCACCTCGCCTTCCGCTACGGTGACGCGGCAACCGTGCCGTATGGCACGCCCCGCGTGCCGCGGGCGATGCGCGACGGGGTCGCGGTGCGCCTGCGCCGTGATCGGGGCGTGGAGGAGGAGGCCGCGGCACGTCTCCGTCTCGGCGGCTGGAGCATCGAACGCGACGCCACCGGCACGCCGCTCCTGATCCAGCGGGAGATCGCCGACCACGTCGCCTTCTGTCGCACGGTCCTGCCAGAGCTGGTGGCGGAGGGGTGGCGCGTGGAGCAAGCGCTGACCACCCTACGTGTCAGCGACGCCGACGTGGAGCTGCGCGGCGCGATCGCGGCCGAGGCGGAGGGCTTCGCCATGGACCTTTCGATCGGCATCGGCGACGAGCGCCTCGACCTGACGCCCTTGCTGCAAGGCTACCTGGAAGGGGAGAAGGTGGGGCGCACCCGGGGCGGCGAGCTCTTTCTTTTGCCGACGGCGCAATTCGACCGGGTGTTGGAGCTGTTGGCGGAGCTGGGCGAGAGCGATCTGAGCCGCCCCCTGCACCTCGCTCGCTATCATGCCGTGCAGCTCGCGGAGCTGGAGGCCGCCGCCAACCTGGCGGTGGACGACTCGTGGCGTCACCTGGCCACAGGCCTGCGGGATTTCCAGCGGCTGGTGCCCGTCGCTCCCCCGCGTGGCCTGCACGCCGCGCTCCGTCCCTATCAGCTCGAAGGATTGACCTGGCTCACCTTCCTGCGCGAGGCAGGGTTGCACGGCATCCTCGCCGACGACATGGGGCTGGGGAAGACGGTGCAGGCCCTGGCCCTGTTGTTGCTGGAAAAGGAGGCCGGCCGTCTCGACCGGCCCGCGTTGGTGGTGGTCCCTACGTCCCTGGTCTTCAACTGGGAGGCGGAGGCGCGTCGCTTTGCGCCGGACCTCAAGGTGTTGTCGCTGCACGGCAGCGCACGCAAGCGCCGTTACGATGAGATCGAGGGTGCCGACCTGATCCTCACCACCTACGGCCTGTTGCGCTGGGACAAGGAGCTGCTGATGAAGCAGCCGTTCCACTACGTGATCCTCGATGAGGCACAGGCGATCAAGAACGAGCGCACTCAAGTCGCACGGCTCGTGCGCCTGCTCAAGGCGCATCACCGGCTTACCATGACCGGTACCCCGATGGAAAACCACCTCGGCGAGCTGTGGAGCCAGTTTGCTTTCCTGATGCCGGGTTTCCTTGGCACCCGCAAGCGGTTCAACGACCTCTTTCGTTGGCCCATCGAGCGCGCCGCCGACCCGGAGGCCGAGCGGCCGAGCACCGCCCGCGAGCGCCTTGCCCGGCGCATCCGCCCTTTTGTCCTGCGGCGCACCAAGGCCCAGGTGGCGGTAGAACTGCCCGCGAAGAGCGAGATCCCGCTCTATTCAGAGCTGGCCGGGGCGCAACGCGAGCTCTACGAGACCGTGCGTCTCGCCTACCTGGAGAAGGTGCGCCGCGAGGTCGAGACTCAGGGGATCCAGCGCTCCCAGATCACCATCCTCGATGCCCTCCTGCGCCTGCGCCAGGTGTGCTGCCACCCGCGGCTGGTGAAGCTCTCCGTCGCCCAGGGCATCGACACCGCGGTGAAGATGGACCAGCTCGCCGCCCTGGTACCGGAGGCGATCGAAGAGGGGCGGCGCATCCTGATCTTTTCGCAATTCGTGCAGTTCCTGGCCATCGTGCGTGGCTGGTGTGAGGCGGAAGGTCTCGATTTTTCCTATCTCGACGGTACCACCACGAACCGCAAGGAGGTGGTCGAGGGGTTCCAGGAGGGACAGACGCCGCTGTTTCTCATCAGCCTGCGTGCCGGCGGTGCCGGACTCAACCTCACCGCCGCGGACACGGTGATCCACCTGGATCCATGGTGGAATCCGGCGGTGATGGACCAGGCAACCGATCGCGCACACCGTATCGGCCAGGACAAACCGGTGCAGGTCTACAACCTCATTACTCGCGGCACGGTGGAGGAGAAGATCCTCGCCCTCCAGGAACGCAAGCAGCGCCTCGCCGACGACATCCTCACCACCACCCGCGAGGGCGGCCACGAGATCACCCGCGAAGACCTCGACGTCCTCTTCGAGCCCCTGGCGTAGCGAACCGCCGGCCCAGCCTCACGGAGGCGGGCCGGGGCCATGATACATTGGATAGGCGCGGGCAGACGGTGATCCGTCGGCGGGGCCTCTCGGTAGCACCACTCGCACCTCCAAGTTGAGCGGAGGGGTGGATTGTCGCCGAGCCGGAGAGTGACGGTGAGCGTGGTGGCCAACCAGGTGGGCGGCTCGGTCGCGACGGCCGACACGGCGGCGCGGAGATTGCCCGCGGTGTCCGCCGCGCCGCATGGGGCAACGGGCGACGCGCTCCTCGCCGCGCTGGGCAGCTCGCCCCACGGGCTGAGCCACTCCGAGGCCGCGGCACGACTCGCACGCTACGGGCGCAACGCCCTGCCGCGGGCGAAGCCACCGGGGATCGTACGCCTCTTCCTGCACCAGTTCCTCAGCCCGCTGATCTACGTCCTGCTGGCGGCGGCCGTGGTCTGTGTGGCGATCCAGCATTGGTCCGACGCCGCGTTCATCGGCGCGGTGCTGCTGCTCAACGCCGTCATCGGCACGACCCAGGAGCACTCGGCACACCGCGCGGCCGGGGCCCTCCAGCAGCTGGTGACCACCCGCAGCCGAATCCTGCGGGACGGCGAGACCTACGAGATCGATGCGGAGGAGCTGGTGCCCGGCGACGTCGTACTCGTCGAGTCCGGAAGCCGCATTCCCGCCGATCTTCGCCTCCTGCGCGCCCGCGATCTGGAGGTCGACGAATCCCTCCTCACCGGTGAGTCGCTGGCGGTGCGCAAGCGCGCCGACACGATCCTGCCCGAGGAGAGCGTGCTGGCCGACCGGATCAACATGGCCTTTGCCGGTACCCTCGTCAGCCGCGGCCGGGGCCGCGGCGTGGTGGTCGCCACGGCCCTGGCCACCGAGCTGGGGCAAATCGCCGAGGCGGTGCTGGGGCGGCCGGCGGCCAAGGCACCGTTGCTGGTGCGCATGGAGCGCTTCACCCGGTGGGTGACGGTGGCGATGGGTGTCACCACGGCGGTGATGGCCTGGGTGGCGTGGCTGCGCGGCATGGCACTGGTCGAGGTCTTTCTAGTCGCCGTCGCCCTGGCCGTGGCAGCGATTCCCGAGGGGCTGCCGGTCGCGCTGACGGTGGCCCTGGCAATCAGCATGCGGCGCATGGCGCGGCGCCACGTGATCGTGCGGCAGCTCGTGGCGGTGGAGGCCCTCGGCTCGTGCACCTTCATCGCCACCGACAAGACCGGCACCCTGACCGTGAACCAGCTCACCGTGCGCTGCGTCGCCTTCCCCGGCCGCGCGCCGTGGGCGGTGACCGGCGAGAGCCTGGAACCGGACGGGGCGATCCTCACCCCGCAAGGAACCCCGCGGCCCGAGGAGGAGGCATTGCTGGAGGCACTGTGTCGGGCCGCGGTCCTGACCAATGAGGGGTCCCTCGACCGCCGCGACCACGGCTGGAGTGGCCACGGCGATGCCGTCGATGTGGCCCTCCTGGTGATGGCCCACAAGGCCGGGATCCGCCAGGCGGAGACCCGCAGCGCCCTGCCTGAGGTGGGGACGATCCCGTTCGAGTCGGAGCGCCGCTTCTCCGCCAGCGTGAACCAGGTGGACGGGGTGCCGCACGTCTTCATCAAGGGGGCGCTGGAACGGCTCCTGCCCATGTGCGATCGGATGGCCGGTCCGGAAGGGGACATGGCGCTCGATGGTCCGCAGGTGGAGAAGCAGGCCTACGCCCTGGCGAGCCAAGGGTACCGGATCATCGCCTTCGCCTCCGGTGCGATCGCTGCGGATGCGCCAGCCGCCTTCTCCGAAGACCACCTGCACGGGCTGACGCTGCTTGGTTTGGTCGGCCTGATCGACCCCCTACGCAGCGAGGCGCAGGCCGCCGTGGCCGCGTGCCGGGAGGCGGGGATCGAGGTGGCCATGGTCACCGGCGACCACCCGGACACGGCCCTGGCCATCGCCCGGGAGCTGGGGCTTGCCGAGTCCCTCGACCAGGTCGTCACCGGCCCGCAGCTCAAGCAGGCGGCCGACGGCGCCGCCGTCGATCGCCTCACCCGGCGCGCGCGGGTCTTCGCTCGGGTCGAGCCGCAGCAGAAGCTCGACATCGTCCAGTCGCTCCAGCGCAACGGTCACTTCGTCGCGGTGAGCGGCGACGGCGCCAACGACGCCCCGGCCCTGCGCGCGGCCCAGGTCGGTGTGGCCATGGGCCGCAGCGGCACCGACGTGGCCCGGGAGACCGCCGAGCTGATCGTCGCCGACGACAACTTCGCCTCCATCGTCGCCGGGGTCGAGGAGGGGCGCATCGCCTACGCCAACGTGCGCAAGGTCATTTTCCTGCTCATCTCCACCGGCGCTGCAGAGCTGGTGCTGTTCACCCTGGCCCTGATCACCGGCCATCCCCTGCCCCTGGTGGCGGTGCAACTGTTGTGGCTGAACCTGGTGACCAACGGCATCCAGGACGTGGCCCTCGCCTTCGAGCCGGGGGAGGGAGACGAGCTGCGTCACCCACCGCGACCGCCACGCGAGGCGATCTTCAATGGGCTGATGATCGAGCGGGTGGTCCTGGCTGCCGTGGTGATGGGCAGCGTCGCCTTCCTCTACTTCCAGGTCCTGATCCACCAGGGAGTCGCCTTGGACGAGGCGCGCAACAGCGTCCTGCTGCTCATGGTGCTGTTCGAAAACGTCCACGTCTTCAACAGCCGTTCCGAGAGCCGCTCGGCGTTCCGCCACAGTCCCCTGCGCAATCCGTTTCTCCTGTTCGGGACCACGGCGGCGCAACTCGTCCACATCGGGGCGATGTATGTCCCGTGGCTCAGTGAAGTGCTCGCGATCCAGCCGGTCACCCCGCACCAGTGGCTCGGCGTCCTGGCGCTCTCCCTCACGGTCCTGGCGGTGATGGAGGTCCACAAGGCCGTGCGCAAGCTCCTGCGCGCGCCCGCACGGCAGTGAGGATAGATGCGTGGCTGCACCTGGCAACGGGGCCACGAGCCAGGCGATCGCCGTGGCCACACCGAACAGGTCTTCGCCGTCCTTATGGAGCGGTGGCGGAGTCGCGCCAACGGCTCATCGAGAGCTACACGCTCCCGTGTGGCCAAACTGGACGTCTAACCCGCATTTCTCACTATGAATCTGCTGCGACCGCGCAACCCCCCGCATCTCCTGGCCGGGTCCTCGTCCGGGGTAGGAGCCGAATCCCTTCGGCGACCTGCCACATGGGGTCGCCGATAGAATCGGCTCCTACCGCGGGC
>Ga0299906_10003061_pt1 | contig 13803 bp, 10 predicted proteins | sample RVTome_14_FD_200259 | JGI IMG/M metagenome (GOLD analysis project Ga0299906, IMG submission 200259) | Soil microbial communities from uranium-contaminated site in the Upper Colorado River Basin, Wyoming, United States - RVT145D125 (version 2) ... | reverse complement strand
AGGGACGGTCGTGTTCAGGTCGCGCTTGAGCTTGAGCAGCAGCATGTCCCACATGGTGACCAGCCGGGTCGAGTACATCAGGGTCGGTGTCAGCACCAACTCCGCGACCATCGCCACCACCATGACGAAGGCGGACAGGAGTCCGAACGACCGGGTCGGCACGAAGCTGGAGAACCCCAGGACCAGAAATCCGCCGGCCAGTGCCAGCGACACGTAGACGATCGGGCGTGCCTGGATTCTCAGGGTCTCGATCATCGCGATTCGCTGGTCGTGGTGCCGGTTGAGCTGGCGCGCGTAGGTCACCATGTGGTGGACCGTGTCGTCCACGGCGATCCCGATGGCCACGGTCGCGACCAGGGCAGTCCCCGTGTTCAGCGGGATCCCCAGGAGCCCCATCACCCCGAAGACCGTCAGGACCGGAATCAGGTTCGGGATCAGGGAGAGAAGGCCGGCCCGAACGGACATAAAGAGCAGGGCGTGGATCAGCCCGATGATCAGGAACGTCGACGAGAAGCTCATGATCTCGTTGACGGCCATGTAATCGGCGGCGTTATTGATGAGGATGCCTTCTCCCGTGTACCGGACCTTGACGGTGTCCGGGAAGTCGGCGGCCACGTACGCCTCCAGGCGCTTCAGCAGTCGCGACAGCTGCCAGGAGCTCGTGATGTTATGCCGGACCACGATGTTCGCCGCCGATCCGTTGAAGTCGAGGTACTTCCCGATTTCCTTCGCGTCCAGCACCAGCAGGTACTGGCTGATCTCGTCGGCCGTGTCGGGGATGGCCTCGAACGCCGCGTTCCCCGAATTCATCTCGCGGTGCACCTTGCGGAGGTAGTCGGTGATCGAGATGCTCTGATCGACCTCTCCGGTCCCCTCCAGGAACCGCTGCAGGCCCACGATCCGTTTCAGGATCTCCGGCTCGAGGACGCCGTTCTCGCGTCGCGTCTCGACCACGACGTAGAAGTTGAACGCGCCGGCCAGGGAACGGTGCAGGTCCGCGGCACGCTGCCGGATCACGGAATGCTCGGGAAAGTAGCTGACGAAATCGCTGTTCACGCGCAGGCTGAGCCAGCCGAGGACGGAGGCGGCACCCACCAGCACGGCGACCGCGAAGATCGCGATGCGGAATTTCAAGATGAAGGCGGCCAGGCGCTCGGCCCACCCGGAGAGGGGGTCCTGGCTCGATCCTTCAGCGAACGCGCTCCGGCGTAGGCGCCGGGGGACGGGCCAGGCCCGCAGCAGGATCGGCAGCGCGACCAGCGTCACCACGAAGTTGGCGGCAAGCCCCAGCGCGGCCGCGTAGCCGAACTGGATCATCATGGTGATGTCGGTGAGGATCAGCGACCCGAAGGCCAGCACGGTGGTGAACGTGGTGACCAACACCGGCAGGCCCGTCTCGGCGGCCATGGCGCGGATCGCCGAGAGCTTGTCCTGGCCCTGCCCGAGGAGGTGATGATACTCCGTGAGCATGTGGACGTCCTCGGCGAAGCCGATCGTGATCAGCAGCGATGGAATGATGGCCGTGACGACGTTGACGGGAATGCCGAAGACGGCCATCAACCCCAGCGCCCACACGATACTGATGAGGCCGGTCACGGTGGGGATCACCACGCCCTGCAGAGTGCGGAAGGCCAGGAACAGGATGAGCAGCAGCACCGCCAGCGAGATCGGGACCAGTCCGACGAGGTCCCGCCGCGTGTACTGACCGAAGATGACCTTGGTGAGCGGCATGCCGATCTGATAGATGGTGAGCCCGGGGACCGACTCCTGGGCGACAATCGCCTCGACCCGGTCGGAAAAGCGCTCGTTGAACTGCGTGTCGTCCGGCTTCGCGTCCGTGTAGACGACGATTGCCGCCGCCGCGCCGTCGCGCGAGACGATGTTGCCCGTGAACACCCGATTCCCGAGCGCATCTCGGCGGATCCTCTCCAGGTCGGCGGGGGCGGCCGGGATCGTCGAGCCGACCAGGGGCTCGATGTTGAGCGAGGCCCCCTCGCCCTTGACGTTCAAGACGGTCGTGAGGCTCTCGACCCGCTTCACCCCATCGACACGGTCCAGCCGATCGGAGATACGTCGAATCACCTGGAGCACCGGCGCGGTGAAGACGTTTTCGGCTTTCACGAGGACCACGGTGAGCGTGTCGCTTCCGAAGCGACTCTTGGTCTGCTCGTAGTACTGGCGCGCCGGATCGTGCTGGACCATGAGCCCCTCGGCCGAGGTATCGAACTCGATCCGGGGGATCTGGAGCGCGAGGGCGAGCGTGAGAAGGGCTAGGAGCCCACCCGCCAGGACCGGACGATCAACGACCCAGAGGAGGGAGCGTCTCATGACCGGGGCAACAGACGCTCACGGCCCTCCTTGCGTGAGCCCCGTCTCCGTGAGCAGGCTCTCCTTCAGGCCCCTGTCCACGGCACGCTGCTCGACCACGAGGATCGTTCGCGTGCCGGCCTCCAGGTCGTGCATCTCCAACTCGGTGGCGCGCCAGACGGTCCCCGAGACCTGGACCAGTTTGCGCTCCGTCCCGACCTTCTCCAGCTTGCCCTTCCGGTCGGAGTACTCCCGCTTGACCGTGAAGTAGTTGTCCTTCCGCACCCACAGCTTCCGCTTGCTGTAGCCACTGTCGGCGGCCTGCCGGTCGGTGGCCGGGACCGCCTCGATGACGTGGCAGTCCTGGCCGTCGATGCTCTCGGAACCGAGCAGCTGATAGCGGTGAAGCCGGATGCTCTCCGGTTGCATGTCCTCATAGGCGAAGTCCGTCCCCATGAAGCGCTGGTTCTTGCCGCTGGCGGCGACCCGCTTGACCTTCTTCGTCGCCGGCAGATAGAGCCACTGGTCATCGTCCCCGTTCGGGGCCTCCCACGTGAGGAGCCCGGTGTTCTCGACGCTGCGGGGCGCCAGGAACCGGACCAGGATCTTGTTGAGGTTGTCGGGGCCTGTCAGCGTATAGCGGACGAGCCGGCGCTCCTTCACCGCCCCCGTCTTGCTCACGAGCCGCATCACGAGCGTCTCCTCCTCGTCCTTCGTCCGGTGCATCGCGCGCTGCTTTTGCATGATCTCCGCGGCGGACTCGGCCCACGCGACCCCCGGCGCCAGCACGACCGCAGTCGCGAATGCCGCCGCCGTCCATCGTCCGGCCCGTCCCCCCGGCGTGCGAGTCCCTCCGACGGGCTGCACCCGCTCCTTGAGGAACGCGACGACCTGGTCGTCGCTCCGTGGCGGGGCTCCGGGGAGCCGGACGAACGCCCTCGCCAGCGTGTTCCAGCGGCGCAGCATGAGGGCGAGCCAGACTGTGAAGAAGTCGATCTCGTCTAAGACCACCGCGTCGTTCTTCCCGTAGACCTCGCGCCGGGTCTCGAAGTCGGCCGGGAGCTCCGTCCAGTGCTGCGTCGGTCGCAGGTGGTGAACGATGTGGTACCCGTCGTTGAAGCATCGCCGGTTGTACCGGCAGTTGATGCAGGTGATGCAGGTGATGCTGTTTCGGTAGTCGTTCGCGGGATCCCCGGGATCGATGAACGCGTGCTGCGCCCAGTTGCCGGCCATCATCAGCGCGCGGATCGCGAGCACCGGCACCAGGAACACGACCACGGTGGCTTCGAAGTTCAGGACCGCCAGGCCGGCCACCACCCTCCAGAAGGCGAGCTCGCCCACGACCGCGCGTCACGCGAGCCCGCGACGCCCTTTGCGGTACAGATAGGCGGGCAGGAGCACGACGTTGAGGAGCAGGAAGCGGCGGAAGTAGTGCAACCCCAGTCGAGGAACCGGTCGCGCCGGTAGCGCATCGTCGAGCTGAGGTCCTCGGGGAAGTTGTCCTCGACGTGATGCATGGCGATGTGGTGCGCGAAGTACGTGCTCGGGCTCTGGCCGTAGAAGGGAGCGAGAATCCACGGCACGTAGGCGTTCATCCAGTGCACCCGCCGGCTGAACAGCGGCCGGTGCGACGTGCAATGAAGCATCAACGTCACCCGGTCCACGAAGACGAGGGCCCAGACCAGCCAGTAGACGAGGGCGAGTCGCCAGTCGAAGCGTCCGGGCAGGTACAGGTACAGCGCGGCCGGGATGATCAGGCTCGCGCTGAGTATGACACGCACGAACGGCAGGTCCCGCGGATCGTTGAGCAGGTCTAGCTTTAGCACGTCCGGCCGCCTGTGGCTTCGGCGATTGCGGGGAGTCTAGCCGACGCGAACCCGGGCGTCAATTTGACGCGCCGAGCATTTGACGCGCCGAGCACGACTCCCATGGTCCCCCGTCGGCGGCCACGGCGGCGACGTACCCCGTCGCGACGTCGAGCTCGTGGACCTGGACGCCCAGCCGCCAGTCACGGCGCGAAGGTCGAGGCCCGGCCGGATAGCCACCGTCACGCGGTTATTTAGCGTATTGTCGTGGCAGTGTGCAACCTTTTCCTCACTTGGCGAGGATCCTCTTCGCCGCCGCGCAGCGGCTCGACCGGCATGGACGGCGAGCGTTGCGGCAGGCGACACCGTGAGCATGGAGGAGCTGTCGCTGCTCTCCGAGGAGGTGGTCATGCCGGACGTTGAAGCGCCACCAGTCGACGTCGCTGCAGGTCCGCCCGTGTTCAACAAGTGCCGCGTGGTGGCGGAGCGGGAGGCCGCGGCCAGGGCCGCGGACGTGTACTGCTACTTCCAGCCGATCGAATCGGCGCAAGAGCCGGAGGTCGTCGTTGGCGGCCGGAAGCTGGTCATGCTCGGCTCCAACAACTATCTCGGGCTCACCAACCACCCGACGGTGAAGGAGGCGGCCATCCAGGCCGTGCGGCGTTACGGCACCGGGTGCGCCGGTAGCCGGCTCCTGAACGGGACGCTTACCATGCACGAAGCGCTGGAGGACAAGCTGGCGCGCTTCGTGCGCAAGCCGGCGGCGGTGGCCTTCTCCACCGGCTTCCAGGCAAATCTCGGCGTCATCTCCTGCCTGCTCGACCGGGGTGACACCGTGTATCTCGACAAGCAGGACCATGCCTGCATCATCGACGGCGCGCGCCTGTCGTTCGCGCCCATCCGCAAATTCGCCCACAACGATCCGGCCGCGCTGGGGCGTTTCATGGCCGCCGAGCGGGGAGCCCGCGGACGCCTGGTCGTGGTGGACGGCGTCTTCTCGATGGAAGGCGACATCACGCCCCTGCCTGAGATCGTGAAGGTCGCGCGGGGCTACCACGCCGCCGTCATGGTCGACGATGCTCATGGCCTCGGCGTCCTCGGGCGCCGCGGGCGAGGCACCGCCTAGCACTTCGACCTCGAGGGCGAGGTCCATCTCATCATGGGCACGTTCTCGAAGTCGCTGGCCTCCATCGGGGGCTTCGTCGCCGGAGAGCGCGACGTGATCACCCACATTCGGCACACCGCGCGAAGCCTCATCTTCTCCGCGGCGCTGGCGCCGGCGGCCGCCGCCGCGGCGGGGGCGGCTGTGGACATCATCGACAGCGAGCCGGAGCGCCGGGAGCAGCTCTGGCGGAACACGCAGTTCTTCAAGAGCGGGCTCTCGAGCCTTGGCTTCGACACCGGCAATTCCCGGACTCCGGTCATCCCGATCCTCGTGGGTGACGACGACCGCGTGTTCGCTATGACGCGGCGACTCCACGAGGAGGGGGTTTTCGTGAATCCGGTGATCCCCCCGGCCACGCCTCCCGGCCGGGCGCTCCTCCGAACGAGCTGCATGGCGACACATACCGAGGCGCACCTCTCGCGGGCGCTCGAGGCGTGCTCCCGGGTCGGGCGGGAGTTCGGCATCATCGCATAGGCGCCTGCCCAGTGGCCAGCGAGCTGCGCCTCGTGGAGCTGGCGCGCGACCGGGCCGGTCTCCGCCGGTTCGTTCGCGTCCCCTACGGCATCTACCGCGATGATCCGCACTGGGTGGCGCCGCTCCTCAGCGACCGGCGCCAGGTGCTGGGCCCGGACAATCCCTTCTTCACGCACGCCCGCATGGCGCTGTGGGTGGCGACGCGGGACGGGCGCGACATCGGCAGTGTGGCGGGCATCGTGGACGAGCACCACAACGCGCGACACCGCGAAGCCACCGCCTTTTTCGGCTTCTTCGAGTCGATCGATGACCCTGCCGTCAGCCGGCTCCTGCTCGAGACGGTGCGCGCCTGGGCCCGCCGCCGCGGCATGACGCGCCTCCTGGGCCCCATGAACCCGTCGATCAACGAGGAATGCGGCCTGCTCGTCGAAGGCTTCGACGCGCCGCCCGTCATCATGATGACCTACAACCCGGCCTACTATGCCGGGCTCCTTGCCCAGGCCGGGCTCGGGCGGTGCAAGGATCTGTTCGCCTACCTCGTCATCCTCGACGACTCGCGGCTTGCTCGGCTCGAGCGCCTCGGCGCGCGCGCGCTTCAGTCGGACCGCGGAGTCACCATCCATCCCATTGACAGGCGAGCCCTCGCACGAGACCTCGCCAGGCTCCAGGGGGTGTACAACGCCGCCTGGGAGAACAACTGGGGCCATGTCCCCATCTGGGCCTGCCCGATTTCAACGAGGCGCTCGTACGGCTGCGCGGGCGCCTCTGGAGCTCATGGCTCCCGCTGGTCTTGCCCTACCTTACCGGCCTCCGGCGACCGCGCACAACGCGCGTAATCGGCCTGGGCATCAAACGCGAGTACCGACAGCGCGGGATCGACGCAGCGCTGATCGGCCAGTGCTTGCGCGCCATGCTGCGTGCCGGCTACGAGCGGTGCGAAATGTCCTGGCTCCTCGAGGAAAACGTGCTCGTCCGGCGGATCGGAGAAATGTTCGGTGGAATCGCCTACAAGCGCTACGCTCTGTACGAAAGCTCCACCGAGCTCGGAACCGACTGAGCTGGGGTTGGTCAGGACGTCGCCGACGCCGTCGTGGTTGCGGTTGCCTCCCTCCGAGCCGGTGCCGGCAGGTGTACGTACAGATCGGCGAGCGACGCCCGGCTCCCCGCTACAGATGGCCTGCTGCCCGGAGCCAGTCGAGCGTCGGAGCGAGGGTGTCGCGCGCCGATCGGAAGGTGGCGCCCAGCTCCTCCCGCGCCTTGCGGCTGTCCATGAACCAGTAGAGCGTCGCGTAAGGGATGACCGCACGATCGAATGGCAGCGGCACTCCGAACCGCCCCGCTCCCGCCAGCAGGCTGACCACCGGGTTCGGCACCGCCAAGATCGGTTTCCGCTGCCCGAGAAGCGACAGGGTCAGCTCGGCCAACTGGCGGATCGTCAGGTTGTCGCCGCCCAGGATGTATCGCTCCCCGGGGCGCCCTTTCGCGAGCGCCGCGACGATTCCCGTCGCGACGTCGCCGACATGAGCGACGCTCGTGCCGCCGTTGCAGACTAGCGCGACCCGATTCCTGGCGAAATCGACGAGATTGGCCGCCGTCACCAGCGCTGTGTCATCAGGACCGTAGACCTCTCCGGGATTGACGATGACGACCGGGACGCCGTCGGCCCACGCCCGCCGGCACTGCGCCTCGGCCTCGCGCTTCGCCCTCGCGTACACGTACCGATGGAGGTCCAGCGACGAGGGACTGGCCTCGGTGTGGATGACCGGCCGGCGACTGCCGTTGACGGCGACGGCGCTAGAGACGAACACGATGCGCGACCCGCCCACCGCCCTGGCGGCGTCGAGCATGTTCGTCGTGCCGCCGACGACGACTTGCTCCATGCGCGGCGAGTGGATCTCCGTCCAGCGCGAGATCCCGGCCAGGTGCACCACGGAGCCGCAGCCCTGCATCGCAGCGCGGACGGACGTCGCGTCGCACACGTCACCCAGCACCCGCTCGACCGGGAGCTTGTCGATGCGCTCGGTCCGGCTGTGCTCTCGAAGCAGGCACCGGACGCGATAGCCCTTGTTCAGCAGCGCCCGGACCACGACCGAGCCGATGAAGCCGTTGCCGCCGGTCACCAGGACCCGGAGCGCGTCGTCGGCAACCACTTAGAGCTGCGCCTCGCGCTCATCATAGAGGCACATGAGGTTGTCGAAGAACGACGTGCCGCGATCCACCGTGATCACCTGTTCGCTCGGGGTGGTAACTCGGTCACGGGCGACCTCCGCTCTCTCAGGCGTGAACCCTCGGCCCGACCGCCCACGAGGGGCACCAAAGTAGGATGAAGCACGGCCATTGACAACCCCCCACATTGGCGCTATCGGTGGCGCACGTGTCTTCCCGCGACAAGTCGCATGGGGCCGTGCCCGCGACCGGCCGCCAGTGGCGCTCCCGGGTCACCGGCGCGACGCGGATCGTGGCGGGCGGGGCCCTCGTTCTGGCCGCGTTCGCCGTCCACGCTGCGCCGGCTAGTGCCGAGTCTCCGGCGTCACCGGGCGCCCAGTCCTCGACGCTCGCCGCCCTCGGGGTGAAGGGGCAGGCGATCTTGAATGGCTTCGGCTACTTCCGCGAAACCCCGACGGATGACGAGCTCCTAGTCGCCGAGGGGATCCTGCAGCTCGAGTGGTCAAGGCGGCTGGCCGAATGGGCGGACATGAAAGTCGTCCTCGAGGCGCGGGAAGACACCGACAGCCTCGTTGGCGGGATCGGCTTCGAGGTGCCGGACCGGCGGAGACAGCGGAGTGTCCTCGAGCTCCGGGAGGGGACCGTGACCGCCCGCCGGGGGCCGGTCGACGTGATCCTGGGCAAGCAGATCGTGACCTGGGGAACGGCCGACGCCTACAACCCCACTGACAACGTAAACCCCTACGACTTCCTGGACGTCATCGACAACGAGAAGCTGGCCGTCTTCGCCGCTGTCGCGCGCTTCACGGCGGGCGCCTCCAGCCTCACCGGGGTCCTGGTACCGGTGTTCACGCCCAGCCGGCTTCCCCTGAAGGGGAGCCGCTGGATCCCCACTGTGCCCGAGGGCCTCACCGCCCTCGTGGCCGACCGGGAGCTGCCGGCCCAGACGCTCGAGAACATGCAGTACGCCGCGCGCTTGAAGACCACGGTCGGTGGCTGGGACCTTTCCGGCAGCTACTTCGAGGGCTTCGAGCACACCCCCGTTTTTCGCCTGTCGGCCGTCCAGGTGGCGCCAGGGACGGTGCTCCCGCAGTTCACGCCGGTCTTCACCCGCATACGCGCCGTCAGTATGGACGTCTCGACCACCTACCGCCGGCTCGAGATCCACGGCGAGAGCGTCTTCAAGTTCGTCGAGCGGAACGGCCGGGAGGACCGGCTCCAGACCATCGCGGGCCTGAACTACACCCTTGACGGGCTCGACCTCGCCTGGCTCGAGCGTATCTTCTTCGTGGCCGAGTATGGCCGCGAAGTCGTGCTCGCCTCCCACCCGGAGTCGCGCATCGTCGCGCGCGGGGACGCCCCGGGAATCGGCGATCTCCTGGCGACCAACGCGTTCCGGAACGCCGTCGCCGGGCGCGTCAACTTCGTCTTCAACGAGGAGACGCAGCTCAAGCTCACGGGGACCGCGGATCTGACGCGGTCCTTCAACTACTACGCCCAGGTCAAGCTCAGCCGAAAGCTCGGCGACGCAGTCCAGATCGATGCAGGCTTCGACGTTCTCCATGGCGCACCGAAGACGTTCTGGGGGCGCTGGCGGGACAACGACCGCTTCTTCTTCCGGCTGGCCTATTTCTTCTGACGTGGCTCCGGCGGCCGGCCTCGCCCAATCGTCTAGCGGCCGACGGGCCATGACCCGAACGTTCGGGATCTCGGCAGGGTCGATCTCAACGGTGGCGCACCCGATTGGCTGTGCAGCGAGGATCGACGCGACGACGTTCATGGGATCTGGAGGAGCACGCGGAGGGCGTGAAAGGCGCCGTCAGGGCCGTTCACGGCGTCGACGACACCGGGCACCGCGTAGTGCCGGCCGCGCGCCTGGACGGTCTTGACGCCACTTTCCTGATCTTCGGCTCGGTCTGCTCGTCCCACCGCGTGCCGAGCATGTCGCGCAGCAGGCGCTGGATGCGGAGCCAGGGGTGCCAGAGGTGGGCGTCGGTGGTCACTCACGCGCGTTGGGGGTGCGAGGCCACTCAACTTCGCGTCCGCAGAATTGGCAGACCTTCGCCGCCGGCAAGATCATCTCGGCGCAATGCGGACAGGGCACCCGCGCCTCGGGAGACTCGACGCGCGTACTCTCCAGGCAGATCAGGTCGGCGCGCGGGATGTGGCAGACGATGGCGTGGCCGCTCTCCGTCGTCTGAGCGTCGCACTAGAAAAGATCGGGCGGTGGGATTTCTGGAAGGCCCACAGAGTATTCAGCTTTATCCCCTCTGGCCGTCTTCTTGTCCCGTGCTCGGGTCATCGCTGTCCTTCAGTCCCTCTCCATCGGATCAGTCGCCCTCGCTCAACGGTGGGGCGTATCTCTCCACGACGCTTGCGCTTCAGAAGCGTCTTTGGGGAGATCCGGAGGCGTTGCGCCATCTCCGCCGTCGTAAGCAAGCTTCCACGGCGCTCAGGCGTGAGGCTGGGCAAGAGAGTGGCGAGGGCAATGACCGTGTCGAGATACGCCTGCCAGGCGCCGCCTCCGCTTGGATCAAGTCTCCCTTTGAGAACCCGCAGGCGGTCGATGAGGAGCACGACGGCCCGTTCGAGCATCCGAGGCGCGCTCAGGAAAGGAGTCGACCCCCCATCGCCAGCTGGGGGCCAATCGGAACTCACAGGGCTCCCTGAGGGAGGCCAGCCTCTGCGATTGGCCATTTTCGTGCGCCAAGAAGTTGATATTCAAGGAACGGCAGTGATGCAGTCCAGAGTGCTGATCCACCCTTTATCATCGGCCGGGTCTTTGGTTTCTCGGTGCTCCGCAACCGCATGGGAACCACGGTGTCGGTACTCTCTTTCCCGACCGCCGTCCCGCTCGCCAAGCGGCAGCCTCGCGTGACAATCGCGCGCCCTGAGGCCTCATGGGCTCCACGTAACCGACTGTGAGAAGGTTTCGTCGGACAATGGGCTCTACGACCCGTCCCGCCGCCGTGAACCGCGCTCGATAAGAGCATCGATCGCAGACTGCCGGATCCGGATCCCCCGCTTTCCGACACGCACGACGGGCAGGTCCCCGCTCTCGATGAGGCGGTCCAGGGTGGCGCGCGACACCTGGAGGACCTCGCGCGCCGCTTCCTTCCGCATGAGACGTTCTGGCATCTCTGGACGCCTCTCCTCGTCTCTTAGGCGTCCGGGAAAAAGTCACACCAGTCTGTCGACGAAGGGCCCCCGAGGCGGCAACTCGCACCTGTTCGGTCCTTGAAGGGACAATCGCCTTACTCAGGCAAGAGATCAGTGACGATTGGTGGACTCGGGGCCGAGCGGGCGCTTGTGGCGGGTCCCATCCACAAGCTCTGCGGCAAGTTGTCGGCGGACCTTTGGGGGGAGAGCTCCGGTCGTGTCTGAGGGCAGCTGCAGTGTCACCCTTCTTCGAAATTCCTGCAGAGTCAGGCATTCGGGCGGGCATCGTTGACCATGTTCCGCGCACGAATACGGTGCGAGGGTCTCTGGATGCCTGCGGAAGCGAGCCGGAAGCGCGCGCCGGTGGATCGCGCGGAAGACGCGCTGTACCGAATCAGCGACGCTTTCCTCCCCTGACACGGACCACCCGACCCGGCGCAATCGCTGCGGGCTGATTGGCTGCCCGGCCCGCTCGGCCGCTTCCTGGAGAGCGATGGCACGACAGCTGACGCGGTCGTTCACATAGAGGTCGTAGCGGCGAAGGTCTCGAGAGAATTTCTTGGCAGAGGTTGTCCATAGAAATGCCAGCACGCGGACAGACTTCTGGCGAGGCCGAGTCTTCAGAGCGCGCCGGAGCGCTTGGCGAAAGGCGGCACTGAGTGCCTTCATCCGCACAGGCCGCCGACGGAGGAAGACAACGAGCGCGACGAGATGACGCTCGTCCGCGGCGAAGCGCACTCGGTTCGCGGGTTCCGAACCAACCACACTCCGCGGCGCTCCCCAATGCGTCGGCAACGACTTCACGGCTCCACGCACGGCGTCCTCGAAGTCCTTCTCGGCGCGTGCAATATCCCAGTGCGTCACACCGGCCAATCGGACGGTGACCGTGACCTTCGCGTGGCCAGGTGGCGGAGCTGGCCGTTGTTCCGGGAGTATCACTTGCGTCCCCCCGTCTCGGCCCACCAGGACAATCTGCCCGGGCAACGCCCAATTGGTGCTCCTTGAGATCGGCGAGCCGAGACCGAGAGGACTCCACAAGATGCCCCCCACGTCGGCCTCGGAAAGACCAGACGCCCGCAGCAAGGTCGGCGACAAAGGGGGCTGGGGGAGGTCCAAGCGCTCGAACTCGTACTTGCTCGTGATCTTGTCGCGAAGACGCTCAATACGCGCCCAGAGACGTTCGTCAGTGGACGACCAATAGTCGATGAGAAGACGTGTGAGCCCTACGCCGAGCGGATCACGGCTGGCGAGCTCACGCTTGAACTCCAAGACGGCCTGCCAGGGCTTGCGGGCCGACGAGCGAGCACGAGCCATTCTCTCTAGTCCGTCGGCTGTCGGGAGGGACCGATTCGATCTCTCTCCTCAGCACGCGGTAGATCCAAAACGGGCGGGATGAGTCGTTGCCATTTCGTTGCCACTTCGGTGGGCGATTGAGGGGTTTAGTGGGATCTTCTGCGTCGTCGCCGAACAGCGCGAAGACCCGATGAAAGGTCGCATCATCGTGGAATTTTGTGGTGGTGGCCCCAACGGGATTCGAACCCGTGTTTCAGTCCCGAGAGGCCCGGCACGCGCGGCCCCCGACCCGGCGCTACCCTGGCGTCACCTCCACCCGGCGAACCTCGCAGAGCGCGGATCTCAGCGGCACCGTCCCGCTGAGCGGGTCGACGACCTCCGTGTCGATCAGCGCGTTGTAGTTCGCCGCGCCCGGCCCCTCGGCCGCATACCCCGGCAGCCCGAGCGGCTCGCACGCCTGCCACCAGCCGAACTGCGCGCATACCACGTCGGGCGCCAGGCTTCCGCTGAGCCGCGCGCGCGCCCGCATCATGGCCCGCGGGGTCTCGATCACCACCCAGTCGTCCGCCGCGATCCCCCGCGCCCGGGCCGCCGAGGGGTGCAGCTCGACCTGCGGATCCGGGTTGTGGCGCCGCAGCCGCGGCAGGCTCCGATGCTGGCTGTGGCAGAACTGCACGACCTTGGCGGTGGTGAGGTGCAGGGGAAAACGCGCCGCGAGGTCGGGACGGCTGACCCGGCTGGCCGCGGGCTCGACGTACTCGGGCACCGGCGCCTGCCCCTGCTGCTGGAGCTGCGCGGAGAAGATCTCCACTCGACGGCTCGGGGTGGCGAACCCGACCAGGCCGTTGGCGCCGCGGGCCGCGTAGCGCTGGTAGCGCGGCTCGATCGCGGTCCGCACGCCGCCGGGATTCTCGCGGAGCTGCTCGAGGGTGACGCCGGAGGGCTCCAGCATGAAGCGGTGGCCCGCGTCCTCGTCGCCGCTCCAGAACCGCTCGCCGAGCCCCAGGCGCCGGGCCAGCTCGCAGACGATCCAGACGTCCGAGCGCGCCTCGCCCCGCGGCGCCACCACCGCCGGCCGGAGCTGGACGTGCTGCTCGCCGTCCTGCGTCGGCCCGAAGCCCACCCGCAGGCCCTCGCGCTCCCACGCGCTGGACACCGGCAGCACCACGTCCGCCAGCGCCGCGGTGGGTGTGAGGAAGAGATCGGCGTAGACCAGGAAGTCGAGGCTGGTGAGCGCGGCGCGCGCGGTGGCCGCGCCGGGCGCGGAGAGCAGCAGGTTGGTGCCGAAGCCGACCATGCCGCGCACCGGGTAGGGCGAGCCGTGGAGCATGGCGCGGTAGGCGTCGGCCGCGGTGGCCCAGCCCTGGCGCGCGGGCCCGAGCGGGCGCCCGGCCAGGCCGAGGGCTTTCGCGCGCTGCCGCTCCGGGAGCAGCG
>Ga0299906_10003060_pt1 | contig 13803 bp, 14 predicted proteins | sample RVTome_14_FD_200259 | JGI IMG/M metagenome (GOLD analysis project Ga0299906, IMG submission 200259) | Soil microbial communities from uranium-contaminated site in the Upper Colorado River Basin, Wyoming, United States - RVT145D125 (version 2) ... | reverse complement strand
GGCGTGGGCCTGACGCTCGATCCGCGCGAGGTACCCTCGCCGCTCATCGGCAAGCCGGCGCCGGCGTTCGAGCTGCCGCTGTTGCACGCGCCCGACAAGACCTTCTCGCAGAAGGAAATGCTCGGCAAGGTCTGGGTGCTGAACGTGTGGGCGTCGTGGTGCCCGCCGTGCCTCGTAGAGCACCCGGTGGTCACGGCGCTGGCGCAGTCGCGTCTCGCGCCGGTGGTCGGCCTCAACTACAAGGACGCGCGCGACGACGCGCTGCCGTGGCTGAAGAGGAACGGCGACCCCTACGAGTTCTCGGTCTTCGACCTCGACGGGCGCATCGGCATCGACTACGGCGTCTACGGCGTGCCCGAGACCTACGTCATCGACCGGCGCGGCGTCATCCGCTACAAGCACATCGGGCCGCTCACGCCCGAGGTGTCGCGCAAGAAAGTGCAACCGCTGCTGCGGGAGCTCGCGCGTGAGGGCTAGCGTGCTCGCGCTGGCGCTGATCGCGGGTGTCGCCCTGGCGCAGGCGGACCCGACGCTGGAAAAGCGCGTCGCCGGCCTGGCGCACGAGCTGCGCTGCCTCGTCTGCCAGAACCAGACGCTCGCCGAATCGAACGCCCCGCTCGCCGTCGACCTCAGGAACCAGATCCGCGAGCAGCTGAAAGCGGGCGCGAGCGAGCAGGACGTCATCGACTTCATGGTGGCGCGCTACGGCGACTTCGTGCTCTACCGCCCGCCGTTCAAGGCCACCACGATCGCGCTGTGGCTCGGGCCGTTCCTGCTGCTTGCCCTGGGCATCGCCGTGCTGGTGCGCCGCCTCCTGCGGCGCCGCGCTCCCGGGCCGCAGCTCTCCGACGCCGAGCGCGCGCGCGCCGCGCGCCTGCTCGAATGACCCTGTTCTGGGCGCTCTGCGCCGCGCTGGCGGCGCTCGCGCTCGCGCTCGTGCTGCGGCCGCTGCTCGCGCGGCGCGGGGCGGCGAGCGTGTCGCGGCGCGCGGCCAACATCGCCATCTACCGCGACCAGCGGCGCGAGCTCGACGCCGACCTCGCCGCCGGCAAGCTCGCGCCGGCCGAGCACGAGAAGGCGCGCGCCGAGCTCGAGGCGCGGCTGCTGGAGGATGTCGATGCGGCCGCCGAGGCGACCCCGCGGCCGCGCGGCGGCAGGCGCGCCGCGGTGCTCGTCGGCATCGGCCTGCCGGTGGCGGCACTGGGAATCTATCTCGCCGTCGGTACGCCCGCCGCGGTGACGGGGCAGCCCGGGGGGGGTGAAATCACCGCCGCGCAGATCGAGGTCATGGTGGAGCGCCTGGCGGCGCGCCTGCGCGAGAGCCCGGACGACGCCGACGGCTGGAAGATGCTCGGGCGCTCGTACGCGGTGCTCGGGCGCTTCGGCGAGGCCGTGGACGCCTACGCCAAGGCCGCAATGCGCGCGCCGCGCGATGCGCAACTGCTGGCCGATTTCGCCGATGCGCTCGCCATGGCGCGCGGGCAGAGCCTGCAGGGCGAGCCGGAGCAGCTTGTGCTGCGCGCGCTGGAGATCGAGCCGCGCAACCTCAAGGCGCTGGCGCTCGCCGGCACCGCCGCCTTCGAGCGCAAGGACTTCAAGACGGCCGCGGACTACTGGCAGCGCATGCTGCCGCTGGTGCCGGCGGAGTCGGAGGATGCGCGCGCCATCCGGGAGAACGTGGCGGAGGCGAACCGGCTTGCCGGTAACTTGGCCGCGGCGCCGCAGGCCACGGGCCTGCGCGGCACGGTGCGCATCTCGCCGCAGCTCAAGGGCAAGTTCGATCCCGAGGACACGGTGTTCATCTACGCGCGCGCCGCCGAGGGCCCGCCCATGCCGCTCGCCGTACTGCGGCGTCGGGCGCGCGAGTTGCCTGCCGAGTTCGCGCTCGACGACTCGATGGCGATGGCGCCCGGCATGACGATTTCCGCGCACCCGCGCGTGGTGGTGACGGCGCGGGTGTCGAAATCCGGCGGCGCCACGCCGCAGCCGGGCGACCTGCAGGGCGCGAGCCCGCCGGTGGCGAGCGACGCGCGCGGCATCGACCTGGTGATCGACAGCGTGGTGCGCTGAGCGGCGCCCGTTACGGGATGTAGTTCAGCGTCTCGGGCAGCGGCAGCACGATCGGCGTTTCGAACAGCGGCGCCGCGCCGTCCGGGTCGATCGTGTCCGAGCCGTCGGTGGCGAAGAAGTTCGCGATCTGCGCCTGCGCCTGCAGCCCCACGATCTGCATGGCGAGCGGCGGCGTAAGGATCCCCGTCAGGAAGGTGTGCGGGTTCGTCGTCAGCCCGGTATTCGCCGCGTAGTTGAGATCGTGTCGATAGAAGGTGACGCGATCCTCGAGCTCGCCGGCGCGCGCGAGCGCGCTGCCGGTCGGGTTGGGCACGGTCCGGTCGCCTTTGGCGATCTGCAGGATCACCGACTTCACCGGGTTGCGGCCGAGCGGGTTCTTGCGCAGGTACGGCGCGTAGGCCACGGGGCTGCCGCGCTGCGCGCCCCACTCCGACTGGTCGATGAACTCCTGCACCGCCATCGCCCCGGGAACGTCGTTGACCCGCGGCGGGTCGCCGCGGAACGGCAGGTTCTCGTTGAACTGCGCGCCGGCGTTGAGCAGCCCGCGCGCCGCGACCGCGGGGTTGGCGAATCCCGCGCGGAACACCGGGCTCAGCCGCACGATGTCGATGATCGGCCCGCCGCCGACGTTGGGCACGCCGACGCGCACGCCCGGCTCGACACCGAGGAAGATGGTGCCGTAGATCGCGCCGAAGGACTGGCCGAAGTAGTAGATACGGCCCGCATCGAGATCCGGCGCGCCGTCGCCATCGACGTCGATGCCCGCTTGGATCTGGCGTACGAGCTGCATCAGGTCGACGGTGGTCTGGCGCAACGCGTCCGCACTGCCGACAAGGAGGCGTGGTGGCGTCGCGGACGAGCCTTCGGTACTGCCGATCGCGCCGTCGCCGTTCTGGTCAAAGCCGCGGCCGCCGGCGGGGACGACGACCGGGCCCGACACGGTGTTTACGGTCAGCGTGCCGAGCGGGCCGAAGCCGTGCCCGACCACGTTGATCGTCATGGTGGCGATGCCGCGCTGCGCCATGCTGGCGGCGACGACGAGGAAAGCGCCGAGCTTGTGATCGCCGAAGCCGTGCCCGAAGATCGCCACCGGGTAGCCGGCCGCCGGCCGTGGGCTGGCCGGCAGGACGAGATTGAATTGCAGCTCGCTCGTCTCCTGCGGCGCGGGCGTGCCGCGCCGCGTGCCGATCGGCGCGAAGGTGACGTCCGGGCCGAGGTAGCTCGTTGAAGTGAACTTGCCGAAGGCGAGCGTGCCGACCACGCCCGGGCCGAGGGCGCCCAGCCCGGCGAGACCCGGCAGCAACACGGGCGTGAGCCCCGGGCCGGCGGTGAGCTGCAGGTTCCATGTCAGGCTGGCAAGGCTCGCGAGCGGGAACACCGCGCGCTCGCCGAGCGAACCGATCTCGAAGCTCGCCGGCGAAGGGTGGCTCTTCGCGATCCGGTCCTGGATCTTCTCCAGCTCCGCGCTGACGCTCATGGTGGTGAAGACGCTCGCCGCCACGACGCGCGGGCGGCCGTGCCGGCGCCAGCGCGCCAGGCCTTCGTGCAGCTCGTCGCGGTACTCGCCGCGCGACTCCTTTTCGAAGCGATCGAAGCGCCCGCTGCCGATTGCACGCCCCGTCATGTCGCGGACGCGGTCGGTGACGAGGATGGCGTAGCGCGTGTGCTGCTCGAGGAGCTCTTCCGGCTCTGCATGCAGCGTATTGGTTTCGGGATCCCAGACGATCTGCGCGATGCCCACTTTGTCGCGCCACGAGCCGCGGCCGCGCGTGCTGCCCAGGCTCGCCAGGAATACGCTGTCGCTGTCCACCGTGGCGAGGTCGATCGGCCCACTGAACGGGATCGAGATCCGCGGCTGCACGTTGAAGCCGTCGAGCCGGTTGAGCACGTCGATGTCATCGCAGCGCACCTGGTTTGCCGTGCAGTCGGGCTTGGCGAGGTTCACCCGCCGGAAAGTATTCTGGCCGAAGTCGAAGACGGTAAAGAGGTTGCTCGGGAAGATCGTCTTCGTGCGATCGTGCCGGTCGAAGAGCACCTCGACGTCGGCCGCCACGGCAGCGAAGGCGGCGAGCAGGAACAAGGCGGGCAGCAATGCTGCGGCCCGGCGCGGGCTGATTCGCATGGACACTCCTCCCTCGGCGTGACCCGGTGTGCGGGGAGCGATCACGCTACGCCTCGCGTCGAGGCGCTGTCAACAAAGGGTGCTTGCGGTGCGTCCCGGATTGGGATTTACTGGCAGGCCATGGGACGCGGCAAACGACTTGTCTGGCTGGCGCTCGCCGGCGGCGCGGTCGCTTTGGCGGCGATACTTGCGCCGCCACCGGAGCCGATGCGGGTGCTTGACGCTCCGGTGGCGCCCAAGGCGTTTGCAACCACTCCTGCGGTTCCTGCTGCCGCGCTGCCCGAGCGCGAAACCATCGGCAGGGCGCGCGGCGAAGTTTTCGCGCAGCGCTCATGGGCGCCGCCGCAGCCCCCCGCGGCCAAGGCCGCCGCCGTTGCGCCGCCGCCGCCGCCGCAGGCGCCGGCCATGCCCTACCGCGTGGCCGGCAAGGTCGTGTACGAGGGCGGGGCGCACGTCGTGCTCGCCAAGGGCGACCAGATACTCTGGGTGCGCGAGGGCGAGACACTCGGCGACGGCTACCGCGTCGATGCGATCACCCCGGATCGCGTCACGCTCACTTATATGCCGCTGGGCGTCGCGCAGTACATCGCCGTGGCTTCGAGCCTGGGAGACGGAGCGCCGCAGCGCAACGCTCCAGTTGCCGCGGCGCGGGCCCTGCCGGGGGCAAGGAATGCGGGCCCGGCGCAATTGCGCTTCGACGGGCCGCCGCAGGTGAGCGCGGGCAAGCCGTTCAACGTCGCGCTCAAGGTCACCTCGGGCCAGGCGGTGCGCGCTTCGCCGCTGCAGCTTTCGTTCGATGCGAAGCTGCTCGAGCCGGTGAACGTGCGCGCCGGCGGCTTCTTTGCCGACGGCAGCTTCAGCTACCGCGTCGGGCCTGCGGGCTCGATCTTCGTCGGTGCCTCGGGCAAAGGCGCGGTGCCGGCCGATGCCGAGTTCGTCGTCGTGACTTTCAGGCCGATCCAGGCGGGAAGCACTGCGGAGCTCAAGCTTTCGTCGCTCATCCTGCAGGGTGCTGCGGGGCGGGCGATCGTGCACGACCAGCCGGCGGCTTACCGCACCGCGATCGTTCGGTAGAGGGTCGCGCTCAGCCGTCCTGCGGCGGCGTTTCAGGTGGTGGCGCGGGCTGCGCTCCCGGCTTGGGCGCGGGCTGCGCGCCAGGTTTCGCCGCCGGCTGCACCGGCGCCGCAACGACGAACTTCCAGTCCGAGTACTTCAATGCGCCCGCGAAGGTCGCGTCGCGCCGCCTGAAGCCGGCGCGCTTGAACGTCGCTTCCTCCGACAGGCTGTAGACGCCCATGATGCCGCCGTCGGGCGCCTTGACGAGTCCCCATTCGGCCTTGCCGCTCATCGGATCGGCATAGAGCCGGCGCAGGTAGCGACGCGTTCCCGGCATGCGCGCGTCCTTGAGCAAGTCCTCCAGCTCGCGCGGATACTGGCGCTGCGGGCCCGAAAGATAATAGCGCTCGATCGCGCCGCGATGCTGATTGCCGACAAACAGCAGCTCGGCCTCCTTCTCGCGCGTCGCCGAGGTCTGCCACACTTCGCCGGCGAGCGCCAGGCCGCCGCCGAGGATGGCGACGACGAACAGCACCGCAAGGTAGGTGAAGCCGCGGCTCGCGCGTCTCACCACCGGGAATACTCCGTGCCGTCGAGGCCCTTGCCGGGCGCGCCGCTGCGCACGTCGTAGACGCCGCTTTGCTGCGGATTCTCGGGCCGCAGCTCGATCCAGCTCGCCGCGCTCTCGGTGATCGGGTCGAGCGGCACCGTGCGCAGGTACTTGTCGCTCGCCAGCGCCTCCAGCGTTTCGGGATACCTGCCGCGGTCGGCGTGGTAGCGGTTGATCGCCTCGCGCATCTGGTGCAGGTTCTCCTTCAGCACCGCCTCCTTCGACTTGTCGATGCTGCCGAAAAATCGCGGTGCCACGAGCGTGAGGAGCGTCGCGACGATCGCCATCACCACCAGCAGCTCGATGAGGGTGAATCCCGGCCGGCGCATCACCAGTCCTTGTACGGCCGGCCGTTGATGCCCACGGCCTGCGAACGCGAGTACACGTCGAACACGTCCTCGCCCTCGCGCGGATCGTCGGGCGGGCTGGCGTAGCTGCGCACGAGCCAGGTCTGCGCGGGCGCCGCGGCCGCATCCGCGGCGAACGGGTCCGGCGGCAGCCGGCGCAGGAAATAGATGCGCGCCTTCTTCGGGTCCTTCTGGTCCTCGACGCCCTCCACCAGCTCCTCGAGCCGCCGCGGATAGCCGGACTCGCCGATCGTTTTCTGCACGCGGCCGTCGTCGCTGGCTTGCTTGTAGGCGTCGATCGCCTCGCGGATGTCGCGCAGCGCACGGCGCAGGTCCTGCTCCTTCGCGCGCTGCGCCACCAGCTCGTTGAGCGGCAGTGCGACCGAGGCGAGGATGGCGACGATCGCCACCGTGACGACCAGCTCGATCAGCGTGAAGCCGCCGCCTCTGCTCATTGGCCGGGGGGCTTGACGCCCCCGAAGGGCACCAGCGTCGGCGCCGCGGGCTTGGCGGCCGGGTCTTCTCTGGTCTGCGGCGTCTCGGGCGGCTGGGGCTGCATCTGCGGTGCGATCGCGCTGGGCGCGGCGCCGGGCCGCGCGCCGCTCGAGGCTTCGGTGCCGGCGGCGAATTCCACCGTGCCGCCCTCGGGGCGCGCCAGTGTGCGCACGAGGCGCGGCGTGATGAGGAGCACGATCTCCGTGCGGTTGGCGGAGTCGCGCGTGTTCGAGAACAGGCGCCCGGCGACCGGCAGGTCGCCGAGCCCGGGCACGCGGTCCGCCGAGCGGCGGTCTTCGTCGCTGATCAGGCCGGCGAGCACCTGCGTCTCGCCGTCGCGCAGCCGCAGGTTGGTGGCGGCATTGCGCGTGCCGATCTGGTAGGTGAGGCTGCCGCCGCCCGCGGTGCCGGCGGCGCTGCGCACCTCGCGCACGATATTGCTCACTTCGAGGCTGACCTTGATGCCGACCTCGTCGTCGAGGGAGATCAGGGGTTCGACCTCGAGTTTCAGGCCGACGTCGAGATACTGCACCGACTCCGACACGAAGCCCCCGGTGGCCGCCGCAGTGGTGGTGATGACCGGTACCCGGTCGCCGATGTGGATGCGCGCTTTTTCCCTGTTCTTGACGCGGATGCGCGGATTGGCAAGGACGCTGGTGGTGCCGTCCTGCTGCAGCAGATTCACCAGGAACAGCGGGTCGGTGAAGCTGAGCTGCACCAGACTGGAGCTGCGATTCAGCCATTCGGGCAGCGTCACGGTGCCGGGAACGCCCGCCGCGCCGACCAGGCTCACCGCGAGCGAGTTGGGGAAGCGTACGCCCAGCTGCCGCAAGCGATTGCGGCCCACCTCCAGCACCTCGACCTCCAGCATCACCTCGGGCTCGGCAAGGTCCTGCGCGGCGATCAGCCGCTCGGCGAGCCGGATCGCCCCCGGGGTGTCCTTGATCACCAGCAGGTTGATCTTCTCGTCGATGAAAATGTCGCGCGTCTTGACCAGCGTGCGGATCATGTTCGCGGTCTGCTTCACATCGGCGTTGGCGAGGTAGAAGCCCTTCACCACCAGCTCCTGGTGCTCGCGCATTTTCTGCGGCGTATTCGGGAACACGAACACCGTGCTCTCGTTCAGCACTTTCTGCTCGAGCTGGTTGGTGAGCAGCACCAGGCGGATCGCCTCCGCGACGCTCGCCTCGCGCAGCATGATGCTGGTTCTCTGATCGGTGCGCACGTCGCGGTCATACACGAAGCTCACGCCCGTGGCGCGCTGCAGCACATCGAACACGTTGCGCAGCGTGACGTCGCGCAGGTCGAGCGAAATCGGTCTCGAGGTCGCGGGTCTGAGCTCGGCGCCGACAACGACGGGCTGCGCCAGCTTTTCGTCGATGGCGCGCTGCAGCCGCCGCGCATCGCGCTGCCGCGGATTGCCCGCCAGCACCGGCCGCAGCAGGTCCCGGGCCTCGCGGAATTTGCCGCCTTGCACGAGCTGGTCGGCGGCCGCGACCACCTCGCGGTCGCGCCGGTCCGTGGCGAGCTGTTGCAGCCCGTTCGCGGCGCGCGCGTTTCCGGCGTCGTGTGCCTGCACGCGCCGCAGGAGCGACTCGGCGGCATCGAGCTGGCCGGCGGCGCGCAGCGCTTCGGCCTGCGCGAGCCATTGCGCCACGAGCAGGTCCCGCAACCGGAAGTACTCGCCGCGCGCGGCGGCGTCGTTGCTCTCTCGCGCCGCCTGTTGCAGCAGGGCGAGCGCTTCTTCGCCCCGGCCCTCCCCGAACCGCTTGCGGGCTTCGTCGACCGGCGTCGTCAACGCCGCGCAGGCGGCGAGCAGCAGGCAGCAGAGGGCGATCCTGGCGTTCATCGTGACTCCCCGGCAGGGCGGACGTGGACGGTGAGACGGATCTGGGCGTCGAGCTCGCTGTCGAGCGCCTTCTTGCGCTCGAAACGCAAGGCGTCGATCGAGGCCACGGGCATGTCTTTGAGCACTGCGGCGACGAAGTCGCGCAGCTGCGGATAGCTGCCGCGCACGGGCAGGCTCACGCGGTAGGACCACAGCCCCGCGGCGCGCCGCTCGAGCCGGTACTCGCCCTGCGCGAGGTCGAGACCCGCGCGGCGCGCGAGGCGATGCAGGCGTTCGAGCTCGTCGGTCAGCGACGCGGTGGATGGAAACAAACTGTGAAAGCGGCGCAGCTCTTCCTCGCGCCCGCCCGCGGAGACCGGCTGCAACGGCGAGCGCGCACGCAGGCGCTCGAGCGCCAGGCGCTGGGCGTCGAGTTCCGCCTGGAGCGGCTGCAGCGCGGATAGCCAGAACCCGGCGCACGCCAGCAGCACGCCTGCGCCGAGCACGCCCGGGGCGCCGAGCCGGCGCAGCCAGGCATTGATGCGCGCTCTCACGGCACCGCCTTCATCGATGCGTGCACGGAGAACTGCACCGGCCGGCGCGGATCGTCGCGCCGCACCTGGTGGCTCACCACATGAACTCCCGCGAGGCCCTTGGCCGCGCCGAGACGGCGCACGTAGTCGAACATGGCGTCGCGATGACGCGCTTCGGCGGTCAGTTTGACCAGCCGGGTGTCCGCGTCCGGCTGCAGCTGCAGCAGCGCGACATCGCGCGTCGCCGCCTGCTCGATCGCCAGAACCAGCGTGGCCCAGGGCAGCGCGAGCTGGCGCACCACGGTCTGGGCATCGCGCATCTCCTCGTCCAGACGCTCCCGGGGCGCTGCGGACGCCGGCTGCCGCGCCGGCCCGACCAGCCCGGCGCTCGCCTGCACGCGCGCCAGCTCGAGTCGCGCGTCGCGGTAGAGCAGCAGCAGCTGGCTCGCCGCGACGAGCGAGACGGCGAGCAGCGCCACCCCCAGCCACGCGGCGCGCGGCGCGGGCGCGACAAAGTCGAGGTGGACGCGGGCGGGCTTCACGCCGGCAACTCGCGGAACTTCCAGCCGTCGGCGCGCGCCCCGTCGCCGCGCGGCGCGGCGGCGCCGGCGAGCAGAACAAGTTGCGGAACCGCGCCCGCCGCTCGGTGCCGCTCGCGCTCGAGCACGTCGAGCCAGGCGCCGTTCGCGACCTGCACCGAGCGCCAGCCGCCGCCGTCGTGCAGCGCGGTGCAGGCGCGCCCCGGCTCGGCGAGCACGAGCCAGGCGCCCGCGGCCGGAAACTCGCCGCGCCAGCGGTTGATGGCCATCATCAATGCGGGCTGCACCGACGCCAGCCGCGCTCTGCCCGACGGCGGAAAGCTCGCCTTCAGCCCGTCGAGCAGACGCCGGTCGATGGCGCACGCCAGCCCGCCGCTGCAGCGAAACACCCAGGACTTGGCGCGCTCGCCGTGCACCTTGGCGAAGCAGTGCCGCAGATAGGCATGCTCTTCGGCCGCGCCGGCCAGCGCGTCGCTGTGGGGCACGAGCGCGTAGCGCACGAAGGCGCCGGAGAGCGCCACCGTGACGCGGGCCCGCTGCTTGAACTGCAGGCTGCGCAGCGCCGCCAGCGCGCCCTGCCATGGTTCGGGTCCGAATGCGGGGTCGCACGCGAAGCGCCGCGTCCCGAGCGCCACCCCGGCGCCCGAAAGGCTGACGAGCACGCGCTCAGGAAACAAACGTGACACGGTTGATCTCCTGCAGCGTGGTGTCGCCCGCCTTCACCGCGTCGAACGCCGCTTCGCGCAGAAAGCGCGTGCCGGCGCGGCGTGCGGCGTCCCGCAACTGACGCAACGCGGCGCGCCCGGCGATCAGCTCGCGCAGCTCGTCGGTCAGGATCATGAGCTCGGCGATCGCCTTGCGCCCCTTGTAGCCGGAGCCGCGGCATTCGCGGCAGCCTCGGCCGGCGCGGAAATTCCAACCACTGCAATCTTCCTTGCCGAGCCCGGATTCCGCCAGCAGATCGGCATCCGGCCGTTCGGCCGCGGCGCAGTGCGGGCACACCAGGCGCACCAGCCGCTGCGCGAGAATCGCATTCAGCGCCGACACGAAGCCGTAGAGGTCGACGTTCATGTGCATGAAGCGGCCGATGACGTCGAACACGTTGTTGGCGTGCACCGTGGTGAATACCAGGTGGCCGGTGAGGGCCGACTGGACCGCGATGTTGGCGGTCTCCGGGTCGCGGATCTCGCCCACCATGATCTTGTCGGGGTCGTGGCGCAGGATCGAGCGCAATCCGCGCGCGAACGTCAGGCCCTTCTTTTCGTTCACCGGGATCTGCAGCACGCCGGCGAGCTGATACTCGACCGGGTCCTCGATGGTGACGATCTTGTCCTGGCCGTTGTTGATCTCGCTGATCGCGGCGTAGAGCGTGGTGGTCTTGCCGCTGCCCGTGGGGCCGGTCACGAGCAGCATGCCGTAGGGCTCGCGCGAGAGGCGCCGCAGCTTCTTCACGTCGGCGGGCTCCAGGCCGAGCGAAGCGAGCGAGAGCTGCTGCTGCGTGGCCTCGTACAGCGACTGCTTGTCGAGCACGCGCAGCACGGCATCCTCGCCGTGGATGCTGGGCATGATCGAAACCCGGAAATCCACGCTGCGGCCGCGCTCGAGCGCCTTGAACCGACCGTCCTGCGGCACTCGCCGCTCGGTGATGTCGAGCTCGGCGAGCACCTTGACCCGCGCGATGGCCTGCTCGGCCTGGCTTGCGTCCTGGATCAGCTTCACCTGCGACAGCAGCCCGTCGATGCGGAACTTGATCGTCAAGCCGCCGGGCACGGTCTCCAGGTGCACGTCGCTCGCGCCGTTGATGAGCGCGTCGCGCAGCGTCGAGCGCACCAGGCGCACCACCTCGCTCGCTTCTTCGCCGATCGCCTTCAGCGACAGGTCTTCGACGTGCGCGCGTTCCTCCGGGCCGGCGCCGCTGTCGCCGCGCACGTCGTCGAGCGCGCGCAGCGATTCTTCCTGCGAGGCGAGGTACGCCACCAGGTCGCCGCGGTGCGCCAGCCGCCAGCTGAAGGGCAGCGCAATGCGTTCCTCGGCCCAGGCTTGCAGCTCGCCTGAGAACGGGTCGTCGAACGCGAGCAGCAGCTCGCCTTCGCCGCGCAACAGCGCGCAGCCGCGCTGCGCGCATTCGGCGAACGGCAGCACGTCGAAAGCGGGGGCGAGGCGGCGCAGCGCCTCCATCGGCAGTGCCTCCAGGCGCAGCGTCGCCGCGAGGCGCGCGGTGAACGCGTCCGGGTCGACGCCGAGTGCCTCCTCCAGCGCGTCGACCAGGCGGCGGCGCCCCGCAGCGGCGGCGGCGCGCGCCTCGGCGATCTGCGCGGCGCTGATCGGCTCCAGCACGGCGCTCATTGCACGTTCCCCGCCAGCTCGAATATCGGCATGTACATCAGGATCACGATCACCCCGATCACCAGGCCGATCAGGGCCATCAGGATCGGCTCGAACAGGCGCGTGAACCAGTCGACCCAGCGCGCCAGCTCCTCATCGTGGAACGCGGCGATCTGCTCCAGCATGGCGCCGATGTCGCCGCCTCGCTCGCCCACCGCCAGCATGCGCAACGCGACCGGCGTGGTGAGGCCGTTCTGGTCCATGGACAGCGACAGTCTCCCCCCCTCGCTGATGGCGCGGTGCGCGGCGCGCAGGCGCTCGCGCAGCAGCGGATGCAGCAGATCGGCGCCCATCTCGAGCGCCGCCACCAGCGGCATGCCGCCGCGCACCAGCATGCCGATCGTGCGGTAGAAGCGCGCAAGCTGGTAAACCTTGAGGCGTTCGCCCACCGCCGGCAGGCGCCAGAGCGCGTCGGCGAGCGCCGACCTGAAACGCGGCGAGCGAAACACGGCAACGCCGGCGATGATGAGCGCGGCGAAGACCGCGACCACCAGGATCGCGTGCCGATCGAGGGCCTGTCCCCAGGCGAGCAGCAGCCGGGAGAACAGCGGCAGATCGCCGCCGCGCTCGGCATAGATGTGGCCGAAACGCGGCACCACGTAGAGCATCAGGAACAGCCCCACCAGGCCGCCGACGGCGATCAGCAGCAGCGGATAGATGGAGGCGTTGACGACGCGATTGCGGATCGCCTCGAGCTGCGTGGCGTACGCGACGTAGCGCGCCAGGGAGGGCGCGAGATCGCCGCTGCGCTCGGCTGCGCGCACGGTGGCGACGTAGAGCGCCGGAAAGGCCCGCGGGAACTGCCCGAGCGCCGCGGACAGCGGCCGGCCTTCGCGCAGCGTGGCGGCGAGGCGTCCGAGGAGCGCGCGCGCTTCGGCGCTGCGCTCCTTTTCCGCCAGCGTCTCGATGGACTCGAGGAGCGGCAGCCCGGCATTGAGCAGCACGCGCAGCTCCTGGCTGAAGAGGACGAGCGCAAAGCGGGCGCCTGCGCCGCGCCAGGCGAGCGTGCGCCGGGCGCGCACGCTGAGCACCGTGTAGCCGCGGCCCTCGACGCTTTGCACCGCGGTCGCTTCGTCGGGCGCCTGCGAATCGAGCACCTCGACCGCACCGTCGGGCCCGACCGCCTTCAGCTCGTAGCGCATCGGCGACTACCGGTTGGTGATGTCGGCGGCTTCGCCGCTGCCGCCGGGCTGGCCGTCCTTGCCGTGCGAGAGCAGCTCGATTTCCGACTTCTCGCCCGGGATCCTGTACACGTACGGCTTGCCCCAGGGGTCGAGCGGCACGTCCTTGCGCAAGTACGGTCCGTTCCATTTCGGCTCGTTGGGCGGGCGCTCGACGAGCGCCTTGAGTCCGAGCTCCTTGCCCGGATAACGCCCGACGTCGAGCCGGTACTGGTCGAGCGCCTTCTCCAGCGCGTCGATCTGCGCCCTGGCGACATTGACTTCCGACTTGCCCACCTGCCCGAAATAACGCGGCGCGACGAAGCCCGCCAGCACGCCGATGATCACGACCACCACCAGCAGCTCGAGCAGCGTGAAGCCGTGCTCCGACCCCCGGCTCTCCTTGCCACCCATGCAGTAGCTCCTCCTTCGCACGTTCGCCAATGGTACGCGCCGGGCGGCGCCGTCGGGAGGCAAACCGAATGCACTTTCGTTCAGGTCCGCGGTTGCACCGCAACAGGAAGGCGGCCATGCCGGCCGCCGCTACACTAGTGTGACTGCGAAAGGCATCGAAGGCATCGTGGAAAGACTGAACCTCAATCTGCTGCCCATTGCCTTTGCGCTCTACGAGGAGCGCAGCGTGAGCGGTGCCGCCAAG
>Ga0299906_10003056_pt1 | contig 13810 bp, 10 predicted proteins | sample RVTome_14_FD_200259 | JGI IMG/M metagenome (GOLD analysis project Ga0299906, IMG submission 200259) | Soil microbial communities from uranium-contaminated site in the Upper Colorado River Basin, Wyoming, United States - RVT145D125 (version 2) ... | reverse complement strand
ACGATGACCATATTAGGATCTGACGCGAAAATAGTCCATGACCGTCTTCGCTACAGACACGAATTCGGTCAGCGAAACGCCGGACGATCTCCCCGTGCGAGTTCAGGGGGACAGGGACTTCAGAAACGAGAGCAACTCCCGGTGGAACTCCTCGGGGCTATCGACGTAGCAGGGGTGGCCCGCGCCCTTGAGGATCACTCGCTTCGCGTCCTCGAGCACCGCCGCGAGGGCGTCCGATTTCTGCATCGGAATGATCTCGTCCTTTTCTCCCCAGACGATGAGCGTCGGCACTTTCACTTTCTTCAGCAGCCGGAGATATTTGTCGCTCCCCGCGGGGGCGATGGGGACGAACCCCGCCGCTTTCTCCGGTGAGCGAATCAAGAGCGGAAAGCTGTACTGACCGCTCATCGACGGGGACACGATCACCGCGGATTGGAGCCCGAGAGCCGCAATCGCTTCCGCGAGGAACACCTCGGGGTCGAGCGGCGAGACTTCGGAGCGGCCGTAGCCCGGAAGATCGAGAGCAATGACGTGGAATCCCGCGTTCGCCAGAAGGTCGAGAGTCCCGAGGGTGCGCCAGGTCTCCGAATCGAACCGGGCTCCGTGGAGCAGGAGCACGGCGAGGCCCGACGGGCTTCCCGCCTCGAGATAGTGGACTTTCTTTTCGGAAAGCCGGAACTCCCGCTCCTGGACCGCCGTGCCCTGGGCGGCTCCCACGAGGGCGAGGAAAAGAAAAGCCTCGAACCCCATCAACCCGAACTTTAGCACACGGCCGGGCGGGCCAAAGGCGGGATTGCGGGCGGAATTTCGTCTCCTTGGGAAGAGGGCGAACGGAAGGAGTCCCGGAATGCCCCCCCTTGCCCGACTCGAGCCTTTCCTGCTCCATGCGAGCTCCATGGTGCGGGACAGCGTAGGGTTCCATTTCTACGAATCCTGGTCCGCCGAGGAGGAGCTCGCCCCGCTCGTCCTCGAGGCTTGCCACCGGTACGGCGAGGAGGCGAGCCTGAATCTCCTGAGCTTCGGCTGCCGGTTTCCGCTCTCGTCGCGGGGCCTGGTCGAGGCGCTCCGGGCGCTCACCGGGAGTCGGCCTCCGTTCGTCGAGCAATGGGTATCTCTGGCACCGCTTTCGCTGACCAGGGGGCGGGCCGAGCTCCTGAGGAGCGTTCTTTCCCGCCGCGCGATCGCGAGGCTGGAGCGCCGGACGTATTTTCATCGCGAGACCACGACCGAGCTCTGGCGGCGCCTCGACGGGCTCTGCCGGAAGCTCGACGCCCGCGCCGTCGCGCCCGGCGAGCGCGACGAGATCGACGATCTGCTCGAGGCGCTTTCGGCCCTCGAGCGCCGCGAGAGCGTGGCGGAGAAGGTCCTCACTCTCGAGGAAAGTCCGAGCCACTTGAGATGGGCGCTGGTGGAGCTTTCCGGAGTGATGAGGCTCTCGGAGCTCGGCGGACGCCTCGTCGACCTGCTGGACGGAGAGGACGCGATCGCGCGCGCCGCCGTCGAGGCGCTGGCACGAATCGGCTCGGCCGCTGTCGTCTCCTCGGTCGGCGCCCGCTACGCCTCCAGCTCGCCGCGGTTCCGAAGGCTCGCGCTCCCGGTCTTGAAAGCTATCAAGCTCGACTCTTCGGGAGCGCTCCTCCGGGAGCTCGTCGAAAGCGAGTCCGACCCGGCCCTTCGGGGGCGCATCTTCGACGCCCTCCGATTTCAGTTCACGGCGGAGTCCGAGACCCTTCTGAGGCGAGAGCTCGAGAGACCTTCTTCCTGGATGATCCCGGAGGAGATCCGCAAAGCGCTCTACGTTTTCTCGCAGCTCCGGGGACCCGAAGGCGTCCTCGAGTACGTGGAGGACCAGGAGATCTACTTTCACATCCCGTTCGCGCCGGCGGACGAGTAGACCGGTCGGTCATGGAGGCTGAGCTAGACTGCACTCTGTGGCCACGGACGTCGAAGGCGTCGTGATTCCAGGCTCCGGCCACTGGCTCATGGAGGAAGCGCCGGGCCAGGTCATACCCCGGCTCGTCGCGTTCGTCAACGGAGCGCCGCAGCCGGTGAGCGGGGTACGCTGACGGGGGCCTGGCTCCAGCCGTGAAGAGCCCTCTCCGCGTCTCCGTGCGCGGCCTGGTCGAGCACTGCCTGCGCTCGGGAGATCTCGATCTCGAAGCCTTCGGCCTCACATCTTCCCTGGAAGCGATTCGCGCGCATCAGAGGCTCCAGGCATCGCGGCCCGAGGGATATCGGAAGGAAGTTCCAGTCTCTCGCGCCTTCGAGAGGGACGGGCTCGTTCTCGAAGTCCACGGCCGGATCGACGGCGTCCTCGAGCGCGGAGGGGAAACGGTGGTGGAGGAGATCAAGACCACCCGCGGCGACCTCGAGGAGGTGAGCCGGCGCGAGAAGCCGACCCATTGGGGGCAGCTCCAGGTATACGCCTTTCTCTACGCCGCCGAGAGGGAGCTCGAGGCCGTCGACGCTCGCCTTACCTACTACCAGCTCGACACCGCGAGAACTGTCGAAATCGAGCGCCGATTTCGCATCCAGGAGCTTCGAGAGCTCATGGAAAAGCTGGTCTTTCGATACCTCGATTGGATGGCGACGGTCATCGCTTTCGCCTTCCGCCGCGACGCCTCGATCGCGGGCGCCTCCTTCCCGTTCCCATCCTACCGGCCGGGTCAGCGGGAGATGGCGGTCGCCGTCTATCACGCGATCCGCGAGGGGAGAGCGCTCCTGCTCCAGGCGCCGACGGGTATCGGGAAGACCGCCGGTGCGCTGTTCCCCGCCTTGAAGGCGCTCGCGGAGGGACGAACCGAGCGGATCTTCTATCTCACCGCGCGCACCACCGGCCGCGCTCTCGCCGAGACCTCCCTCGGCGATCTGAGACGTCAAGGAGTCCTGGTGCGCTCGGTGACCCTGACGGCGAAGGAAAAGATCTGTTTCAATCCGGAGAAGGCCTGTAACGGCGAGGAGTGCGAATTCGCCCGCGGCTTTTACGATCGCATCAATGCCGCCCTCGACGACGCGATGGAGGCGAGCGACCTGGGCCGGGAGGCGATCGAATCCCTGGCGCGGAAGCATCGCGTCTGCCCTTTCGAGCTCTCGCTCGAGCTCGCTCCCTGGGCGGACGTCGTCATCTGCGACTACAACTACGTTTTCGATCCCCGGGTTTCCCTTCGGAGACTCCTCGATGAGGGGGCGAAAGAAACGACGCTTCTCGTCGACGAGGCGCATAACCTCGTCGACCGGGCGCGTGAGATGTTTTCGGCGGAGATCTCGAGGGCCCGCGTCGAGGAGCTCGGCCGCTCCTTCGAGCCGGCGCGCAGGGTGGCCTCGGCATTCTCGAACGGCGCTCTCGAGCCGGTCGTCTCGGCGCTCACCGAGCTTCTTCGCGAGGCGGAAAAGCGGACGCGGATGGAGGGCATCGAGCGGCGGTTGCGGGACCTCTACTTCGAGGCCGCCTGGTTCACCAAGGTCGCGGAGCGCCTGGACGGCACGTACTCGGTTTGCCGGGAGCCTTCGGACTCGGACCTCCGTCTCAAGCTCTTCTGCCGCGATCCGGCGCCGAGACTTCGGGAGCGTTTCTCGAGCGTCGGAGCCGCGGTGCTGTTCTCCGCGACTCTCGCGCCTCTCGACTACTACCGGCGCACGCTCGGTCTCGACGAAGTCCCGACGTTCTCCCTGCCGTCGCCGTTTCCAAGCGAGAACCTCCGCGTCCTCGTGACGCCCTCGGTGGCGACGACCTATCGCAAGCGGAGCGAGACCGAGGCGGCGCTCACGCGGCTTCTCTCGGATTTCGTGCGAGCGCGCCCGGGGAACTACCTCTTTTACTTCCCATCCTACGCGTATCTCGAAGCGATCCACCGCCGCTTCACCGTCGAATGCCCCGAAGTCGCGTCCGCGGTTCAGACCAGGGATATGTCCGAGGCGGAGCGAACGGGCTTCCTCGCCCGTTTCGATCCGACGGGCGGCACCTTCGTCGGTTTCGCGGTCATGGGTGGCTTCTTCGGAGAGGCCATCGATCTTCCTGGAGAGAAGCTCCAGGGCGCCGCCATCGTGGGAGTCGGTCTTCCCGCGCTCTCCCCCGAGAGAGACCGAATTCGCGAGCATTTCGACGGCGAAGAAACTTCGGGCTTCGACTACGCCTACGTCTTTCCCGGAATGAACCGGGTGCTCCAGGCGGCGGGACGCGTCATTCGCTCCGAAACCGACCGCGGCGCCGTGCTCCTCGTCGACCCGAGGTTCGGCGAGAAGCGCTACCGAACGCTCTTTCCCGACGGATGGAGACCCTCGACGGTGCGCAGCCCCGAGGAGCTTCGGGCGGAGCTCGATCGCTTTTGGTCGGCTCGATGAGCCTCCGACGTCAAGGCAGTGTCACGAACTCTCCCTCGGTGATCGTCTGGTTCCCGCTTTTCTCGATCGCCAGGACTTCGAATTTGTGCAGCCTGTCCGGCTGCACGAGGAAGCCCGCGGGAACCGTCACGCTGGTGGCCGTTGCCGGGAGATCGATGCTGAAGATTCGGAGGGGCTCCTCCTGCTCCACGATGACCTGATAGCCGGTAATGGTGAGATTCGACGAGCCAGCGATCGTCTCGGTGACCGGCTCCCATTCGATGACGAGGTTGCTCGGATCCACGATTGGCGGATCGTCGTTGGGTGAGACCGGAGAGAGGATCTCCGGTCCTGCGGGAATCCGATGACTCAGCACCGCCGTGCCCTCGATTTCGATTCCGTCAACGGTCTCTCCTTCGAACCGGTATTTCCCCTTGGGGAAACGGGCGAGAAACTCAGTCAGGGGCACGTCGGCGAGCGATGGCTCGGAGCTCTCGAAGAAAAACTCGGTCAGGCCCTGCTGGGCCAGGCTCCTGCTGGCGGCGACGTCCAGGATCCTGCGCTTACCGGGATTGAATGCCGTGAGTTTCTTCCAGGGCTCTCCATCGAGCAGCACCTGGATCCCCACGTCTTCCGCGCTGGCGTTGAACTCGATGATGATCTTGGTTCTGCTGAACGGTATCTCTTGCTCGTCGTCCGCGTATGCGGGAGCCTCGAAAAATGAAGCCGTCGCCAACACTACGGGAATCAAGAAAGCTCGGATGCTCATGATGAATGCCTCCTCGTCAAATGGAGATCTTCGTCTCCACAACGAGCTTAGCGAGGGGTTCTGAAGAAATACTGAGGATGGATGCGGCCGGGCGGCGTCGGGACCCTAGGGGATCGACCGATACGTCTTCCCGCCCTTCATGACGAGAACGACCTTCCTCAAGCTCGAGATGTCGCGCGTGGGATCGCCTTCGACAGCGACGAGGTCCGCGAGAAGGCCGGGTCGTACCCGCCCGACTTCGTCTTCCAGGTGAAGGACGCGCGCGTTGACGGAGGTCGCCGACCTCAACGCGGAGACCGGACTCATCCCGTAGTCCACCATGAGCTCGAGCTCCCGGGCATTGTCGCCGTGGGGGAAGACGCCGACGTCGCTTCCGTTGCAGACGACGACTCCCGCGTCGAGCGCCGCTCGAAAGGAGGTCTTCGCTTCGACGACCCGCGGAGGGTCGGGTTCCACCCCCTTCCTCCATCCGGCGTAGCGGGAGGTGGCGTCGGTCGCGGCAAGAGTCGGGCAAAGGGCCACTCCGCGCGCGGCCATGAGGCGGAAGACCTCGGGCGTTCCGCCGTAGCCATGCTCGATGGTCTCGATCCCGGCTTCGACCGCGCGCCTCATCCCTTCCGCGGTCCCCGCATGGGCGACGACCGCCCGGCCGCTCGACCTCGCGGTCTCCACGATCTGCGTGAGCTCTTCCACCGAGAACGTCGGCCTCGATTCGCCCTGCGCTCCCCAGCGGTAGTCTGCGTAGACCTTGATCCAGTCCGCGCCTTTTCCGATCTGATCGCGCGTCACCCGGACGAGATCGCCTCCGTCGGCGGGCTCGGCTCCGAGCGGAACGTCCCACTCGGGATCGAACCCCTTGGGGCCGTAGCTCCCGGTGGCGACGATCGCGCGGGTGGTGACGATCATCCTCGGGCCGACGAGGATTCCCTGCTCCACCGCCTGCTTGAGACCGACGTCGTCGTAGGCCGCGCCCTCCGTGCCCAGATCCCGAATGGTGGTGAACCCGGCGAGAAGCGTATCCCGCAAGTGGTTCGTCGCCCGGGCCACGCGAAGAGAGCGCGGCTCTTTCAGGACCTGGTCGTTCCACGAGGCTTCGTCGTACGCATGAAGGAGGACGTGCGAGTGGGCCTCGATGAGACCCGGGAGAAGAGTCGCGTTTCCGAGCACCAGGCGCTCGGCGCCGGGCGGGGCCGCGACGGCACCCGCCGGACCCGCGGCCTCGATCCTCTCCCCCCGAACGACCACCCGCCATCCGGATTGAAGGTTCTCGCCGTCGAAGACCCGGGCCGGCTCGATCACGTAGAGCTCCGCGAGTAGAAGCAGCGCAGCGACCATGCATGGCATACCCGGGGTTTAAATCGGGAACGCCCGAGATGTCAACTCCGGCCTCTCGGTGGCATACTGATTCCGTGGCAGAAGACAAGTCTTCGGAAGAGCCTTTTTTTCTCTCGATGCTGCCGTTCGCGGGACTCGGTCTGCTCCTGCTCCTTGCCCTGGTGTGGCGTTACCTCCCGCGGGACGCGCCTTCGACACCGGCCCCTCCGGAGCCGCCGGCCGCGGAGGAGATCGCGGCGACCGCCATCGCGAATTTCGAGCAGATGCCGCAGCAAGCGATCGAGATTTCGCCCTCCGATTTCAGTCTCGGCCGCGCCGACGCCCCGGTCACCGTGGTGGAGTTCAGCGACTTCGAGTGTCCCTTCTGCCGCATCGGCGCACAGACGGCAAGCGAGGTTCTCGCGAAGCATTCGGAGGACGTCCGGCTGGTATTCAAGAACTTCCCCATCGATATCGCCTGCCACGATGCCCTGGAGCGACAGCTTCATCCCTTCGCCTGCAAGGCGGCCCTCCTCGCGCGCTGCGCCGGCCAGTCGAGCTCCGATCGATTCTGGCAGACGCACGATGCGCTCTTCCAGGCGACCGAGCTTTCGGAGGACGTCCTCTGGGGCATCGCGGGTTCCCTCTCGCTCGAAATGAGCGAGCTCAATCGCTGTATGGCCGCCCCCGAGTCGCTTCGGAAAGTGAAAGAAGACATCGCTCTCGGGCGGAGCCTCGGCGTCACCGGGACCCCCACGTTCTTCGTCAACGGCCAAAGGGCCCCGGAGTACCGCGACGGGGCTCTCCTTCGCGTGGTGGAGCACGTCCTCGCGGGCGCCGCTCAGAAGTGACATACTCGAGCGCACGGAGCCCGCGGAGGACGACATGCTGCAGACGATTCTGACGGCGGCGCTCGCCGCGGGCGCGGTCGGGGACTCGAGCTACCGGCCGGCGAACGTCGCATTCCTGATGTTGGAAGGCGTCTACAACAGCGAGCTCATGGCGCCCTTCGACGTCATCCACCACGTGATGTTTCACGACGAGAAACCGCCGCGGGTGTTCACGGTGGCGCTTTCGGAGGGACCGGTCACCACGTTCGAGGGGCTCCGCATCACCCCCGATTACACGATCGAGAACGCGCCGACCATCGACGTTCTCGTCGTGCCGAGCGCCAAGAATAACATGGGGTCCGACCTCGAGGACGCCCGCCTCATCCGCTGGGTGGCGGATACGGGGAAGAAAGCCCGGCACGTCATCTCCCTCTGCGACGGCGCCTTCGTTCTGGCCAAGGCGGGGCTTCTGGACGGCGTCCGGGCGACGACCTTTCCCGGCGACCAGGACGCCTTCGAGAAGATGTTTCCGAAGGTGAAGCTGGTCCGCAGCGTCTCCTTCGTCGACGCGGGCCACGCCCTCACTTCCGTGGGAGGCGCCAGGAGCTACGACGTCGCCATGTACTTCGTCGAGAAGGTCTACGGCGCGAAAGCGGTGAAAGCCATCGGCACGGGACTGGTGATCGACTGGGATCTTTCCAAGGTGCCTCACGAGCTCGCGGCTCCGCCCGACTAGACGCCAAGTGGCCGCGCTCGATCTCCTTCAGCGGGCCTTCGAAGCCAGCTCGTTCTTGTAAACGACACCGCCTTTCATCACGAAGCGGGTGCGCTCGAGCTCGGTGATGTCCCGGAGCGGATCTTTCTCGACGGCGATGAGGTCCGCGAACTTTCCCGCTTCGACGCTCCCCACCCTGTCGGACCACCCCATGATTTCGGCGTTCAAGCTCGTCGCCGACACGATGGCCGACATCGGCGACTCTCCGAGCTCGACCCGGAGCGAGAGCTCCCGGGCGTTCTTGCCGTGAGGATAGACCGGAGCGTCGGTGGCGAGGCCGATGGGAAGACCGGCGGCGAGAGCCCGCTGGAAACCGCGGAGCATGATGTCGCGGATCTGGCGCAATCGTTCCTGCTCGGATTCGGGCATTACCTCCGTTCCCGCCTCGCTGATTACGAGCGTGGGCACGTAAAAGGTCCGGCGCTCGCTCTGCTTCAACAGCTCCACGGCTTCGTCGTCGAGATACGAGCCATGGTCGATGGTCCGGACGCCGGCCCAGATCGCGGCATGGATCCCCTGGGCCGCATGAGCGTGAGCCGCGACCGGACGACCCCAGCGAGCGGCTTCGGTGACGGCGGCCTCGATCTCGGCGTCGGAATACTGCTGTGCCGTGGGGGCGATTCCCTTCGAGAGAACCGCTCCGGTGGCCAGGATCTTGATGAAGTCGGCGCCGTGCTTGAAATGCGTGCGTACCGCTTCGACGATCTCGTCGGGGCCGTCCGCGAGGTTGCGCACGATGGGTACGTCGACGTAGATCGAGAACTGTCGCGCGTCTCCTGCGCCTCCCGTCGAAGTGACGTAGTTTCCCGAGACCATCATCCGCGGCCCCGGGACCACCCCGGAATCGATGGCGTTTCGGAGCGAGACGTCGACGTAAGGCCAGGTCGGGCCCATATCGCGGCACGTGGTGAAGCCCGCCATCAGAGTGACCAGGGCGTTTCGAGCTCCGTGAAGCGCCGCGTCCGGAGGGGTCGTCTTCAGAAGCCCCTCTTCCCAGTGCACGTCGGCGCGGTCCACCATGTGAGTGTGGAGGTCGATGAGGCCGGGAAGGAGGGTGGCCGAGCCGAGATCGAGAACCGAAGCACCCGGCGGAATCGCAAGGTTCTTGCCGACCTCCCGGATTCGATCGCCCTCGACGATCACCATCGCCGGCTCGAGCGGCTCGCCTCCACCGCCGTCGATCAGGCGGCCGGCATTCACCACGGTGACCTGGGCCTCGGAGGAAGCGCTGAGAGTCAGGGCGGCGACGAATCCGGCGAGTGCTTTCATCGGGACTCCTCTCTCGACGGCGAGCGGGCCATTCTAGTGCATCAGTGCCGCGGGGCCCCACCCCCGCGGCCCGAAGATGTCGGCGAAGCATTCCCAAATTGGCGGGCCGGGCTCCCGCCTCCGCCCTTCGGGCTATGGCGCGGTTTCGCCGAAGCGCTTCGCGAAGGCGAACGCTCCGCTCGCACAGGTTGCAGATCCATTCTCGGCAGCCTGTTAGACGCCAGGAGGCGCCGCCGTTGTCAAGAGCTCGCGGCCTCCGCTGGGAAGTGACATACTCGCCTCCGGAGTGACCGAACCCGAAATCGCCGGCCGAGTCATCGGCACCGAGGATGCGACTCCCCTCGAGTTCTGGGTCGCGATCGCCGAGGGCCAGTTCCTCCAGCTCGACGACGTGGTCGCGCTCGAAAGGAAGCTCCCGAACGGCGAGACCGTCCGCATCTTCGGGCTCGTCACCCAGGTGAGGGCGCGGCACGAGGGGGCGCGATTCGACTCCGACGTCTTTCTCATCGAGAGCGGAGTGCTGCCGGCGCAGGTCAGCCAGGCGGCGAAGATCGTGGCCACCCGGTTCGAGCCCGAGGTCTTCGTCCCCCCGCTTCCGGGCCAGGCAGTGCGCCGGGCGAAAGGACGCGACCGCGAGCAGGCTCTCTTCTTCGACGGGATGGACGAGGGGAAGCGCCTCGCCGCAGGGCTTTCGCGGGACGAGGAGCCGGTTTATCTGAACCTCGAATTTCTCGACGGGACCCGCGGGGCCCACGTCAACATCAGCGGTATATCCGGAGTCGCGACCAAGACGACGTACGCATGCTTCCTTCTTTATAGCCTCTTCCATTCGAAGGTCCTCGGGGCCGACACCCTCAACACCAAGGCCCTCATCTACAACGTCAAGGGGGAAGACCTGCTCTTCCTCGACCACCGGAACGCGCGGCTCGAGGAGCGCGACCGACGCAAGTACGAGAAGCTGGGCCTGGTTCCCGAAGCCTTTCGGAGCGTCGAGCTCTGGGCCCCGCCGAGGCGAGGGGACCGAAACGCCGCCCCCGACGTGGCGACGCGGCCGACGGGGGTCCGTTCCTACTTCTGGAGCCTTTCGGAGTTCTGCCGCGAGGGACTCCTTCCGTTTCTCTTCACCGACGCCGAGGACGACCAGAAGCAGTACACGCTCGTGGTCGCGAACGTCGCCGCGCGGCTCAAGGACGCGGAGCCCCTCGGCGAGGGCGGGGTGCGGGTTCAGGGCCGCGAGGTGAGAACCTTTCTCGAGCTCGCGCGGCTCATCGCCGAGCACGTCGACGACGAGACGACGCGGCGCCTCTGGGCGGGCCCGGCGATCGGCCAGGGAACGGTGAACGCCTTCGTGCGAAGGCTCCATGGAGCGGTTCCGCACATCGAGCACCTGGTGCGGGGAGACATTCCCCGCGCGGAGATGCACAAGATCCGCCGCGAGGCCCAGGTGACGGTCGTGGACCTTCACAACCTGAGCGACCGCGCCAAGCGGTTCGTGGTCGGGGTCACGCTGAGGCGGGCGTTCGAGGAGAAAGAGCGCTCGGGTCAACCGCGGCCGCTCCTCTTCGTGGTCCTCGACGAGCTGAACAAGTACGCCCCCCGGGACGGGGGCAGTCCCATCAAAGAAACTCTCCTGGACGTCGCCGAGCGCGGCCGATCGCTCGGCATCATCCTCATCGGGGCCGAGCAGACCGCGAGCGAAGTGGAGAGGCGCATCATCGCCAACTCCGCCATCCGGGTCGTGGGCCGCCTCGACACCGCGGAGGCGAGCCGCGACGAGTACGGCTTTCTCCCCGCCGTGCACCGCCAGAGGGCGACCATCGTGAAGCCGGGGACGATGATCCTTTCGCAGCCCGAGCTTCCCATCCCCCTCGTCACCCAGTTCCCCTTCCCCTCGTGGGCGACCCGAAGAAGCGAAGTGGGACTCCCGGCCGGCTCCGATCCATCGACGAGCGAAGTCTCCGCCGATCCTTTCGAAGGGCTAACATAGCGTTCGGATGCGCTTGCTTCACACCGGCGACTGGCACGTCGGGAAGACCCTTCGAGGAAAGAGCCGCGCCGAGGAGCACCGGCAGGTGCTGGCGGAGATCGCGGACGTCGCCCGCGATCGAAAGGTGGACATCGTCCTCGTCGCCGGCGATCTCTTCGACGGCGCCGCCCCCGGGCCCGAGGCCGAGGAGATCGTTTATCGCGCGCTTCTCGACCTCTCCCGCGCGAGCGAGTGGGTCGTCGTGATCTCGGGAAATCACGACAACCCCCGGAGGCTCGAAGCGGTCGAGCCCCTGATGCGGCTCACCAACATCCGCGTGCTAGCGAAGCCGGCGCGGCCCTCCGAGGGCGGCGTCCTCGCGCTCCAGACGAAAGTGGGCGCTGCGACGGTAGCACTTCTCCCGTTTCTCTCCCAGCGGAGCATCGTGAAGGCCGACGACCTCATGACCAAGGAGGCCTCGCAGCACCAGGGCGACTATGGGGAGCGGGCGACGCGGGTGATCGAGCACCTCTGCGCCGCGCTGCCGCCGCCTTCGACCGTTCACCTCCTCCTCGCGCATGCCATGGTCTACGGCGGGGTCCTGGGCGGCGGCGAGCGCCAGGCCCATACCATTTTCGAGTACAGCATTCCCGCGACCGCGTTTCCGGGATCGCTTCACTACGTGGCGCTCGGCCATCTCCACCGGGCGCAGAAGCTCCCCGCCGCCTGCCCCGCCTGGTACTCGGGCTCGCCCCTCCAGCTCGACTTCGGAGAGACCGACGACGTGAAGAGCGTGAACGTGATCGAAGCGGAGCCCGACACACCCGCCGTGGTCGAGGTGGTTCCGCTGAGCTCGGGGAGACGGCTTCGCCGCGTGAAGGGGACCCTCGGCGAGATCGAGCGGCTCGCTCCGGAGCTCGGAGACGCGTACCTGCGGGTCGAGGTTTCCGCCGCCCCATCTCCCGGTCTCGCCGACAAGGTCCGGGAGATCCTCCCGAACGCCGTCGACGTCGTCATCGCCGGCCGCGCCCGCGAAGAGAAGGAGCGACAGCCGGAACGGAATCTGGGGCGTTCGCCGCGCGAGCTTTTCGCCGAGTATTTGAAGGAGCGGGGCGCCGACGACGCCCGCCTTCGCGCGCTTTTCGACGAGCTTCTCGACCAGGTCCATGCGCCCGATTAGGCTCGAGCTCGAAGGCTTCACCGCGTATCGGGAGCTCACCCTTTGCGACTTCGAGGGAGTCGACCTGTTCGTTCTCACCGGCCCCACGGGCTCGGGTAAGTCGAGCCTCATCGACGCGCTGACGTTCGCTCTCTACGGAAGCGTTTCGCGCTACGGGAATCCCAATCTCGTGCATCCCGTCATCAGCCAGGGGAAGCTCGAGACGAAAGTGCGCTTCGACTTCTCGGTCGAAGGGCGCAGGTACACCGCCGTCCGAGTGGTGCGAAGGACGAGAGGCGGCGCCACCACGCGGGAAGCGCGTCTCGAATCCGACGGAAGGACCCTCGCGGGAAACGCCGACGAGGTGACCGCCCGGGTGCGGGAGATCCTCGGCCTGGACTTCACGCAGTTCACCACCTGTGTCGTGCTGCCCCAGGGGGAGTTCGCGCGGTTTCTGCACGACAAGCCCGCGGATCGTCAGGATCTCTTGACCAAGCTCCTGGGAGTCGGCGTCTACGAGAGCATGGGGAATCTGGCCCGAGTCCGCGAGGCGGAAGCGTCGCAGAAGGCGGCGCTTCACCGGGAAGAGCTCGAGAGAATCGCGGACGTGAGCGAGGAGTCGAAGAAGGCGGCGAAGGCGCGGGTCTCCGAGCTCGAGGTCTTGAAGAAGAAGATCGAGTCGGAGGAGCCCGCGCTCGAGGCGCTTGGCCGGCGCGCCCAGGAGTTCCGCAGGGAGGCCGAGAAGTTGGAGGAAGAGAAGCGCCTTCTCGAAGGCATCCCGATGCCGTCGGATGCGGCGCGTCTCTCGGAGAAGGTGACCGCCGCCCGCGAAGGTCTGGTCCGGGCGCGGAGCGCCCGAGCCGAAGCCGAGAACGCCCTCGCGGCCGCGGAGGAGGCGGCGTCCCGGCTGGCCGACGCTTCGATGCTCTCCGAGCAGAAGCGCGGTCATCAAGAGCTCGAAGACCGGCGCCGTCGACTTTCGGAAGCGGAGCGCGAATCGGAGAACGCCCGTCAGGCGCTCGAGCGAAGCGAGAAGGAAAGGCTCGCGGCCGCTCTCCAGGAACAGAAGGCCCGGGAGCTCCTCGAAGAGTCCCGCCGGGAGCTCGCGGCCCACGACTTGCGGGGCCATCTGGTTCAGGGAGAGGCCTGCCCCGTGTGTCTTCAGGCCGTCGAGGCGATTCCCAAAGAGATCCTTCCGCCGGGTCTCGCGAGCGCGGAGAAGGCTCTGTCGAAGGCATCGAAGGAGAAGGCCCGGGTCGATGGCACCTGGCAGGAAGCGTCGAAGAGAGCCGCTCTCGCCGCCGAGAGAACGCGAACGATCGCCCGCGACATCGAAATTCTCGAGAAGAAGCTCGCGAAGGCGCCCCCCCTCGCCGAGATCGACTCCAGGCTTCGGTCGATCGCCGCT
>Ga0299906_10003055_pt1 | contig 13810 bp, 11 predicted proteins | sample RVTome_14_FD_200259 | JGI IMG/M metagenome (GOLD analysis project Ga0299906, IMG submission 200259) | Soil microbial communities from uranium-contaminated site in the Upper Colorado River Basin, Wyoming, United States - RVT145D125 (version 2) ... | reverse complement strand
CCCCGCGGCACTGATGCATTCTGATGTCAATGTTTGGACTTATCCTCGCGAGCGCGCTTCTGGCCCTCCCGCAGGAGCGCCTCGACCGGCTGCCCGAGCCCCACAAGAAATGGCTTCTGGAGGAGGTCCCGTACCTTATCAGCGAGGTCGAGCGCGACGTGTTCCTCGGCCTCGAATCCGAGCAGGAGCGGGAGGCGTTCGTCGAGGCCTTCTGGCGCAAGCGCGACGAGAACCCGGCGACGCTCGAGAACGAGTACCGTGACGAGCATTACAAGAGGCTTGCCTACGTCAACGAGTTCTTCGGTCGTGATTCCCCGGGGCCGGGCTGGCGGACCGATCGCGGCCGCTACTACATCCTTCTCGGGCCGCCACGCAACCGTCAGAACTTCGACGGCAGCGACGCCGTCTACCCCTCCGAGCTCTGGTTCTACGATAACCCCGATCTGAAGCGCTACGGCCTTCCGCCGTTCTTTTCCCTTCTCTTTTTTCGTCGTCACGGCGCGGGCGAGCTCGAAATCTATAGCCCGGTGCTCGACGGGCCTCAGGCCCTTTTGACCGGGACCGACATCAAGTCCTCCGACTTCCGCGCGGACATCGAAAGGGCCTACGACCAGCTCTACGAGGTCGACCCGGAGCTCGCCCAGGCCTCCCTCTCTTTCCGCACCGATGAAGGCGACACCGCGCAGTTCCAGGCGGTTTCCTTCGGGACCATGGCACTCATGGACGAGATCCACAAGGTACCGTTCCATGGGCTCGACACCAGCTACGCCGAGAGGCTCGACTTCGAGCGCGGGGCGGTCGAGAGCGACTATCTCTTCCGGTACGTCGCGAGCGCGGGGGAGATCGCCGTCCTCGAGGGAGACGGCGGGGTCTCGTTCGTCCACTGGGTCATCGAACTTCCGCCGGAGAACATCGCCTTCGTGCTCGATCGCGAGACGGGCGTTTACGGCTCGGCGTTCATCGTATCGGTCGAGGCGGTCCTCCGGGACGACCCCAACGTCGTCGTAATCCAGAGCCGAAACGAGTCTTTCGTCGAGCTCAAGGAATCGGAACAGGCATCCCTTCATCGCCCCTTCGCCTACTCGGGAATGACTCCCTTGATTCCCGGCGCGTACAACTTTCGGGTGATCCTCAGAAACCGCGCCTGCCCCAGCCGCGTCGAGAGGGAATGCATCAAGAGCTATACGCTCCTGGACCACGAAGTCGGCGTGCCCGCGGAGACGGGCAAGGCTCTCCGAGGGCTCCTCGTCGGATACGGCTCCGAAGGCAAACCGGGAGCGTCGCTCTATCGGGCGTACCGGTTCGGGCCGGTAGAGATCCTTCCCAACCCGAGCGCGGTATTCGCCATCGGAGAGACGGTGACCGTCGCGGTGGTGCACGCGGCGCCGCCGACGTCTCGAATCCGGCTCGTGGTCGAAAGTCAGGAGCCCGGGGGCGGCACGATGATCGACCAGAGCATCGACCTGAGAGAGAGGATCACGAGCCCTCTCATCCAGGAGCTCTCGCTCGAGAAGTTCCAGGGAGGCCGCTTCCTCCTGCGGTGCGATCTCGTCGGCGAGAACGGAAGCGTTCTGGAGCAGGCATCCGCGGCGTTCACCGTCTCCCCACGAACCTCGATTCCCAGGCCGCTCTCCCGCGCCGCGGCGCCGCAGGTGCGCCCCGAGATTCCCGGGCTCGTCTCCTCGATGCTCGGAGAGCAGTACCTGGCGCGAAACGAGCCCGCGAGGGCGCGCGAGCGATTCGAGCGAGCCCTCCAGGAGAACGCGAAGCTCGGGGTCGCGCGGGAGCATCTGGCTCGACTCGCCGTCCAGGAGGGGGACTACGAGAGAGTCGTGGCCCTTCTCGAGCCGGTCTACGCCGAGATCAAGGACCGCTACGAGATCCTGGCGCCGCTGGGAGAGGCTTACTTCCGCCGGGGTGATTTCGCCCGCGCGGCGGAGCTCCTGGAAAAGGCGCTCCCGCTCCGGCGACCCCAGCCCTCGCTTCTGAACGCCCTCGCGAGCTCTCAGTACCGGCTGCAGAACCCCGCGCGAGCGCTCGAGCTCTTCGAGCAGTCCCTCGCCCTCGACCCCGAACAGCCAGAGGTGCGGGAGCTCGTCGAAAAGCTGAAGGTCGAGCGACCTTCGAAATAGAGCTGACTATCGAGCGACCAGAAGGAGGCGCTGATGACACCCGTTCGCGTGTACATGCTGGCGGTCGGGACTCTCAATGTCGTCGTCGGCTTCGCGTACATGATCCGACCGATCGAGATGGCAGCATTCACCGGCCTCGAGCTCTCTTCTCCAACGGCGGTCATCGACGTCCAAGGGTTCTACGGCGGTCAACTCGCTGGCCTGGGCGCTGCTGTCTTGCTGGGCCTGTGGAATCCACGGTTCGTCGTCCCCGCGCTGGTTGTGGTTGTGGCGTCGCTGGGAGGTACGGCTGCGGGCCGGCTGTACGGTGTGGCAGCGGGGGGCACATTCCCTCCGGTGATTGCCGGCCTCCTGGTATTGGAATTGGCGACCGCCGGCGCCGGAGCGTTCTTGCTAAAACGCGAGAAGTAGAAATTTCCGCCCGAGCGCTTCGAGCGCGTGGAGCTCCCCCCCGGATCGTGTTCGAAAACGCCGGCGACCTCTCGGTGGGTCGGGCTGTTCCTGCCAAGAGAAAAAATGGGGCGGAGCCGAAGCGCCGCCCCAACGCTCTACCGGAATCGCCTCAGAACTGGTAGCGGATTCCGATCTTGAACGCGCGCGGGTCGAGGGCGGCGATGATGTTGCGGAACCTCGTGCCCGTTCGAAGGTTGAAGTTCACCTCCGAGTTGCTGTTGAACAGGTTGTACATGTCGATCATGCCCGTGATCCGTCCGGGACCGAGGGTGAAGCCCTTTTCTACCCGGACATCGACGATGGTCACGCTCTCGGAGCGGTTCTGGTCCACGTTCTCGAGGTAGATGGGAAGCGTCCCCGAGCCCGGGATCTGGACGCGGTGGATCGGCGCCCAGGGCCAGCCGCTCTGGTAGCGAACGTTAGCCGAGAGCCCGATTTCCTGCGGAAAGACGTAGCGGGCGAGCACCCGGGCGCCCCAGTTGGTGTTCTGCTGGCGGAAGGGCACGTCGAGGCTGTGGTTCTGCCAGCAGGTGGTGGCTCCGCCGACGTCGCAGCCGACGTCAAGGGGGTCGGAGGTCAGCGGGTCCTGGGCTTCGGCGTCGGCCCGAAGCAGCTCGTCGCGCCACTGATAGTCGCCGCTTCCCTGGAGGAAGAAGTTGTCGCCGAAGCGGCGGGTATAGGCGAGCTGAACGGTGTCGTAGTCGCCGTCGCTGTCGGGAAAGGTGTCGATGACCTGGTCCTGGACGTTCGCGGCCGAAGCGGGCACACGCTGCACGCGAAGCGTTTGTCCGGTGAACGGGTCCACCGGGCAGGGGAAAACGGCATCGCCGCAGGGGGTTCCCTGGCCGGCGAACAGCGGATTCTGCTGCGCCCGGTTCCATCGGCCGTAGTCGTTTCGCTGCTGCTTGCGGACGTAGGAGACGCGGAGGGAGCTGTCGGCCGAGATCTCATGCTCCAGGGAACCGCTGAACTCGTCCGCGAAAGCGGCTTTCAGATCGGGATTGACCGCCGTCCCCCTCGCTCCCGCGAGGCTCGAGCCCACGGTGCCCGACTGGGTCACGACGTTTCCGAGCTCCCCGGGTCCATCGTATAGACCGTTCTGGTTCTGGTCGAGGAACTTGTCCTGGACCCAGGCAACGTTCGCCGGGTTGCCGGTGGAGAGCGTGTCGGCAATGTTGTTGTAGTAGCGGCCGTAGTGTCCCTTGATGACCGCCCTGCCCTGGCCGCTGACGTCGTAAGTGACGCCCAGCCGAGGCGCGAGGTTGTTCCAGGTGGTGAGGGTCTGCCCCTCGATGGTTCCCGTGGGGAAAAACTCCGCGAAGGAGGGGTTGAGCTCGGAGTCGAGGTAGTAGGCCTCTTGCCGCCCGAAACGGAAGCCGAGGTTCAGGGTGAGCCGGTCGTTCATCGTCCAGGTGTCCTGAACGAAGAACGACGTCGTCTTGTCGCGGTTGTCGGCTCCCACGCGACCTTCGGTCGGCACGCTGAAGAGAGCGATCTCGTCGACGTTGTTGGCGCGGCCGAGGAGGCTGTTGTCGAAGTAGCGGATGGGGCCGGAGTTCGAGTTCGACCCGTACTGGGAGCTGTCGATCTGCCAGTCGAAGCCGATCTTCCAGTCATGGCTGCCGCCCATGGCGGGCACGTAGTAGTTCGCCGTCGCGGTGACCTGCGGCTTCCAGCGATTGAGGGTGAAGGGCGGGTTTCCATCCCGCGCCGCTGCGAACGCTGGTCGCGGTGTCGATGCGGGGCGGATTGCTCTCGGGGTCGACGGCGGGCACCATCGGCCAGCCGAAGCCGAAATGCTTGACCTGGACGTTGCTGAACGCGCGATCGTTCCAGACGCGCTGCCACTCGGCCTTGTGCGCCCATGACCAGCTCGCCTGGGCCAGGATCGACTCCGGCGGAATCAGGGTCGAGAGCCCCCGGAGCGGCTTCTCCTTGAGGCCCCACTGGCTGTAGCCGATGAACTGATCCTTCTGGGTGAGCTGCAGGGTCAGCTTGCCTCCGAACTGATCGAAGTCGCCGAGATCGGTCGCGATATCCGGGTCGACCCCCGAGATCTGCTTGTCGATCCGGAAGTGGTTATAGAAGCCGTAGAACCACGCCTTGTCGGTGACGATGGGTCCGCCGAGGTCGAAGTGGGTCTCCCAGAACAGGAGGTTCGGGTTGCCGGTGTAGCCCCGTGCCCGAAGCTCGTCGTCGAGGTTGTCGGAGACGAAGCTCTCCCCCTCGTAGTCCGCGTGGTAAAGACCCGAGAAGTCGTTGCCTCCGCTTTTCAGCGTCATGATCACTTGCGAGCCGGGCGCGTTCATCTCCACGTCGGCGCCGGCCGCCGAAGTCGTGAACTCATCGATAGAGTAGTAGTCGTAGTAGAACCCGGTGCCGCTGGTGCCCTCGGTCGAGTCGACGCCATCCGCCGAGGATCCGTCGATTTGGATTCTTGAATCGCCTCGTCGAAAACGGAGAATCGAGCGCTCCGCGTCGGCGATCCCGAACTGCAACCGATATGCCACGACGCGCGGCTCCGGCGGTCTCGAGCAAACCGATGAGCTCTCCGCACTTCGCTCGCGGGCGCGATCGCGGAGACGCGATGAACGGATCCGGCGCCATGGATGAGACTCCGCGTTCTTGGAACGAAGCCCGAACCAATTTTGATTTCTGCATCGCGTTTCATTTCGTTGGAGTATCGATCCGCAAAAACGTGTGCCGGTTCCGTGGTAACGTGCGACTCATGGGCGTCGAGCGCGTTCTCTTGCTCTTGCCTACCTCCACCTATCGAACGCGCGATTTCCTCGATGCGGCCCGAAGTCTCGGCGTCGAAGTGGTCGTAGGCTCGGAGGAGACGAGCACCCTCGAGAGCTCCCAGCCGGATCGACTGCTCACTCTCGACATTCTCGATCCCGCGGGCGCCGCCGACGTCGCCGTTCGGTTCAACGCCCGATATCCTCTCGACGCGGTCGTCGCGGTGGACGAGGAGACCGCGGTCGTCGCCGCGGCGATCGCCGCCGCCATCGGTCTTCCTCACAACCCCCCCGAGGCGGCCGTGAGGGCGCGGCTCAAGCACCGCATGCGCGAGGCCCTCGCCGCGGGCGGCGTTCCCCATCCTTCTTTCACCGTCGCTCGCACCGGCGATGACCCGCGGCTTCTGGCGCGGGGCCTCACCTATCCCCTGGTATTGAAACCGGTGTTTCTCTCGGGCAGCCGCGGGGTGGTTCGCGTGGACGACCGGGAGAGCTTCGTGCGACGCTTCGAGTGGCTCTCCGCCTTTCTCTCGACTCCGGAGATGCGCGCGCACGGAGGCTCCGAAGGCGACGTGGTGCTCATCGAGGAGTACGTGGACGGACGCGAGGTGGCCCTCGAAGGCCTTCTCGCGGACGGAAGGCTTTGTACCCTCGCGCTCTTCGACAAGCCCGACCCATTGACAGGTCCGTTGTTCGAAGAGACGATCTACGTGACGCCGTCACGGCTCCCGGAAGCCACCCAGAAGGAGATCGCCCGGGTCAGCGCCGAGGCGGCGCGGGCGATAGGGCTCCGTCACGGGCCGGTGCACGCCGAGCTTCGATTGAGAGGCTTCAAGACGGAATCGGAGTCGCCGGTGGCGATCGAGATCGCCGGGCGCTCTATCGGAGGGCTCTGCTCGCGGACGCTGCGCTTCGGCCTGGGGATCTCGCTCGAAGAGCTCATCCTTCGACACGCCCTGGGCCGGGACGTCGAGGAGCTCGCGCGGGAGGCGGGGGCTTCGGGGGTGATGATGATCCCCATCCCCAAGGGCGGAAAGCTGGAGGAGACCCGCGGGCTCGAAGAGGCGCGGGCGGTTTCCGGGATCGAAGAAATCACCATCACCGCCCATCCGGGTAAGACCCTCGTCCCGCTTCCCGAAGGCTCGAGCTACCTCGGGTTCATCTTTGCGCGGGCCGCCGAACCCGAAAGCGTCGAAGCCGCTCTCCGCGAGGCGCACGGGCACCTTTCGTTCGAGATTCTCTGAGCTACTTGGCGGGAGAGTAGTAAGGATTACGGCCCGAGGCGTGGTCGGTGGTGTCCATGATGGCGCCGACCTCGGGGATCGCCTGGCGAATCGACTTTTCCACCCCTTGTTTCAGGGTCACATCCGCCATTCCGCAGCCCTGGCAACCCCCGCCCATACGGATGAAGACTTCGTTCCTCTTGACGTCGATGAGCTCCACCCATCCCCCGTGGGCCGCGACCGCGGGGTTGATCTCCTGATCGAGGACGCTCTGGACCCTCTTCTTGATCGCGTCCGCATCCGGGATCGAAGACAGGACCGTGTCCGAGACCGCTTTCTCTCCGCTCCCGACGACCTCGCGGATGGTGATCCCCACCTGCTTCGCGATCGGCATCCAGTTTCCGCCGGTCGCGGCGTTCACCGTCACGACGTTGTCCTGGATCAACACGGACGAGACCCCGTCGATGACGAAGAGCTTCTCCGCGAGGCCGGAGCCCGAGGCGCGCTCCTTGTTGCCGAAAAACGCGGAACCGTCGGGATAGAGGGGACGGTCGACGACGAATCGACAGGTCGAATTGTCCTTGGGCTCGGCGGTGATGCGGATTTCTTCCATGGATAGAGTATACCTTTTCTCAGCCCCCGGGACCGAACCGGTCCCGCATTGGCTCCGCTCAGCAGAACCACGCTTCCGTCAGCCGGGGAGGGCGGACGGAGGAGGGGGCGACCTCATCGAGCTCGCCAAGGTCAGGGGCCGCGAGCCCCGCGAGGTGGTGGAAGATCGAGTGGTTCGGGCGGCCGCGCGCGACGCCGTCCTCGACCAGGTTGGCGGCGGCCTGCTGGAGGCGGTCCATTTCCGAATCGGGATGGGTCCAGCGGTACGTCAGAGCTCGAGAATCGAGCTCTCCGAGAACGGGTCCGAGGCTCTCGTTCTCGAGGAGAAGCGAGCCCGGAGGGATGAGGAGCCGGAGGGTGAGCTGCACCGCGTCGACGTGCTCCACGAGGCCCTCCCGCGCTATCCAGTCGAAGAGGTCGCTGTAGTCTTCGCGAGTGCTCCAGGGGGTGAAGGGGACGAACGTAGGCCTGAGGGCGATGCCCGCCTCACGAAGCGCGCGGTGGGCTTCGAAAACGGCTTTCCGGTCGTGGCCTTTGTCGAGCTCTCGAAGGACGCGGTCGCTCAGCGACTCGACCGCCGAGACCACGAAGAGACACCCCAGCTCCGAAAGCTCTCCCAGGTGTCGGCGGTGTTTCACCAGGTGCTCGATCTTCGCGGTGAAGTTGAAGCTCAACCGAGGGAACTCGCAGTGGATGGCGCGGGCTATCGAGAGCGCGTGGCCCGGGCCGTTCAAGAAGTCAGGGTCGGCGAAATCGATGTGGCTCGCGCCGGATTCGACCAGTTGTCGCACGTCTTCGAGAACCGTCTCCTGCGGAATGACGAAGAACCGACCCTGGTATATCGGTGGGATGGGACAGTGCCGGCAGAGATGGAGACAGCCCCTCGTGGTCTCGACCGCGCCGACCTTCCTTTCAGTCCCGTCGCCGAGATCGAGCCGGGCATACCGATCGAGGGGCGCGAGCCCGCCCCGGGCAGGCGCGGGGAAGCTGAGGCGCTTCAGAATGGGCGCTCTCGAGCCTGGGGCACCTCCCCGGGCGAGCGAGACCAGCTCGTCCTCCAGCTCGCCGCTCAGGACCGAGCTCGCCCCCGACGCCAGAAGGAGTTCGGCGTTGAGGGCGGCGTAGAGACCATAGAACGAGAGGTGGGCGCGAGGGCTCAATGCCCGGAGCCGCGGGAGGAGATCGAGCGCGATACGAAGAGCGGTATGCATCGGGACCGACACCCCGATGAAGTCCGCGCTCCGAACCGCTTCCTCGTCGAGAGGCTCGACTGCGAGGTCGATGCCCTGCGCCTCGAGCCCGGCCTTTTCCAGAAACGCCAGAGGCAGAGCGAGTCCCAAAGGCTGATGCCCGAGCTCGTAACAGGACAGAAGAAGCACCGACCGTCGCTTCACGATGCGTTTAGTATAATTCGCGGACGATGCCCATCGCGCTCCCGCTCCTCCTGGTCCTCTCCGCTCGAGCCGCCTTCCCCCAGAGCCCCGGTCAGCAAGCCCAGGAAGCTCAGGAAGCCACGCTCAAAGCGGATTACCAGGAGCAGGTCGCGAAAGGCCACGCGAGAGCCGAAGGATACGTCGACCTCCGCTCCGGCGACATCCACATCACCGCCGACCGTGTCGACTTCTGGGACGAGGAGATGCGGGTGGTCGCCGAGGGGAACGTCGTCTACGAGCAAGGGGACCAGAAGATCGTGGCCACCCGGATGGAAGCGGACCTGAATACCAAGACCGGTCGGTTCTTCAATGCCCACGGGCGCACCGGTGCGGACCTCTACTTTTACGGCGACATCATCGAGAAAGAGTCCGAGGATACGTACCTGATCGAGGGCGGGGCTTTCACCTCCTGCGCCCAGCCGACTCCCCGGTGGCAGTTCACCGCGGGGAAGGCCCGCATGAAGCGGGACCACCACGTGTCCCTCCACCATCCCTTCCTGAAGCTCAAGTCGCTCCCGATCTTCTATGCGCCGTTTCTCTACTACCCCATCGACGAGCAGGGACGCGCGACGGGATTCCTTCTGCCTCAGATCGGCAACTCCTCCCTGAAGGGGTTCATCTTCAACCAGGGGTTCTTTTGGGCCATCAACCGCTCCATGGACGCGACCCTCACCTACGAGCGCTTCTCCGAGGTGGGAAACGGGGGCTCGGTCGAATATCGCTACGTCGCGAGCGACGCCTCGCGCGGGCAGTTGAACACGTTCCTTCTCGACGATTCAGAGAGCGGCCAGCGCGAGTACACCATCCTCGGCTCGGCCAACCAGGATCTCCCGGGCGGGTTCCGCTCGGTGGCGCGAGTGGACTACTTCTCGAGCTTCGACTTCCAGCAGAGTTTCCAGGAGAACTACGATCGCGCCACCCGGAGGTCGAAGCGCGCCTCGGGGACGATCTCGAGATCGTTCGACCAGTACAACCTGCGCGTCCTCTTCGACCGCAACGACACCTCGTTCGGCGACGACGTCGCGGTGCGGGAGGTCCTGCCCCAGATCAGTCTCGGAGGACGGGCGACGCGCATCGGGCCGACGCCGGTGTTGTTCGCTTTCGACTCCGAGGTCGTGTCGCTCGCCCGCACCAGCGGGGATCGGCTTCTCGAGTACCAGCGATTCGACGTGGCCCCCACGGTCTCCTATCCGTTCACCGGCCTCAGCTACCTCACCTTCCGCACCAGCCTCACCGCCCGATACACCTACTACACGTCGTCGCAGACCGGCTCCGGCGGCTTCATCGAGGACGAGCCCGTCGATCGGCGCTACTACGAGACGGCCTTCGACATGAGGGGGCCGACTTTCGCCCGTATCTTCAACACCCCCGACAACGGCTACGCCGCGCGCTTCAAGCACGTCATCGAGCCCCAGATGGTCTGGAGCTACCGGAGCCGCATCGAGGACTTCGATCTCATTCCCAAGTTCGACGGAAACGACTATCTCCCCGGGACCAACCAGGTGGCCTTCTCCCTCGTGAACCGGTTCCTGGCGAAGCGGGTGGTGGACGGCAAAGAGCAGCCCAACCCGACGGAGATGCTCACCTGGGTGATCTCGCAGAGATACTTCTTCGACGCCACCGCTTCGCTCTACGACCCGCAGTTCTCCACTCCCTACTTCACGGCGGACGGCACCCCCAGCAACTACTCACCGATCACGTCTCGCGTGAACTTTCGGCCGTCGCGATCGCTCACCGCGAGCTGGAACCTCGATTACGACATCAACTTCAAAGCGGTCCGCTCGGCGAGCACCGCCGGGAACTTTTCCGGGAATTGGGGGTCGGTGCAGGGAGTCTGGACCAGGCGGAACATCCCCGATCGCGGCATCGTCCGGTCGAGCTTCCGCCTCGGGGGATCGGTGAACGTGACCTCCGGGCTCAGGGCGAACCTCGAGACCAGCTACGATTGGTCGCTCAAGATCCTCCGGCACATGCGCGCGGGGATCGAGTACAACGTGCAGTGCTGCGGTTTCCTCTTCGACTTCAACCGCTACAACTTCGGCGGCTACCGCAACGAGAATACTTTCCGGTTCGGGATCACCCTGGCGAACGTCGGAAGCTTCGGCACGTCCCTCGGCGGCACCAACACGAACTATGACTGACCCGTGAGAATTCTCATCACCGGCGCCTCGGGCCTCGTGGGAGGGCTTTCGGCGCGCCTCGCGGCGAAGACCCACGACGTCCTCGGCTGCGACCGGGCCCGTCTCGACGTCCGGAACCGGGAGGGGGTGCTCCGGGCGTTCCGGGAGTTTTCCCCCGAAGCCGTGCTACACTGCGCGGCCTACACCGATGTCGACGGCGCCGAGCGCGCGCCCGAAAAAGCCCGGGAAGTCAACGCCACGGGCGCCCGGGTGGTCGCCGAGAGCGCGCGCGAGGTCGAGGCCCTGGTTTTGTATGTCAGCACGGACTACGTCTTCGATGGGGAGGCCACGACTCCTTACCGCGAGGAGCAGTCCCCTCGTCCGCTTTCGAGCTACGGGAGGTCGAAGCTCGAGGGCGAGCGAGCGGTGTCCGAGACCTGCCCCGAGAGTCATATCATCGTGAGGACCGGCTGGCTCTACGGACCGGGAAAGGGCTTCGTCGATTGGGCGCGGGAGCGCCTCCTCCGGGGCGAGGAGCTTCCTCTGGTCGAGGATCAGACCGGCTCTCCCACGAGCGCCCGGGAGCTCGCGGCGGCGATGTTGGCCCTCGTCGAGGGGAAAAATCGCGGTCTTTTCCATTTCGTCAACCGGGGCGACGCCACCTGGCTCGACCTGGGGAAGGCGGTGGCGGAAGAGCTGTCCCGCTCTCCCGCCCGGATCCGGGCCGTCCGGGCGGCCGATCTGAATCGTCCCGCGCCGCGACCGAGCTACTCGGTGCTTTCGGTCGAGCGCTTCGAGGAGTCGACGGCCCGGAGGGTCACCAGCTGGAGGGAAGCCCTCCACCAATACCTGACAAGGGGATTGGCCACAGAGTCACGGAGACACAGAGATTCATAGGACGAGCCTGGTGTTGAAGGGGACCGAAGAATACGTACCGTTTCAATCCTCTCGAGTTCTCTGTGTCTCGGTGGCCAATCTTCTCGTCCGCAATGGGGGCGCGAATCGACGCCGCTCTTGCTACAGAGAAACCCGAAGCTACTAGCATAGGAGTCATCGCTTGCGTGTACTGATTACCGGAATCACCGGCTTCGCCGGAAGCCACCTGGCGGAGTACGTTCTCTCCGAGCATCCCGGAAGCGAGGTCTACGGCACCCAGCGTTGGCGCAGCCGGACCGAGAACATCCGGGGCATCGAATCGAAGATCCAGCTCCTGGAGTGCGACCTCCGCGACCAGAGCTCGGTCACCGGGCTCATCGACCGGGTCCGGCCGGACCGCATCTTCCACCTCGCGGCGCAAAGCTTCGTCCCCTCGTCCTGGAACGCGCCGGCGGAATCGCTCACCACGAACATCCTGGGACAGCTCAACCTCTTCGAAGCGGTCCGCGCCGCCGGCATCGATCCTTGGATTCAGATCGCCTGCTCCAGCGAAGAGTACGGCCTGGTGCACGAAGACGAGCTCCCCATCCGGGAGACGAATCCCCTGAGACCCCTTTCCCCCTACGCGGTCAGCAAGGTGGGTCAGGACTATCTCGGATATCAATACTTCAAGAGCTTCGGGACCAAGGTGGTCCGGACGCGCGGCTTCAACCACGACGGCCCGCGCCGCGGAGACGTCTTCGTCTCGTCGAACTTCGCGAAGCAGCTCGCGGCAATCGAGAAAGGCAAGAAGCCCCCGGTCATCCACGTGGGAAACCTGGAAGCCCGCCGCGATTTCACCGACGTGCGCGACATCGTGCGCGGCTACTGGCTCGCCCTCGACGGCGGCTGCGAGCCGGGCGAAGCCTACAACATCTGCACCGGCAAGGACTACTCGATCCAGCAGGTCCTCGACGAGCTCATCCGGATGTCGGGGATGAAAGTCGAGGTTCGGGAGGATCCCGACAGGCTCCGGCCGTCAGACGTGCCCGTCCTTCTCGGCGACAGCTCCAAGTTCCGAAAGGCGACGGGCTGGGAGCCTTCGATCCCGTACGAGCGGACGCTCCGCGACATGCTCGACTACTGGAGAGCGGAGATCGACTGAGTGCGCGCGCTGGTCACCGGAGCCGCGGGCTTCGTCGGGCGCCATCTCACAGCGAGTCTCCTTTCCCAGGGCCACGAGCTCGGAGGTCTCGTCCATCCCACGGACGGAGGTCCGGGATCTCTCGGGCCCCGGATCGAGGTGTTTCCGCTCGACATCCTCGACGAGGCGGCGCTCGGAGCCGCCCTCCGCGACTTCGCCCCGGATGCCGTCTTCCATCTCGCCGCTTTCTCCAATCCGGAGGGATCGTGGAAGGAGGCCCGCCGGACGCTCGAGACCAACATCATCGGCGCCCACAACCTCCTCGCGGCGTCGAGGGAGACCGGCCGCGGGCCCAGGGTGCTCCTCGTGGGATCGGCTCAGCAATACGGGGACGTGCCGGCCGAGGCCCAGCCTATTTCCGAGGAGCGCGAACAAAGACCGCTCACGCCGTACGCCGTGAGCAAGACCTCTCAGGAGCTCTTGGGACGGCGCGCGTTCTGGTCGGACGAGCTCCCGGTGTACTTCACGCGGTCGTTCAACCACACCGGGCCCGGGCAGGCCGACGGCTACGTCTCGTCGAGCTTCGCCCGCCAGGTGGCGGAAGTGGAGAGGGGAGCGCGGGAACCGGTCATCCGTGTAGGGAACCTGGGCGCGCGGCGAGACTTCACCGACGTCCGGGACGTTGCCGCCGCCTATTGCGCGATCGTGGAAAAAGGCCGACCGGGACGACCCTACAACGTCTGCCGCGGTGAGGCGGTCTCGATCGGCGAGGTGCTGGAAGAGCTGGTTCGACTGTCCCGGGTTCCCGTCCAGGTAGTCGTGGAACCCGAGCGGTATCACGCCCTCGACGCTCCCCTGATGGTGGGAGATCCGACGAGGCTCAAGGCGGACACCGGCTGGTCCCCGCGATACTCCCTGCGCGAAACGCTGCGGGACCTGCTGGACGACTGGCGCACGAGGCTCTAGATGGGGAAAAAAACGCAAAGACGCAAAGACGCCAAGACGCAAAGAAAACCCGGACATGTTTTTTCTTCTTTGCGTCTTGGCGTCTTTGCGCCTTTGCGTTCTTCTTCTTCTTCTTCTTCTTCTGAAGGAGCGAA